>Ga0160475_100399_pt1 | contig 18647 bp, 20 predicted proteins | sample HID1975M_E11MG_FD_108254 | JGI IMG/M metagenome (GOLD analysis project Ga0160475, IMG submission 108254) | Enriched soil microbial communities from UW Madison campus, WI, USA - HID1975M_E11 MG | ecosystem: Environmental > Terrestrial > Soil > Unclassified | place: USA: Madison, Wisconsin... | reverse complement strand
AGCATCAACTTCATCAACAACTTCCTGCACCAGATCAAGCATGACGGGACCTACGATCGTATCCACGACAAGTGGTTCAAGAACAAGGACTGGCTGAAGGAAATGGAATAAGGCCCAGGCCACCAGCCCAGGCTTTGACCCCGACGCGCAGGCAAACCCTGCGCGTTCGCATTTACGGAAGTACCCACGTGATCAAACACAAGAAAGCCCAGTGGCCCTGGCATGCGCTGACCGCGCTGGTCCTGGTGGGCCTGGCGTTCAGCCTGTACATGGCCACTTCGATGATTTCCTACGAGTGGCGCTGGAACCGCGTGCCGCAATACTTCGCCTACAAGGCCGAGGAAGCGCAGCGTGCGGCCGGTTACGGCACCGTGCAGGACATCGTCGTTTCCGGTGACAACGCGCGTGTCACGCTGAAGGACGAAAACGGCGACGAGCAAGTACTCGACGTTGCCAAGGACAGCCTGCAACTGAGCCGCGGCGACGACGTCTCCGAAGGCGACCAGGTCGGCGTGACCCGCCACTGGGCTGCCGGGCCGCTGGCGTGGGGCCTGTGGACGACCTTGTGGATCTCGGTGGTTTCCGGGGCGCTGGGCCTGGTGATCGGGCTGTTCGCCGGGTTGTGCCGGCTTTCCAACAACCCGACGCTGCGCGACCTGTCGACGGTGTATGTCGAACTGGTGCGTGGCACGCCGTTGCTGGTGCAGATCTTCATCTTCTACTTCTTCATCGGCACCGTGCTCAACCTCTCCCGCGAGTTTGCCGGCGTAGCGGCGCTGGCACTGTTCACCGGTGCCTACGTGGCGGAAATCGTGCGTGCCGGCGTGCAGTCGATTGCCAAGGGCCAGAACGAGGCTGCTCGCTCCCTGGGCCTGAATGCCGGCCAGTCGATGCGCCATGTGATCCTGCCCCAGGCGTTCAAGCGTGTGCTGCCGCCGCTGGCCGGGCAGTTCATCAGCCTGGTCAAGGACACTTCGCTGGTGTCGGTGATCGCCATCACCGAACTGACCAAGAGTGGCCGCGAGGCCATCACCACCTCGTTCTCGACCTTCGAGATCTGGTTCTGCGTGGCAGGCCTGTACCTGCTGATCAACCTGCCGCTGTCGCACATGGCCAGCCGGCTCGAGCGGAGGCTTGCGCAAAGTGATTGAAGTCCGTGACCTGCTGAAAGTCTTCGACACCCGTGGCCATGTGGTGCGCGCGGTGGATAACGTCACCACGCAGGTGGCCAAGGGCGAAGTGGTGGTGGTGCTCGGCCCGTCCGGTTCGGGCAAGTCGACCTTCCTGCGCTGCCTCAACGGCCTGGAGCATTTCGACGAGGGCCATGTGGCCATCGACGGCCTGCGCCTGGACGACCCGAAGACCGACATCAACGCCTACCGCCGTGAAGTCGGCATGGTGTTCCAGCACTTCAACCTGTTCCCGCACATGACCGTGCTGGAGAACCTGTGCCTGGCGCAGAAGGTCGTGCGCAAGCGCAGCAAGGCCGACCGCGAGGCCAAGGCCCGTGCGTTGCTGGAGAAGGTGGGTATTTCGCAGAAGGCCAACGAGTTCCCGTCGCGCCTGTCCGGCGGCCAGCAGCAGCGGGTGGCGATCGCCCGTGCCCTGGCCATGGACCCGAAGGTGATGCTGTTCGACGAGCCGACCTCGGCGCTGGACCCGGAAATGGTCGGCGAGGTGCTGGATGTGATGAAGACCCTGGCCCAGGAAGGCATGACCATGGTCTGCGTGACCCACGAAATGGGCTTTGCCCGGGAAGTGGCGGACCGCGTGCTGTTCTTCGATCACGGCAAGCTGCTGGAAGATTCGGCGCCGGTGGCGTTCTTCGATTCGCCTAGAGATCCGCGGGCCCAGGCCTTCCTGCGTCAAGTGCTGTAACCGCGTCGTCCCCTTCGCGGGACAAGCCCGCTCCCACAGGTACACCACCAGCCTCATGGTGTGCGCGGTACCTGTGGGAGCGGGCTTGTCCCGCGAAGGGGACGGTACAGTAAAATCAGAGCCTGAACCGCCCCACCAACCCCTGCAAATGCGTCCCCAGCCGCGCCAGCTCGATGCTGGAGCTGGCCGTCTCCTCGCTCGCCGCCGACGTCTGGTCGGAAATATCCCGCACATTCATCACGCTACGGTTGATCTCCTCGGCCGTGGCGCTCTGCTGCTCCGCCGCCGTGGCGATCTGCTGGTTCATCGCCTGGATCGACGACACCGTGCGGGTAATGGTATCCAGCGAAGTCCCCGCACGGCGGGTCAGCTCGACACTGCTGTCGGTGAGCTGGCGGCTGGCGTCCATCACGCTGGCTACGCGCTGGGTACCGCTCTGCAGGCCGGCAATCAGTTCCTCGATCTCTTCGGTGGACTGCTGGGTGCGCTGGGCCAGGCTGCGCACCTCATCGGCCACCACGGCGAAGCCGCGGCCTGCCTCGCCGGCACGGGCCGCCTCGATAGCGGCATTGAGGGCCAGCAGGTTGGTTTGCTGAGCCACCGACTTGATCACATCGAGCACGCTGCCGATCTTGTCGCTCTCGGCCTTGAGCTGGTTCATCGCTTCGCTGGAATTGACCACCTCGCAGGCCAGGCGCTCGATCTGCGCGACCGCCTCGCCGACCACGCGATCGCCTTCACGGGCCTGCTGGTCGGCCATCAGCGCCGCCTCGGAGGCCTGTTCGGCATTGCGCGCCACCTCATGCACGGTGGCGGCCATTTCGTTCATCGCCGTGGCCACCTGATCGGTCTCGACCTTCTGGTTGTTGACCCCGGCACTGGTCTGCTCGGTGACCGCCGACAGTTCTTCGGCAGCGCTGGCGATCTGGGTGACGCCATCGCCGATGCCGCCGATCAGCTCGCGCAGGCCCTGGGTCATGCGTTGCATGCTCGCCTGCAGCTGGCCCAGCTCGTCGCGGCGGGTGGTCAGCAGGTCCTGGCGCAGGTCGCCGTTGGCCACACGCTCGGCGGCCGCCAGGATCTGGCGCAGGGGAATGATGATCTGCCGGGTGATAGCCCAGGCCGCGAGCAAGCCCAGGAACATGGCCAGGGCCGTGGCGCCGGCGAGCATGGCCTTGGCCTGGCGGGCACCTTCGTCACGCACCTGGGTTTGCGAAGCGGTCATGGCCTGGCTGGTCTGCAGCAGCACGGTACCTTGCTCGGCCATGCCCTGCAGCGCGGTTTCGACGCGGCCCTGCTTCAGCTCGTTGAAGGCCTGGCGGTAGAGGCGCACGGCTTCGAGCTGCTGTTGCAGGCGTTGATGATCGGCGGGCTGCTCGATCTGGCCGAGCATCAGCTGCACTTGCCGTTCGAGGTTGCCCAGGACCTGCTCCAACTCGCTGATCGAGGCGGCGTCCTGCTTGCGCTCATAGTGCTGCCGGGCGATGCGCAGGTCCTGGGTGTATTGCTGGATGACCGAGATGTTGCCCAGCTTGTCACCGCGGTTGATGATGCTGTCCATGCCCATCCACCCGGTCAAGGTGATGGCCAGGGTCAGCAGGAGCACCAGGCCGAAACCCAGCCCCAGTTTGCGATTGACGCTCACATTACCCAGCGATTGGGATACCCATTGGTACATTGTCGACTCCCCGGCAACTTGGCAGCACGGAATTTTGCTGTGTTGCCAAGGCCATCGGCTCGGGCCGGGGAAACTTGATGGGGGAAAGTTGACCCGTCTGTCAGAAAATCCGTGAGAGCAACGCGGTGACTGCGGTTTCCACCCGCAGGATGCGATCGCCCAACTGCACAGGCGCAAGACCTGCCTTGCCCAACAGCTCGACTTCGTAAGGGATCCAGCCGCCTTCAGGGCCGATGGCCAGCGTTACCGGGCCATCGACGGCACGCGGGCAGGCGGGGTAGGGGCCCGGGTGAGCGACCAGGCCAAGGCTGCCTTCGGCGATGGCCGGTAGGCGGTCTTCGACGAACGGTTTGAAGCGCTTCTCGATGATCACCTCGGGCAGCACCGTGTCACGGGCCTGTTCGAGGCCGAGGATGAGGTTTTCGCGGATCGCTTCCGGCTGCAGGAACGGGGTCTGCCAGAAGCTCTTCTCGACCTTGTAGCTGTTGACCAGGATCAGCCGTGGCACGCCCAGGGTGGCTACGGTCTGGAACAGCCGGCGCAGCATCTTCGGGCGCGGCACGGCCAGCACCAGGGTCAGCGGCAGCTTGGCCGGTGGCTGTTGGTCGAAGGCGACTGCAAGCTCGGCTTCGTGCTGTTCCAGGCGCACCACGGTGGCGCTGCCCATCAGGCCATTGATGCGGCCCACCCGCAACGTGTCACCCACCGCCACGCGGTGGATTTCCTGCATGTGGGTAAAGCGCCGATCAGCGAGGACGACGCGGTCGGCCGACACGAAGTCGGCCTCTTCGAGGAGCAACAGGTTCACGGTTGGGTCGCAGGCGGCTGGTCGTTGTGGTCGTCGGTGGCTTCATCGGCGTCATGGCTGCGCTTGCGGATCAGGCCGCCGCACAGCACGCCGACCTCGAACAGCAGCCACATGGGCACGGCGAGCAAGGTCTGGGAGAAGATGTCCGGCGGGGTAAGAATCATGCCGACCACGAAGCAGCCGATGATCACGTAGGGGCGCATCTTCCTCAGGTACTGCACATCGACCACGCCGATCCACACCAGCAGCACCACCGCCACCGGGATTTCGAAGGCGACGCCGAAGGCGAAGAACAGGGTCATGACGAAGTCGAGGTAGCTGGCGATGTCGGTCATCATCGACACGCCTTCCGGGGTGGCGGCGGCGAAGAAGCTGAACATCAGCGGGAACACCAGGAAATAGGCGAACGCCATGCCGGCGTAGAACAACAGGATGCTCGACACCAGCAGCGGGATGGCGATGCGCTTTTCGTGGCGGTACAGCCCCGGCGCGATGAAACCCCAGATCTGCTGCAGGATGAACGGGATGGCCAGGAACAGCGAAACGATCATGGTCAGCTTGAACGGCGTCAGGAACGGCGAGGCCACGTCGGTGGCGATCATCGTCGCGTTGGCCGGCAAGTGCGCGCGCAGGGGGGCCGAGACCAGGGTGTAGATCTGCTGGGCGAAGGAGAACAGCCCGGCGAAGATCAGGAAGATGGCAGCCACGCAGCGCAGCAGGCGGGTGCGCAGTTCGGTCAGGTGCGAAACCAGCGGCATGGGCTGGTCGTCTTGCGGAATTTCGCTCATGGGGCTCGCGGCGGTTGAGGCTGATCGGGCTGTTCAGGCGTCGCCGCAGGCGCTGCGGTTGCTGACGTGGGCGCGGTGGCAGGCGGCTGGGCAGGCGGCGTCAGCGGGTTGAGGATGCGCTTGGCTTCCTGCTCCATCTGCAGGATGTGCTCGTTGTGGAGCTGGCGGCGGATGTCGTCGGCGCCGATTTCGCGCTCGACCTCCGTCTTGATCGCATTGAAGCTGCGTTTCAACCGGCCGATCCACAGCCCCGCGGTACGCGCGGCGCCAGGCAGGCGCTCGGGGCCGAGCACCAGCAGGGCCACCAGGCCGACGAGCAGCAGTTCGCTGAAGCTGATGCCGAACATGGCTCAGTCTTTCCGCTGCGGCTCTTGGACCGGCTGGGCCTGGCCCTCGATGGTCTGGCCTTGCGCCTGCGGCGCTGCGGCTTGCTGCTGGGTGGCCTGTACCGGCGGAATCGGCTGCGCAGGCGGCGGGGTCTGCTCGGCCGGCTTGGTTTCTTCGTCGTTCATGGCCTTGCGGAAGCCCTTGATCGATTCGCCCAGGTCGCCGCCGAGGTTCTTCAGTTTCTTGGTGCCGAAGACCAGGACCACGACAACCAGCAGGACGATCCAGTGTTTCCAGTCAAAAATACCCATGGTGCTCTCCTAGAATACTATTCGGTCAGGCCGACGGCTGACGTGCGGCCTTTTCATCATGCCCGGAGAGGCCGAAACGGCGCTCCAGTTCATCGAGTACGGCTTGTGGATGCTGGCCCAGCGCGCTGAGCATGACCAGGCTATGAAACCACAGGTCGGCGGTTTCATAGATGACATCGCTGTAATCCTGGCTGACCGCGGCATCCTTGGCGGCAATGATGGTCTCGACCGACTCTTCGCCGAGCTTCTCGAGGATCTTGTTCAGGCCCTTGTGGTGCAGGCTGGCCACGTAGGAGCTGTCGGGCGCTGCGTGCTTGCGCGCTTCGAGTACTTCGGCCAGGCGGTTGAGGGTGTCGCTCATGTCAGTGTCCTGCGCTATAGATGGCATCCGGGTCTTTCAGCACCGGGTCGACGGATTTCCACTGGCCGTCTTCGAAGACGCGGTAGAAGCAGCTTTCACGGCCGGTATGGCAGGCGATATGGCCGAGCTGCTCGACGCAGAGGATGATCACATCGGCATCGCAGTCCAGGCGCATTTCGTGCAGTTTCTGCACATGCCCCGATTCCTCGCCCTTGCGCCACAGCTTGCCACGCGAACGCGACCAGTAGATGGCGCGTTGCTCGGCGGCGGTCAACGCCAGCGACTCGCGGTTCATCCAGGCCATCATCAGTACGCGTCCGGTCTTGTGGTCCTGGGCGATCGCCGGCACCAGGCCGTCGCTGTTCCACTTGATCTCGTCCAGCCAGTCTTTCATCGTCGACTCCAAAACCGGGCCCGCTTCTGTGTCGGGCCCTTTGCGCTAGTGTGCCAGCCAGCAGCGCGGCTGGCTATTGGCGCACGATCAGGTACAAGCCAGCGGCCAGCATCAGCCACGCCGGCCAAGCGGCGGGGGCGGCCAGGCTGGCGGCTTCGGCGGCCCCCGCGGCCAGCACCGCACCGCCACCGAGCAGGCCGGCGCCGAGCAGGCGCAGCGCCCAACGGTCGCCCTGGTTGCGACGCCGCTCCGGCAGTGGCAGGTCTTGCAGGTGCGGTTGCGACAGGCGTTCGAGCAGGTCGCGGGTCATGCCGGCCAGGTGCGGCAACTGTTCGGCCTGGCTGTAGATGTTGCCGAGCACGGCCTTGGGGCTCATGCGATCGCGCATCCAGCGCTCCAGGAAGGGCTTGGCGGTGCTCCACAGGTCGAGGTCGGGGTACAGCTGACGGCCCAGGCCTTCGATGTTGAGCAGGGTCTTCTGCAGCAGCACCAACTGCGGCTGAACTTCCATGTTGAAGCGCCGAGCGGTCTGGAACAGGCGCATCAGCACCTGGCCGAAGGAGATGTCCTTCAACGGCTTTTCGAAGATCGGCTCGCACACGGTGCGGATCGCCGCTTCGAACTCGTTGACCTTGGTATGCGCCGGTACCCAGCCCGAGTCGATGTGCAACTGGGCGACGCGGCGGTAGTCACGTTTGAAGAAGGCAATCAGGTTGCGCGCCAGGTAGTCCTGGTCTTCGGCGGTGAGACTGCCGACGATGCCGCAGTCGATGGCGATGTACTGCGGGCTCCACGGCTTGACAGTGCTGACGAAGATGTTGCCGGGGTGCATGTCGGCGTGGAAGAAGCTGTCGCGGAACACTTGGGTGAAGAACACTTCCACACCGCGCTCGGCCAGCAGCTTCATGTCGGTGCGCTGGTCGGCCAGGGTCGCCATGTCGGTGACCGGCACGCCGTAGATGCGCTCCATCACCAGCACCTTGGGACGGCAATGGTCCCAGTACACCTGCGGCACGTACATCAGCTCCGAACCTTCGAAGTTGCGTCGCAGCTGGCTGGCGTTGGCCGCCTCGCGGAGCAGGTCGAGTTCGTCGTAGATGGTCTTTTCGTAGTCGCCGACGATTTCCACCGGGTGCAGGCGTCGGGCATCGGCCGAGGCCCGTTCGGCGGCCTTGGCGATCAGGAACAACCAGGCCAGGTCCTGGGCGATCACCGGCTTCAAGCCCGGGCGCACCACCTTGACCACCACCTCTTCGCCGCTCTTGAGGCGTGCGGCATGCACCTGGGCCACCGAGGCCGAGGCCAGTGGCTCGACGTCGAAGCGGTTGAACACTTCGCCGACCTTGGCGCCAAGCTGCGACTCGATCAGCGCCACGGCCTTTTGCGGGTCGAACGGTGGCACACGGTCCTGCAGCCGCATCAGCTCGTCGGCGATGTCGGTGGGCAGCAGGTCGCGGCGGGTCGACAGCAACTGGCCGAACTTGATGAAGATCGGCCCCAGGTCCTGCAGGGCCAGGCGCAGGCGCTCACCCCGGCTGAGCTCGGAGGGCTTGCGCGGCAGCCAGCGCCAGGGCATGAGCAGGCGCAGGCTCATCAGCCACCAGGGCAGCGGCAGTTCGAACAGCAGGTCATCGAGACGGTAGCGGATCACCACGCGCTGGATGCGGAAAAGACGGCGGACGGCGAGCAGCTTCATGCGTTATCGCTGGTATCAAGGGATCGGGAGAGGCGCTGCAGGCGCGCCTCGAGGCGTTCTATATCGACCTTCAGGCTGTCGAGCTCGCTGAAGGCGGCTTCGGCTTCGCGCTTGCCCACCAGGGTGCGCGATTCTTCGGCCAGGTATTCGGACAGGTTCTGCTGAAAGCGCGCCAGGCCCTGGCGGGTCCAGCGTGCACGCAGGCGCACGTGGCCGGCGAGCAGCGCCGTGGTGACCGGGCCGAGCCAGCGCTGCAGCTCGTGCTCCCAGTCCAGCTCCAGGTCCTGCAGCACGCCGAACAGGTCGAGCAGCACCGCACTGTCGCCATGCAGCTCGACCTGCGGGGTGTGCAGTACACCGGTCTTGTCCTTGGCCACCGCCAGTTGCAGCAAGCTGCCGGCAGGGGCGCGCAGGCTGCAGTCGACTTCACCTTGCCAGTGGGCGGCGAGCATCAGGCCTTCTTCATCGGGCAGGATGAAGACCTGCAGGGCCGGCTGGCGGCAATCGATCTCGATGACCTTGCCTTCGAGCGCGGCCAGGCGCGGCAGCGCCGTGCTGTCCATGCGCAGGACGCGGTTCAGGCCATGTTCGACGCTGGCGAGCAGCCCTGCCAGCAGCATCAGGGCTTGATTCCCCGGTGCACGGCGACGATGCCGCTGGTCATGTTGTGGTAGGTGACGCGGTCGAAGCCGGCATCGACCATCATGGCCTTGAGGGTTTCCTGGTCAGGGTGCATGCGGATCGACTCGGCGAGGTAACGGTAGCTTTCCGAGTCGTTGGTGATCAGCTTGCCGGCCAGTGGCATGAAGGCGAACGAGTAGGCGTCGTAGGCCTTGGACATCAGCTTGTTGGTCGGCTTGGAGAACTCCAGCACCAGCAGGCGGCCGCCCGGCTTGAGCACGCGCAGCATCGAACGGATGGCTTCGTCCTTGTGGGTGACGTTGCGCAGGCCGAAGGCGATGGTCACGCAGTCGAAGTGGTTGTCGGGAAACGGCAGCTTCTCGGCATCGGCCTGGACGAACTCGATGTTGCCGGCCACGCCACGGTCGAGCAGGCGGTCACGGCCGACCTTGAGCATCGATTCGTTGATGTCGGCGAGCACCACTTGCCCGGTCGGGCCGACCAGGCGCGAGAACTTGGCGGCCAGGTCGCCTGTGCCGCCGGCGATGTCCAGTACCCGATTGCCGGCGCGCACGCCCGACAGCTCGATGGTGAAGCGCTTCCACAGGCGGTGCATGCCGCCGGAAAGCACGTCATTCATCAGGTCATACTTGGCGGCCACCGAGTGGAAGACTTCGGCGACTTTCTTCGCCTTCTGGCTCTCGGGGACGTCCTTGTAGCCAAAATGCGTGGTGGGTTCGGCGTGGTCGCCTTTGCGCTGGTCGTTCATATCGCTTCACCGGAAAAAATTACCGCCATTCTAGGGCGAACGGGCGGATTTGTCTTGGCGGGGTGTGCCGTAGGGCAGGGGCGGGCATAATGTCAATTATGTCTACATACCCAGGATTGCCCGCATGACCCAGATCAGCGTCGAACGCAAACACACCCTCGGCCGCGAAGCCGCCCGTGCCAAGGCCGAGGCGCTGGTGGACAAACTGACCCGCGAATACGACCTCAAGGCCACCTGGAGCGGTGACCGCGTCGACGTGACGCGCAGTGGCGCCAATGGCAGCGTGCAGATCTTCGATGACAGCATTCGCGTCGAACTGAAGCTGGGCATGATGCTGTCGATGATGAGCGGCACCATCAAGGGCGAAATCGAGCGCGCCCTGGACAAGGCCCTGGCCTGAGCCGACACCTTAGGGTGAAGATTCTAATTTGCCTCTTTACCTTATGCTCCAAGCCCAACCTCCATGGGCGGTTCCTCCCTCCACTCATGAGCATGAGGTACAGAGCATGGCCAAAGTGAATGTGAAGAAAAAGGATGACGCCCAGAGTACGTTGGGCGAAGTGCGCGGTTATGCGCGCAAGATCTGGCTGGCCGGTATTGGCGCGTATGCTCGCGTCGGCCACGAAGGCTCCGAGTATTTCCAGGAGCTGGTAAAAGCCGGTGAAGGTGTCGAGAAGCGTGGCAAGAAGCGCATCGAACATGACCTCGATGCCGCGAACAACCAGATCGAAGAAGCCACCGAGGAAGTTACCCAGGAAGTCAGCCGTGTACGTGGCAAGGTCGAGGTTCAACTCGACAAGATCGAAAAGGCTTTCGACGCACGGGTCGGTCGCGCCTTGAATCGCCTCGGCATTCCGTCTAAACATGACGTTGAAGCGTTGTCCATCAAGCTTGAACAGCTGCATGAGCTGCTTGAGCGTGTCGCGCACAAACCATAAGGAGAGCAGGATGGCTGGCAAGAAGAATTCCGACAAAGAAAGCAGCTCCTGGATCGGCGGGATCGAGAAGTACTCGCGCAAGATCTGGCTGGCGGGGCTGGGTATCTATTCCAAGGTCGACCAGGACGGTCCGAAGCTGTTCGACTCGTTGGTGAAGGACGGCGAGAAGGCCGAGAAGCAAGCGAAGAAAACGGCTGAAGACGTGGCGGAAAATGCCAAGTCCTCGACCACTTCGCGTGTGTCCGGCGTGAAAGACCGTGCCCTGGGCAAGTGGAGCGAGCTCGAAGAAGCCTTCGACAAGCGCCTGAACAGCGCCATCTCGCGCCTTGGCGTGCCAAGCCGCAACGAGATCAAGGCCCTGCACCAGCAGGTCGACAGCCTGACCAAGCAGATCGAGAAGCTGACCGGCGCTTCGGTTACGCCGGTTTCTTCGCGCGCTGCCGCGGCCAAGCCTGCTGCCAGCAAAACGGCAGCCAAGCCACTGGCCAAGGCTGCAGCCAAGCCTGCGGCTAAAACGGCTGCGGCAAAACCTGCCGCCAAGCCTGCCGCTGCCAAGCCTGCTGCAGCGAAGAAGCCTGCTGTGAAGAAGGCTCCGGCCAAGCCTGCTGCGGCCAAACCTGCAGCCGCCAAACCGGCAGCCCCTGCCGCCAGCGCCGCCCCGGCTGCTACCGCAGCACCGGCGCCAAGCGCGGCTCCGGCCAGCAGCGCACCTTCGGCACCGGTTACGGCCACGCTGATCTGATAGCGCGTCGCTCCCATCGCCGCGGTTCGTCGCCACGACAAGCCGGCTCCCACAAGTACTGCGCTGGCTTAAATGTCAGCGCAGTACCTGTGGGAGCATTTCCAGAAGTTGACGCGATTCCTGTGGGAGCCGGCTTGCCGGCGATGGGGTCAGCCGCAGCCCCCTCAAACTTGACTACCTAACCTTCCAGATACCGCTGCGCCAGCGCTTGCGCCGCCTCCCTCGGCTTTTCCTGCAGATGCGGCGCCACCAGCATCATCACCTGATACACCACCACCCCCACATCGGCCTCACGCCCCAGCACGCGTTGATAGTCCAGCGAGAACATCAGCGTCAGGGTGATCTGTTCCACAAGCTGTCCCAATGCCTGCGTTTCGCTGACCACCTGCCCCTGGGCCTTGAGGCTGGCCAGTAGCGCCGCCAAGGTCCGCTTGAGCCCATTGATCAGGCTGCGCATGCCTCGGGCCAGCTTGGGCAAGCGCCCGGTGAGGTTCGACAAGTCCTGGAACAGGAAGCGGTACTGCGCCATGTGTTCGACGATCAGGTGCAGGAACAGCCAGTAATCTTCGGCACTCAGGCGCACCCCCAGGGGCGGGTCGAGCAATGGCATGAGCGATTCTTCGAAACGCTCGAACAGGCCGTTTACCAGCGGCTCCTTGCCGTGGAAGTGGTAGTAGAGGTTGCCAGGGCTGATTCCCAGTTCGTTGGCAATCTCAAGGGTCGAGACATTGGGTTCGCCCTGCTGGTTGAACAGCTGCAGGGCGCATTCAAGGATACGGTCGCGGGTTTTCATCCGGGCGTGGTGTTCATCGAGTCAGGACGTAGGTGCCTGGCGCGGGGCCCAGCGGTGGATAGGTTGCGTTGCCCAGCTCCAGGCGCGGCGCCTTGAGCGGGCCGGAGCGCGGTGTGATCCACTCCAGCCACAAGGGCCACCAGCTGCCGTCGCTGCGCTTGGCATCGTGGAACCAGGCACGCGGGTCGCCTGACAGCTTGGGGTTGTCCAGGTAATAGGACTTGGGGTTGCCGGGCGGGTTGATGATGCTCTGGATGTGGCCGCTGTTGGACAGCACGAAACGCCGCTCGCCGCCCAGCAGCAAGGCCGAGCGGTAAACCGCATCCCACGGCGTGATGTGGTCGTTGCTGCCGGCCACGGTGAAGCTGTCCAGGTCGACCTGCTTGAGGTCGATGGGCGTGCCGCACACTTCCAGTCCGGTCGGGTGGGCCAGCGGGTTGTGCTTGAAGAAATCCAGCAGATCGCCATGCAGGGCGGCCGGCAGGCGGGTGCTGTCGGCATTCCAGTAGAGGATGTCGAACGCCGGTGGCGCCTTGCCCAGCAGGTAGTTGTTCACCCAGTAGTTCCAGATCAGGTCGTTGGGCCGCATCCAGGCGAAGATCCGCGCCACCTCGGCGCCATCGAGCACACCGCGCTGATAGGAGCGGCGCTTGGCGGCTTCGATGGTCTGCTCGTCGGCGAACAGGCTGGCAGGGCTTTCGAACTGACTGTCGAGCAGGCTCACCAGGTAGGTGGCGCTGCGCACTCGGCGCAGCTGGTGCTTGGCCTGCAGGTGGCCTTGCAGCGCGGCCATGGTCAGGCCACCCGCACAGGCGCCCATCAGGTTGGGATCACGGTTGCCGCTGATGCTGCGGCAGGCGTTGAGTGCCTCTTCCAGGGCCTCCACATAGCTCGACAAACCCCATTCGCGGTGACGTGGGTCCGGGTTGCGCCAGCTGACCATGAACACCTGCAAGCCGTTCTTGAGCATGTACTGGACGAAGCTGTTGGTCGGCTGCATGTCGAAGATGTAGAACTTGTTGATTTGCGGCGGCACCACCAGCAAGGGCCGGGCGTGCTGCTTTTCGCTCATCGGTTTGTACTGGATCAGTTCCAGCAGCTCGTTGCGAAACACCACAGCGCCTGGGGTGGCTGCCAGATTGCCGCCAACCTCGAAGGCGCCTTCATCGACCTGACGCGGCAAGCCGTCGTTGTGTCGCAAATCGTCGAGCAGGTGGGCCACCCCGCGCACCAGGCTCTGCCCTCCGGTGTTGAACAGCTCCTTGACCGCCAGCGGGTTGAGCAGCGAGTTGCTGGGCGCCAGGGCATCGTTGATCAGGTTGAACAGGAAATGCGCACGGGCCCGGTCGTCGTCGTTCAGGTGGCTGTCCTCGATCCACAGGCGGGTCTGCTTCTGCCAGGCCATGTACGCCTGCAGGCTACGCCGGTAGAACGGGTTCTGGCTCCACGTAGGGTCGTCGAAGCGGCTGTCACGCGGGTTCGGTTGATAGGGTGTGTCACCCAGCATCACGCGACCCAGCTGACCGCTCAGGGCCAGCAGATGCCGCGCCGTGAGCAGCGGGTTGCGCAAGCTCTGGCGGCCGACACTGCGCAGTGTCGAAATCAGGTCGCGGCCGCGCAGGCCGAGAATGGCGTTCTGCACGTTCATGCTGGTGGCGGGAAGCGTTGTCGTTCCTCGGTCCGGTTTTTCTTTCATGGCAACACTCCCTCGTCTTACCAGATTCGCGGGCAGCGACTATCAACCGCCGGAGGCGGGGCGCGGATGCATGACCGCGCGCTGACGTTCTTCCTGGAGAAACTTCATGATGATCGGCGCGACGGCTTCGGCCCGGGTGATCAGGAACAGGTGGCCGTCGTCGATAATATGTAGCTGGGCATTGGGAATTCGCCAGGCCAGCAGGCGCATGTTGATCAGCGGGATCAGCGGGTCGTCGTCGCCGGCCAGCACCAGCGTGGGCTGCTGGATCCTGTGCAGCCAGTGGATGCTGGTCCAGCCCAGGCCGGCGAACAGCTGCCAGTAGTAGCCCAGCTTGCCGCCAGAGCGCACCTTGGCCGCGTGGTGCATGGCAAGCTCCGGGTCGCGGCGAAAGCCACCGCCATAGATCAGCGGGGCGATGCGGATGACATGGGACGGCTGGATATAGCGCCTGGGGCTGGCCATCAGCCACAGCACCTTGGGCTTGCCCGGCACCATCACCGCGCCGGCCGCCGTGGCCGCCAGCACCAGCTTCTTGCAGCGCTCGGGGTAGTCATGGGCGAACTGCTGGGCCAGGGCGCCGCCCCAGGAAACACCGATGACGTTGACCTGGCCGTAGTCCAGATAGTCGAGCATGCGCGCGGTCAGCTTGGCCAGACCGGGGAAGCGATAGGGGTGGCGCGGGGTCGAAGAGCCGCCCACGCCTGGCACATCGAAGGCAATCACTTCCAGGTCCGGGTCCAGCGCTTCGATGAACGGAAACACCAGCTCCAGGTTGGCGCCGATGCCGTTGAAGATCAGCAAGGGTGTCAGGTGCGGCTTGCCCGGGCGCACGGCGGTGCGGATGGATTGATCACCCAGCTCGACGGTCCTGAATTTGTAGGGTTGCGGCATGCGCGTGGCTCTGTGATGTCCATAAGCACCGTGGCCCGCCGTTGGGCGGCCACGGCGTTACTACTCAACGTTCGTGAACGTAGGTTCCCGGCGCGGCCTCGCCAGCGGCGTAGGCGCGGTTGCCCAGGCGGGTCGGCGCTTTTTTCAGGTCGCCAGCACGTTCGCCCAGCCAGGTCTGCCAGTACAGCCACCAGGAATCGGCGTGCTTGTCGGCGTTTTCCTGCCAGGCGACGGGATCGCCCGGGCGGTCGGCACCGGTCATGTAACGTGCCTTGGGGTTGCCGGGTGGGTTGAGGATGCTCTGGATGTGGCCGCTGTTGGACAGCACGAACTCGATCTTGCCGCCGAACAGGTGCGCCGAGCGGTAGCACGATTGCCATGGGGTGATGTGGTCGGTGGTGCCGGCAACGCTGAAGATGTCGCACTTGACGTTCTGCAGGTCGATGGCGGTGCCGCACACTTCCAGGGCATTGGCGCGGGTCAGTGGGTTGTTCTTGAACAGCTCGATCAGGTCGCCGTGGAAGGCGGCCGGCAAGCGCGTGGTGTCGTTGTTCCAGAACAGGATGTCGAACACCGGTGGTTCATTGCCGAGCAGGTAGTTGTTGACCCAGTAGTTCCAGATCAGGTCGTTGGGGCGCATCCAGGCGAACACCCGGGCCATGTCGCTGCCTTCGAGCACGCCGGCCTGGTAGGAGTGGCGCTTGGCCGACTCGAGGGTCTGCTCGTCGACGAACAGAGAGACATCGGTGTTCATGGTGGTGTCGAGCACGCTGACCAGCAGGGTCAGGGTGTTGACCTTGTTTTCGCCCAGGGCGGCGTAGTGACCGGCCAGCGCTGTGCAGGTGATGCCGCCGGAGCAGGCACCGAGGATGTTCAGGTCCTTGCTGCCGGTGATCGCCAGCACCGCGTCGACCGCTTCCTTGAGCGCATCGATGTAGGTCGACAGGCCCCATTCGCGCTGGGCCTTGGTCGGGTTGCGCCAGCTGATGATGAAGGTCTGCTGCTGCGAGCGGAGGGCGAAGCGCGCCAGGCTTTTCTCCGGGCTGAGGTCGAAGACGTAGAACTTGTTGATCTGCGGTGGAACCACCAGCAGCGGGCGGGCATGCACCTGTTCGGTGATGGGGCTGTACTGGATCAGTTCCAGCACATCGTTGCGGTACACCACAGCACCTTCCGTGGTGCCGAGGTTCTTGCCCACTTCGAAGGCTTCCATGTTGACCTGGCTGGGCATGCCGCCGTTGTTGACCAGGTCCTTGGCCAGGTTGGACAGGCCGTCGAGCAGGCTCTTGCCGCCGGTTTCGAAGAAGCGCTTGACCGCTGCCGGGTTGGACAGGGTGTTGGTCGGTGCCATGGCTTCGGTGAGCAGGTTGATGACGAACTGGCCGCGGCTGATGTCCTGAGGCGACAGGTCGCTGTTGCCGATCCAGTCCTGCAGCTCATGGCGCCAGGCCAGGTAGGTCTGCAGGTAGCGGCGGTAAAGCGGGTTCTTGCTCCAGGCCGGGTCGTTGAAGCGACGATCCTCGCTTGCGGGGGCCAGGGTGGATTTGCCCAGCAGCACGTTCTTCAGCTCCAGGCCGAAGTGCGCCACGTGCTTGGCACTGTGCAGCGGCTGGCGCATGGCCTGACGCAGTACGGTCCGCGCTGAGCTCAGCAGATCCTTGCGGCGAATGCCGATGACCGGGTTAAGCCCCAAGGTGTTATCCGAGGCTTGCCGCTGCAACTCATCGTTGTTCTTGCTACTCATCTACGACGCTCCGTTGTCCTGAGACGAGTACCGGTTTGCTGTGGCACGTGCACAGTCGACAGCCCGGTACTGCTACTCGGGTGACCAGTGATAAGAAACAGCGGTGCTGCGGGCCGGATGCATTCGGCGATGAGCTGCGGGGGAATCTGCGTGTGAAGACTGCCTGCTTTCGCTCGCGACTTGTACAAACCGGCCGTGCCCTGATTGCCTTGATAACGATGCAGGGAACTTGCCAGCACCATTGGTTACCCGACTTTCAAGTAATGCGCAAGACAGCCCATTTTCGGGCTGTCTATAGGGCATTCAAACAGATGAGATTAGAAAATGCGCTCTAAACGCTGAAAGGCCCGCGCTAGAGCATCAGTTTGACGACGGCTTCGGCGGGGTCGCGGGATTTGCCGGCCTTGTGCAGCTCGTCGAGATACTCGTCCCAGAGCTGTTCCTGGCGCAGGCACAGTTGTTCCAGGTACTCCCAGGTGAACAAACCACTGTCATGGCCGTCGTCGAAGATCAGTTTTAGTGCGTATTGGCCGGCAGGTTCCAGGCCGGTGAGGCCGACGTTGATCTTGCCGAATTGCAGGATGGGATTGCCGTGGCCCTGGACCTCGGCGGAGGGGGAGTGCACGCGGAGGAATTCGGCGGGCAGGTGGTAGACCTCGCCGGGGGCGTAGGTGAGGCTGAGGGTTTTAGAAGCTTTGTGCAAATTGATGGCGGTGGGCAGGCGGGCCATGGTCTGAATCTCTCGGGAGCTGATGGTGCAAGCTTCGAGGTTCTGATGTTCGGATTCAAGGGCCTATTCGCGGGACAAGCCCGCTCCCACAGGTCCTGCACAATTCTTGAGTCTTGTGAAGGTCATGTGGGAGCGGGCTTGTCCCGCGAAGAACGCGACGCCGGTCTTACAGGATGTAACGCGACAGGTCTTCGTTCTGCGCCAGCTCACCGAGGTGGCCGTTCACATAGGCTGCATCGATCTGAATCGGCGTTTCATCATGGGCACTGGCCAGGTCACCGGCACTGAACGACACCTCTTCGAGCAGTCGCTCCAGCAGGGTGTGCAGGCGGCGGGCACCAATGTTCTCGGTCTTCTCGTTGACCTGGTAGGCGATCTCGGCCAGGCGCTTGATACCGTCGGCCTGGAACTCGATGTTCAGCCCTTCGGTCTTGAGCAGCTCGCGGTACTGTTCGGTCAGCGAAGCATGCGGCTCCTGCAGAATGCGCTCGAAGTCTTCCGGGGTCAGCGCCTTGAGTTCGACGCGGATCGGCAGACGGCCCTGCAGTTCAGGCACCAGGTCGCTCGGCTTGCTCAGGTGGAACGCACCGGAGGCGATGAACAGGATGTGGTCGGTCTTGACCATGCCCAGCTTGGTATTGACGGTGCAGCCTTCGATCAGCGGCAGCAGGTCGCGCTGCACGCCTTCGCGGGACACATCGGCGCCGCCAACGTTGCCACGCTTGGCCACCTTGTCGATTTCGTCGATGAACACGATGCCGTGTTGTTCGACAGCTTCCAGGGCCTTGGCCTTGAGCTCTTCCTCATTGACCAGACGGCTCGCTTCTTCGTCGCGCACCATCTTCAGCGCGTCCTTGACCTTGAGCTTGCGGGCCTTGCGCTTGCCCTTGCCCATGTTGGCGAACAGGCTCTGCAGCTGGTTGGTCATCTCTTCCATGCCGGGTGGCGCGGCGATCTCGACGCCCATGTTCTCGGCGACTTCGATCTCGATTTCCTTGTCGTCCAGCTGGCCTTCACGCAGGCGCTTGCGGAACAGCTGGCGGGTGTTGGAGTCGCTGCTGGTCTGCGCGGCTTCCTCGCTGAAGCTGGTCACCCGCGCCTGCGGCAGCAGGGCGTCGAGGATGCGGTCTTCGGCGGCATCTTCGGCGCGGTGGCGCACGCGGACGATTTCCTGCTCACGCAGCATCTTCATCGCGGCGTCGGCCAGGTCGCGGATGATCGATTCGACATCGCGGCCGACATAGCCCACTTCGGTGAACTTGGTCGCTTCGACCTTGATGAACGGCGCATTGGCCAGCTTGGCCAGGCGACGGGCGATTTCGGTCTTGCCGACGCCGGTGGGGCCGATCATCAGGATGTTCTTCGGGGTTACCTCGACACGCAGCTCGGCAGGCAACTGCATGCGCCGCCAGCGGTTGCGCAGGGCAATGGCCACGGCGCGCTTGGCGTCGTCCTGGCCGATGATGTGGCGGTTGAGTT
>Ga0160475_100397_pt1 | contig 18919 bp, 21 predicted proteins | sample HID1975M_E11MG_FD_108254 | JGI IMG/M metagenome (GOLD analysis project Ga0160475, IMG submission 108254) | Enriched soil microbial communities from UW Madison campus, WI, USA - HID1975M_E11 MG | ecosystem: Environmental > Terrestrial > Soil > Unclassified | place: USA: Madison, Wisconsin... | reverse complement strand
TGTCGATATGCACGACCGGCAAGCCCGTGCGCTCGCCCAGCTTGCGCGCCAGGGTACTTTTCCCAGCACCTGGCTGACCGATGATCATCACCCGTTGCATTGAAGCTCCCTCTCGCCATGCTTGTTGAATTTGGGGCGCGCGATTCTACGGCAATGGGCGATGCGGTCAACTGCACTGCCTTGGTCAGCTGACAGGTTGAATGACGCGCCCTCATCTGCAAGGAAGCGCCCGTCGCCATACGCTTCAGAGGCCCGTCTGCTCCTTCTTGGGGCAGTCCACTTTGTGGGAACGGGTTACCCGCGAACACGGGCGAGGCCCGTGCCAGCCTCCGGGTAGCCTGCTTCGCGGGTGAACCTGGAAAAAGGGCGCGAGCTTGTCGAAGCGTGTCACGATTCGGCGGTTCTCTTTCAGCCAGCCAAACATTCGCTCGATGATGTTGCGCTGTCGATACTTGGGCCGATCAAGTTTTTCCGCCATGGTCTCGCTGGCTTGTTCCATGCGGTGTTTGCGACAGCTCTTTTCGTACAGAGCCTGAGCTCCCCCCTGCTGCCTTCGGCAGGGCAACGGCGCATTGCGAGACTGCGAAACCGCCGCGGTCCGTCCCCGCCTGACCCAGGCGCCAGCATCAATCTATTTTCGAGCGACTAGCAGAACTTGGGGATAGGTCGCAATAAATCCCTTGGGTTTTTCCTCGTTTAGTGCCCCGCGCACTGCGGCGAAATCATCATCGGACATAAGACTGGGCAATGTCTCTTTGAACGTGGAAAGCACTAATGAGAATAACGAAAAAAAATCGTTGGGGGCCATTAAACTGTGTCGAAGATTTATACTGAAATCGTCAACAATAAAACCAGCACCTCTGACAATGAAAGGCAGTGCCAGCCCGACCTGGCTATTGGTTCCGGTTAAACTGCACGCACGCTTCCACGCTTGAACTGCTTTATCCCATTCGGGGAAGGTTCCGTGCGACATGAACAGCCGATCATCTTCTTCGATAATGAAAAGTCTAGCACCCTTGGGTAATGCATCATAGAGTGATGAAAGCAGTTCAAGTGGCTTTGGCGAATGCTGCAGTACAAATCGAACCACACACGTTTTACATCGACTACAAAGTCCATCGGGCAAAGGGTCATCACCGACCCGGCACCTCTGTATCCTATAATTTCGCGGCAGCTGAAAACGGTTATCGAAAAAAGCCTTACTCGCCTCCAGACCCCAAAATAGCTGCTGCTGGTTCGCATTGGCAAGAAATGTACCGTAGTGGCCTTTGCCGCTACCGACTTCGAGAACCTCATGATCAAAAGCATGATGATGGCGAAGCCAGGTTAGCTCCGAGGGGCCCAAAAGAAGTGTTTGTAATTCAAGCACTTTGTCCCAGGCAGATTGGATGCCCACCTCACTAAGGCGCTGCATGACTCCTGTTTCAAAGCTCATTGGCAAATCCCTGTAGGCTTCTAGACATGACTGCCGAACCGTTACTTCTAACCTCGTCAAAATCGACAGTAGCGCGCTGGCTCCTCCCTGACAACTAGCAAAAATAACAGTCTCTTGAATTGCTAATCTATGCATTGGAAGAATGAATGCAGCAGCGGCTATTTCGATGCAGCTCAAGTCGCCGCCTCGGTTCTGATGATGGCCTTGATGCATGAGCTTGAGCGCTGCCTGTGCTCCTTGAGTCGGCCAAAAGCGGACACCTGCTGGCGGTCAAGCCAGTGACCTCAGCTATGCCCAGCCTTTGCTGGACGAAGTCAGCATTCCCTCAATCCAACGTAGTCGCCTGCGCAAACGCTGTAAATGGTTGCTTGCCGACAAGGGCGACCACGCCGAAGCGCTACGCCGCTACTGCGATCAATATCGAATGCAGCCCGTCATCCCGCTGCGCTCAACGAAGCGCAAACCCAAGCCTGGCTTACCCAGACTGTTTGATCGGCCCGAGTACAGACAACGCAACATCATCGAGCGCATGTTTGGCTGGCTGAAAGAGAACCGCAGGATCGTGACACGCTTCGACAAGCTCCCGAAAAGCTATGCCGCCATGGTTTCACTGGCTTGCTCCATGCGGTGTTTGCGACATCTCTTTTCGCACAGAGCCTAACGTCCTGCGCCAGCAAGAGAGGGGCGCGCTGGCGCAGGGAGTACAAAAGAGCACCTCATTATTTTGTCAATTCAAAACCGTTGTTTCCGGTACTTTTATACTTTGATCCGCATGAGTCGCCGTAACGGTTTTTGCACCCCGGCGCAGGGGTGCCTGTTTTTTCCCCCATACACCATTTGTAGTCTTCCGAAGCCTCGTCAAGACCGGCGCAGATTACTTCTTTTCTGTATGCGTAAGGATCCACTTTCATCTGCTGAAGTGCGTAATCCGTTTTATTTTCTTTATCTGTGATGAGTCCTTCGATGTAATTAAATTTGAACCGGCTATGCATTTTTTTAAGGGCTGACACGTTCAATTTAGATTCTCGCTCGTATCGCTCGGCCGGTGAGCCGTATAGCTTCTCTCTTAAGTCTGTAATTTGTTTTATCTCAGCAGCTGTTGGATTGGATATTTCCCACAGGGAGTCAAGCTCTTTTACTAGTTTCTGCTTGCCTGGATCGGCCTGGAGCTTTCGCAAGAACTCTCTGTTCTCTGCTTCTAGATAAGCCGAGTGCAAGCATCCTGTTATGTCATACAACACCTTGTCGGCTCGAAGTGTGCCAATCTCAAGTATAGTAAGGTTCCCATCTGCCATGGATTCTGAGCTTTTTACCTTATAGTCTCCAGTGCATCCTGGAACGGGATTCATCTCCTCCCCCATCGAAAGGGTTGCAAAGGAAATAATTAATACACCTAACAAGGAAGCGTTACGAAATTTCATTGTCAGACTCTCCTGGATTACGGGTAGATGGATTGATCGTGGATGGATCAATCAACAGCCGCAACTGTTAGAAATGCTAGTTGCAACCTGTGCATGGACGGGGGTAGCCTGGAGGTGGGATGTTTTTGTGCTATCTATAGGCTAGGTGTTCGAGCACTTCGGATGTTGGTTGCGAGGTGCAGTCTCCCCTGTCTGTCAACGGGTAGGGAGATACCCAGGTGTCGGCACCCTTCGGGATGAGGTGATACAGCGTTCCAACCTGCGCGCCCTCGTGTGGTGTTTCACACATAACACTCATATTTTTCGGCCTAGCGCCTCGGCTGCACGGCCGACGCTCGCCAAGATGTCATCGGCCTTTCGATGCCAGCGAAAGGGGATAGCGGCCAGCCGGGCGTGACCTGTGGGAGCCGCGCTTGCCGGCGATGGGCTGCGAAGCGGCCAGGGCCTGCAGATGTCCGCCCACCTCGGCTTACGTCGGCCAAACGGTCATGGCGGATTACCTTGACGGGACTATCGTTGCTTGTCGGGGCAAACACTACCGACCGAGGGCGGTGCCATGAACACTAGCGATCTGCTTGAACAGTTGCTTCGAGCCGGGCAGGGCGCGCAAGCGCAGCAACGGAGCGGTGGCCTATCATCGCAAGGCGGGTTGGGCGGCTTGCTGGGCGGTTTGCTTGGCGGCGGTGGTGCAACGGGTGGCGGTGGTGGCCTTGGTGGTTTACTGGGCGGCATTCTGGGAGGCGGTCGCAGCGCTGGCGGCTATGCCCAGGGGCGCGCCGCGGGGGGTGTCAATTACGCGGCCCTGGCGTCGTTGGGCATGATGGCGTTCCAGGCCTATCAAAACTGGCAGCGCAGCCAGGCGGCAGCGCCGCAACCGGCCATGCGTACCGTCGACCAGCTGTCCGGTGCCGAGGCCGAGGGCCACAGCCATGCCATCTTGCGCGCGCTGATTGCGGCCGCCAAGGCTGACGGTCGCATCGACGCCCAGGAAGAGCAATTGATCTACAGCGAAATCAAACGCCACACCGACGACCCGCAACTGCAGCAATGGCTGGATGACGAGGTCAGCAAACCACTCGATGCTGCCGAAGTGGCACAGTCGGCCCGGGACCCGGCAATGGCGGCAGAAATGTACCTGGCCAGCGTGATGCTGGTGGATGACCAGCAGGCCGCAGAGCGGGCTTACCTTGACGAGCTGGCCAGCGCCCTGCAAATCGACCCGACCTTGCAGGTGCACCTGGAACAGCAGGCCAAGGGTGCAGCCTGAGCGGGGCCCGATGAACATTCACTGATCTTGCGCCTGTGGCGCACGGAAGGCCTTGCTGTAGTAGCCAGACGGATCGAAACAGCACACATGCTTCTTGCCGGATGCAAGCATGTCGCATGCATTGGCAATGCGTTTTGCGCGCGTCTCGGGCTGTTTGGCTGAGGTCATCCAGTGTATCCAGTCCACTCGCGCGAGGGTTGTCGTATTGTTCCAGGCCGCACGCGCTTCGGGGGCGTTTGCCAATGCCTTCTCCAAATCCGCTGGAATCTCGGGTTCGGGCTCCTTCTTCACAGGGGCCAACTCCAGCGCAACGGTATCGCCAATGGCAGCGTTGGCGGCTTGGAGTAACGCAGGACTGATCTGCAGCCAATGGCTCAGCTGACCATCCGGCTCAAGGGTTGCCTTGAAAGGCTGCCCGTTGATTGTTCCTTCAACGGTTGTTCTCCCGCGTCTTGGAAGTTGTGCACTGACGTCCTGTGGCAACACCACGAATGCCCAGGACGCATCAGTTTCAGGTTTTGCCGGACGAAGCAGCTTTGCTTCGAATCGGGATTTCACATTGATGGTTGTCATTGCGAGGCCTCCAGTCCCGGCGCCAGGTTCAGTTGCAGTAAAGACTCACCTCATAAAAATCAGAATTACCCCCTTTCTTGTAGTCCATTTCCCAAACATACTCCTGCCGCCTTTTTTTCGTTGCCGCCGCTCTGACAGCCCTCTAGTCTCGGCGGGTCGCTGAACCCAGCGATCGGCTTTGACAGGCCGACTCAACAGTAAGGTAACGTTCACCTCCATGGTGGCTGTGCGTGGGGCACCTCGTGTGCGCCGGGTTTTACCTCTGTTGACCGGTCTGTCAACCCACGTACAGCTGCCACCCAATTGTTTGACAGCAATGGGTGTCGGTCCCTGACAGAGGTATATAACGATGTTGAAGAGCGTCCCCGATCCACCCCACAATCACCACTCCCTCGAAGACACGATCATCCAGGCCACAGAATATGCGCTGTGCGCGCAGACCGTGGCGCAGCAGGCGGTTGCGCTGCAGCCCAGGTCGCCCGCTGCTGTGCTGATGATGGCCTCAATGCATGAGCTTGAAGCGCTACGTGTGCTTCTTGAGTCAGCGTTGATCCAGATGCAGATGCAGATGCCGGCGCAGCAGCGCACGCAGCATTAAAGGTCGAAACTTGCGCTTTACGATCGAGCCTCATCGCCGGCAAGCCGGCTCCCACAGGTTCCCGGCAGTCCCGAGGATTGTCTTTACCTGTGGGAGCTGGCTTGCCAGCGAAGAGGCCCGGGCAAGCGACGGAGATTCCAGGGAGACTGAACAATGACCACAGAAACCAAAACAACCGTCGGCAAAACCAGGTTCTATCAGGGTGAAAAGAAGACCCAGCCGCTGTTCTGCATCGAGCCCGGCATCCCCTGCCAGGACGCCCGGGAGCAGGCCTCGGAGCTAATGGGCTGTGTGCGCGACATGACTATCGCTGGCCTGATGGACGACAACCCGCAGCTGATCTGGGCTTCCCATTACCTGAGCGCATTGGCCAAGGCGCTGATTGACGATGCCGAACTGGGCATGAGGCATTGAGCCTGCTAGTCGGGCGGGATGCCGTGTCTTGCGGCATTCACCACGCTTATAAACCGAGATTTGCGCCTGAAGAAGCGCTGGCAATGCTTGACCTTGAACCTTACTTCAACCCTAAGGTACGAACACTGGCGCCGCCTGAGGCATCTGGCCCGCCGTTCAGCTTCGAGGAAATCGCATGCAAACCATCTTGGGCGCCACAGGGCAAATTGCCGTGGAACTGGCGCGTGAACTGAATCGTTCTTTCACCCAGGAGCTGCGGCTGGTCAGCCGCCGTCCCCGCAAGGTCAACGACGCCGACAGCCTTGTGCCCGCCGACCTGCTCGATGCGGCGCAGGCCGCCAAGGCCGTGGAGGGCAGCAGCATCGTCTACTTCACGGCGGGCCTGCCGCCAGACACCCAGCTGTGGGAAACGCAGTTCCCGGTGATGCTGAAGAACGCCCTGGACGCAACGCGTGCGGCAGGGGCCAAATTCGTCTACTTCGACAATACCTACATGTACCCGCAGGACGACCGCCTGCTGACCGAAGCGACCGAGTTCGCGCCAGTCGGCCGCAAGGGCAGGGTACGTGCAGCCATGGCGACGATGGTGCTGGAGGAAATGGCCCGGGGCGAGATCCCTGTGCTCATCGGACGTGCCCCTGAGTTTTACGGCCCGGACAAAACCCAAAGCATCACCAATAGCCTGGTCATCGACAAGCTCAAAGCTGGCAAGACACCGCGGGTACCGGTGCGCGATGACACCCTGCGCACGCTTATCTGGACGCCCGATGCCAGCCGTGCGCTGGCGGCGCTGGGCAACGCGCCGGATGCGTTCGGGCAAACGTGGCATTTGCCCTGCGACGACGACCGTCTCACTTACCGGCAATTCGTGGCCCTGGCCGCCGAGGTGGGCGGTCGCAAGGCGGATTATCGGGTGCTCGGCAAGTGGCTACTGACGGCTGCCGGCCTGGTATCGCCACAGGTCCGTGAGCTGCGGGAGCTTCTGCCGCGCTACGCGCAGGACAACCTGTTCGATTCCTCCAAGTTCAAGCAGCGCTTCGCGGCCTTTGGAGTGACGCATTATCGCCAGGGGCTTGAGCATGTCCTGGCTGGCTGACCACGATCGGTTCATCGGCCCGAAGGGCGCAGCAGGGGCCTTCTGCGCCACTCAAGCCTGATGATCAGCGGCGCAGCAGGCGGGATACCACCAGCGTGATGGCTGCACCAATCGCCAGGGCCGTGATCGGCTTTTCTCTGACAAAAGTGGAGACGTTGTTCAGGGCATCACCATAGCTTTTGGTGAGCTGGCCGGCTGCCTGGCGCCCGTCGCCCTCGGCCTCCAGTGCCGGGTCCTCGATAAAGCGGCCTACCGCACTCTGCGCTTTACCTGCGATTTTCTCTGCAACACCTTCAACCTGTTCGCGCTTCATATTGATCCTTCCAAATGAGTGTCAGTGGGCTTGTTGCACAGGGTTAGGGAGTTGGGGAATCTGATTAGTTCAATGCGCATTGCAACAGCTTGCCTCGGCCACCAGCGCTGAACCGCGCCGATTGCCGCGCCGCATGGGCCGGCGGATAATGCCGGCCGAATGCGTTTCAGGGTTTTGGGGTCGCAATGAAAGACAAGCCGGTCAGCAGCAAGCAGCAGGAAGTCCAGCGTATCGCCGAGGTGCTCGCCAAGGCCATCGCCCAGCATCGGCTGCGGCCCGGTGTGCGGCTGGTCGAGGCGCATATCGTCGAGATCATGCAAGCCAACCGCAACCACGTACAGGCAGCGCTGCAGCGCCTGGCCATGCAGCGTATCGTCGACATCGAGCCCAACCGCGGCGCCACCGTGGCCCAGCCCAGCGCCCGAGAAGCGCGCGAAATCTTCGCCGCCCGCCGTGCGGTGGAGCGGGCGATCGTCGAGGCCATCACCCCGGCGCGTATCGCCGAGCATCAGGCGCGCATCGAACAGCACATGCACGACGAACGCGCCGCGACCGCCAGCACCGACCGCCGCGCGATCGTGCGTGAACTCTGCGAGTTTCACTTGCTGCTGGGGGAGGTGAGCGGCAACCAGGTGCTGGCCGACATTCTCGACAACCTGATGGTGCGCAGCTCGTTGATCGTCGCCCTCTACCAGCGGGGCGACAGCCCGCCCTGCGCGTCGCACGAGCACCAGGCGATCATCGATGCGTTGCGCGCCGGTGATACCCAGGCCGCCGTGGGCCAGATGATCGAGCACCTGGACGAACTCGAGGGTCAGTTGGCCATCGAGGAGGTAGACGCTGCAGACGTCAACCTGCGTCAGGCGCTGTCAGGGCTTTGATCTGCGAGCAAATCCCGGGCGTGTTGCTTGGGATGATCCGGGCCTGGTGCAAGGGGCTGCTACATCACGTGGAGCGAGCCCCCGAGATCGCATTCCTTGTCATCGCCACCCATGCCCTGCGGTAGAAATGCGGTGAGGTCATAGGGCAGTAGCACGGTATCCAGTGCGAAAGAAAACGGCACATCCACCAGCGCGATCCAGGCCCCGCTGTTCTCGGTGGCGAAGTTCCAACCGAAGCGCGAGCCCGGGTAGACGCAACGCTGCCCATCCAAATGCATGAACGTGCTCCAGCAGCCGCTCAGCGTGAGTGGCAACACCAGACCCAGTTGGGTCAGTAACATTTTTCGAACAGGTATCATAAGGGTTGTCTTACAGTCCTTTGTCGTTCAGGAGGCCCGTGGGGTGGCGAGGCCCGTGCCATGTGCCGCTACCAAGCGCAGTTCACCGTCATGCAAAAGTACCTCGCACCCCAGCCACTCGCTGTCCACCTGCGGGAGTACCGCGGACGGCTTGCGCAGTTCGCGCAGCAAGGTGGAACCATGGGACAGGCGCCCACCCATGCGCGCAATGACGGCGCGGGCGGCTTGATATTCAGCATGGCGGCCGGGGTCCAGGCTGTCTTCCAGGAGGATGTCCTGGCCCAGAATGCCTTGCACCTGGCCGGGGTAGATCATGAAGCCTGTGGCCTGTTCGCTGCCCTGGCTACCGTCCTGCCAGAAGCTGCCATCGCGGCTGCGCACCTGCGGGTGAGGGCCGAACCAGTGCGCCCGCTGCGCTTCGGGCATGGCATGGTGCAGGCGGAAGAAAATCCGCATCAGGTTGTCCCGGTACCACTCGCGTACCTGCAGGTAATAGCCGCGCAGGCCGGGCAGGCCGAGCCTGTGTGCCAGCGTGATGGAGGCCGGCCACGCCGGTAGCGGCTGCAGCGGCAGGTCGGTCAGGGCAGGGCGCGGGGTGCCGGGGTCTGTCTCCCAGGGCAGGCGGTGTGGGCTGTTCTGCAGGTTGTCGTAGGCGGTAGCCGGCCTGCCCAGCAGCGCGCCGCCACTGCTGGCCAGCGCCGTGGCGATGCACAGGTTGCCTTGCACTACGAAGACGTAGAAGCGACTGAACCAATCGGCCAATTGTTGGCCATCGGCACCGTCGGCGCGCAGTTGCGCCAGCTCCTGGTCGAAACGTTGCAGCCCGGGTGCCAGGTTTTGCAGGTGAGCACGGGCACTGCGCTGCATGCGCCACAGCCGTGGCAGTGACCGCAGCAGACGCAGCGGGCGCCACGGCAGGGCCGGGGTTGCACCGCCCACTTCACCCGCATAGTTGGCGGCCGAGATGCCCCAGTCGGATAAACGCGCGAGGAACAAGTCGTTGTTGATGTACGAGGCACCGCCGAAAACGGCAGTGAAAGGCTCGTTGTCCTGCAGCACACGGCTGTCCCAGCGCGCCATGATCGCCGGGATGCTGGCGGCGGCGCGGCGTTGGCCATACTCGACGAAGCGGCTGGGCTGTGGCGGCAGAATTTCTGCAATGTTGGCCGCGGTCAGGTGGCGACGCCAGCCATGCTCGCTGATCGGCCGGTATTGCAGCAGCCACAGCTGCTGGCCGTCCCACGCCCACTCGACATCGCCCGGCACGTAGTGGAATGCCTTGAGCACACTCTGCAAGAAGCGCCACAGTGCGGTTGCTGTCAAACCCTGCAGGGTTTGGAACTCACCGCTGCGCCAGGCAGGGCCGAGGCGCGAAAGTGTGGCCCGCTGTGGCGTCGCCTGGCCGTCGGCGAGGGCTTCCAGATGGCCTTCCAGCCATTCCACCTCCACGGCCAGGTGGCGAACGAAGGCGATGCCGGAAACCTGCGGGGTGATGAAGCGCTGCACCACCACTTCCTCAACCCCCTCGCTGCGTAATTGCCTGACGCGTGCTGCGACCTGGTCGCTGGGTACGCGCAAGTAAGTGGTGCTAAGGCCTGCGTTGGCGGCATCGGCCTGGTCTTCGCCATAGCTGGATGAACGCACGGCCCACAACGCGTCAGGGGCCGAAGCCAGGAGTGGGGGCAGGCGCGGGTCGGCGCTGTCAGCCAAGGTCAAGGCCTTGGGCACCGGCTGCCCGGCAAGCTCGGCCAGGCGCAGGCGGCCACCTTTGGTGTGGGCGACGAAGCCTTCAGGCCCGGACTCCAGCCAGGTGGCGAACGTGGCCGGTGCGTCGATCCACGGGTAGTGCCCCCAGCCAGCCTGCAAACTGATGCGCAGGTCGGCGCGGGCGAGTATCGCCGACCACGCTGCAGCCTGCGCGATACCCAGCACCTGGTCCTGGTCGCCCCATACCAGCTCGACCGGGTCGGTTATCCATTCCAGCAGCGGCAATGCGGTGTCGGCACGCAGCTGGTCCCAGTAGGGCACAAAGGCCCTGCAACGGCGGTAGCCTTCGCCCATGCGGCGGTACTGCGCAGGTGTCCAGCGCTGCACGGAAAACTTGTGGGCGAACCAGTGCGGCTGATGGCTGAGCAGCCAATGGATGCCTTTGCGCAGGGGCAGCGGCGACATCAGCGCCGGCAGGCGACGTTGCCACAGGAATGCGCCGACCGGTGCCAGCAATACGCTGCGGCTGAAATGCCCCGGGCGACGCTGCAGTGCATGCAGCACGATCAACGCGTTGACGCCGACCGCCAGGATTGCCTGACCAGGGCGGGTAAGGCGCAGCAGCGCTTGCGCATAGTCGGCCAGGTCTGCGCAGGGCGGTTCTGGATTGTCGCCGAACCCCGGCAGCTCCAAGGCTTGGACCTGGTAGTGCTGAAAGTGCGGGATGGCATCCTCCCACCAGTCGGCGGCGCTACCATTGCCCGCCAGCAGGTACAACAAGGGCTTGCTCATGATTGCTCCTCAGGCCAGGTCACGCAGCGCGCTATCGAGCGTCGGGTAGTTGAAGCGGTAGCCCGACTGCTCAAGGCGAGCCGGCAACACGCGCTGGCCATCGAAGAACAGTTCGGCCATTTCGCCGGCCAGGGCACGCACCGGCGCTGCCGGAACATGCAGCCAGACGGGGCGCTTGAGCAGCTTGCCAGCGGTGGCAGCAAACTCGGCCTGGCTGACGGGCTCGGGTGCGACCATGTTGTAGGTGCCTTGCATCGAGGGGTCAGCCATCGCACGCGCCATGACCTGCAGCACATCGTCACGGTGCACCCAGCTGATGACCTGCTGGCCATCCCCCATGCGCCCGCCCATGCCCAGGCGGAACGGCATCAGCAAGGGCGTCAAGGCACCCCCGGGGCCGAATACCACGCCCAGGCGCAGGACTACCTGGCGAGTACCGAACTGGCTGGCCGGGCTGGCCGCCGCTTCCCAGCGTGCGCACAGCTCAGCCATGAACCCGGCACCTTTGTCGGACGTTTCGTCCAGGCGCTGGCTGCTTTCGCGCACGCCGTAATAGCCGATGGCAGAGGCTTGAATCCATAGGGCCGGCTTGTGCCTGGCCTGTTTCATCCAGCGCAGCAAGGCCTCGGTGGTGCCCACTCGGCTGGCCAGTAGCTGAGCCTGGCGGCGGGCGGTCCAGCGTGGCCCGGCGACCGGCGCCCCGGCCAGGTTGATGACCACATCAAAACGCTCGTCGTGGCCGAGCTTGTCGAGGCTGCGCAAGCAGCGGGCGCGGCCGTCGAACAGATAAGCAGCGCGCAGTGGGTCGCGGGCGAGGACACTGACGGTATGCCCCGCATCAAGCAATTGGTTGACCAGGGTCTCACCGATAAAACCGGTACCACCGGTCACCAGCACCTGCTTGTAGGCGCCGCCTGCAAAAGGGTTGGCCGGCAACCCTCTGCGTTGCATGCGCAGAGTGGCCAGTGCATCGCGGACACCCGAAGCCGTCACGCCGACGGCGAACAGCGTCAGCAACCAGCCGCGCCAGCCGAGGTCGAGTGCAGCCAGGCCAGTGGGCAGGCTGGACCACTGCAGCAGTTGCAGGCCGTACAGGGCGAAGAAGGCGCCTGCGTTGATGGCCAGCACGGTGTGCATGATGCGCTCGATGGCCGGCAGCTTGCGGCTGCGGTCCTCGACCACGAAGTCCCACAGTGTCAGGCCTATTTCCAGGGTGAACACGACGGCCACGATAACCGCCCAAACCCCTTGGAAGGCCACATGGGCGATGCCGAGAAACAGCACACCGTAGCAGCAGGAGCGCACCGCGTGGATGGCCAGCTCCAGGCGTGCACTGTGGCGTCGGGGCAAAGCAACGGTCAGTTCATGGTGGTAAAGCGTGTCGAGGGCACCGAGCACCCCTTGTATCAGCAGCAGGTTGATGGCCCAGGTCAGGATCGGCAGATCAGCCACGTTCAAGTCCTTTCAAAGTGGTGGTGGGGCGGTCATGGCGGTAAAGCCACAGCAAAGGGGGCAGCAGGGCGAGCAACGCCAGGGCATCGATGGCCAGGTGCGACCACATCCCGGCCTGCAGCGACACCAGCACGTCCTGGGGCGCCCATAGCACGATGCCGAACGCCAGCCACGCCCAGGCGCTGTGGCTGCGCAGGCGGTTGCCCAGGTGAATGAGGCCGAGCATGTACAGTGAGTAACTTTGCAAGGTGGCGCCAAACAGGGCCAGCCACCAGGCCTGCTGGTGGCGGGCCGCTGCCGGAGCGGCCTGGCCCCAGAACGCCTGCTCGATACTCAGTTGATAGGTGCCAAGCAGCGCGGTATTGCCGGCCCAGGTCAGGCCCAGGCCTACCAGCAAGTGCACCAGCGCGGCCGCTTGCAGCCAGCGCACCAGTGCACGGCGCACACGCGCCTTGTGTGTAGATGAGGGGGGGAGCATTCCTTGTCCTGTCGGCTTCCATGGCGCCGGCCAGTTTACCCCAAGCCTGCCTCAGTGAGCGCCTGCCGATTGCAGCTTGAGCAGTTGCATCTGCTGACGGTAATCAGCCGTCACCTGCCGCGACTGTTCGGGGTTGTTCACCACCTTGGGCGTGATCAGCACGATCAACTCGGTACGGTCACGGCTTTTAGAGGTGCTGCCGAACAGCCAGCCCAGGCCGGGAATGCTCGAAAGGCCGGGCACGCGAGTATCGGATTGGCCGTTGTCCTGCTTGATCAGGCCGCCGAGCAGCACGGTCTGGCCGCTCTGCACGGCCACCTGGGTCGAGACGGCGCGGCTGGAAATTCGCGGGTTGGGCTGGGTGGTGGTGATGGCGCTGTCGTCGGCGTCGCTGACCTGCTGCTGGATGTCCATGTACACCAGGCCACCGGGGTTGATCCGTGGCACCACGTCAAGGATCACGCCGGTCTGCACGTACTCGACGCTGCTCAGGGTGGTGTCGGAGGTGCTGGTGTTGACGGTGGTCTGGCTGATCGGGATGTTGTCGCCGACCTGGATCTGCGCCTGCTGGTTGTTCAGCACCACCAGTGACGGTGCCGAGAGCACCTGGGTCAGGCCGCGGGTTTCCAGGGCGCGCAAGGCGACCTGCAGGTTGTTGCTGACAAAGGAGTAGAACATCGAGCTGCTGCCCAGTGCGACGCCACCAGCACCCAGTGCGCCCTGGCTGCCGCTTTCGTTGGCGACGGTGGTGCTGGACGAGTTGCCGGCCAGGCGGCCCAGGTACCACTGCACGCCGAGGTCGAGGTCGCCGGTGAGCTTCACTTCAAGAATGCGCGTCTCGATCTGTACTTGCAGCGGCGGGCTGTCCAGGCGCTTGATCGCTGACTCGATCTCTTTCCATTGGGCCGGACGGGTCCGTACCAGCAGCTGGTTGCTGCTTTTCTGCGCGGTGATGCGTACCGCTTCCTCAAGGCTCTTGGCCGAGGCGTCGCCGGGCTCGACGCTGCTGGTGTCGGTTTGTTCAGCGTCGTCGTACGCGTCGCCCGAGGAGTCTTCGCTGTTGTTCTGCTGGGTGCCCAGGCCGCCCAGGCCTTGCGAGGACTGGCCAGCGGTACCGTTGAGCGAAGTCAGACTGGTGGTTTTCAGCCCTGGCGCGACCTTCGCTGCCTTTTCGTCGGCGATCTGCCCCGAGCCGTAGATCTGGCGCAGGTAACGCGCCAGGTCGGCGGCTTTCATGTTGCGCACGTCGTACACGAACAGCTGCGGTTCGTTGCCACCACCCTCGTCGATTGTCCTGATCCAGTCGCCGACTTCCTGCAGGTATTCCGGTTGCGCGGAGATGGCGACGATCGAGTTGGTGCGCTCGTTGGGCATGAACCTGACCATGTCCGACAACGGCATGCCGCTGTCGGGGCCGAACAGCTTCTGCAGCTGTGGCATGAGTTCCGCTACCGAGGCGCGTTGCAAGCCATAAACGCCGATCGACATGCCTTTGAGCCAGTCGACGTCGAAGGTGTCGATGGTGTCCTGATAGTTCGCCAGTTCATCCGGGGTGCCTGCCAGGCTGATCACGTTGCGTGCAGGGTCCACCAGCAGGAAGGCGTTCTCGCGCACGAACGGTTTGAGCAGTTTCTGCATTTCGCTGGCGCCGATGTAGCGCAGCGGGTAGAGCCTGGCCGCCAAACCGCTGGCCGGCTGGGCGACTGTGGTTTCGGGCACCAGCTTACCGGCGACGGCCTTGTCTGCAGGCAGGATCACGTAGCGGTCACCCTGGCGAATCATGGCGTTGTCGGTCCACGACAGCAGCGTCTCCAGGATCGACAGCGCCTGCTGTTTGGTCACCGGCTTGGAGGTAGAGAAGCTCACGCTGCCTTTGACGCCTTGGCTGATGCTGTAGTTTTCGTGCAGCAGGTCGCCCATGACGCTGTTGATTACCGCCTCGATGGGCTGGTCGGTGAAGTTGAAGACGATGTCGCCTTGTTCAGCCTGGGCCTTTGATGCTGCGGGGGAGGCGGGCCGGATGAACCGCTGGTTGCCCTTGATGATCTGCCGGCCAGGGGCCGTGCGCGGGGTGGCTGCGGCAGGTGCGTCGGCGCTGGCAGCGGGAGCAGGGTCGCCGGCACCGTTCAAGGCTTGCTGCATCAGCGCCGGGTCGGTTTGCATGTCGCGCGGCGAGGTGGCGCATCCGGCCAAGGCAACGGCGACGCTCAGGCCGAGCAACGGGGTGAGCAGAGGGTTGCGAGAAGCAAGTGGCATGGTCATGGGGTTTCAATACGCGGAAGGGTAATGGCGGAGGCCTTGGACGGCGGCGGCAGGCGCAGCACGGGCATGCTCAGGGTCTGGTTTTGCCCGGCACGGGTGAAGGTGGCGGTCAGCGGAGTCAGCTGGGTCAGGGCCCAGCCGCTGGCCAGCGTTGTGCCCAGTGCGACCTTGCTGGCGGGCTTGTTGCCTTCGCGCAGGAAGGCCCAGCGGGCCTGCCCGTCGAGCACCACACCGGTCAGGGTCAGGTTGGCCAGCGCGGCTCTGTGCTGCCCTGGCTTATGGGAGTCGGGCTGGCGGTCGACACTGAAGATGGGCTGGGCCCATGTGGCGGCGCGCACCGGCTGCGCCAGTTCAGCCAGCGCTGCCGGCGGTAGCCGGGCCGGTAGGGGTGCAGGCGGGTGCGCGGGCAGCCACTGGGGAGGGTTGGGGGCAATCAGTAGCCAGGCACTGGCCAGCAGTGCACCCAGGTTGATGGTCAGCAGCACCAGGGTTGATCTGCGCAGCTTCATGAGGCGCTGCCTTCTGCCGATTGGGCGCGCAGGTAACCGCGTATCAGCAGGTGAACCTCCAGGCGCCCAGCGGGGCCTTTGGTCGGCGCCGCGGAGCTGCGACGAATGCTCAGTTGGTCGATGAACAGGCTTGGCTGGCCGTACTCCAGCGCATGCAGCAGGGCGGCCAGTGGCTCGATGGCGCAGGTCAGCGTCAGGCTCACTTTTACCGGGCGATAAGGCTCGGCTTGTTGCTGCTCGGCCGGGGCGATGGGCATGCGCTGGGTGATGTCGCAACCCGGCCCAAGTTGCGCCTGAGCCTTGACCTGGTCGACGGCGTGCTGCATCAGGTCGGCGGCGACGGCGTTGGGGTCGTCGCCCGGCAGCAGGCTGTTGCGCTGGGCGGGGTCATTCTGGCTGCGCTTGAGTTGCGCCTGCAGGCCAGGCTGCTCGAGCATCAGGCTGGCGTAGCGGCGTTGCTGTTCGCGCAGGGCCTGGGCTTGTGCATCCAGGCTGCGCAATGGCCCGAGCCACAGGCATTCGAATAGTACGTACCACGATACCCACACCAGCAGGCCAAGCAGGCCGAGGGCAGCAATCTTGCGTTCACGATTAGTGAGCGGGCGCATTCGCCACCTCCTGTCTGAGCTGCGCGGTGATGGAAAAGCGCTCGCGGCCGGTGGCCTTGTCCGCCTGGATAACGCCCTGGAACTGCGCATGCTCAAGCGTTGTGCAAGCCTTTACCTGGGCCAGCAAGGCGCTGGCGTGTGCGCTCTGGCCGGTGAACGTGACATGCGTACCATCGCGTACTTCCAGTTGCTCCACCCAGGTATCACTGCCCAGGCAGGCAGTCAGGTCGGCCAGCAGCGCAGTGAGGGTTGGGCGTTGCGCCTTGAGGCTGGTCAGGTAGGTTGAGGCGCCCAGGGTGCTGTCGAGGGTTTGGCGCAACTGCTGCACCTGCTGGGTGGCCTGACGCTGTACGGCAACTTCGCGCTGCATCGCCTCGACTTCGCCCTGGCGGCGGTCGAGCCATGCCGCTGCCAACAAGACCGTGCAGGCGCAGCAGGCGAGCCAGAGCCAGCGATTGAGCCTGCCGCGGCGGGCGAGCGCGCCGGCACTGCCGGTGGGCAGCAGGTCCATTGACAGGCGTTCGCCATGCGGGCCGAGGGCATCGATGCCGGTCAGTTGCACGCCCTGTTCGCCACAGGCCGCGAGCATGTCATCCAGGGCGCTGCGGGCGATGGCCACCAGCTCGACCTGGGCCAGGGGTGCCCGGCGATGCACCACGCGGGCGACAAAATGCACCTGTTCGGCGGTGTATGGGGTGTACCGATCGATCTCGTAGGCCAGTACCTGCAGGAGGTTGCCGGTGGCGGCCAGCGGCAAGTCGATGCGCTGCGCCAGCACCTGCGAGGCATTCAGCAGCAGCACCGCAGGGCCCTGTTCGCAGTGTGCGGGCAACGGCCACGGCAGTACCCGGGGCGTATTGCCAGTGGCCAGGCGTGAGGCCAGAGCCGGCGGCAGCATGCCCTGCAACTCGGCCAGCCAGGCAGCCAGCCAGCGCGAGGCAAGGCTGGCTTGCCAGCGTGCCTGGTACACCTGCCACTGGCTGCGCCACTGCGCCGCACAACGGGCGGCTACGCGGATCAATCCTGCCACCGCAACACCCGGTACGGTTTGCCGCCGGCATAGCCGGGCAGCATCACGAAGGTGGCCTTGAGGCGTGAAGCAAAGCCGCTGGGCAGGGTGGCGGTGCTGCTGACGGTAAGAATCTGCCCGGCATCCAGCGCTGGCCCACGGTAGCGCGGCAGGCCGAGTGCTTTTGCCAGTGCCGGTGCGGCCAGGCTCGGGTCGGGTTGGGCAGTGCCCGACCAGACGGTGATGAAGGGCAGGGCGCGGTCATAGAGGGCATAGGACATGCCGGGCAGTTCGCGAAATTCTTCAAGCATTCGCAGGGGTACCTTGTTGCGCCTCTTCCTTAAAGCCTGAGTGATGGTTCTGGAGCGTTCGTCGCTGGCACCACTGGCGCGCAGCAATTGTTCCACTGAGGTGGCCGGTGCTGCGTTGAGGTCCAGCTTGCCGCGCTCGCTGACCACGCTCAGGTGCAGCGTGCTGTCGGCGAACCGCAGGGCGTGGTCGCTACCGTCGGCGAGCCAGCGCGCTGGGCCATCGGCGAGCAGGTTGGCCACGGCCAGGTTGAAACCGGCCTGGGCGGCGAACGCGGCCTGGGTCTGGTTGCCTTGCCAGCGCGCCTGGCGCTGCTGCAACTGCACCGAAATCGCCAGCCCGCCCAGCAGCACGCTCAGCAAACCGACCACCCAGAGCACCAGCAGCAGGGCCGCGCCGCGCTGTCGGCTCATGGCCGGCCACCGTCGCCGGACAGGTCGAGCAGCAGGTTGACCTGCAGCAGCGGCCACGCCTGGCTGCCCTGCAGCTGCACCGCCACGCGTACCGCCTGGGGCAAGCGCTCTGGCCAGGGCCACTGCGGTTGCCAGCCGGTGAGCTTGCCCAGCGGCGAGTAGCCGCGGTAGCTCAGCTGCAGCCCCTTGACCCCATCGAGCAAGCGTTGCGGTTCGCCCCAGGCCTGTAGCCGTTGGCCCTGAAGCCTGGCCAGCTGGACCTCCAGGCGCCCGTCACGCAGCGCCAGGCGCTGGCGGTAGATGCCGCCGCCCACCGAGCTGGGCAGGGTGGCAAAAAACACCACACTGTCGTCCTTGCCCTCGAACGTCGTGGTGTGGGCGCCGTTGCCGGTGGCTGCAGCCAATGGCAGTACCTGGCTCAGCGACTGGCGCAGAAAGCGTTGCGTGGCGCGCGGTTCGTCAAGCCTGGCGCTGGCGCCCTCGGCCTTGGCCACGGCGCGGTTGGCCGCCACCAGTGCGCCGCCGACCAGCCCGAGCAGCAACCCCAGCAGGCTGATCACCACCAGCACTTCGAGCAGGGTAAAACCGGCCTGGCGCTTCATTTATTGGCCCCGGCTACGCGAGCGCGCAGGGTGCTGTAGCGCGACGTGCGCCCGTTGTCGCTCAGGGTGAGGTCCAGTTGGTAGAGCGCCAGGCGCGATGTGGCTGCCGGTACCTGATCAACGTCGAGCACCCACTCGATGCCTTGCCAGCTGCCGCGTTGCTGGCCCACCGCGAGCTCACCTAGGTCGAAGTCGTCCATCAGCGAACGCGCCGCCGCATTGTGTCGATCGCTGTTCTGCACCTGCACCAGCGCACGGCTGCTTTGGGCAAATGCACCCAGCAGGATGGACGACGCCACCACCAGCAGGGTGATGGCCGCGAGCATTTCCAGCAGGGTGAAACCGCGTTGCCGGGTCATGGCAGTGCCCGCAACTGCACGCTGCCGGTCAGCCAGCTCACATCGATACGCCAACGCGCCTG
>Ga0160475_100392_pt1 | contig 19128 bp, 15 predicted proteins | sample HID1975M_E11MG_FD_108254 | JGI IMG/M metagenome (GOLD analysis project Ga0160475, IMG submission 108254) | Enriched soil microbial communities from UW Madison campus, WI, USA - HID1975M_E11 MG | ecosystem: Environmental > Terrestrial > Soil > Unclassified | place: USA: Madison, Wisconsin... | reverse complement strand
TCATGCAGGGCCAGCGCGGCACTGACGTGAATGGTGGTGGGGATGATGTCGTTGCTGCTCTGCCCACAGTTGACGTGGTCGTTGGCGTTTACCGGCTCGCCGAGTACGCGGCTTGCCAGCGTGGCAATCACCTCGTTGGCGTTCATGTTGGAACTGGTGCCGGAGCCGGTCTGGAACACATCCACCGGAAAGTGCTGGATGAAGCCTTCCGCCAACAGCTGCTCGACTGCCTTGACGATAGCCTGGCCCTGCCCTGCCGAGATCTGCTCCAGTTCGATGTTTGCCTTGGCTGCCGCAGACTTGGCCAGCAGCAAGGCGCGAATGAACTGGGCTGGCATGCGCTGCCCGCTGATCGGGAAGTTGTCGACCGCGCGCTGGGTCTGGGCGCCGTACAGGGCCTGGGCCGGCACCTGCAGTTCGCCCATGCTGTCACGCTCGATACGGGTATCACTCATCATCAAATCCTTGCATCAGTTCATCGGGAGAAATCGACGGCAGCAACCGGCAATTGGCCAGTTGCAGTGCATAGGGCTGCCAGCGCTGGTTCTGTTCGCGGCGATCGAGATTGCGCAGGTCGAGCAATGGGCGCCAGGCCTGGTCGAGGCACAGGCAGCGCCAATGCCACGGCAGCATGCGGTCGCTGGCGGTATCCAGGAGCAGGCGCAAAGAGGTCAACGCCACTGTCCATGGCGAGGTTTCGGTGCAGCACACCAGATAGCGGCCTTCGGCCAGGTAGTGCTCGATCAGGCGTGGCTCGTCGGGTTCGAGCGCACAGCGGATGCGCCGGCTGAGCCAGCGCCAGTTTTCCAGGTAGGGCAGTTCGCGCAGGACGGGTTTCATGAACATCATCGCCGGGGTTACTGGATAATGATATTCATTATTAAGTGATAAATAGAATCACTTCAAGTGAATGCGACGAAAGTAAAAACCCGGCGCGGGGCCGGGTTCTGGGAATCAGCTTGCGTTTGCTGCGCTGTACCGGCCTCTTCGCGGGACAAGCCCGCTCCCACAGGCTCCCCGCAGCCCTAAGCTGCAGTGAAACCCTGTGGGAGCGGGCTTGTCCCGCGAAGAGGCCGGTACAGGCGAAGAATCAGCTGCCGGCGACCGTCATCCGCTCGATCAGCACCGACCCTGTGTGAATGTTGCTGCGGGTCTCAAGATCGCTACCAATGGCGACAATTTGCTGGAACATGTCCTTCATGTTGCCGGCAATGGTCACTTCCTGAACGGCATGCTGGATCTCGCCATTCTCCACCCAGAAGCCCGCCGCACCACGGGAGTAGTCCCCGGTCACCATGTTCAGGCCATGGCCCATCAACTCGGTCACCAGCAGACCACGCCCCATGCGGCGGATCAGCGCCGCCTGGTCTTCCACACCATGGGTGACATAAAGGTTGTGCACACCGCCGGCATTCGCCGTGCTCGGCAGCCCCAGCTTGCGCCCGGAATAGGTGCCCAGCAGGTAGGACACCAGCTCGCCTTTGTCGACGAACGGCTTGGCATAGGTTGCCAGGCCATCGCCATCGAACGCAGCGCTGCCCAGCGCTCGTGGAATATGCGGACGTTCATCGAGGGTCAGCCAGCTGGGGAACAAGCGTTGCCCCATGGCGCCGTCGAGGAACGACGACTTGCGGTACAGGTTGCCGCCGGAAATGGCCGACAGGAAGCTGCCGAACAGGCCACCGGCCAGCTCGGCGGAAAACAGCACCGGCACCTCGCAGGTGGGTACCGGGCGTGCACCGAGGCGGCTGGCGGCGCGTTGCGCGGCGCGCAGGCCGATGCTGCGTGGGTCGGCCAGCAGGTTGCCCTGGCGATTCACGTCGTACCAGTAGTCCCGCTGCATCTGCCCATCGCCCTCGGCGATCATCACGCAGCTCAGGCTGTGCCGGGTGGAGGCATAACCGCCGATGAAACCATGGCTGTTGCCGTATACCCGGCAGCCTTGGTGGGTGTTCAAGGTCGTGCCATCGGCATTGAGAATACGCGGATCGGCGTCGAACGCCGCTGCCTCGCAGGTCAATGCCATTTCAATCGCCTGCTCCGGCTCGATATCCCAGTCATGGTAAAGGTCGAGGTCGGGAATCTCGCGGGCCATCAGCGCGGCATCGGCCAGGCCAGAGCATTCATCCTCGGACGTATGCTTGGCAATGGCGAGGGCGGCGGCAACGGTTTCGCGGATCGCATCCGGGCCACTGGCCGAGGTGCTGGCCGAACCCTTGCGCTGACCGACATAGAGGGTGATACCAAAGCCCTGGTCGCGATTGAACTCGACCGTCTCGACTTCACGCTGGCGCACCGTGGTGGACAGGCCCTGCTCCAGCGACACCGCCACCTCACAGGCGCTGGCACCTTGCCGGCGCGCCTCGGCGATGATCGCTTCGACCTGCTCCTGCAACGCTGGCAGGTCCTTGGGGCCTACGCTCTGGACTGCACTCATGGTTTTCTCCACTCAAATTCTGCGTTCGGCGAGGGTCATTCTACGACCGGGCCGGACAAGCGGCCCCCGACTGGTTATCATGGCGGCGATTTCTAGCGGACTGCCACCATGGTTGATTCATACGACGACGCCTTCGACGGCGAAAAAAGCAAAACCCAGATCAAGCGCGAGCTGCATGCGCTGGTCGAACTCGGCGAGCGCCTGACCACGGTCAAGGCCGATACCCTGGCGCGCCTGCCGCTGACCGACGAGTTGCGCAAGGCCTTGGCCGAAGCCTGCAAGCACACCGCCCATGGCGCGCGCAAACGCCACATGTCGTTCGTCGGCAAGCTGATGCGCGACCAGGACCTGGACGCGATCCACGCGGTGCTCGACCAGATCGACAGCTCCAGCCGCCAGTACAACGAGCGCTTCCACGGTCTGGAGCGCTGGCGCGACCGCCTGATCGACGGCAACGACGAAGACCTCGAGCGCTTCGTCAACGAGTACCCCGACACCGACCGCCAGCAACTGCGTTCGCTGATTCGCCATGCCCAGCACGAAAAAGCGCGGAACAAACCGCCCGCTGCTGCCCGCAAGGTGTTCAAGTACATCCGCGACCTCGACGAAATTCAGCGCGGCCTGCGCTGAAGACAGTCGCCTGGGGCTGCCATGCAGCCCCAGTGCAGCCATCACGCGCCGGTACCACCGACGGTGATCGCATCCAACTTCAAGGTCGGCTGTCCAACCCCTACCGGTACCGACTGCCCATCCTTGCCACACGTGCCCACACCACTGTCCAGCGCCAGGTCGTTGCCGACCATCGATACCCGGCTCATCGCTTCAGGGCCGTTGCCGATCAACGTCGCGCCTTTGACCGGAGCGGTGATCTTGCCGTCCTCGATCAAGTACGCTTCGCTGGTGGAAAACACGAACTTGCCGCTGGTGATGTCCACCTGACCACCCCCGAGGTTGGCGCAGTAGATGCCTTTCTTCACCGAAGCGATGATTTCCTGCGGGTCGCTTTCACCCGCGCGCATATAGGTGTTGGTCATGCGCGGCATCGGCAGGTGTGCATAGGATTCGCGGCGACCGTTGCCGGTCACGGCCATGCCCATCAGGCGGGCATTGAGCTTGTCTTGCATATAGCCCTTGAGAATGCCGTTCTCGATCAGCGTGGTGCATTCGGTCGGGGTACCTTCATCGTCCACGCTGAGTGAGCCGCGGCGGCCTGCGAGGGTGCCATCGTCGACGATGGTGCACAGGCTCGATGCCACCTTCTCGCCCAGCCGGCCACTGAACGCCGAGCTGCCCTTGCGGTTGAAGTCGCCTTCCAGGCCATGGCCGACCGCCTCGTGCAGCAACACCCCGGACCAGCCGGGACCGAGCACGACCGGCAAGGTGCCCGCCGGAGCCGGGATCGCTTCCAGGTTCACCAACGCCTGGCGCAACGCTTCGCGGGCATAGCCCATGACCTTTTCTTCGGTGAAGAAACGGTAGTCGGTACGCCCGCCGCCGCCCTGTCCACCACGCTCGCGGCGGCCATTCTGTTCGACGATGACGCTGACGTTGAAGCGCACCAGCGGCCGCACATCGGCGGCCAGGCTACCATCGGCGGCAGCCACCAGAATGCGCTCCCAGACCCCTGCCATGCTCACGGTGACCTGCTGAATACGCGGGTCCAGCGCACGGGTGGCGGCATCGACGCGCTTGAGCAGCTCGACCTTCTCGGCACGGCTGAGCACATCCAGCGGGTTATCGGGCGCATACAAGGCCGCCACGTCCTGGCTGCGGAAGGCCTGCACCGTGCCATTCTGGCCGGCCCGGGAAATCGAACGCGCAGCGCGCGCCGCCGAGGTCAGCGCTTCGAGGTTGATCGCGTTGCTGTAGGCAAAGCCGGTCTTCTCGCCAGACTGGGCGCGCACGCCCACGCCTTGGTCGAGGTTGAAGCTGCCTTCCTTGACGATGCCGTCTTCCAGCGCCCAGGTTTCCGAGATCTGGCCCTGGAAGTACAGGTCGGCGGCGTCGATGCCTGGGCCGGCCAACTCGCCCAGCACAGCTTGCAGGCTGTCCAGGGTCAGTCCGCCTGGGGCCAGGAGCTGCTCGCTGACGGTGGATAACATCTGGCTCATAGTCACTCCGAGGTGTGCGCAGGCCGCAAGGCGCCCTGCGAGAAAAAGCGCCGGTGCGAAACCACCGGCATGCGCGCCCGTATGGACGCTTGTTCATCAGTGTCGCGCGTGGCCAGCAGAACCGCTTCGCCATGCGCCTGTTCGGCGACGATCCGCCCCCATGGGTCGATGATCGCCGCATGTCCGTGGGTTTCCCGCGGGCCTGGATGGGTACCGCCCTGGGCGGCTGCCAGCAGGTAGCATTGGGTTTCGATGGCCCGTGCACGAATCAGCACTTCCCAGTGCGCTGCCCCTGTGACCGCGGTGAACGCGGCAGGTGCCGTAATCAGTTCCGCACCGGCGTCGCGCAAGGCGCTGTATAGCTCGGGAAAGCGCAAGTCATAGCAGACACTGAGCCCCACGCGCCCCACCGGGGTATCGGCTACCACCACCTGGGCGCCATGGGCATAGTCGTCGGACTCGCGGTAGCGGCCACGGTTATCGGCCACATCGACGTCGAACAAATGCAGCTTGTCATAGCGCGCCACCACCTCCCCGTGTTCGTCGATCAGCAACGAGCAGGCGTGGGCCTTGGCTTCGGGACGATCTGCGGGCGGCAGCGGCAAAGTGCCGGCGACTATCCATAATCCGAGGTCGCGGGCGGTGCGTTTCAACCAGGGCAGGATCGGCCCCTCGCCCACCGCCTCGGCCAGGCCGATGGCGGCGGCGTCCTTGCGCCCCATGGCCGCAAAGTTCTCAGGCAGCACCGCCAGGCGTGCGCCGCCGAAGGCAGCCTGTTCAAGCAGAGCGCCCGCCCGCTGCAGGTTGGCCAGCACATCGTCCTGGCTGACCATCTGGATTACCGCTGCCTTCATGGACACTCCCAAGACTACTTGTTGAAGGGTTTCACAAAGGTGATTCTAGGCTCTTTCCACGGCCCCTCGACGCGATAATGCACACTGGCAAAACGCGACACCCGGTCACCTATCAGGCGATCGACGAGGAACAGGGCCCCGCCCACCGCCGGCGCGCCAACGATCAACGCCGCCAATGGCAGGTTGTTGGTTACCGGCAACGTCACTTGCAGCTTGGCGTCGATCCGGTCACGGACCATATCCAGGGTGCCATCGAGCTCGAAGTTGCTCGATGGACCGGTCACGGTGATCGGCTCGCGGGTCACATAGACCCCGTCGCTGGCCACCAGCAGGCCCTTGACCCGGTCGTAGGCCAGGCCCTTGTCGAACAGGTCGGAGAAGTCCAGGCGCAGGCGCCGGCCGATCGAGTTGAAGTTGAGCAGGCCAAACACGCGCAGGGCCTGGGCACTGCCCTCCACCTCGACGAACTGGCCGCTGCGCAAGGCCGCATCCATGCTGCCCGAGAAGCGCTTGAGGCCTACCCAGGCCGGTGAACCCGGCCAGCGGCCATCCACGTCCAGGCGAAAATCGCGGCTGGTCACAGTGGGGGCGAAGCCCCAGGCCTTGAGTATGTCGGCCAGGTTCTTGCCATCCAGGCGGCCCTTGTACCAGCTGCTAGTCGCGCCGGGATTGCCCTCCCAGCCGCCGCTGCCGTCGACGTGCAGCCCCTTGAAGTCCAGTTCGATATCCTGCGCGGCCACGCCGCGCGCGGTCGGCCGCAGTTTCAGCGCCGCATTGCCATACAGGTCGTCGCCGCGGTACAGCTTGTCGATGGTCAGGTCCAGCGCCGGGACTTTGCGGGGGTCGAATGTCGCCAGCGGGTCAGGGCCTTCCTCGGGCTGGGCCGGGGTCACCTCGGCGGCAGGCAGGCGCAAGGTCTGCAACCGTACGTTCATCGCTGCGGCCTTGGCATCCGGCAGACGGGCGTTACCGATCACTTCCTTGCTGTCCAGGCGCAGGTTCCAGGCCGGACCACTTCGTGCCAGGCGCACCACCGCCTGGTTCAGGTCCATGCCGAAGGCTTTCAACTGACCGATGCTGAGGTCGACGCTCTGCAGGTTCTGCCGGGCATTGCCACCCGGGTCATTACCGGCCAGGCGCGACATCTGCTCCTGCCAGGGCGCCAGGTCCAGCTTTTCCAGGCGCCCGCGTACCCGCAGGCCCTCGCCGGCGGGCAGCTGCGCATCGCCAGTTCCCAGCAGCAGCTCGCCACGGCCCTGGCCCTGCTTGTCGGCCGGTGCGGCATAGGTGAAGCGGGCCACATCGGTGTACGCAACGTCGAAGCGCCGCTCCGCCCCTTGCAGGTTCATGCTGAAACGGGTGTCGCGGGTATCCTGCGCGGCCTTGCCGAACGGTGCCGGCAGGTCGATGGCCAGGCCCTTGAGTGACGAGTTCACGCTCAAGCTGTTGTCACGACTGCCCAGGTTGACCTGCAACTGGTACGGCAGGTCGCCCGAGGCAGGCAACGCCTGCTTGAACTGCAACCAATCGGTCAGGGCCTTGAGCGATGCCTGGCCCTTGGCGTTGATGCGTGTCTGCATCTGCCCGGCCTGCCCCTCGGCGGTGATCTGCGCGGTAACCGGCTTGCCAAACGCTTGCAGGGCGATGTTCTTGCCGCTCAGCCCTTTGTCGAAATCGAAGCTGAAATCCCCCTTCAGGCGGCTCAGGTCCAAGCTCGGTGGCGCAACCTTGAGACGGGCATTGTTAGTGGCGAAGTCCACTTGTACTTTCGGCCGCTGGCCATGAGCCAGGGGAATGTCGAGCTTGACCTTGCCCTTGAGCGGCCCTTCGCCCTCCCAACCGGCGAAGATCTCACCCGTACCGATCGGCGCCTCCTTGAGAATTTTCAAGCCATCGCCGAGCGTGCCGTCGAAATCACCGTCCAGGAACAGGTGGCTGTGCTGATTGCCGTCGACATGGGGAATATCGACACTGATATCAGTGACCTTGGTGTCCAGCAGCAGACCCTTGCTGGCCTTGATGCGCACGCCGCTGTCTTCGATCAGCACATCGCCATCGACGTGCTGTACCTGGGGCCAGCCAGGCTGGAAGTCCAGCGCCGCGTCACGCACTTTGAAGAACAGGCTGATGCTGCGTGCCTCCGGCGTCGCGCCATGGTTGAGCGAGCCCTGGTACTGGAAATAGCCCTGGTCCACATTGCCTTTGACGATGGCGCTGCGCAGCCAGTCGTCGAGGGCCGGGCTGAGCACCTCCGGCAGGTACTTGGCGGTGTAGCGACCGTCGCCTTCGGTCAGGCCGACGCGCAGGTCCATGTAGCTCTCGGCGCCTTCGGTGAACAGCAGGCGAATCAGGAAATCGCCGGCGATCCTGCCCTCTTCGCCCAGGACCTTGAGGTAGGGGGCGATCAGGGTAAAGCCGTCTTTGTCGAGGGCGTAGGTCAACCGGGCATTGGCTTTCTGGTAGTGCCAGGGTTTGGCGAAGATCGGGTACAGATGCAGCATGAACGCGTCGGTATCCAAGCGCAGTTCACCGTGCCCCAGGTCGCCGCTGATACTGCCGCTGACATTGCCTGCGGCAGGTGCGCCGTGATAGGCATCGAAGCCGACCTTCTCCAGGTTGGCGGCGAATTGCAGCCGCTGGTCGCCTTCAGCCTTGGGCCGCACCTCCAGCCGCACGTTGCGCACCGCACCGGTAACCTTCAACCCATCGACCACGGCCCTGAGTTTTTCCGGCAGCGGCGCCAGTGCGTCGATCAGCGGGGTCAGCGGGGTCAGGTCCAGGCGGTCTGCCTGCAGCTGCCAGCTTTCACCCGCAGGATCTTGGCCAGGCCGCTGACGCAGTTGCAGGTGCGTTTCCCAGCGGGTTTTGCCGATGTTGGCAGCCAGGGAATTGACCACCACATCGAAACCCTGATCCTGACGCTGGAACCAGGCCGACAGTGCCAGGTTATCCAGGGTGACAGCCTTGCGCTCGGCGTAGGCGCCGCGCAACTGGGGGGCATTGAGGCGAACCACGGCCTGCTGCAGCTGCCCTTTGCTCCAGTCGACCCAGAATTCGCCACCGGCGCGCAGTGCTTCTGCGTGCCACTGGCCCATCAGGCGAGGTGGCAGCCAGTTCGCCCAGTCGCTTTGCGGCAGGCTCAGGTATGCCTCGGCCTGGCCATCGCGCCAGGCCTTGGCCGTTGCTCGGCTGCGCAGGTTGACCGCCAGCGGCTGCCCATCGGGCAAGGTCGCGCGCAGGTCGAGGGCCTGGCGCGAGGCGCCGGCTTGCAGGCCGAGGCTCACGTAGGTGAGGGTCAGCGGGTCTCGTTGCCAGGGATGCAGGGTGACCTGGCTGTCGAACACATCGATACGCCCCAGTTGGCGCAGGCGCTGCAGCACCTCGGCCGGGTCCACAGGCGCGTCGTCTTTTTTCGGCAGGCCTTCGAGGGCCCAGGCGCCCTGCTCGTTCTCGCGCAGGATCAATTGCAGGCCACCGAGCTGGATATGCGCCAGGCGCAACTCGCGCGAGGTCAGGCTGGCCCACATGTCGGGCACCAGCTTCACCTCATCGAGGCGCAAGGCCGAGGCGCCCTCGCCCACCTGCAGGTCCCGCACACGCAGCACCGGCGCCAGGCCACTCCAGCGACCTTCCAGGGCACCCACATGCACGGGCATGCCCAACGCCTGCTCGGCTTTGCTTTCAACGTCGGCACGGTACTCCGCCACCAGCGGTACCAGCTCGCGACCGAGGCTGACATACAACGCCACCAACACGGCCAACAGGGCGCAGATGCCCAGGCCCCAGCGGGTCAAGGCAACAAGAACGCGGGTCAGACGTCCCATGGCCATGGCCCTCCGGTTGGTTTATCCATGATGGCCGCTGGCGCCGCTTTTGCCAGCCCGGCCATCACGTGGTGTGCATCAGAAGGCCTCAGAGCAGCACCACATCGTATTGTTCCTGCGAGTACATCGACTCGACCTGGAAGCGGATGGTCCGGCCGATGAAGGCTTCCAGTTCTGCCACATTACCGGATTCTTCGTCGAGCAGACGGTCGACCACCTTCTGGTTGGCCAGTACCCGGTAGCCTTCGGCCTGATAGGCGCGGGCTTCACGGAGAATCTCGCGGAAGATTTCGTAACAGATGGTTTCAGGCGTCTTCAGCTTGCCACGGCCCTGGCAGGCGACGCAGGGCTCGCACAGGACCTGTTCGAGGCTTTCACGGGTGCGCTTGCGGGTCATCTGCACCAAACCCAGCTCGGTGATGCCGATGATGTTGGTCTTGGCGTGATCGCGCTCGAGCTGCTTCTCCAGGGTACGTAGCACCTGGCGCTGGTGCTCTTCGTCTTCCATGTCGATGAAGTCGATGATGATGATCCCGCCGATGTTGCGCAGGCGCAGCTGCCGGGCAATGGCGGTGGCCGCTTCGAGGTTGGTCTTGAAGATGGTCTCTTCGAGGTTGCGGTGGCCGACGAAGGCACCGGTGTTGACGTCGATGGTGGTCATCGCCTCAGCCGGATCGACCACCAGGTAGCCACCCGACTTGAGCGGCACCTTGCGCTCCAGTGCGCGCTGGATTTCGTCCTCGACCCCATACAAGTCAAAAATCGGGCGCTCGCCAGGGTAATGTTCCAGACGATCGGCAATCTCCGGCATCAATTCGCCGACGAACTGCGTGGTTTTCTGGAACGTCTCCCGCGAATCGATGCGAATCTTCTCGATCTTCGGGTTGACCAGGTCGCGCAGGGTGCGCAAGGCAAGGCCGAGGTCTTCGTAGATGACCGTGGGCGCGCCGCAGGTCTGGATCTGGCTGCCGATCTGCTCCCACAGGCGGCGCAGGTAGCGGATGTCCTGCAGGATTTCTTCGGCGCGCGCCCCCTCGGCGGCGGTACGCAGGATGAAACCGCCGGCGTCCTTGATGTTCTCGTTGTTCATGCAGTCGCTGACCACCTGCTTGAGGCGATCACGCTCGGCTTCGTCTTCGATCTTCAGGGAAATGCCGACATGGCTGCTGCGCGGCATGTACACCAGGTAGCGTGAGGGTATCGACAGCTGGGTGGTCAGGCGCGCGCCCTTGGTACCGATCGGGTCCTTGGTCACCTGAACCACGAGGGCCTGGCCTTCATGTACCAGGGCAGTGATGGTCTCCACCGCCGAGCCTTCGCGCTGGGAAATTTCCGAGGCATGGATGAACGCCGCGCGCTCCAGGCCGATGTCGACGAACGCCGCCTGCATCCCCGGCAACACGCGTACAACCTTGCCTTTGTAGATATTGCCGACGATGCCGCGGCGCAGGGTGCGCTCCACATGCACTTCCTGCAGCACCCCGTTTTCCACCACCGCCACACGTGACTCCATCGGGGTGATGTTGATCAGGATCTCTTCACTCATGGCAGGCTCTCGTCAAAGGTCTTCGGTAATGATGGATCGCACGTGCCAGGCTGGCTACCGCTGGTTTGTTACCTCTGGCAAAGCGCCGGTACCTGCCAGCAGGCGATACCGAATTGGGCGAGCATGTCGGCCGTTTCACTCAAGGGCAGCCCGACCACTGCCGAGTAGCTGCCCTCAAGCCCGGTCACGAACACCGCGCCCAGGCCCTGGATGGCATAGCCCCCGGCCTTGTCCGCCGGTTCGCCGCTGGTCCAGTATCGTTGTGCTTCTGCTGTGCTGATCGGGCGAAAACGCACGTTGCTGCTGACACACAGGCTCAGACTGCGCGAACCATCGCTCAGTGCTACCGCGGTCAGTACCTGATGCTCACGGCCCGCCAGCTCGGCCAGCATGGCCAAGGCATGTTCGCGGTTTTCCGGTTTGCCGAGAATACGACCATCGAGCACCACGGCCGTGTCCGCCCCAAGCACCACAGCCGGGCCGGCCAGGTTGGCGAGACCGGCTTCGGCCTTGGCCAGAGCCAGGCGCTCGACGTAGGCCTCGGCGCTTTCGCCAGGCAGCGGGGTTTCATCGATCGGGGCAGTGGTGACCGTGAACGGCACGCCAATCTGGGTCAGCAGTTCACGCCGACGGGGGGAGCCGGAGGCCAGGTAAAGTGGGTTCATGCAGACATCTCCCTGTCAGTCTCGGCAGCGCCGTCAGTTGATATGCAAGCGCCGGCGCAAGTCGCGCAGGGCAAAACTGATCCATGGCCAGAGCAAGGCGCTGATCACCGCCGACCAGACCAGTGCCAGGGTCGGCAAGCGGTTGCCGGTGAGCGCGCTGAGCCACAGCTGGATGAGCTGGGCGATACCGAAGATCACCAGAATCACCAGGCACTGCTGCCACATCGGGAACATGCGCAAGCGCTGCTGCAGGGACAGCACCAGGAAGGTGATCAGGGTGAGGATCAGGGCGTTCTGCCCGAGCAGGGTGCCGTACAGCACATCCTCGGCCAGCCCCAGCACGAAGGCGGTGGTCATGCCGACCTTGTTCGGCACCATGAGCGTCCAGAACGACACCAGCAGCGCCAGCCACATGGGCCGGAACACTTCGAGGAACTGGGGCATGGGCGAAACGCTGAGCAGCAGGCCGATGGCGAACGTCAGCCAGATGACCCAACCGTGGTTACGGCGCGACTTGGCCATCATTGCCTCCGAGGATGAGCCGGCGCTGCGGGCGCCGGGGCTGGGCTGGCGGGGACGGCTGCCGGAGCCGGCGCCGCCGCGGCGGGGGCCGGAGCGCTGGCAGGCGCGGCCTGCTCGCCATTGGCGGCAGGCGGGGTCAGGCTCGTCGCGCCCTTGCGATCAGCTTCTTCCTGGGCGATCGCGGCGTCGGTGGCGCGCTGCTCCGGCGTGCGTCGGTCGCTGAACACCAGCAGCATGTAGCGGCTGCGGTTGAGCGCGGCGGTTGGGATGGCGCGAACGATGGCGAAGGGCTGGCCGGAGTCGTGGATCACTTCGTTGACCGTGGCCACCGGGTAGCCGGCCGGGAAGCGCTGGCCCATGCCGGAGCTCACCAGCAGGTCGCCTTCCTTGATGTCGGCCGTGTCGGCCACGTGACGCAACTCCAGGCGCTCCGGGTTGCCGGTGCCGCTGGCGATGGCGCGCAGGCCGTTGCGGTTGACCTGCACCGGAATGCTGTGAGTAGTGTCGGTGAGCAGCAGCACGCGCGAGGTGTACGGCATCAGCTCGACCACCTGGCCCATCAGGCCGCGGGCATCGAGCACCGGCTGGCCGAGGAACACGCCATCGCGCTCGCCTTTGTTGATCAGGATACGGTGGGTGAACGGGTTGGGATCGACCCCGATGAGTTCGGCCACTTCAACCTTTTCATTGACCAGCGCCGAGGAGTTGAGCAGCTCGCGCAGGCGCACGTTCTGCTCGGTCAGGGCCGCCAGCTTCTGCAGGCGCCCCTGCAGCAGCAGGGCCTCGGTCTTGAGCTTTTCGTTTTCCGCGATCAGTTCGGTACGGCTGCCGAACTGGCCGGCCACACCTTGCCACATGCGCTGTGGCAGGTCGGTGATCCAGTACGACTCCATCAGCACCAGCCCCATCTGGCTGCGCACCGGCTTGAGCACGTCAAAACGCGCATCCACCACCATCAGCGCGACCGACAGCACCACCAATACCAGCAGGCGAACGCCCAGCGAAGGGCCCTTGGAGAAAAGCGGTTTAATGGGCCGTTCCTCGTGGACGACTCAGGAGGTCATTGGACATGGAAAAACGCACCAGCCTGGTTGCGGGTTGACGGAAACGACGCCCGGAAGGACGCCAGCCCAGCGCATACAGGTAGCACTGCGCGTGCTACCTGTAAACCGGGTACTCGAAAGCTGCGGATATCACTCGCTCGAGAGCAGGTCCATCGCGTGCTTGTCCATCATTTCCAGGGCGCGACCACCGCCACGGGCGACACAGGTCAGCGGGTCTTCGGCGACGATCACCGGCAGGCCGGTTTCCTGGGCCAGCAGTTTGTCCAGGTCACGCAGCAGCGCACCACCACCGGTCAGCACCAGGCCGCGCTCGGCGATGTCGGAAGCCAGTTCCGGCGGCGACTGCTCGAGGGCGCTCTTGACCGCCTGAACGATGGTCGCCAGCGATTCCTGCAGGGCTTCCAGCACTTCGTTGGAGTTCAGGGTGAAGGCGCGTGGGACGCCCTCGGCCAGGTTACGGCCACGCACGTCGACTTCGCGCACTTCGCCGCCCGGGTAGGCGGTGCCGATTTCCTGCTTGATGCGCTCGGCGGTGGATTCGCCGATCAGGCTGCCGTAGTTGCGGCGCACGTAGGTGACAATGGCTTCGTCGAAGCGGTCGCCGCCGACACGCACGGACTCGGCGTAGACCACGCCGTTCAGGGAGATCAGCGCGATTTCGGTGGTACCACCGCCGATATCGACGACCATCGAGCCACGTGCCTCTTCGACCGGCAGACCGGCACCGATGGCAGCGGCCATCGGTTCTTCGATCAGGAACACTTCACGGGCACCGGCACCCAGGGCCGACTCGCGAATCGCGCGGCGCTCAACCTGGGTCGACTTGCACGGCACGCAGATCAGCACGCGAGGGCTGGGCTGCAGGAAGCTGTTCTCGTGAACCTTGTTGATGAAGTACTGCAACATTTTTTCACAAACGCTGAAGTCGGCGATGACGCCGTCCTTCATCGGACGAATGGCAGCAATGTTGCCAGGCGTGCGGCCCAGCATCCGTTTGGCCTCGGTACCGACAGCGACGACGCTTTTCTGATTGCCATGGGTACGGATGGCAACAACCGAGGGCTCATTCAGGACGATACCGCGCTCACGCACGTAAATAAGGGTGTTGGCAGTACCCAGGTCGATGGACAGATCGCTGGAAAACATGCCACGCAGTTTCTTGAACATGGGAAAGTGACCCTGGGGAAAGCGTGGGTAAAAAAGTGCGGCAAACTCTAACAATGGCGGGGATTTTGGGCAAGGAGCCAATATGTTAAATTGGTCGTTTTTCCGAGCATGCCAGCCGATGATCGCGGCTGTATGACCGCCAGAAAGCTGACATGTTCCTCATCACGGACCCTTTTCCGTTCTTTGTTTCCCCTGGAGATTCCCATGGCGCTTGAACGCTGCGACGTGGAAAAGATCGCCCATCTGGCCCGCCTGGGCCTGCATGAAGGCGAACTGCCACGCATTACCGACGCCCTGAACAGCATTCTCGGCCTGGTCGACCAGATGCAAGCGGTCGACACCACCGGCATCGAGCCCCTGGCCCACCCCCTGGAGGCCAGCCAGCGCCTGCGCCCGGACCAGGTCACCGAAAGCAACCAGCGCGACGCCTACCAGGCTATCGCACCCTCGACCGAAAGCGGTCTGTACCTGGTTCCCAAAGTCATCGAGTAAGGGATAGAGCCTGCCATGCATCAATTGACCCTGGCCGAGATCGCCCGCGGACTCGCCGACAAGTCGTTTTCTTCCGAAGAGCTGACCGGCGCCCTGCTGGCGCGTATCAAGCAGCTCGACCCGCAACTCAACAGCTTCATCAGCGTCACCGAGGAGCTGGCCCTGGGCCAGGCCCGTGCCGCCGACGCCCGTCGCGCCGCTGGCGAGACCGGCACGCTGCTGGGTGCACCCATCGCCCACAAGGACCTGTTCTGCACCAACGGCGTACGCACCAGCTGCGGCTCGAAGATGCTCGACAACTTCAAGGCGCCGTATGACGCCACCGTGGTCGCCAAGCTGGCCGAAGCCGGCATGGTCACCCTGGGCAAGACCAACATGGACGAGTTCGCCATGGGCTCGGCCAACGAGTCCAGCCACTACGGCGCGGTGAAGAACCCGTGGAACCTGGAGCACGTGCCCGGCGGCTCGTCCGGCGGCTCTGCCGCGGCCGTGGCTGCGCGCCTGCTGCCGGTCACCACCGGCACCGACACCGGCGGCTCGATCCGCCAGCCGGCGGCCCTGACCAACCTCACCGGCCTGAAACCGACGTACGGTCGTGTTTCGCGCTGGGGCATGATCGCCTACGCCTCCAGTCTCGACCAGGGCGGCCCACTGGCCCGCACTGCCGAAGACTGCGCCCTGCTGCTGCAAGGCATGGCCGGCTTCGATGCCAAGGACTCCACCAGCATCGACGAACCGGTGCCGGACTACAGCGCCAACCTCAATGCCTCGCTGCAGGGCCTGCGCATCGGCCTGCCGAAGGAGTACTTCGGTGCCGGCCTCGACCCGCGCATCGCCGAACTGGTACAGGCCAGCGTCAAGGAGCTGGAAAAGCTCGGCGCGGTGGTCAAGGAAATCAGCCTGCCGAACATGCAGCACGCCATTCCGGCGTACTACGTGATCGCGCCCGCCGAAGCCTCGTCCAACCTGTCGCGCTTCGACGGCGTGCGCTTCGGCTACCGCTGCGAAGAGCCGAAAGACCTCACCGACCTGTACAAGCGCTCCCGTGGCGAAGGCTTCGGCGCCGAAGTGCAGCGACGCATCATGGTCGGCACCTACGCCCTGTCGGCTGGCTACTATGATGCCTACTACGTCAAGGCACAGCAGATTCGCCGCCTGATCAAGAACGACTTCATGGCCGCCTTCGAAGGCGTCGACCTGATCCTCGGCCCGACCACGCCGAACCCGGCCTGGAAGCTCGGCGCCAAGAGCAGCGACCCGGTCGCCGCCTACCTTGAAGACGTCTACACCATCACCGCCAACCTGGCGGGCCTGCCGGGCCTGTCGATGCCAGCCGGCTTCGTCGATGGCCTGCCGGTCGGCGTGCAGCTGCTGGCCCCGTACTTCCAGGAAGGCCGCCTGCTCAACGTCGCGCACCGTTACCAGCAAGTCACCGACTGGCACACCCGCGCCCCTAACGGCTTCTGAGGAATTCACACATGCAATGGGAAGTTGTGATCGGGCTGGAGATTCATACCCAGCTGGCCACCCAGTCGAAGATCTTCTCCGGCAGCGCCACCACCTTCGGTTCCGAGCCGAACACCCAGGCCAGCCTGGTTGACCTGGGGATGCCCGGCGTATTGCCGGTGCTGAACCAGGAAGCCGTGCGCATGGCCTGCATGTTCGGCCTGGCGATCGATGCCGAGATCGGCAAGCGCAACGTGTTCGCGCGCAAGAACTACTTCTACCCGGACCTGCCCAAGGGCTACCAGATCAGCCAGATGGACCTGCCGATCGTCGGCAAGGGCCACCTGGACATCGCCCTGGAAGACGGCACCATCAAGCGCATCGGCGTGACCCGTGCGCACCTGGAAGAAGACGCCGGCAAGAGCCTGCACGAAGACTTCAGTGGTTCCACCGGTATCGACCTGAACCGTGCCGGCACGCCGCTGCTGGAAATCGTCTCCGAACCGGACATGCGCAGCGCCAAGGAAGCCGTGGCCTACGTCAAGGCGATCCATGCCCTGGTGCGCTACCTGGGCATCTGTGACGGCAACATGGCCGAAGGCTCGCTGCGTTGCGACTGCAACGTCTCGATCCGGCCAAAAGGCCAGACCGAGTTCGGCACCCGCTGCGAGATCAAGAACGTCAACTCGTTCCGCTTCATCGAGCGCGCCATCAACAGCGAGATCCAGCGCCAGATCGACCTGATCGAGGACGGCGGCAAGGTCATTCAGGAAACCCGCCTGTACGACCCGAACAAGGACGAGACCCGCTCGATGCGCAGCAAGGAGGAAGCCAACGACTACCGTTACTTCCCCGACCCGGACCTGCTACCGGTGGTCATCGAGGACAGCTTCCTGGAGACCATCCGCGCCGGCTTGCCGGAGCTGCCGCCGCAGAAGGTCGAGCGCTTCCAGAGCCAGTACGGTCTGTCGGCCTACGACGCCAACGTGCTGGCCTCCAGCCGTGAACAGGCAGACTACTTCGAGCAGGTGGTGAAGATTGGCGGCGACGCCAAGCTGGCCGCCAACTGGGTCATGGTCGAGCTGGGCAGCTTGCTGAACAAGCTGGGCATCGAGATCGACCAGTCGCCGGTCAGCGCCGAGCAGCTCGGTGGCATGTTGCTGCGCATCCGCGACAACACCATCAGCGGCAAGATCGCCAAGACCGTGTTCGAGGCCATGGCCGCCGGTGAAGGCGATGCCGACAGCATCATCGAAAGCAAAGGCCTGAAGCAGGTCACCGACACCGGTGCGATCGACAAGATGCTCGACGAGATGCTCGCCGCCAACGCCGAGCAGGTCGAACAGTACCGTGCGGCCGACGAGGCCAAGCGCGGCAAGATGTTCGGCTTCTTCGTCGGCCAGGCGATGAAGGCCTCCAAAGGCAAGGCCAACCCGGGGCAAGTGAACCAATTGCTCAAGGCCAAGCTCGAAGGGTGAGCTGAAAAGGCGGCGAGGGCTTTACCCTCGATCGCCGGCAAGCCAGCTCCCACAGGTAATGCGCCTGTGGGAGCCGGCTTGCCGGCGATGGGCCGCACAGCGGCCCCAACAGCAGCACCGGAGCATCCGACTTGCTAAAACGATCCCTCGCCTCGCTGGCCCTCTTTTCCCTCCTGGCCGGCTGCGCCAGCCATGACGTCGATCCCAGCGGTTACGACAAGACCGGCACCGCCTCGTATTACGGTTCTCGCCACCACGGCAAACGCACCGCCAGCGGCGAAGCCTTCAATCAGAACGGCCTCACCGCCGCCCACCGCTCCCTGCCCTTCGGCAGCCGGGTGCTGGTCACCAACCTCGCCAACAAACGCAGCGTGGTCGTCCGCATCAACGACCGCGGCCCCCACACCCGTGGCCGATTGATTGACCTGTCACGGGCTGCGGCAGAAAAAATCGGCATGGTCCGTAGCGGAACGGCGCGCGTCCGGGTACAAGGTCTGAGCGACTGACGCCACTGGAGCCCCGACCATTTTCGACCTGGCCACCCTCCCCACCTTCAGCCTCCTGCAACTGGGCACTGCCCTGCTGTTGCTGGTGGCCGGCGCCGAGCTGATGGTGCGCGCGGCCCTGCGCCTGGCTTTGCGCCTGCATGTGCGCCCACTGATCATCGGCCTTAGCCTGGTGGCGTTCGGCAGCACCGCACCGCAGCTGACCGTGAGCCTGCAGGCCGCCTACCAGGGCGCGCCCGACGTGGCCGTGGGCAGCGTGGTAGGCAGCAATATCTTCAATGTGCTGGTCATCCTTGGCCTGGCGGCCCTGATCATTCCCCTGCGGGTATCCCGCCAGCTGGTGCGCCTGGACATTCCGCTGATGATCCTCGCCAGCGGCCTGGTGTACGCGCTGGCCAGCAACGGCCACCTGGGCCGACTGGAAGGCCTGCTGATGCTGCTTGGTCTGGCGGGCTACCTGGCCATGCTCTGGCACCAGTCGCGCCACTATGCCCGCACTTATCCCGCACCGCGCCCGCTCGCCAGCAGTAACGCCCGCTTCTGGTCAGGCACCTTGCTGCAGGTGCTGTTCGGCCTCGCCCTGCTGAGCCTGGCAGGTCATTTGCTGCTGGAGGCCGCCGTCGAGGTGGCGACCGACCTGGGCTTGTCCGAGCGCATCATCGGCCTGACCGTGGTGGCGGTGTGCACTTCCCTCCCCGAACTCGCCGCAGCACTGATCGCTGCGCTGCGTGGCGAGCGGGAAATTGCCGTGGGCACGGTCATCGGCAGCAACCTGTTCAACCTGTTGGCAGTACTGGGCATGACCGCGCTGATCACCCCCGAGCCGCTGACCATCTCACCCAACGCGCTGGATTTCGACCTGCCGGTGATGCTTGGCGTCGCCGTCCTGAGCCTGCCGGTGTTCTACTCCGGCTACCGGATCACCCGCGCCGAAGGGCTGGTGTTCCTGTGCCTGTACCTGGCCTACGGCCTGCACGTGGTGGCATTCACCACCGGCATGCCCCTGGCCGGCCGCC
>Ga0160475_100388_pt1 | contig 19370 bp, 15 predicted proteins | sample HID1975M_E11MG_FD_108254 | JGI IMG/M metagenome (GOLD analysis project Ga0160475, IMG submission 108254) | Enriched soil microbial communities from UW Madison campus, WI, USA - HID1975M_E11 MG | ecosystem: Environmental > Terrestrial > Soil > Unclassified | place: USA: Madison, Wisconsin... | reverse complement strand
CTTCCTGGTGTTCAGCGATTACGCCCGCAACGGCGTGCGCATGAGCGCGTTGATTCCGGCGCACGCCATCCACGTGTACACCCACGACTCGATCGGCCTGGGCGAAGACGGCCCGACCCACCAGCCGGTGGAACACCTGGCCTCGCTGCGCTACATCCCCAACAACGATGTGTGGCGCCCGTGCGATGCGGTCGAGTCGGCGGTCAGCTGGAAGTCGGCGATCACCCGCACCGACGGCCCGAGCTGCCTGGTGTTCAGCCGCCAGAACCTGCCGCACCAGCCGCGCAGCACCGAGCAGGTCGCCCAGATCGCGCGCGGTGGCTACGTGCTGGCCGACGCCGAAGGCGGCGTGCCGGACGTGATCCTGATCGGTACCGGTTCGGAAGTGGGTCTGGCCGTGGCCGCCAAGGCCGAGCTGGATGCCGCCGGGATCAAGACCCGCGTGGTGTCGATGCCGTCCACCGACGTGTTCGAGCGCCAGGACGCGGCCTACCGCGAGTCCGTGCTGCCCAACGCCGTGCGCAAGCGCGTGGCGGTGGAAGCGGGCGTCACCGGTTTCTGGCGCCAGTACGTGGGCCTGGACGGTGCGGTGATCGGTATCGACACCTTCGGTGCCTCGGCCCCGGCCGAAGCGCTGTACAAGCACTTCGGCATCACCACCGAACACGTGGTGGCGGCCGCCAAGGCACTCTGACGCACCGCGTTCGATGATGTCGATGTAATCCAGAAGGCCGGGCATTGCCCGGCCTTCTGCATTTGACCGGTAGTGCCGGCCGCTGGCCGGCAACCCCTATCTCGCCGGTTACAACCGCGCACGACGCTCAGGCCGCGGCGGTCCGCGCCAATGCCAACCGCACCAGCCTGGCTTCCAGCCGTTCGCCAAACGTCGCGGGCGCATCCAGCGCCATCCGCTGCAGGTACACCGCGTCGCCATCGCCGGCCGGTTGGCGCAGCGCGGCCCACACCGTGCGCAGCTTGCTGCCGCGCGTCTGCGTGTTCTGCTTCAGCCAGCCCAACGCCTTCACCAGGTGCTGTTCGACCTCGGTGAAGTCGCTGCCCAGTGGATAGTCCGGCAGCAGCCCCGACTGGCGGAACGGTGCCAGTGCGGCACTCACCGCGCCGGCGGTATTGCGCTGTTGCCAGTGCGATGGGGCCACGAATGCCGCGTCCAGCTTTTTGGCGGCCTTGGCGGTCTGCAGCAGCGTGTCCTGGAAGGCTGCATCGGTGATCGCGGTCATGCCGGTCACGCAGTCCTCGTCGGTCAGGTTGCGCAGGTCGGCAATGCCGTACTCGTTGATGTAGATGTCGCGCAGGTGCCGCGGGATGGTGGTGTGCCCGTAGTTCCAACGCACGTTGGACTGCACCTGGCCCTTGTCCTCACGCACCGCGCGGAACATCAGCGCGCTGCGGGCTTCGGGCAGCGCATGGGCCATCGCCACGAAGTTGTACTGGCCGCCCACGCCCGACACCACGCGCCCGTCTTCCAGTGCATCGGACGCCGCCGCGCCCAGCGCGGTGGCGATCATGCAGGAGTTGAAGAAACGGGCATGGCGGCGCTGCACGCGCTCCAACGCCTCATTGCCCCCGTACAGCTGGTTGATCTCGCTGATCCGGCGCATGCCGATCGCGCCGCGCTCGTCGTCGGGCAGGTCGCGCAGCCACTGGTAGAACTCCGGCGAGCCCAGGTAGAACGCGCCGTGCAGGTATTCGCCTTCGGCCTCCAGCGTGGCGTGGTCGATGGTCAGGGTGCTGCCGTTCTCGATGCGCTGCATCAAGCCCAGATCGTCATGCACCTTGCGCCGGATCACGCCGGTCTGCACCAGCCGTCGGAAGCCCTCGTTGAGCATCTCGCTGCAGCCATACAGGCCGATGTCGAACGGGGCCAGCCCGCCGCATTCCAGCACGGTGGGGTGGCTGGCCAGGCTCGGATCCAGCGCGTGCAGGATCTGCCGGTAGCGGGCGTTGTCGGTGTGCCGCAGCACCAGCGCGTGGCTGATGGCGTCGGCCAGCGTGCCGATGCCGATCTGTAGCGTGCCGCCATCGCGGACCAGCGCGCTGGCATACAGGCCGATGGCGTAATCGGCGTCGCTGACCGGTTGCCGCGGCAGCCCGAACAGGTCGGGGTAGGGCGGCGGTGGGGTGATCACCAGGTCGAAGAAGCTCACATCCACCGTGGCCGAGCCGCCGAGGTAGGGCAGCTGCGGGTCGATCTCGGCGATCATCAGCGGACGCGGCAGGCCGCGTGCCACCATCGCGTCCAGGGTGTCCTGGGTGATGTCGTTGTTGCACGACAGCGACAGCCGGCGGTCGTCCGGGCGCATCGCCACCTTCTGCACGATGGCGTGCGGCGCGCGCTGCGCCACGGCATCGGCAGCGTGGGTGTAATTGAGGCTGGTATAGCTGCGCTGCGCCTGCGAGGAGCCGAGCAGGGCGCCGGACTGCATGTAGAACTCTTCCACCTGCACGTGCGGCGGCAGGCGGTCGCGGACCATCGCATCGGCATAGGCCAGGCGCGGGAAGTCGTCGCCGAAATGGCGCTGCGCGAACGGCGCCATGAAGCGCGCTTCCAACCCGCCGGCGGCTGGCTTGGGCGGGTTCAACGACAGCGCGGTGTAGATCTGCAGCGGCCGTGTCGGGTCGTTCTCGACCCGGGCATACAGCGCGTTGAGCAGCCGATGCGGTTTGCCCAGGGCCAGCGGCGCGCCGATGCGCAGCGGGCCGTCCACCCGCTGCAGCAACCAGTCGGTGGCCGCGTCGAGGTCGGTAAGGTGATCGGTCATCCAGCGCCATCCTGCAGAGTCATGCGGGCCATTACAGCATTTCCGGTTTGAACAGACGGCGACGCGAGACGTCTGCGCCGGACACCATGAACTGGCCATCGCCCCGGTAGTGCACGGTACGCGGCCGTTTCGGCGCCCGCGCGACATGCGCCTTGACCACTTCCCAGATGAAAAGACCGTGCCGCTTCACCTGGCTGGCATCGTGCAGCCGGCATTCGACGCTGGCCGGGCACTGGGCCAGCAGCGGCGCGTCCACGTCGTGGGCGGGGGTCGTGTCCAGCCCGAAGCGTTCGAACTTGTCCACCTCGGCACCGCTGCAGTTGCCGATGCCCACCACGGTGTCGAGCAGGTCCACGGTGGGCAGGTTGATCACGCACTGTCGGCTGCGCCGGATCAGCTCAAAACTGTGGTTGCCGCTGGAAATCATCGTACCCAGCAGCGATGGCGTGAACGCCAGGACCATGTGCCAGCCCAGCGTCATCACGTTGCGCTGGCCCTTCCACGCCGAACTGACCAGCACCACCGGACCGGGTTCCAGGAAGCGGCGTACCTCGTCCACCGGGTAGTCCAGCTTTCGGTAGCGTTTCATCGCAGGCTCCGCAGGCAATGCCCCGATCCTCGCAGCGGCCGCATGAACCGACCGTCGAAGGGGTTGACACCCGATTCGATTACGGGCGTAATCGGTTCGTCGATTACGGATGTAAATGATGACCCAGATCAGCGAAGCCGAAGCGGTGGTGATGGACGTACTGTGGCGCAGCCACCCGCTGGGCGCCGATGAGGTGGTGGCCGCCCTGGCCGCGCGCGACTGGGCCGAGCCCACCATCAAGACCCTGCTCAACCGGCTGCTGACCAAGGGCGCCATCAGCGCCAGCCGCGACGGCCGCCGCTATCTGTACTCGCCGGTGCTGCAGCGCCAGGCCTGGGTGGCCGAGCAGAGCAGCGGGATGCTGGACAAGCTGTTCGACGGGCGCGTGGCACCGCTGGTGGCGCACTTCAGCCAGCGGGGGCAACTGAGCGCGCAGGACATTGCCGAACTGAAGCAGCTGATCCAGGCGCTCGACCATGACTGATCTGATCACTCTGATGCTGCAGGCCAGCGTATGGCTGGCGCTGGCGGTGCTGCTGCTGGCGGGTGCGCGGCCGCTGTTGCTGTGCCTGGGCGGGGCAGCGCTGGGCTATCGCAGTTGGTGGCTGCTGCCGCTGGTGCTGGCGGCGTTGTGCCTGCCATTGCCGTCCGCGCCGATGGCCGATGCGCCGTCCATGCGCGTCATCGCAAGCGCCTTGCGCGGCCCGGTGGTGTCGACCGAAGCGGCGGTGTGGCCGGTGCTGCTGCTGGCGGTGTGGCTGGCCGGCGCACTGGCCATGGCGCTCGCCAGCTGGCGCGCACAGCGCCGGTTCGAGCGCGCGATGGGCCCGCTGCAGCCCCGTGAGGATGGCACCTGGCAGGCCAGTGCCGACCCGGGGCTGCCGGCACTGGTGGGGCTGTGGCACCCGCGCATCGTGGTGGGCCCGGCCTTCGACGTGGATTTCAGCCCGGCCGAACAGGATCTGATTCTGCAGCACGAACGCAGCCATCGCCGCCATGGCGATCCGTGGGCCAATGCCGCGCTGGCCGTGCTGCGCTGCGTGTTCTGGTTCCATCCCCTGCTGCCGTGGGCGGCGCGTCGGTTCCTGCGTGATCAGGAGCTGGCCTGCGACGCACGCACGGTCGACCCGCATCCGGCCCTGCGCCGGCTCTACGCCAACGCCCTGCTCAAGGCGCAGTTGGTCCACCCGGTTGCACCGATGGCCTGCCACTGGCGCAGCCAACCGATGTTGAAGGAGCGTATTACCATGTTGAAGGAACACAAGCGGAAAGCACTGCCGTGGATGACCGGGCAGGTGCTGGTGATGGGGCTGTGCGTGGGGATGGGAACAGTGGCGTGGGCCAGCCAGGGCGGCGCAGGCGCAGGGCCGTCGCCCCATGCCGGGCCCGCCGCGCTGGCCAACGCCGCCGCAGGTGACGGGGATGCCGAAGCCCTCACCACGACGCCGCCGACCTATCCCAAAGCGGCCTTTGACCAGGGGCTCTCCGGCAAGGTGGTGCTGCGCGTGGAGGTGGATGCCAGCGGCAAGGTGGGCAATGTCCGCGTCCTCAGTTCGACCCCGGCCGGCGTGTTCGACGCGGCTTCGGTGGCAGCGGCGAAAGGGTGGACCTTCAAGCCGGCGCGCCGGAATGGAACCGCCGTTGCCTCGGCGTTGAAGATCCCGATGACGTTTGAATTGAATGCGTCGGGCCCGGCGCAGTGAAGCAGGGTCTGCTGGCCGTGACGCTGGCGATGCTGGTGGCCGGGTGTGCCGGTCACCAGCAGCTGACCACGGTGGACACGCGCGCCGAGAACGTGAACCTGCAGCGCCTGCGGAGTGAGGGGGATGGCGGCGCGGGTGCGGTGCAGCCCTATCAGCTGCAACCCAGCCAGGGGTACCGGATGCCGCAGTTGTACAACGCGCCCGATCCGGCTCTGGGCGACCGCGACCCGCGCCGTGAGCTGGCCCCTACGACGATCTGCCTGCAGGTGGTGGTCGATGCCGACGGCCGGGTGGAGCGTAGCCTGGCGCTGCTTGACCGGGCCGAATGCCGGGCCGGCGGCTTGCCCGAAAACGCGCCGTTGGTGGAAGCGGCACAGGCAGCGGTGGCGATGTGGCGTTACTCGCCTGCGGCGGTGTGCGACTACCCCGCCGGATCCGTGCAGAAGGATGGCAGTGACTGCGTCGGGGCAGAGCGCGTCGAACCGGTGCCGGTGAGCCTGCTGTACGCCTTCACCTTCGAGATCGTGAAAGGCAAACAGACCGTGCAACGCCAGGGCCGGTAACGCCACGCGATACCCCAAGGGGGGGTAGAGCCACCCCATGGGTGGCTAGCCGGCAAAAGGGGGTAGGGCCACCCCATGGGTGGCCAGGCGCCGAACGTGGCCGGATGGGGGCAGCGGGGCAGAGCCCCGCTCTACGGGGTTACCGCGCCGGGCCGCCCTGGATGTTGGCCTTCACCGAGGGGTGCATCAGCTTCGGTTCGGGCAGCGTCGCATCGCGTTCCTGCCGGGTGGCGACGAAGGCCGCCTCGCTGACCCCATCGCGCAGGTGGATGTTGCGCGCGCGCTGTTCGCCGATGGTGGTCTGGTTGGCCACCTCGCGCCCACCGGGGCCGTAATCGTGGCAGATGAACACGCGCGTTGCATCCGGCAACGCCAGCAGGCGCTGGATCGAGCGATACAGCTGCGCCGCATCGCCGCCGGGAAAATCGCAGCGGGCAGTGCCGCCGTCGGGCATGAACAGCGAGTCGCCGGTGAACAGCGCATCGCCGATGCGGTAGGCCACGCTGTCACTGGTGTGGCCGGGCACCGCGATCACCTCGGCCTGGATATCGCCCAGCGCAAACAGCTCGCCATCGGAGAACAGGTGGTCGAACTGCGATCCATCGGTGGGCACCTGCAGCGCGTAGCGCGGCGCGAAGGTTTTCTGCACCTGCACGATGCCATCGCCCATCGCCAGCGTGGCCTGTGGCCACTGCTGCTTGAGCCAGCGGCCGGCACTGACGTGGTCGGCGTGGGCGTGGGTTTCCAGCAGCCAGCGCATCTGCAGCGCGTTGTTCTGCACATGTGCCAGCAGCGGCTGCAGCGGCCCGGCACCGAGCGCGTCGGTGTCCGGGTCGTAGTCCAGCACCGGGTCGATCACCGCGGCCTGCAACGTCGCTGGGTCATGCACCACGTAGCTGAAAGTATGGCTGTCGGGGTGGAAGAAACTGGCGACGTGCAGTGACATGGGGATTTCCTCAGCGTTTGCCCAGCGTGGCGTTGAGCAGCACGGCCAGGCGTTCGCCGGCCAGGCGCAGCTCCTGTTCCGCCACCGGACGGTAGGTCGCGGCATACTCCGGGGCCAGCGTACGCTTGCCCGGGTAAACGCCAGGTGCAATGGCGATGCGGCAGCTGGCCTCGGCCCATTGCACTGCGTCGCTGTTGATGCTGGAGCGCTTGCCCAGCTTGGGCGCGGGCAGGGCCAGCAGGCGCGCGAGGTATTGGTCGTCATCGAGCTTGAGCGCGTTGAGCATGCCGCTGTCCCACAGCGAGTGCAGGTTGGTGCCGCGGTTGTTGAACTGCACCTGGAAATCGTTGCCGCCCTTGTCGTGGCCGTAGCCGGCATGCATGGGCTGGTGGATGTCCCCGGTGAAATGCACCACGAACTTCAGCGCCTGGGCGCGCTCGGCATCGCTTTTGCTGCGGTCGCCCAGGACGGCGGTCTGCGTCTTCAGCGCTTCGACGATGCAGTTGCCGCCCTTGCAGTGCTTCTGTGCCTCGTAGTGGCAGTTGTCTTCGCCGATGTTGACGTAATGCCAGCCGGCCGAACGCTTGCCCAGGCCCGGGTCCTTGGCGCGCAGCTGGTCGGCCCAGGGGGCGATGGCATGCAGGGTGGGGTCGGGCTCGCTGGCGAGCAGGCGGTCCACTTCGGCCTGGGCAGCCGGGGTGAGGCGCGTTTCGGCAACACGGGCGACCAGACGGTGGCCTTGTGCGCCCCAGGCCAGGGCATCGGTGGAAACAAGGGTGAGGGCCAGGGCAAGGGCCGTGGCCGGCATCAGGGAGGCGATCTTCATCGGCCCCATTCTAGCGGGCTGCCTGCGGGGCGGCTTGGCCGGATCTGGCTGGCGGCACGGGTCGGCGATAGGCTGGCGCCTGGACGACTACGGAGCAGCGGCAGTGCAGAAGGTCTTGGGCCTGATCGGCGGGATGAGCTGGGAAAGTTCGGCGCACTACTACCGGATGATCAACGAGCAGGTGCGCGATGCATTGGGCGGGATGCATTCGGCACGGCTGTTGATGTGGTCGTTCGACTTCGCCGACATCGAGGCGATGCAGCGCGCCGGCGACTGGGCCGCAGCCACCCGCGCCATGGTCGAGGTGGCGCAGACCTTGGAGGGCGCCGGCGCCACCGCGCTGGTGATCTGCACCAACACGATGCACCTGATGGCCGATGAGGTGCAGGCGGCGGTGGATGTGCCGTTGCTGCACATCGCCGATCCGGTGGGGGAAGCGATCCGCGCGCTGGGGCGGGTGCGGGTGGGCCTGCTCGGCACGGCGTTCACCATGGAGCAGGATTTCTACCGCGTGCGGCTGGCCCAGCGGTACGGGCTGGAGGTGCTGGTGCCCGACGCCGACGACCGTGCGCAGGTGCACCGGATCATCTACGAAGAACTGGTGCAGGGACGGGTGCTGGAGGCGTCGCGCGAGGTGTACCGCGCGGTGATGCAGCGGCTGGTGGACCGCGGTGCGCAGGCGATCATCCTGGGCTGCACCGAGATCATGCTGCTGGTGGGCGACGGGGATGCCACCGTACCGCTGTTCGACACGGCGGCGCTGCACGCGCAGGCCGCGGCCCGGCACCTTCTGTCACCGCGGTAGAGCCACCCCATGGGTGGCTGCTGGTGGCGCGGTAGAGCCACCCCATGGGGGGCTGCCGTTCAAACCAAAAAATCCCCGGCCGAAGCCGGGGATAAGCGCTTGCTGCGTGGGGTGTTGCTCTGTCTCAGTCCTGATCCGCCGATCAGAACTTGAACACGTAGGACACGCCGTAGGCCAGCGGGTCGATGTTGACGGTGCCGATCTTTTCGCCGTCGAGCTTCACCTTGCTGTCGATGTCCATCCAGCGCACATCGACGCGCAGCGCGCCCTTGTCGTTGATCGCGAAATCCAGGCCGGCGTGCGCGGCCAGGCCCCAGGAGTCTTCCAGCGTCAGCCGGCTGCCGGCCAGCGCGCCGCTGGTCTTCTCGCTGAAGAAGGTGGTGTAGTTGATGCCGGCGCCCACGAACGGGGACACCTTGCCCTTGCTGTTGAAGTGGTACTGCAGCGACACCACCGGCGGCAGGTGCTTGGTGCTGCCCACGTTGCCCAGGCCGGCAATGTTGATGTCGTGCTTGAACGGCAGCGCGGCCAGCAGCTCGATGCCGAGGTTGTCGGCAATGAAGTACTCACCGGTGATGGTCGGCTTGACGTCGTTGTCGACGTCCACCTTCAGCGTGCCGCCGGCCAGCGAACCGTTGTTGGACTTCGGGGCAACCTGGTGCACGCCGGCACCGATCGTCCAGTCGCCCTTGGACTGGGCCATGGCCGGGGCGGCAGCCAGCGCAAGTGCGGCGGCCAGGGCGGACAGCAGGAGGGGGGAGGTGTTGCGCATGAGGGTGTCTCGTTGCGGGTGGAATGGGGCCAGTTTTCCCGTCCCGGGCCCGCCGCGCCTTGATCCGGATCAATCCAGGAAATTCCACATGTAACCGGTTCCCATTCGCCGCCCGGGGGCCGGGCCCGGTCTGGCCCTGCTAGAATGAGCGCCCCTTTCCATCGGCGCCGCACCGTCGCGGCTGCAGGAGCTTGTGAACATGGCAATCAAGGTTGGCATCAACGGTTTCGGTCGTATCGGGCGCAACGTGCTGCGTTCGGCCGTGCTGAATTTCGGCAATGACATCGAAATCGTCGCCATCAACGATCTGCTGGAGCCGGACTACCTGGCGTACATGCTGAAGTACGACTCCGTGCATGGCCGCTTCAAGGCCGACGTGGAAGTGTCCGGCAGCGACCTGCTGGTCAACGGCAAGAAGATCCGCCTGACCCAGGAACGCGACCCGGCCAACCTGAAGTGGGACGAAGTGGGCGTGGACGTGGTGATCGAGTCCACCGGCCTGTTCCTGACCAAGGACACCGCGCAGAAGCACATCGATGCCGGCGCCAAGAAGGTGATCCTGTCGGCGCCGTCCAAGGACGACACCCCGATGTTCGTGTTCGGCGTGAACGACAGCACCTACGCCGGCCAGGCCATCATCTCCAACGCTTCGTGCACCACCAACTGCCTGGCCCCGCTGGCCAAGGTCATCAACGACAAGTGGGGCATCAAGCGCGGCCTGATGACCACCGTGCATGCGGCCACCGCCACCCAGAAGACCGTCGATGGCCCGTCCAACAAGGACTGGCGCGGCGGCCGCGGCATCCTGGAGAACATCATTCCGTCCTCCACCGGTGCAGCCAAGGCCGTGGGCGTGGTGATTCCGGAACTGAACAAGAAGCTCACCGGCATGAGCTTCCGCGTGCCGACCTCGGACGTGTCGGTGGTCGACCTGACCGTCGAGCTGGAAAAGGAAGCCACCTACGCCGAGATCTGCGCCGAAGTGAAGGCACAGAGCGAAGGCGCGCTGAAGGGCATCCTGGGCTACACCGAAGACAAGGTGGTGGCCACCGATTTCCGCGGCGAGACCCACACCTCGGTGTTCGATGCCGATGCCGGTATCGCGCTGGACAGCACCTTCGTCAAGCTGGTGTCGTGGTACGACAACGAATGGGGCTACTCCAACAAGTGCCTGGAAATGGCCAAAGTCGTCGCTGCGAAGTAAGCCTGGCGCTGCCTCGGTACTACCTGCGAACCCCGGCCCCGTGCCGGGGTTCGTCGTTTGTGGGGGCAGGGCGCCAGCGGGGTGCCTGCCCCGCAGCCGCCGCCGATCCATTAGCATGGCCGCGTGCCACCGGCATGGCGTTGGCAGGATGCCGCCGGGGCTTCCCTATGAGGATGGCGTGGAATGGAAGCGTTGATTGCCTTGGTGGCGGTGGTGCTGCTGCTGATCCCGGTGCTGCTGATCGTGGCGCTGGTGATGATCGCCGGCCTGCGTCGGCGGGTTGCGGCGTTGGAACTGCAGCAGTTCGACGGTCGGCCGGCCCATGTCGCTGACCCCGTAGGCGCCGAAGCGCCCGAGGCGCGTTCGGTGCATTGGGCCGACCAGCCCTACCAGGCACGCGCACCGGTGGCGGCCGCCGCCGAACCGCCCGCCAACGCAACCGGGCCGTCCCTGCCAGACGCCACGGCGTCGACCACGCCTGTCGAGGCGGCCGCTCTGGCGCCTGCCACGCTCCCCAGCCGGCCGCCACCGCTGCCGCCGGCCCCCAGCGCGCCGCCGCCGCCTTCGGGGCCGGGCCTGGGCGAGCGCATTGTCGGGGCCATCAAACACTGGTTCACCGACGGCAATGTGCCGGTCAAGATCGGCATGCTGGTGCTGCTGGCCGGTGTCGCCGCGCTGCTCAAGTACGCCAGCGACCAGGGCTGGTTGAACGCACCGATCGAGCTGCGGTTGGCGGCCATTGCCGCCGCTGCGCTGGGCGGGCTGGTATTCGGCTGGGTCCAGCGCGACCGCCGGCGCCTGTTTGCGCTGGCGCTGCAGGGCGGGGCGATCGGCGTGCTGCTGCTGACCATCTTTGCCGCGTTCAAGCGCTACGACCTGATCGATGCCTTGCCGGCGTTTGCGATGAGCGTGCTGCTGATTGCCGGCATGGGCGTGCTGGCCGTGGTGCAGAACTCGCGCACGCTGGCGGTGCTGGGCATCCTGGCCGGGTTCATGGCGCCGATCTGGCTGTCCACCGGCAGCGGCAACCACGTGGCGCTGTTCTCGTACTACGCCGTGCTCAATGCGGCGATCCTGGCCATTGCGTGGTGGCGCCCGTGGCGGGTGCTCAACCTGCTCGGGTTTGCCTTCACCTTCGGCATCGGCACCGCGTGGGGCGTGCTGCAGTACAACGCCGACAAGTTCAGCAGCACCGAGCCGTTCCTGCTGCTGTTCTTCGCCTTCTACCTGCTGATTCCGATCCTGTATGCCCGTCGCCAACCGGCGGAGAAGCGCGATCTGGTCGACGGCAGCCTGGTATTCGGTACGCCGCTGATCGCCTTCTCGCTGCAGGCCGGCATGCTGCATGACGACCGGCTTGCGCTGGCCCTGTGTGCCCTGGGCCTGGCCGCGCTGTATGCGGTGCTCGGCTGGGCGCTGATCCGGCGCGCGCGCTACGCCGCATTGGGCCAGTCGCACGCGGTGCTGGCCGTGGGCTTTGCCACCCTGGCGGTACCGTTGGCACTGTCTGCGCGCGCCACCGCCAGCGTGTTCGCGCTGGAAGGGGCCGGGCTGGTCTGGCTGGGCCTGCGCCAGAAGCGGTGGCTGCCCCAGATCGCCGGCGCGCTGCTGCAGCTGGGCGCGGCGTTCGGGTTCGTGGTCGGTGCCGACTACTGGCACACCGATGCCGCCGCGATCGCCAATCCCACCTTCATGAGCGGGCTGCTGCTGGCCGTGGCCGGCTTCGCCTCGGCGTGGTGCTACCGGCGTGCACGCCAGGATTCGCCCGCCATCGTGTATTACCTGTGGGGCATGCTGTGGTGGCTGGGCGGCGTGATCCACGAGGTGGGCCGGTTCGTCGACCGCGACAGCCGTCCGGATGCGCTGCTGATCGCGGTGGCTTTCAGCGCCTGGGTGGCGGCCGAAGTACATCGCCGCGCACCGGCCCGCGCACTGGTGCTGACCACGCTGGCGATGCTGCTGGCCGCGTTCCCGCTGGCGCTGTGGCAGGCCGACGTGCACCAGCAGCCGTTCGCCGGCTATGGCGCGCTGGCCTGGGCCGTGTTCGCGCTGTTGGGCGTGCGCAGCCTGTGGTGCCTGCGCGGTGGGCAGGACCGGGTGGCGCTGGCCGCACAGTTCAGCTGGTGGGTGTTGTGGCCCAGCGTAGTGTCGCTGGCGTGCATGTGGCTGGCCGATCGCTTCGCGCTGGCGCAGGGCTGGTCGCTGGCGCTGGCGCTGCTGCCGTGGCTGCTGGTCGCCGCCACCGCACTGCTGCGTTGGCCGTGGTTGGCGATGCCGCTGGGGGCACGCTTCGACGTCCTGCGTAGCGCGCTCACCGCCACGTTGTTCGGCGTGCTGGGCGTGAGCTGGCTGTGCCTGCTGGTCCAACCGGCCTCGCCCGCACCGCTGCCGTGGCTGCCCCTGCTCAATCCGATGGAACTGGCGCAGCTGGCCGTGCTGGCCCTGGCGGCGCGTTGGCTGTGGTCGGCACCGGCACCGGCCGGGCTGCGCGGTCAGCGCGTCCCGGTGCTGGCCATCGCCGGCTTCGCCCTGCTCACCAGCACCACCCTGCACAGCGTGCACCACTGGGGCGGGGTCGCCTGGAACGACGCGCTGTGGTCGTCGACCCTGGCCCAGACCAGCCTCACCGTGGTCTGGAGCGTGCTCGGCGTGATCAGCTGGGTATGGGGCTCGCGCCGCGGCCAGCGCACCCTGTGGCTGGTGGGCGCGGTGCTGATGGGCGTGGTGCTGGCCAAGCTGGTGCTGATCGACCGCCAGCACCTGGGCAACCTGCTGGGCATTTCCTCCTTCATCGCCTACGGCCTGCTGTGCACGGTTGTGGGCTACCTCGCGCCGGCACCGCCGCGCGCGCCGGACGCTACCGTGGAGCCTCAGTCGTGATGACGTTGCGTACCTTGATCGCCGTGTTGTCCCTGGCCGCAGTGCCGTCGCTGGCGCAGTCCGCCGATGCACGCCAGGACTACCGCCAGCAATGGCCGTTGCAGCTGTCCCAGCCACAGGCCGGGGCGTACCGGGTGACGCTGGATGAAGCGGTGTACCGCAGCGCGGTGTCGCCGCGGCTGGCCGATGTGCAGGTGTTCAATGCACAAGGCCAGGCATTGCCCACCACGCTGCTGAGTGCCGACCAGCCGCTGGCGCGCCCGGCGCAGTGGCAGGACCTGGCCTGGTTCCCGCTGCCGGCGATGGCCGGTGCCGGTGCCGATGACCTGCAGCTGCTGACCGAACGCAACACCGACGGCAGCGTACGCCGGGTGGAAGCGCGCCTGGGCCGCAGCGGCGGCGGCAGTGCGCAGGCCGCCGGGTGGCTGATCGATGCCAGTGCGCTGAAAGTGGGCGTGCAGGCGCTGCGTCTGGACTGGCAGGTGCAGTCGTCGCTGCAGGCGCGGGTGCGGGTGGAGGCCAGCGACGATCTTCGCCAGTGGCAGCGCATTGCCGACGACGTGCCGCTGGTGGACCTGCAGCACGATGGGCGTCGCCTGCAGCAGCGGCGCATCGAGATCGGCCGCCAGGCGCGCTATTTCCGCATCGTGCCGATCGGCGCCGATGCGCTGCCGGTGCTGTCCAACGTGCAGGCCGAACTGGCACCGGCGCTGGAGGCGATCGACTGGCGCTGGGAATCGCTGGCAGGCGCGGCCGGCAAGCCGGGCGAGTTCGAGTACCAGCTGCAGGGGCGCTTTCCGATTGCCCAGGTCGACATCAGCACCGCCGACAACAGCGTGGTGCAGTGGACCCTGCTCAGCCGCGACGACACGGCGCAGCCGTGGCAGGTGCGCGCAGGGCCGTGGGTGGCTTACCAGGTGCAGGACGCCGCCGAACGGCGTCGGTCGCAGACACAATCCTTGCCGGTTCCCACGCGTGACCGGTACTGGAAGCTGGTAGCAGCGCAGGCCGAGCCGAACCAGGCGCCGACGCTGAAACTGGGCTACCAGCCCGAGGCGCTGGTGTTCCTGAGTCAGGGCGAGCCGCCGTACAGCGTGGCCGCCGGCAGCGTGCGCGCCCGCCGCAGTGATGCACCGGTGGGCACGGTGATTGCCCAGTTGCGCGAGCAGCAGGGCGCGCAATGGCAGCCAGCCGCCGCCACGCTGCAGGGGAAGGCACAGGTCCTGGGCGGCGACGCCGCCGTGGCCCCGCAGCGCGACTGGAAGCAGTGGCTGCTGTGGGGGCTGCTGGTGCTGGGCGTGCTGATCGTGGGTGGCTTTGCGGTGAGCGTGCTGCGGCAGAAGCCTGGGGATGTTGGTGGTTGATCTTGTTGTGTTGTTTGTTCGTTGACGGCAAGAGCAGCGCTTTGGTTGTTCCTGCGGTGAGGTGGCCGGGTGGCCTTGCCCAGGACACGCCGTAAACCCGTCCATGGGGGCTCGGTGTTGCCATCCATGGCAACACACGGTCCTGGGCAAGGCCACCCGGCCACCTCCGGACGGTTCATCGCGTTGGCGGTGGGGTGAAGAGCTGCCGGGCAGAGCCCGGCACTACGTGTCCGAGCGGCGCATGAATGATGTGCTTTTCATCATCCTTCCGCGTCGGTGAGGCATGAGAGCAGCCGGGCAGAGCCCGGCGCTACGTGTTCGAGCGGCGCATTAATGATGTGTTTTTCATCATCCTTCCGCGTTGGTAAGAATTGAGCGCTGCCGGGCAGCGCCCGGCAACACGGTTCTGCTCTTCCATGCGCGCCGGCCCAGTGTCGAGTGTGGGGGCCTGTGGGTTCACGGGACCCTGAGCCGCATGGATGCGGCGACGGAGCTTACAGGGACGTACTTGCAGCGTGTCCCGTGAACCCACAGGCCCCCGCACAGCGCAGGAGTATCGGCCCCTGGGCTTCAGCCTTGGCTTTGGCTCTTGCTCCTGCCTTTGCCCTTGTTTCTGCCTCTGCTCCCGCCCGGAAATTTGCGATGCACCCGCGCAGCCGGGACAATGGGTGTCTGCGCCGTGCGTGGCGCCCTTTCCTTTTTCAGCCAAAGAGTTGCCCATGTCCATCGTTCGCATGACCGACCTCGATCTCTCCGGCAAGCGCGTGCTGATCCGCCAGGACCTCAACGTACCGATCGAGAATGGCCGCATCACCTCCGAACAGCGCATCAGCGCCTCGCTGCCGACGCTGAAGCTTGCACTGGAAAAGGGCGCCGCCGTCATGGTCACCTCGCACCTCGGCCGCCCCACCGAAGGCGTCTGGAGCGAAGCCGAATCGCTTGCCCCCGTTGCCCTGCGACTCTCCCAGCTGCTCGGCGTCCCGGTCCCGCTCGTGCGCGACTGGGTCGACGGCGTCGACGTTGCCCCCGGCGCCATCGTCCTGCTTGAAAATTGCCGCATGAACGTCGGCGAAGGCAAGGACGACGAAACCCTGGCCAGGAAGTATGCCGCCCTCTGCGACGTCTTCGTCATGGACGCCTTCGGCACCGCGCACCGCGCCCAGGCCTCCACCCATGGCGTCATCCGCTTCGCCCCCATCGCCGCCGGCGGCCCGCTGCTCATGGCCGAACTCGACGCGCTCGCCAAGGCCCTGCTTGCCCCCGCCCAGCCCCTGCTCGCCATCGTCGCCGGCAGCAAGGTCAGCACCAAGCTTGAACTGCTCTCCAGCCTCGTCGGCAAGGTCGACCAGCTTATCGTCGGCGGCGGCATCGCCAACACCTTCATCGCCGCCGCCGGCTACCCCGTCGGCAAGTCGCTGTACGAACCGGACCTGCTCGACACGGCCAAAAAGATCGTCGCCGATGCCAAGGCCCGCGGCGCCGACATCCCGCTGCCCACCGACGTCGTCGTCGCCAAGCAGTTCCTCCCCGACGCCGAACCCACCGTGAAGGCCGTGGCTGACGTCGCCGAAGACGACCTCATCCTCGACATCGGCCCGGACACCGCCCAGCACTACGCCGGGCTGATCGCCAAGGCCGGCACCGTGGTCTGGAACGGCCCCGTCGGCGTGTTCGAATTCGAGGCCTTCAGCCACGGCACCCAGGCCCTGGCCCAGGCCATCGCCGCCTCCCCGGCGTTCTCCATCGCCGGCGGCGGCGACACCCTGGCGGCCGTCGACAAGTACGACATCGCCGACCAGGTCAGCTATATCTCCACCGGCGGCGGCGCGTTCCTGGAGTTCCTGGAAGGCAAGACCCTGCCGGCGGTCGCCGCACTGGAAGCACGGGGCGCCTGATGACCATCGGTCGTCACGCCTTCGAACCGCGTGCAACGCTGTTCTTCGACCTCGATGGCACCCTGATCGACTCGGCGGTCGGCATTACCCAATGCGTGGCGCATGCGCTCACCCAGATGGGCCAGCCGGTCCCGCCGCAGGATGAACTGCGGCGCTGGATCGGCCCGTCGCTGCGCACCAGCTTCGCGCCGCTGTTTGCCGACCCGGCCGATGTCGAACAGGCAGTCACCTACTACCGCGAACGCTTCGACGTGGTGGGCTGGCGCGAACACACGGTGTACCCGCGTATCGGCCAGGTCGTGCAGGAACTGCACGACCGCGGCCACCGGCTGGCCATCGTCACGGCCAAGAACGAGCCGCACGCGCGCCGCATCATCGACCACCTGCCGTTTGGCAGCTGCTTCGAGGACGTCATCGGCGCCACTATCGACGGCAGCCGCAGCGAGAAACCGCAGCTGGTCGCCGAAGCCCTGCAGCGCCTGTCGCTGACCCCGGACCAGTGCTGGATGATCGGCGACCGGCGCATGGATATTGCCGGCGCGCGTCATCACGCCATGCGCAATATCGGCGTGTTGTGGGGGTTCGGCGGCGCCGACGAGCTGCAATTGGCCGGTGCGCAGCGCCTGGCAAACACGCCGGACGACCTGCTCACACTGCTCGCCTGAGGCACGCGGCGGCGTCCCGTACGCCGCCGCATGTCGCGCGCAAAGCCAACCGGGTCGGGGCTTGTCGGCATTTGGACGTCAACCGATGTCCGCCCGGCGGTCCGCCGGTGTCTGCAGGACAACAGCAAGAGCCAGCTGCCCCAAGGCTGTAAACGTATTCATGGGACGTGAAGGGTGTGCTAATTTCGATCCTTTCCCGGGAGCCCATTTACCATGATTGAGCGTCAGCGCCGCACCAAGATCCTTGCCACCCTCGGACCGGCCACCGACCCGCCGGGCGTGCTGGAGGATCTCTTCCGCGCCGGCGTGAACGTGGTTCGCCTCAACTTCAGCCACGGTGACCCGTCCGGCCAGGCCAAGCGTGCCGCCGACGTGCGCGCCGCCGCGCAGCGCGTGGGCGTGGAAGTGGGCATCCTGGCCGACCTGCCGGGCCCGAAGATCCGCATCGAGCGTTTCGCCGAAGGCAAGATCCACCTCAAGGCGGGCGACCGCTTCGACCTGGTCGCCGCGGCCAACCCGCCCCCGGGCGACACCACCCAGGTGGGCGTGAGCTACCTCGGCCTGCCGCAGGACGTGGTGGCCGGTGACGTGCTGCTGCTCGACGACGGCCTGATGCAGCTGCAGGTCCTGGAAGTGCAGGGCGAGCGCATCATCAACACCGTGCTCAACGACGGCGTGCTGTCCGACCGCAAGGGCCTGAACAAGCAGGGCGGTGGCCTGTCGCTGGGCGCGCTGACCGAGCGCGACAAGGAACTGATCGGCATCGTGGCCAAGATCGGCGTGGACTTCATCGCCGTCTCGTTCTGCCGCAACGCGCAGGACATGAACGATGCACGCGCCATTGCCGAATCGCATGGCTGCTACGCCGCGCTGGTGTCCAAGATCGAGCGCACCGAAGCCATCGAGAACCTGGAAGAAATCGTCGACGCCAGTGATGTGGTGATGGTCGCCCGTGGCGACCTGGGCGTGGAAATCGGCGACGCCGAACTGCCGGGCCTGCAGAAGAAGATCATCAAGGCCTCGCTGGCCCAGAACAAGGTGGTGATCACCGCCACCCAGATGCTGCAGTCGATGGTCGAAAGCCCGATCCCGACCCGCGCCGAAGTGCTGGACGTGGCCAACTCGGTCATCGACGGCACCGATGCGGTGATGCTGTCGGCCGAAACCGCCGCGGGCATGTACCCGGTCAAGGCGGTCGAAGCGATGGCGCGCATCTGCCTGGGCGCCGAACGCCAGTTCCAGACCGAAACCGACTTCGGCGCCTCGCCGCGCAACCTCGAACGTGCCGACCAGGCCATTGCCATGGCCACCATGTTCCTGTCCCAGCACGTGGGCGTGCGCGCGATCGTGGCGATGACCGAATCCGGTGGCACCGCGCGCTACCTGTCGCGTTTCCGCGCCTCGGCCCCGGTGTTCGCGGTGACCCGCCACGACGGCGCCCGTCGCCAGATGGCGCTGATGCGCGACGTGTTCCCGATCAACTTCGACAGCCGCGGTTTCACCCCGCGCGAAGCCGCACGCGGCAGCATCCGCCTGCTGGTGGAAGCCAACCAGCTGCAGGCCGGTGACCGCGTGGTGTTCACCAGCGGCGAGCACATGGAAACCCATGGCGCCACCAACACCCTGCGCCTGCTGGAAGTGGGTGAAGACGGGCGCGCCAGCGGTCTGGGCGACCTGTAAGGGCCGCGCCGGGCAAAAACCCGGCAGTGCAGCACACGGCGGCGCGGCGGAAACGTCGCGCCGTCCTGCGTTCGGCACCTGAAAGCGTTTCCAGATTCTGTGGACGGTCAGTTCACAGGAGGCGGGGGCTATAATTGCGGTTTTCCCGCACCCGCCACAGGAAATACATGAGCATCGAACAGCTGGCCGAAACCGCCCAGGCCATGGTCGCCCCGGGCAAGGGCATCATCGCGATCGACGAATCCACCGGCACCATCGGCAAGCGCTTCGCCAGCGTCGGCCTGGAAAACACCGAAGAGAACCGTCGCGCCTACCGCGAAATGCTGCTGACCACGCCGAAGCTGAACGAGCATATCTCCGGCGCGATCCTGTACGACGAAACCATCCGCCAGTCCACCAAGGACGGCGTACCGTTCGCCAAGTACATGGCCGACCACGGCATCATCCCGGGCATCAAGGTCGACAAGGGCGCCCACGCGCTGGCCGGCTGCCCCGGTGAGCTGGTGACCGAAGGCCTGGACGGCCTGCGCGAGCGCCTGCAGGAGTACTACAAGCTGGGTGCGCGCTTTGCCAAGTGGCGCGCGGTGATCAACATCGGCGAAAGCATCCTGTCGGGCACCTGCATCGAGTCCAACGCCCACGCGCTGGCCCGTTATGCGGCGCTGTGCCAGGAATGCGGCCTGGTGCCGATGGTCGAG
>Ga0160475_100384_pt1 | contig 19489 bp, 15 predicted proteins | sample HID1975M_E11MG_FD_108254 | JGI IMG/M metagenome (GOLD analysis project Ga0160475, IMG submission 108254) | Enriched soil microbial communities from UW Madison campus, WI, USA - HID1975M_E11 MG | ecosystem: Environmental > Terrestrial > Soil > Unclassified | place: USA: Madison, Wisconsin... | reverse complement strand
TTACTCGTTCAACCTGGACGGCACCTCGATCTACCTGACCATGGCTGCGGTGTTCATCGCCCAGGCCACCGACACCACCATGGACATCACCCACCAGATCACCCTGCTGCTGGTGCTGCTGGTGGCTTCCAAAGGTGCTGCCGGCGTCACCGGTTCGGGCTTCATCGTGCTGGCCGCCACCCTGTCGGCTGTTGGCCACCTGCCGGTAGCTGGCCTGGCGCTGATCCTCGGCATCGACCGCTTCATGTCCGAGGCCCGCGCACTGACCAATCTGGTGGGCAACGCCGTTGCCACCGTGGTCGTGGCCAAGTGGGTCAAGGAAATGGACAACGACAAGCTGGCCTCGGAGCTCGCCTCCGGTGGTGCACCGCTGGTCGATACCCGTCCGACCGATGACCTGGGCGTGGCCGAAGGCCCGGCTCGCTGATCGCGCGGCTATAGAACGAAAGAGGCGACCCTAGGGTCGCCTTTTTCATGTGCGCTATTCGCGTCGGTGCGTGGTCAGGCCAGCACCACCTCCAACACCCGGATCACTTCCGGCTGAGGGTAATGCCACCTCACCTGCACATCCCAGAACTTCACCCCGTACACCCGCTCGGCTGGTGGTACCTGATAGGCCGGGCGCGGGTCTTGCGCCAGGCATTGTTCGATCAGTTCTACCAGCGGTTCAGCCAGCCGCAGTGCATGCTCGCGGGCCTGGGGCAGGGCGTTTTCGCCCCACTGCACGGCAATCGCGGCGGGCGCTGCGTTGGCCATCTGGTTGCTGGCGTCTGTAATGCAGTCGGCGTACGGCACATACGGCTTGATGTCCAGCACCGGCGTGCCATCGAGCAGGTCGATCCCGGACAGCAACAGGCGCCCGGGCTCCACACCCTCCAGGCGCACTACCGACTGGCCGATGCCGTTTGGCCGGTGGGTGGCACGGGTGGCGAACACCCCCATGCTCTTGTTGCCGCCCAGACGCGGTGGCCGCACTTTCAGGCGCGGCTTGTCCTCGAGGGCCTGGTGAAACAGGAACAGCAGCCAGACATGGCTGACCTGCTCCAGGCCTTCGACCGCATCACCTTGGTCGAACGGCGGCAGCAGTTCGAGCACGCCCCGCGCAGCAGGCGCCAGTTGAGGCTGGCGCGGGATGGCGAATTTCTCCTTGAAGCAGGAGCGGACGATGCCGACGGGTGCAACCGTATGCTGCATGGCCACTTAGCCGCGCACGCGCTGGGTCAGGCCTTTGAGGAAGTTGCGCAGCAACTGGTCGCCGCACGGGCGGTAGTTTTCGTGGCCGGCCTTGCGGAACAGCGCGCTCAGTTCAGGCTTGCTGACCGGGAAATTGACCGACTTGAGGATCACGTGCAGGTCGTCTTCCTTGAGCTCGAAGGCCACCCGCAGCTTCTTGAGGATGAGGTTGTTGGTCACAGGCAGCTCGACCGGCAGTGGCGGGCGGCTGTCGTCCTTGCCACGGCGGTGGATTACCAGGCCATCGAGGAAGTGCGCCATCACCCGATCAGGGCAACGGACGAAGCCTTCCTCTTCTTCTTTCTTCAGGTAGGTGGCCAATACCAAAGGGTTCACCTCGAGGCCGGAAAGCCCGATGATCTCGGCCATCTTGGCGTCGTTCACCTTGAGCATGTAGCGCAGGCTGCGCAGGACGTCGTTGTGGTTCATTGCTGCAGAATCCTGTTCAGGTGCCACGCTTGTGCGTGGCGTATTGCTTAGAAACGTTCGGTAGTTGCCACGTAGCGCCATTGGCCGAGGGGCAACTTGCCCATCGACACACCACCCAGGCGAATGCGTCGCATGCTTACCAGTTCCAGGCGCAGGTAGGCGCACAGCTCGGCGATCTGCCCGGGTTGGGGGTTTTTCAGCACCATGCGCAGGTGGGTCTCGTTCTGCCAACTGGCCTTGGCCTTGGGCAGCTCGCGGTCATTGCGCGTGGCACCGCGCGCCAGGCGTTCCAGCGCCTGAGGTGTGGTCTCGCCGCGCACTTCGACAATGAACTCCTGCTCCAGGCGACGCAGGTCGGCCTCGATCTTGCGGCTTACCCGCCAGTCCTGGGTGAATACCTGCAGGCCGCTGGCGCCGCGCTCGAGCGGTGCCACGCAGGCCTGGCGGTTAAAGTGCCCATGCAGGGCGCGCACGCCTTCGCGGTGCGCCTCGCTGAGGGTGGCCATGTTCATGCTGGCGCGGGCGCTTTCGCTGTCCATGCCGGCCGCCTGGTTGAGCAGCAGGGTTACCGGCTCCAGCGCTTCGACGCGGGCACCCGGGAGCAGCTCGACGCGCTGGTCCTCTACCTTGAACTGCGGCTGCTCGACCACCACGCCGTCGACCGTGACCCAGCCACCTTCGATATAGAGCTCGGCATCGCGGCGAGAGCAGCCAAGTTGCTCGATAAGGCGTTTGGACAGGCGGACGGGTTCGGACATGACGGCAATTCGCAAAGGCAGGGAAAGGCCAGCATTGTACCTGCCTGAGCGGCAGAGGGGCTGGGAATCTGTGTCATTTACGCCGTTTTGCCAAGGCGCATGTGCAGGAGGGGGTAGGGCTGCCCCAGGCCGTCGGTTTCCGATCGGCCAATTACTTCGAAGCCTTCGTGCAGGTAAAAGCCCAAGGCCTGAGGGTTTTGCTCGTTGACGTCCAGGCGCTCGGCGTTCAGCTCGTCGATGGCATAGTGCAGCAGGCGCTTGCCCACCCCTTTGCCACGGTAGTCCGGTGCAACAAACAGCATGTCCACGCGCCCGTTGGCGACCCCGGCAAAGCCACAGATGCGCTGCCGGTCCCTGCAGCAGATCAGCATCACTGCGTCGAGGTAGCGGCGCAGTACCTGTTCGCGCAGTAAAACAATGTAGCCCTCTGGCAGGAAATCGTGAGTGGCACGTACCGAGTCCTCCCACACCTGCACAAGCTCGCCGTAGTCGCGCAAGTGCGGGGTTTGTAGCGTCAGTAGCGATGGCATGCCGGTGGTCCTCCATGGCGATCAGGAAAACATAGCAGGCCAACCACCGGTCGGCTGGTTCGCGCGCCGCTTGAAGCGCGGGGCGCAGGGGTCTATTAGTTAAGTGTGGGAAAAAATCCCACGCAAAGAAAAGAAAACACTGAAAACAAGATTTCTGCTGATTTGGCGTTCTCATGGCGACGACCTGGAGACGGACTATGCAAATCCACCTGCTGTTCAAGAAGGCTTTACTGGCGGTTGCCGTGGCTGGCGTGCTGTCGACGTCCATTGTTTTGATCCCTGACTCGATTTCTCATGGCTCCAGCGCCTACGCCAAAGATGGCGGTGGTGGTGGTGGTGGTGGTGGTGGTGGTGGTGGTGGTGGTGGTGGTGGTGGTGGTGGCCACGGCGGAGGCGGCGGCGGTGGTGGCCACGGTGGTGGCGGCGGAAGCGGCGGCGGTGGTGGCGGCCACGGTGGTGGTGGCGGAAGCGGCGGCGGTGGTGGCGGCGACGGTGGCGGCGGCGGAAGCGGTGGTGGAAGTGGCGGCGGTGGTGGCCACGGCAGTGGCGGTGACGGCGGCGGCCATGCCGGCAACAGTGGTAGCGGCCATGGCAACTCCGGCCTGGGCCACGCCGGTGATTCAAACGCTGGGCGCAGCGGCAACCATGCTGAAGCGGGTGACGATCATGGCAATCACGTGGGTGGTGAGCCCGGTGACGATCACGGCAATCACGTTGGCGGTGAGCCCGGTGACGATCATGGCAACCATGTTGGCGGTGAGCCCGGGGATGATCATGGTAATCATGTCGGCGGCGAGCCTGGCGATGATCACGGCAATCACGTTGGTGGTGAACCTGGTGATGATCACGGCAACCATGTGGGTGGCGAACCGGGTGATGACAACAGCAGGAGCTGACAGGCGTTGATCAGCCCAACTCTGCCCCCTTCGATGTTAAGCGCACTGCGGCGTGTCATGCGCCCGCTGGTGCGCTTGATGTTGCGCAAAGGGGTTACCTACACGATCTTCGCCGACCTGCTCAAGGAGGTGTTCGTCGACGTGGCCCATCGTGAGTTTCGTCTGGACGGCACCCCGCCCACTGACAGCCGCGTCAGCCTGCTTACAGGCGTGCATCGCAAGGATGTCCGGCGGCTGCGCAGCGAAGGTGGCATGGCACTCGAGGCCTTGCCGGCGAACATCACCCTGGGCGCACAGTTGGTCAATGCATGGACCACCCGCCCGCCGTTCTGCTCGGCACCTGGCCAGGCACTGGCACTGCCGCGTTTGGCAAGTGTGGGTGGCGAGTGCTCATTCGATGCCCTGGTGGCCACGGTCAGCACTGATATCCGCGGGCGTGTGGTGCTGGATGAGTGGTTGCGCCTTGGCATCGTCCGGCTTGATGAGCAGGATCGTGTGCACCTGCAAGCCCAGGCGTTCGTGCCGCAGACAGGTTTCGATGAAAAAGCCGCGTACTTCGGCCACAACCTGCATGACCATGCCAGCGCAGCGGTGCACAACCTCAGTGGCCAAGGCCTGCCGTTCTTCGAGCGCAGTGTGCACTACGATGCTTTGAGCCCGGCCAGCGTCGAGCACGTGCGTGAAGTGGTTGCCAAAGATGGCATGCAGACGCTGCTGGCCTTCAGCCGGCTCGCAGCAGAGCTGGAAAACGTTGATGGGCCCAGCGCGGAGCAACGTCAGCGCATCACTGTCGGGCTTTATTTCTACACTGAAGCTACCGACCCCGAATTGTCCAAGACGCCAGGCCCATGACGCCCCTCACGCGCTGCCTCCGTGCCGTTGCCGTTGCCCTGGTCCTGGTCCTGGGGTTGAACCTGGCGTCGCCTACCGAGGTGGTTGCAGCACCGGTTTGTGTCAGCCGCGACGAAGTGGGCATGGCCGGTGCCACAGGCCTGCAGTTTCCGGGGGGGACAGGCGGTACCGGTGCACGCAGTGAAAACGGTGGTGTCGGCGGCACTGGCGCGCCTCTCCCGCAACGCCCTGGCGGCACCGGCGGCACTGGCGCGGTGGCCGAAGGTGTGGACGGCACCTACTTTGATCACGGTAACGGCGGGGTAGGTGGTACCGGTGCGCCGATCCTGCGCCCAGGCGGTACCGGTGGTACCGGCATCGTCGGCACCATCACCGGGTTTGCTTCGATCTGTGTCAATGGCATGGAAGTGCACTATGGCAAAGACGTGCCGGTGAGTGAAAACGGTTCACCCGCCAGCAGTGCTCACTTGGCGATCGGGCAGGTTGTAGCGGTGGAGGCAATTGCCACCCAGCGCGGTCTCCAGGCAGGGCGTATCTCGATCCTCAACGTCTACGAAGGGCCGCTGACGGCGCTCCCCAATGCCTCGGCCCCCCTGCGGGTGATGGGCCAGCCTGTGCGGCTCGCCGCAGGCGCGCGGGTGGCTGAAGGGCTGCGTGCAGGCGAGCCGGTCCGGGTCAGTGGCCTGCGCGATGCCACGGGCGAAGTGGTGGCAACCCGTATCGAACGGGCGCCGGGCCTCAGAGAGGCCAGTGCCATTGGTGCAATCGACCGCCCAGGCAGCCTGCAAGGGTTGACGCTGGGCACCCGCGTAGCCCCCGCGCGCGAAGTGCTGGTGCGCGGCCAGTGGACCGGGCGCCAGCTGGAAGTGGCACAAACCCGTCCAGACCCGAGCCTGCCGTTTGCTGGCCGCGTCCAGCAGGCGGTGGTCGAAGGGTTGGTGCAGCGCGTGCAGGCACGGCAACTGGTGGTCGCTGGCATCAATGTGACGCTGGGGCAGGGCACCGTGGTTGTCGGCAGGCAGCCTGCAGTGTTGGCGCTCGATCAACGCGTTCGGGTCAGCGGCGTGCTCAGTGGTACTCACGAGTTACGGGCCACCCGTGTGGAACTCCAGGATGACCGTGCTGACAACCCGGACCGAGGCCATTCGGGGCACGGCGGCGAGCACGGCAGCAGTGAGTCAGGCGGCTCCGACAATAGCGGCCATGGAACAAGCGAGGCGATCAGTGTTCGCAGCGAAAGCAGTGATGATCACAGTGGGCGCAGTACCGTTGAAGACGCCAGCGGTCACGGCAGGTCTGAAAGCGTGGACAAGTCTGGCAAGTCAGAGCATGTCGAAACCGTGGAGCAGCCCGAGAGCAGCAACAGTGGGAAGGGTGATCGGGTAGAGAAGGTTGAAGTCGAGAAAGTGGAAAAGGTTGAGAAGGTTGAGAAGGCCGAAAAGCCTGAAAAGGTCGAGAAAGTAGAGAAAGTTGAGAAGGTCGAAAAAGTCGAAAAGCCTGAAAAGGTCGAAAAGGTCGAAAAGGTCGAAAAGGTCGAAAAGGTCGAAAAGGTCGAAAAGGTCGAAAAGGTCGAAAAAGTCGAAAAAGTCGAAAAAGTCGAAAAGGTAGAGAAAGTAGAAAAGCCTGAAAAGGTCGAGAAGGTGGAAAAAGTCGAGAAAATCGAAACCATCGAAAGGCCGGAAAAGGTAGAGACCGTCGAAAAAGTAGAGCATCCGGAGCGGTCCGGGCGTTAGGCAACTAGGCTGGGGAAGTCCGACCACACTTCCGGAATGGGTACTGAGGTGCAGATGAGCCCCGCGCTCCCTCTTTTTGCCTGCCTGCTGTCATGCACCAGTGCGTCGACCATGGCCGATACCTTCAGCACCGCCATCGGCATGGACTATTCAAGTGGCGACTATGGCACAGGTACCACTTCGGAAATCTGGTACGTCCCTGTGGTCGGCAAATATGAAACCGGCCCCATGACCTACAAGGTCACCGTGCCCTGGTTGCGTATCACCAACCCGGAAGTAGGCCCCAATGGTGACCCCCTGCCCGGAGGTTGCCGGGATGAGGAAAGCGGGCTGGGTGACACGGTCGCCAGCGCCGGGTATGCCCTGCTGGATGGCAGTGACGGCGGCCTGATGCTCGACCTGATCGGCAAGGTCAAATTCCCCACCGCCGATGAAGACCAGTGCCTTGGCACCGGTGAATACGACTACACCGCCCAGGTCGACATCACCAAGGGCTTTGGCCCGGTCACCGGCTTCGCGACGTTGGGCTGGAAGAAGTTCGGCGACCCGCCCGACAGCGACTTTGACGACCCGGTATTTATCAGCCTTGGCTTCGCCCTGCCTGTGGCTGCAGGTACTTCCGCGGGCGCCTCCTACGACTGGCGGCAGAAAGTGTTCTCGACTGGTTCGCAGATCAAGGAACTCACCCTGTTCCTGACCCACAAGCTCAACCAGCAATGGAAAGTCCAGCTCTATGCGGTCAAAGGCTTCTCTGATGCCAGCCCGGATGCAGAGGGTGGCCTGATGCTGTTTCACACGTTTTAACGAAAAAAGCCCCTGCGCCGGTCATTCTCGCGGGGAATGCCAGGGCAGGGGCTTTTCAGGTTTCAGCCGTTTTAGATGGGCTCTGCCCACATGTCGTATTCGTCGGCATCCACTACACGGCAACGCACTTTGTCGCCTGGCTTGAAGCCATGGTCGCCATCGATGAACACGCTGCCGTCGATTTCCGGGGCATCGAAGAAGCTGCGGCCAACCGAACCCTGTTCCTCGACTTCGTCGATCAGCACTTCGATTTCCTTGCCGATGCGCAGTTGCAGGCGGGCGGTGCTGATGGCCTGCTGGTGGGCCATGAAGCGGTCCCAGCGCGCTTGCTTGATGTCGTCCGGCACTTCTTCCAGGCCCAGGTCGTTGGCCGGGGCGCCTTCTACAGGCGAGTACTGGAAGCAACCCACACGGTCGAGCTGGGCTTCGGTCAGCCAGTCCAGCAGGTACTGGAAGTCTTCCTCGGTCTCGCCTGGGAAGCCGACAATGAAGGTGGAGCGGATCACCAGCTCAGGGCACTGTTCGCGCCAGTTCTTGATGCGCGCCAGGGTGCGGTCTTCGAAGGCAGGGCGCTTCATCGACTTGAGAACCTTCGGGCTGGCGTGCTGGAACGGGATGTCCAGGTACGGCAGGATCTTGCCGGCGGCCATCAGCGGGATCACGTCGTCGACGTTCGGGTACGGGTACACATAGTGCAGGCGTACCCAGGCACCCAGGCTGCTCAGGGCCTCGCACAGTTCGAGCATGCGGGTCTTGACCGGGCGACCGTTCCAGAAGTCGGTCTTGTACTTGACGTCGACGCCGTAGGCGCTGGTGTCCTGGGAAATCACCAGGATCTCCTTGACTCCGGCCTTGACCAGGCGCTCGGCCTCGCTCAGCACTTCACCCACCGGGCGGCTGACCAGCTTGCCGCGCATCGACGGGATGATGCAGAAGCTGCAGCTGTGGTTGCAGCCTTCGGAAATCTTCAGGTACGCATAGTGGCGCGGGGTCAGCTTGATGCCCTGTGGCGGCACCAGGTCGATCAGTGGGTTGTGGTCCTGGCGTGGCGGTACCACTTCGTGCACGGCGTTGACCACCTGCTCGTACTGCTGTGGGCCGGTGACCGACAGCACGCTGGGGTGCACGTCACGGATGCTGCCTTCCTCGACACCCATGCAGCCGGTGACGATGACCTTGCCGTTTTCCTTGATCGCTTCGCCGATCACTTCCAGGGACTCGGCCTTGGCGCTGTCGATGAAGCCGCAGGTGTTGACCACCACCACGTCGGCGTCCTCGTAGGTGGGCACGACTTCATAGCCTTCCATGCGCAGCTGGGTGAGGATGCGCTCGGAATCGACCAGGGCTTTTGGGCAACCCAGGCTTACGAAACCTACCTTGGGGGTGGCGGGCGTGGTGGACATGACTAACCTCGGTATTGAATGCAGGTCGCCCGGCCGGAATCGCGGGCGATCTTGACGGGCGCTTTTTGGCGCCTCTGATCAAAAAGTGCGCAATTCTAGCGAGCGCAAGGTCGCTTGACCAGCAGAAATACGACGAACGCTGCGCTATGCTTCGCGCCGTTGCGTGAAGGTGCCTTCGGGGGCCTGGCGCGCGAGTGAATACTAAAGGCCGAGATGGCCGTCTGCGGGAGTGGTCGATGGTTCAGGCAAGCAGTCACGCCGAGGGCGGGCACGCGGGGAAGCAGGGGGCGGCGCGGTCGCTGGGCCTGCTCGTGGCGGCGGTCGGGGTGGTTTATGGCGATATTGGCACCAGCCCGTTGTATACCCTCAAGGAAGTCTTCACCGGCGGCTACGGGGTGCCGGTCAACCATGATGGCGTGCTGGGGATCCTGTCGCTGATCCTGTGGTCGCTGTTGTGGGTGGTGTCGTTCAAGTATGTGATGTTCATCCTGCGCGCCGACAACCAGGGCGAGGGTGGCACCATGGCGCTGACCGCGCTGGCGCGGCGGGCTACGGCCGCCTACCCGCGGTTGCGTACGCTGATGGTAATCTGCGGTTTGATCGGCGCTTCGCTGTTCTATGGCGACAGCATGATCACCCCGGCGGTATCGGTGCTCTCGGCCGTGGAGGGCATGGGCCTGGCGTTTGACGGAATCGACCACTGGGTGGTGCCGATTTCGCTGGTGGTGCTGGTGGCGCTGTTCCTGGTGCAGAAGCACGGCACCGAGAAAATCGGCAAGCTGTTCGGCCCGATCATGGTCACCTGGTTCGTGGTGCTGGGCGCATTGGGCGTGCACGGCATCTCACAGAGCCCGGAAGTGCTCAAGGCCTTCAACCCGGGCTGGGCGGTGAACTTCTTCGTGGTTCACCCAGGCATGGGCGTAGCCATCCTCGGTGCCGTGGTGCTGGCGCTGACCGGTGCCGAGGCGCTGTATGCCGACATGGGCCATTTTGGCCGCAAGCCGATCGCCCGGGCCTGGTTCATCCTGGTGCTGCCCGCGTTGGTGCTCAACTATTTCGGCCAGGGTGCACTGCTGCTGCAAAACCCGGAGGCGGCCCGCAACCCCTTCTATCTGCTGGCGCCGAGCTGGGCGCTGCTGCCGTTGGTCGGGTTGGCCACAATGGCCACTGTGATCGCCTCGCAGGCGGTCATTTCCGGGGCCTTTTCCCTGACCCGCCAGGCCATCCAGCTGGGTTACATTCCGCGCATGCAGATCCAGCACACCTCCAGCGACGAGCAGGGGCAGATCTACATTGGCGCCGTGAACTGGACGCTGATGGTGGGCGTGGTGCTGCTGGTGATCGGCTTCGAGTCGTCCGGCGCCCTGGCGGCGGCCTACGGCGTGGCGGTAACCGGCACCATGCTGATGACCACCATTCTGGTGTCGGCGGTGATGCTGCTGTTGTGGAAATGGCCGCCGGTGCTGGCAGTACCGATCCTGGTGGGCTTCCTGTTTGTGGATGGGCTGTTCTTCGCCGCCAACGTGCCTAAAATCGTCCAGGGCGGTGCCTTCCCGGTGCTGGCTGGCGGTGTGCTGTTCCTGCTGATGAGCACCTGGAAGCGCGGCAAGCAGATCCTGGTGGAGCGCATTGACGAAGGTGCGCTGCCATTGCCGCTGTTCATCAGCAGTATCCGCATTCAGCCGCCGCACCGGGTCGAAGGGACGGCGGTGTTCCTCACTGCCCGGTCGGATGCCGTGCCCCACGCCTTGTTGCACAACATGCTGCATAACCAGGTGCTGCACAGCCAGGTGGTGTTGCTGACTGTGGTCAGCGAGGACCGGCCGCGGGTACCGGAGCAGGAGCGCTTCGAGGTGGAGGCTTATGGTGACGGGTTCTTCCGAGTGCTGTTGCACTTTGGCTTCATGGACGAGCCCGACGTGCCGGCGGCATTGAAGCTGTGCCATCTGGACGATCTGGACTTCACCCCGATGCGCACCACTTACTTCCTCAGCCGCGAGACGGTAATCGCGTCGCGGCTGGAGGGGATGTCGCGCTGGCGGGGCAACCTGTTCGCGTTCTTGCTGAAGAATGCCAACGGGAATCTGCGCTTCTTCAACCTGCCGCTGAACCGGGTGATCGAACTGGGGACCCAGGTCGAGATCTGATAGCCAAGGGCCGCAAAGCGGCCCCAATCATTATCAGTTCTGTTCGGCGACGCTGGACTTGCCCTGGCGTGTCTCGATCTCACCAATCAAGCGCTTGGCCAGCGCCGGGTAGTTCTCATCAAAGTGGTGCCCCCCAGGCAGCTTCAGGCGCTCACCCACCGCGGTCTTTTCGGTGCAACCGCTTTCGTCGGTCTCTTCCACGCCATACACGCACACCACCTTGGCGGCCGGCAGCCTGGCCATTTCCGGACCGGTTGGGGCCTCCTGGCCTTCCTTGCCCAGCCAGCCCTCGACCTCGATCTCGAAGCTGCCGCTGCGGGCAAAGGCCAGCAGCATCACCGCGTCGATGCGTTGCTGGTCCTCCACCGGCAGGCGGTTGTAGATTGCCGGCAGCACATCGGCACCGAACGAATAGCCAGTCAGTACAAAGCGCTTGGTACCCCACTTCTGCCGGTAATGTTGCATCAGCTCGGACAGGTCGGCCGCACTTTGCTCCGGGGTCTTGTGCTGCCAGTAATAGCGCAGGGTGTCGATACCCACCACCGGGTAGCCCAGCTTGGCCATTTCCCCGGCGACATCGCGGTCCAGGTCACGCCAGCCGCCGTCACCGGAGAGGAACAGGGTGACTGTGTCGGTTGTCTGCCCGGCCGGCACTTCTACCACGGGGATGGCCAGCGCGTTGCCATCGTGGCCTACCAGCGCTTGGGTCAGCTGGGCCTTGAGCACTTGTGGCAAGTGGATGTCGTAGTCACTGATGCTGGTTTCGGCATTGGCCTGGTCGCGTACGAACGCGGCACTGGCGTCATCCGGGTTGTCGTTCCAGGCGACGTTCCAGTGGCCATGGGCAGCCGCTTTGGGCAGCGGTGCCTGGCAGCCGGGTTGCTCGACGGTGAAGTCCACGGAAATTGCCCGGGCCTTGTCGTCGTTCTGGCTGGCCAGCCAGCGCCAGGCCTGGGCGGCGCCAGGGCCGATACCAGCGACCAATGTCGGCTTGTCCGACAGCTCGGCCAGGGCCTGGTCCATGACCTGTTGCTGCTTGCTGCAGTCGTTAGGCGGCAAAACCACCTGCACCAGCTGGGCTTCACCGGCCTGGCTCAGGTCGAGCAACTGCTTGTCCGTCAGCGCCTGATCCTGTGGCACACCGATGGCCACCCGGGCCTTGGGGTGCACGCCCGGGGTCACGCGGGTGATGCTGGCGCCATTGCTGCTCAATTGCTCCAGGCGCGCCTCGGGGGCCGGGCGCGTCCACAGCCAGAATGCCAGCACCCCTCCCAGGGCGGCCAGCAGCAGAGGAACCAGCAGGTACAGCCAAAAGCGTCGGGTCATCAACGTTTCACCAATCCAGTCAGGCCGCCTGCAATCAGGGCGGCAGTATCGGCCAGTGCCACAAGCGGGTCGAGCCCGGCCGGCACGGCCATGTAGCGGGGTTCCCAATCCGGTTGGAATTTGTCCTTGAAGCGTCGAAGCCCCTGGAAGTTGTAAAGCTGTTCGCCACGGCGGAACACCATCGAGCCCAGGCGCTGGGTCAGGGGCGCGCCACGCCGCGGCTGCAGGCCTGAAAGCGGCACCATGCCCAGGCTGAAGCGGGAATACTCATGGCTTTTGTAGTGCAGGATCAGGCCGATCATCATGAACTCCATGGTCAGCTTCGGTGCCTCGGGGTGTGCACGCATCAGGTCGAGGCTGGCCAGCTCGTTGCTGTGGGTCTCCAGCAGGTTGGCGAACGCCACCGGCCGGCCCTGGAAGCGGATCAGGGCGATGCGGAAATGCTGTAGGTACTCCGGGCTAAAGCGCCCCAGCGAAAAGCCTTTTTCGCGCACGTTTTTACCGTCGAGCCAGGCATCGGAAATTTCCTTCAGCTCTGCCAGCGGGGCGTGGCCAGGTTCGTGAATTTCCAGGCTCAGGCCGTCGCGGCCACCGCGGTTCCACGTGTAGCGCAGGTCCTTCATCTCTTTGCCCTTGGCTTCGAGGTCGAAGCGGCGCAAGTCCACCCGGGCTTCTTCGCCCAGCTTCAGTGCGGTCAGGCCAATGTCCATATAGAACGGCAGGTTTTCGGCGCGCACCTGGTAGAACACTGGCCGGGCGTGGTGCAGGTCGCACAGGTCACGGAACTGCCAGATCATTTCGGCGCGTTCCTGGGCCGGGCCGATCGGGTCGTACAGGGCCACCAGGCTACGGCCGCGACGGGCGTACATAAGGAAGGCATTGTCGCGTGGGTGAAACAGCAACGCCTTGTCGCCGGTCAGGGCCAGGCCGCCGTCGGGCTGGTCGGAGGCCAGCAGGATACGGTTGGCGCGCTGCAGTTCTTCGTCGTCGGGCAGGTGGATTACCGGCGGCGCGGTGCGCAGCAGCCAGGTCAGCGCCAAGGCAGCCAGCAGCAAGGCGCTGCCCATGGCGGCGCGCAGGCCGCGCGGGGCATCGGCGTCGAGGGTGAACTGCCACCACAGCTGATGGCTGTAGGGCACATCCTGGTAGGCAAACAACAACAGCCACACCGATGCGCCGACCGCACAGGCACTGGCCACCAGGAACACTGGCGAAAATGGCAGCTCCAGCAGGCGGCTGGGGCGGTAGAACGAGCGACGGAACAGGGCTAGCAGGGCCGCGGTGAAGGTCAGCAGGCAAGCCTCTTCCCAGTCAAAGCCCTTAAGCAGCGACAGCAGGGCACCGACCAGGAGCAGCACGGTGGTCAGCAGCCAGGCCGCGGACAGCCGCCGGCGCAGGCCTTGGGCCAGCAACAGGCACAGCACGCCGATCAGGCTGGCGCCAAAGTGCGAGGCATCGATCAGCCGGTGCGGCACCAGGAAGCCCATGTGCTCCAGGCGCGTGTCGATCTCGGGCGTGACGCCGGAAAACAGCAGCACCACCCCAGACAGGAATACCATTATCGACAGGATGGGGGCGGCCATCCCGGAGGCGGCCTTGATGGCCTGCTGGGCGAACAGCAGGCGCCGGGCTTCGTTGGCCAGCAGCAGTACGCAGGCCAGCAGCAGGGGCAGCACCACATAGATCAGCCGGTACAGCAGCAGGGCGGCCGCCAGCGGCGCGGCACCGAGCTGGTCGGCAAAAGCCGCCAGCAGGATGGCTTCGAACACCCCGACGCCGCCCGGTACGTGGCTGAGCACGCCTGCGGCCAGGGCCAGCAGGTACACCAGCACAAACGCGCCAAAGGGTGGTGCTTCAGGCAGCAGCAGATACAGTACGGTGGCGGCCGCTGCCACATCCAGCGCGGTAATCAGCAATTGCAGGGCGGCCAGGCGCGCGCCCGGCAGCCGCAGTGTACGGCGGCCCAGTTGCACCAGCAGGTTATTGGCCAGCGGTTGTTCGGCCAAGCGCCGGCGGTACAGGCCGAACACCAGCAGGGCGGACGCCACCAGCACGGCGGCGGCGATACCTGCCAGCAGGCCAGGCGCCAACCCCAGTGCGGTCGAGGCTGCCGGCAGGTCGCTCAAGGTTGCCAAGGCGGCGAGGGGGGGCAGCGCGCAGCCCAGCGACAGGCTGGCAAACACGGTCATGCGTGCGACTTCGCCAGCGCCCAGCCCCTGGCGTGCATACAGGCGGTAGCGCACCGAGCCACCCGAAAGCATCGACAGCCCGATGGCGTTGCCAATGGCAAAGGCGCTGAAGCCGCCAAGCACCAGGCTGCGTGCCGGCAGTTTCACGCCGGCATAGCGGCTGGCCGACCACTCGTAACCCAGCAGGATCACGAAGCCGATTACGGTCGCCAGCAATGCACCCAGCACTGACTGGGCCGGTACGCTGAGCATGGCATCGTGCAAGGCATAGATGTCCAGCTCGCTCAGCAGGTGGCGGCAGGCAATCAACGCCATGGTGAACAGCACCAGGGTCACTGCCAGGCCGATGGGCTGGCGGTAGCGGCTCACGCGTTCGAGCAAGGGCAGACGCTGCACGGCACCGGGTAGCGCCGAGGCCAGTGGCACCGGAGGTTCGGGGTTGTGAGAAGTCATGGGTTGCCTCGGGCATGCAGCGCGAGGTTGAGGGGAGGTACGGCCAAGTTAAAGTCCCTTAGGAAAACGTATCCAATGTTACTCCGGCCTCAGGCGCTTTCAGCGGCTTGGCAGGGTTAAAGATAGTTCATCCTGGGCACGATGCCTCAAGCCTGCGGGTTGGCTGGAGGGCGGGGAAAATTGATGCGACGAAAAGCAGGAAGGGCAGAAGCAACAAACCCCGCGCTGCTGTTAAACAGGCGGGGTTTGTTCTGACGAATATGGTTGCGGGAGCCGGATTTGAACCGACGACCTTCGGGTTATGAGCCCGACGAGCTACCAGGCTGCTCCATCCCGCGTCAGTGGGGCGGATTCTACAGCGTGTGGTTTGTATGTCAAGCGCTAAGCTTTGATTTGTCGATGTTTTTCCAATGGCACTTTTCAGCGGACAAAGAAAAAGGCCACTGCGTTAACAGTGGCCTTTTCTTGAACTTGGTTGCGGGAGCCGGATTTGAACCGACGACCTTCGGGTTATGAGCCCGACGAGCTACCAGACTGCTCCATCCCGCGTCTGTGGGGCGCATTCTACAGTTTGCTGAGGGTGTGTCAAGCGCTAAGCTTTGATTTATCAAAGGTTTTTCGGTTTTACTTTTTTGAAGGCAAAGAAAAAGGCCACTGTATGAACAGTGGCCTTTTCTTGAATCTGGTTGCGGGAGCCGGATTTGAACCGACGACCTTCGGGTTATGAGCCCGACGAGCTACCAGGCTGCTCCATCCCGCGCCTGTGAGATCGAATTCTACGGATTTACGCCACAGTGTCAAGCAGTTTCGTTGAAAAACCCTTTTTTGTTCAAACCCTTAGCGCTCGTCAGCAGCAAGCGGCTCAGGTGTGACGGGGCTTTCAGGCAGATTGTCGGATGATGCAGCGGGTGAGGTGTTTCAGGCAGGTCGCATGCGATACTATCTGTATGAATTTACAGTGCTGACGGCCATCCATGTCCTTGCGCAAGATCATCCACGTCGACTGCGATTGCTTCTACGCCGCGATCGAGATGCGTGACGACCCCCGCCTGGCCGGGCGGCCCATGGCGGTTGGGGGCTCGCCTGAGCACCGTGGGGTGATCGCTACCTGCAACTATGAAGCGCGTGCCTATGGTGTGCGCTCGGCCATGTCGTCACGGCATGCACTGAAGCTGTGCCCCGACCTGTTGATCGTCAAGCCGCGCTTCGAGGCCTACCGTGAGGCCTCGCGGGAAATCCATGCGATCTTCCGCGACTACACCGAGCTGATCGAGCCTTTATCGCTGGACGAAGCCTACCTGGATGTAAGTGACAGCCAGTGGTATTCGGGCAGTGCCACGCGCATCGCCGAGGATATCCGCCGGCGTGTCGCCCGCACACTGCATATCACCGTGTCGGCGGGCGTTGCGCCAAACAAGTTCCTGGCCAAGATTGCCAGTGACTGGCGCAAGCCCAACGGGCTGTTCGTGATTACCCCGGGCGAGGTCGAGGCCTTTGTCGCCGCCTTGCCGGTGGCCAGGCTGCATGGGGTGGGCAAGGTGACGGCAGATAAACTGACGCGGCTGGGCATCGAAACCTGCCTTGACCTGCGTGAATGGTCGCGCCTGGCACTGGTGCGTGAGTTTGGCAGCTTTGGCGAGCGTTTGTGGGGGCTGGCGCGGGGTGTAGATGAGCGTGCAGTACACAATGACAGCCGCAGGCAGTCTGTCAGCGTGGAAAACACCTACGACACCGACCTGCCGGACCTGGCCAGTTGCCTGGCGCGGTTACCCGAGCTGCTGGAGAGCCTGAACGAGCGCATCGCCCGTATGGACAGCAGTTATCGGCCGGACAAGCCGTTCGTCAAGGTCAAGTTCCATGACTTCAGCCAGACCACGATGGAGCAGGCAGGGGCCGGGCGGGACCTTGAAAGTTATCGACAGCTTCTGGGGCAGGCGTTCGCCCGGGGTGGCAAGCCGGTGCGCTTGCTGGGGGTAGGGGTGAGGTTGCGCGATTTGCGCGGAGCGCATGAGCAGTTGGAGCTGTTTACGCCTGAATGAAAAGGGGCCGCATAGCGGCCCCTTCTTTTACTGCACGCCCGGATCTGCCACCAACCGGCCAGTGGCCTTGGTCAGCGATTGCAGAAATTCCTGCTGCAGCTCCGGATCGTTGCGAGTCAGCTCGATCAGGCTTTGTTCCATTTCACTGGCTTCTTCTTCAAGGCCCAGCTCCGACAGACGCTTCACCCGATGTACCCACTGGCCGACATCATCATCTTCGAGGTCGTCGAAGATCAGCTCATGGGCTTCGAGCAGCTTGTTGCGCAAGGTGGCGCTGACCAGCAGGCTGGCATCACCCCGCACCGCGTTGTCCTCGTCGAGTACCTGAAGGTGCAGGGTGCCGACGTGGTTGAGATTCTGCTCGGAGAACGGGCTGTCGAGCAGGTTCAGGCGCAGCACGCCGTTCCTGTCGGTGGTCAGCTCGTGGGTCATCTTGCCGGCCTTGACCTCGACCAGGCGTTCGCTCCAGGGCACGCTGGTCGATTCCTCGCGCTTGCCTTTCTGCACTTCGCTGATCCCGGCCAGGTTCTGCTGGGCACGCCCGTTGGACGGCACGTTCATGAACGGGTTGAGCCCGTCCACGCCATAGCTCAGCCAGTCATGGGTGATGCTTTCCGGCAGGTTGCCCAAAGCGAAGACGTTGACCACGTTGGCGCCGACGCCCGCTACCACGGCCACTGCACCCAGCGGGATCTCGTAGACCTCCCGCCAGGGCTGGTAAGGCGTGTAGCGGTCATAGCGACGGGTGACTTCGAACTCGGTGACTTCGAAGCGCTTTTGCTCATGCACGCGCACACGTCGTTGCGGCAGCTCCATCACCTTCGGCTCGCCGACATCGATCTGCAGGGTGTGCTCGAGCAATTTGCGCTCGACGCGCTCCTCGTGGTCGCTGCGCTGGGACATCTGGTTGGCGCAGCCGCTGACGAGCAGGGCGCCGCACAGTGCGGCGGCCCCCAGGGTAAAGGTACTTCGCTTGAACATGATCACTCGTGCATTGGTTATCAGCGGCGAACGCGGGCCTGCAGGAAGCTCAGCACTTCATTGAGCGGCAACGCCTGGGCGTCCTGCTCGGTGCGGTGCTTGTACTCCAGGTTGCCTTCGGCCAGGCCGCGATCGCTGACGACGATGCGGTGTGGGATGCCGATCAGCTCCATGTCGGCAAACTTGATGCCTGGGCTGGTCTTCTTGTCGCGGTCGTCCAGCAGCACTTCGAAGCCGGCGGCGGTCAGTTCGGCGTACAGCTTGTCGGTTGCCTCGCGAACCACCTCGGTTTCGTAGCGCAGCGGTACCAGAGCGATCTGGAACGGGGCCAGGGCATCGTTCCAGATGATGCCCTTGTCGTCATAGCTCTGCTCGATGGCAGCGGCGACGACGCGGGACACACCGATACCGTAGCAGCCCATCGACAGAACCACCGGCTTGCCGTTCTCTCCCAGTACCTGGCACTTCAGCGCTTCGCTGTACTTGGTGCCCAGCTGGAAGATGTGGCCCACTTCAATGCCGCGCTTGATCACCAGGGTGCCCTGGCCGTCCGGGCTTGGGTCGCCTTCGACCACGTTACGCAGGTCGGCGACCTGTGGAACCGGCAGGTCGCGCTCCCAGTTAACGCCGAAGTAGTGCTTGTCGTCGATGTTGGCGCCGATGCCGAAGTCGCTCATCAGGGCAACCGAACGGTCGATGATGCATTCCAGCGGCAGGTTCAGCGGGCCGAGCGAGCCGGCACCGGCGCCAATGGCGTCGCGCAGTTCGGCTTCGGTGGCCATGACCAGAGGGTCGGCAACCTGTTCCAGCTTGGTGGCCTTGATTTCGTTCAGCTCGTGGTCGCCGCGAACGATCAGGGCAATCAGCTTGCCTTCTTCAGCGCCGCGCACGATCAGGGTCTTGACGGTCTTCTCGATCGCCAGGCCGTGGTTTTCAACCAGTTGTGCAATGGTCTTGGCCTCTGGCGTGTCGACCAGGCGCAGCTCCTCGGTAGGGGCAGGGCGCACGGTTTCACGCGGGATGGCCTCGGCCTTCTCGATGTTGGCGGCGTAGTCGGAGCTGTCGCTGAAGATCACGTCGTCTTCGCCGGATTCTGCCAGCACGTGGAATTCGTGCGAGTAGCTGCCACCGATCGAGCCGGTGTCGGCCTGCACTGGGCGGAAGTCCAGGCCCAGGCGGGTGAACACGTTGCTGTACGCCTGGTGCATGCGGTCGTAGGTTTCCTGCAGGGAAGCCTGGTCGGCATGGAACGAGTAGGCGTCCTTCATGATGAACTCGCGGCCGCGCATCAGGCCGAAGCGCGGGCGGATCTCGTCACGGAACTTGGTCTGGATCTGGTACATGTTGAGCGGCAGCTGTTTATAGCTGGACAGCTCGTTACGGGCCAGGTCGGTGATGACTTCTTCGTGGGTCGGGCCAACGCAGAAGTCGCGCTGGTGGCGGTCCTTCAGGCGCAGCAGCTCAGGGCCGTACTGTTCCCAGCGACCGGACTCCTGCCACAGCTCGGCAGGCTGGATGCTTGGCATCAGCACTTCCAGGGCGCCGGCGGCGTTCATTTCCTCACGCACCACGGCCTCGACCTTGCGCATTACCCGCAGGCCCATCGGCAGCCAGGTGTACAGGCCGGAGGCCAGTTTGCGGATCATGCCGGCACGCAGCATGAGCTGATGGCTGATGACCACTGCGTCGGCAGGGGTTTCTTTCTGGGTGGCGAGC
>Ga0160475_100368_pt1 | contig 20778 bp, 17 predicted proteins | sample HID1975M_E11MG_FD_108254 | JGI IMG/M metagenome (GOLD analysis project Ga0160475, IMG submission 108254) | Enriched soil microbial communities from UW Madison campus, WI, USA - HID1975M_E11 MG | ecosystem: Environmental > Terrestrial > Soil > Unclassified | place: USA: Madison, Wisconsin... | reverse complement strand
GCCATCCTCGGCGAGGCATTCGCGGGCCACGCAGGCCGCATACCACACCGCCGAGCGTGCGCATTCCACCTGCAGCATCATGTCGGCGCAGCGGTGCTTGATCGCCTGGAAACTGGCGATGGCACGGCCGAACTGCCGGCGCTCGTCGATGTACGCAAGGGTCAGGTCCAGCGCCTGCTGGGCGCCGCCGAGCTGCTCGGCAGCCAGGCCGATGGCGCCGATGCGCATGGCATCGCGCAGCAGGGGCCAGGCCTGGCCTGCGGTACACAGCAGCTGCGCCTCGCCGAGGTGAACCTGGTGCAGCTCCAGGCGCGCCAGGCGGCGGGTCTGGTCGAGGGTCGGCAGGGCGCTGCACAGCAGGCCCGGGGTGTCGGCGGGGAGGGCGAACAGGCTGATGCCCTGGTCGCCCGCAGTGCCTGGGGTGCGCGCGGGCACCAGCAGCAGGTCGGCCTGGGCGCCATCGATCACCTGGGCGTGCGTGCCGCTGAGCGTGTAGCCACCGGCATGGGCTACGGCCTCCAGCTGCACCTGCGCAGGGTCCAGCGCACAGGCCAGGGTGGCGCTGGTCTGGCCACTGGCGATGGCGCCCAGCCAGTGCGCCTGCAGCGCCGGGTTGTCGGCCAGCAACAGCGCCGGGGTGGCCAGGCAGGTGGTGGCGAACAGCGGCGAACCGAGCAGGAAGCGCCCGCATTGCTCCATCAACACAGCCAGCTCGACGAAGCCCAGGCCCATCCCGCCCCAGGTCTCGGGGACCAGCAAGGCGGGCCAGTACAGCTCCTGGCCGATCCGCCGGCACAGCTCGGCGTCGTACCCGTCGGCAACGCCCATGGCGGCGCGCACCGCATGCGAGTCGCTGGCCTGGGCGAGGAAGCGCTCGGCGCTGTCGCGAATCATCAACTGTTCCGGGGTAAAGGCAAACTCCATGGGGGCATCTCTTGCAGGACGGAGGGATGCCCGAGTCTAGGAGGCTGGATTTTGTCGGCGAATCATTGAAACGGACTATGCAGGAGCGGATTCATCCGCGATCCGGGGCAACGCCCCGGCCATGCACCGCGGTGCATTCATCGCGGATGAATCCGCTCCTGCAACGCACGGGCTGCGTAGTCTCAACGGACGATGAGCACGACCGCGGCACTTTGCACAATGTTCCCCAGGCAACGACTTGAGCCAGGAGGAACCCAGGCATGATCGACATTCGCGGTTTGAGCTACTTCGTCTCGCAGATCGAGAACCTCAGCCAGTGGCAACGCTACGCCGAAGATGTGCTGGGCATGCAGGTGCAACCGGCACCCGGCGGCGGCCTGTACGTGAAGATGGACGAGCGCCCGTTCCGCATGCTGGTCGTCGAAGGCGACAGCCCGCGCTACCTGGCCAGCGGCTGGGAGCTGGCCTCGGAGCAGGCGTTCGAGCAGGCACTGCAGCATCTGGAGCGCTGTGGCGTGCAGTGGCAGGCCGGTACGGCGCAGGCCATCGAGCAGCGCGGTGTGCAGGCCCTGGTGACGGTCACCGACCCGTCCGGCAACCACCATGAACTGAGCTGGGGCCACCGCTCCGACTGCCTGCCATTCGTGTCCCCGCAAGGTGTGCCGCGTTTCATCACCGGTGACATGGGCCTGGGCCACACCGTGCTGCCGGCGCCGGACTTCGACGCCACCCTGGCGTTCGCCAAGGACGTGCTCGGCTTCGGCCTGTCGGACATCTTCAACTTCCGTCCCGACCCGGCGGCGCCGCCGGTGCGTATCCACTTCCTGCATTGCCGCAATGCCCGCCACCACAGCCTGGCCCTGGCCGAGTACCCGGTGCCGTCCGGCTGCGTGCACGTGATGGTCGAGGTGGACTCGATGACCGAAGTGGGCCGTGCCCACGACCGCCTGCAGGCCAATGGCGGGCAGTTGTCGGCGACCCTCGGCCAGCACCTGAACGACCGCATGACCAGTTTCTACATGAAGACGCCGTCCGGTTTCGACCTGGAATACGGCTTTGGCGGGTTGCAGGTCGACTGGGCCGAACACTCGGCCTTCGAATTCACCCGCGTGAGCATCTGGGGCCACGACTTCTCGGTCGGTCGCCAGTAAGGAGCAACGACATGAACAAACAACTCACGGCAGCCGACGCGGTCGCCCAGTTGCGCGACGGCATGACCATCGGCTTCGGTGGCTGGGGGCCGCGGCGCAAGCCGATGGCGATCGTGCGCGAGATCCTGCGCTCGCCGGTCAAGGACCTGACCGTGGTCGCCTATGGCGGCCCCGAGGTGGGCATGCTGTGCGCCGCCGGCAAGGTGCGCAAGCTGGTGTTCGGCTTCGTCACCCTCGACGCCATTCCCCTCGAACCCTATTACCGCAAGGCCCGCGAAGCCGGCGAGATGGAGCTGATGGAGCTGGACGAGGGCATGTTCCAGTGGGGGCTGCGGGCGGCGGGCATGCGCTTGCCGTTCCTGCCCACCCGTTGCGGCCTGGCCACCGACGTGACGCGCCTCAACCCAACGCTCAAGACCGTGCGTTCGCCCTATGACGACGGCGAGGTGCTGCTGGCCATGCCGGCGCTGAACCTGGATGTGGCCTTCCTCCACGTCAACGACGCCGACCGCCTGGGCAACTGCCTGGTGACCGGCCCCGACCCGTACTTCGACCATCTGTTCGCCCGCGCCGCCCAGCAGTGCTTCGTCTCCTGCGAGCGTTTGCACGAGCGCCTGTCGCTGACTGCCGAGCAGGCGCGCGCCAACACCTTCGAGCGCTACCTGGTCACGGGTGTGGTGCATGCCCCGCTGGGCGCGCACCCGACTTCGTGCCCGTCGGACTACGGCTGGGACCTGGACCACCTCAAGCGCTACGTCGCCAGCGCCCAGGAGGAAAACGGCTGGCAGCAGTACGTCGAGGCCTGCGTGGCCGGCGGCGAGCAGGCCTATCAAGCGCAAAACGGCGGTGCCGCGCGCATGGGCGCCTTGCCCTTACCTGTGTTCTGAGGAGTCCAAGCATGTCTGCTACCTGTGATTTCACCCTGGCCGAGCTGATGATCGTGGCCGCCTCCGAAGCCTGGCGCGGCAACGGCGAGGTCATCGCTTCGGGCCTGGGCGTGATTCCGCGCCTGGGTGCGAGCCTGGCCAAGCTCAGCCACAGCCCGGAACTGCTGATGACCGACAGCGAGGCGTTTCTGGTCGAAGAGCCGCTGCCCCTGGGGCCGCGCGGCGAGCATGTGGCGCGCTACAGCGGCTACCTGTCGTTCGAGCGGGTATTCGAGTGTGTCTGGGGCGGCCGTCGCCACGCGATGATCGGGCCGACCCAGATCGACCGCTGGGGCCAGACCAACCTGTCCTGCGTCGGCGACTACCACAAGCCCAAGGCCGCCATGCTCGGCGTGCGCGGGCTGCCGGGCAACAGCATCAACCACATCAACTCGTTCTTCGTGCCCAACCACAACACCCGCGTGTTCGTCAGTGGCGAGGTGGACATGGTCTCGGGCGTGGGCTTCAAGGCCGATCGCTGGCCGGAAGGTGCCCGCCGTGACCTGATGGACATCCGCCAGGTCATCACCGACCTCTGCACCCTGGACTTCGAGGGCCCGCAGCGCGCCGTGCAGGTGCGCACCCTGCACCCTGGGGTGAGTTTCGACGAAGTGCAGGACAAGACCGGCTTCCCGTTGCTCAAGTCGGCGCAGCTGCGTGAAACCGCGCTCCCCACTGCCGAGCAACTGGCACTCATTCGTCGCCTGGACCCCCATGGCCTGCGCGCCACGGCCATCAAGGGCAACCCGCCCGGCATCCGCCCGGCCTGAGGAGGCGACCATGCACAGCAGCGACAGCCAGTTCGTCAGCCGCGAAGACAACGCGGTCTATGAAACCCAACAGCCGGTGCTGTACGCGGTGGCCGACGGCATCGCCACGGTCACCCTCAACCGCCCAGGCTTCAACAACGCGCAGAACTCGCAGATGACCTACGCCCTGGACGCCGCGTTGCGCCAGGCGGTGGACGACGACAGCGTCAAGGTCATCGTGCTGCGCGGCAACGGCCGGCACTTTTCCGCCGGCCACGACATCGGCACCCCGGGGCGCGACATCGACAAACCGTTCGAGCGCGCGCACCTGTGGTGGGACCACACCAACAAGCCCGGTGGCGAGCAGCTGTATGCCCGTGAGCAGGAGGTGTACCTGGGCATGTGCCGGCGCTGGCGCGAGCTGCCCAAGCCGACCATCGCCATGGTGCATGGGGCCTGCGTGGCAGGTGGGCTGATGCTGGCCTGGGTGTGCGACCTGATCGTCGCCAGCGACGATGCGTTCTTCCAGGACCCGGTGGTGCGCATGGGCATTCCGGGGGTCGAGTACTTCGCCCATCCCTATGAGCTGCACCCACGCATCGCCAAGGAGTTCCTGTTCTGTGGCGAGCGCATGAGCGCCGAGCGTGCCTACCAGATGGGCATGGTCAACCGCGTGCTGCCCCGCGACCAGCTGGAGGCCGCCACCTATGCACTGGCCGCCAACATCGCCCGCCAGCCGCGCATGGGCCTGGCGCTCACCAAGCAGGCGATCAACCACGTCGAAGACCTGCAGGGCAAGCGCACGGCCATGGATGCGGCGTTCGCCTGGCACCACTTCGCCCATGCCCACAACGAACTGCTGTCCGGCGACAAGCTCGGCGGTTTCGATGCCAAGGGCATGGCCCAGGCCAACAAGCAGGCGGCGCAGCCTGAAGGGGGCCGTTCGTGAGCCGCTGGATGAACACGCCGCTGACCGAGGCGCTGGGCTGCCGCTACCCGATCGTGCAGACGGCCATGGGCTGGGTCTCCGACGCCAGGCTGGTGACCGCGACCACCCAGGCCGGCGGCTTCGGTTTCCTGGCCGGGGCGACCATCGCTGCCGAAGCGCTGGAAGGCGAGGTGCGCAAGGTGATCGATGCCACCGGCGGCAGCAACTTCGGCCTCAACTTCCACATGTTCCAGGACAACGCGGCGCAGTGCGTCGACCTGGCCATCCGTTATCGCCTGCGCGCCGTCAGTTACGGACGTGGGCCGGATGCGCAGACCATCGCCCGCTTCAAGGCGGCCGGCGTGCTGTGCATTCCCACCGTCGGAGCCCTCAAACACGCACTCAAGGCCCAGGAACTGGGCGCCGACCTGATCACCCTGCAAGCCGGCGAGGGTGGCGGTCATACCGGCGGTGTGCCGGGGACGATCCTGCTGCCGCAGGTGCTGGCGGCAGTGCGCGTGCCGGTGATCGCTGCCGGCGGGCACTCCACCGGGCGCAGCCTGGCGGCGGTACTGGCGGCCGGTGGCAGCGGTATCGCCATGGGCACGCGGTTCCTGATGACCCGTGAATCGCCCACGCCGCAGGCCACCCTGGCGCGCTACCTGAAGGTCAATGACCCGCAGCAGGTACGGGTCACCACCGCCGTGGACGGCATGCGCCACCGCATGATCGAGAACCGCTTCATCAACCGCCTGGAGCAGGCCGGGCCGTTCGGCCGCCTGCGCATCGCCCTGGGCAGTGCCTGGCACTGGAAACAGCAGACCGGCATGAGCCTGGCGCACATGGGTGCGGTGTTCCTGCGCGCCCTGCGTGAAGACCCTGCGGCCCTGTCCCAGGTGGTCATGGCCGCCAACCAGCCGGTGCTGCTGCAGCGCTCGATGGTCGACGGCCTGCCGGACGACGGGATTCTGCCCAGCGGCCAGGTGGCGGCGGCCATCGGCGAAGTGCTGAGCTGCCGCGAGGTGATCGAAGGCATCGCCGCCGAGGCCACGCAGTGCCTGGACGCCTTGCTTGCACGCTGCCCGGAACAGAACCCGGCAGCTATCAACGACCGATTGGCCTTAAGTGGAGAACGTTCATGACCCCGGCCTTTACCACCCAGATCGACCAGGGCATTGCCGAACTGGTGATCGACAAACCCCCGGTCAACGCCCTGGACAGCCAGCAATGGCTTGCCCTGGCGGCGCAGATCAACGCCCTGGGCGCCAACCCCGAGGTGCGGGTGATCGTGATCCGTGCCGAGGGGCGCGGGTTCTGCGCCGGCGTCGACATCAAGGAGCTGGACGCCTATCCCGAGCGCATCGTCGCGGTCAACGCGGGCAACTACGAGACCTTCAAGGCCGTACACCGCAGCCCGGTGCCGGTGATCGTCGCGGTGCATGGCTTCGTGCTTGGCGGTGGCATTGGCATCACCGGCGCGGCCGACATCGTCGTCGCCGCCGACTGCGCGACCTTCGCCTTGCCCGAGGTCGACCGCGGCGCCATGGGCGGCGGCGCGCACCTGCAGCGCCTGTTCCCGGTGCAGAAGGTGCGTTACCTGTTCTTCACCGGCGCCAGCATCGGCGCGCAGGAGGCCCAGGCCTACGGCTTCATCGAGCGGGTGGTGCCCAAGGCGCAACTGCGCGAAACCGCGCTTGAAATCGCCGCCCGCATCGCCGCCAAGAGCCCGGCCATGATCCGCCTGGCGAAGGAAGCCTTGAACGGCATCGAGGACGGCAACCTGGAAGACAAGTACCGCTGGGAGCAGGGCTTCACCCTGCAGGCCTACACCAGCCCGGACTCGGCAGAAACCCGCCGGGCGTTCGTCGAAAAACGCGACGTGAAGTTCTGAGGGGAGCGCCATGCAACTGACCTACACCCCCAAACAGCAAGCCTTCCGCGCCGAAGTGCGCGCCTGGCTTGCGCACAACCTGCCGCGCGAGCCGCTGGCCAGCTACGACACCCGCGAGGGCTTCGAGCAGCACCGTGCCTGGGAGGCCAAGCTGTTCGAAAGCCGCTGGTCGATGGTGATGTGGCCGGCCGACCTGGGCGGGCGCGGCTGCGACCTTACCGAATGGCTGATTTTCGAAGAGGAATACTACGGCGCCGGGGCGCCGATGCGGGTCAACCAGAACGGTCAGCTGCTGCTCGGCCCGACCCTGATGGAATTCGGCACCGCCGAGCAGAAGCGCAGGTTCCTGCCGCGCATGGCCGCCAGCCTGGACATGTGGGCGCAGGGCTGGTCCGAGCCCAATGCCGGCTCCGACATGGCGGCGATCTCCAGCAAGGCGCTGCTCGACGGTGACCACTATGTGCTCAACGGCCAGAAGACCTGGTCGACCCGGGCGATCTTCGCCGACTGGCTGTTCGGCCTGTTCCGCAGCGAGCCGGGCTCCACTCGCCACCATGGCCTGTCGTTCCTGATGGTGCCGCTGGACGCGCCGGGGGTGACGATTCGCCCGATCAAGGCGCTCAACGGCAAGGACGCCTTCGCCGAAGTGTTCTTCGACGACGTCAGGGTACCGGTGGCCAACCGCATCGGCGCCGAAGGGCAGGGCTGGCACGTGGCGATGGCCACCGCCGGTTTCGAGCGCGGGCTGTTGCTGCGCTCGCCGGCGCGCTTCCAGCACACCGCGCGCAAGCTGGTGGAGCTGTTCAAGGCCAGCCCGCAGGCTGCAGAACGCGACCCGGCGCTGGGCGATGCGGTGCTCGACTGCTGGATGGGCGCCGAGGCCTATGCCTTGTCGGCGTACCACACCGTCGGCCGGCTGGGCCGCGGCGAGCAGATCGGTGCCGAGTCGAGCATCAACAAGATCATCTGGTCGGAGCTCGACCTGAAGATGCACGAAACCGCCATGCGCCTGCTGGGCGCGCGTGCCGAGCTGCTGACCAGCGCGGCAGCGGGCGGCGACGCGGCGGGCTGGCTGGACGGTTTCCTGTTCGCCCAGTCCGGGCCGATCTATGCCGGCACCAACGAGATCCAGCGCAACATCATCGCCGAGCGCATGCTCGGCCTGCCCAAGTAAGGAACAGGCCATGGACTTCACCTTTACCGATGACCAGCTGTCGTTTCGCGAAGCCATCAGCCGGTTCCTGATGACCGAAGCGGCGCCGGAAATGCTCCGGGAAATCTGGGAAACCGACGCCGGGCGCTCGCCGGACCTGCGCAACCGCATTGCCGCCCAGGGCCTCACCGCGCTGTCGGTGCCCGAGGCCGAGGGCGGGCTGGGCATGGACGATGTGGCCTGGGCCCTGATGACCCAGGAGCTGGGCTACTACGCCATCCCCGATTCGCTGGCCGACACCGCTTACGTGGCCGCCGGCCTGCTGGCCGGGCTCGATGCGCAGCACCCGGCCCGCGCCGAACTGCTGCCGCGCATCGCCGAAGGCAGCCTGCGCCTGGCGATCAACCACCCGATCAACCCGCTGGTCAGCGATGCCCAGCTGGCCGAGGTGCTGATTCTGCCTGACGGCGACGACCTGCACCGGGTGCCGCGGGCGGCCGTGGATGTGCAGGCGCAACCCAGTATCGATGCCTCGCGGCGCCTCGGCGCGGTCAGCTGGCACCCGACCCCGGCCACGCTGCTGGCCAGCGGCGAGCAGGGCCGCCGCCTGCAGGCGCAACTGCTGGACCGTGGCGCGCTGTCGGTGGCCGGGCAACTGCTGGGCCTGGCCCAGCGCATGCTCGACCTGTCGGTGGACTACGTGGCCCAGCGCAAGCAGTTCGGCAAGCCGATCGGCAGCTTCCAGGCGGTCAAGCACCACCTGGCCGATGTGGCGCGGCAGATCGAGCAGGCCAAGCCGGTGCTGTACCGCGCCGCCCACGGCCTGGCCCAAGGTCAGCCAGGCGCCTCGCTGTGGGTGTCGCAGGCCCGCCTGGCCTGCTGCGAGGCCAGCTGGCTGGCCGCGCGCAAGGGCATCCAGGTGCACGGCGCGATGGGGTACACCTGGGAGGTCGACTTGCAGATGTTCATGAAGCGGGCCTGGGCGCTGGATGCGTCCTGGGGTGACCGCGGTTTCCACAAATCCCGTGTCGGCGCCTACCTGTTCGCCGACGGCGCCCGGCTGGGGCCGGGGCATACCTTCGAGGAGTGAACCATGCCTGAGGCTTATATCGTCGACGCGCTGCGCAGCCCCACGGGCAAGCGCAAGGGCGCGTTGGCCGAGGTCCATGCCATCGACCTGGGCGCGCACGTGCTCAAGGCGCTGGTGACGCGCAACGTGATCCCGGCGGAGGACTACGACGACGTGATCTTTGGCTGCGTCGACACCATCGGCGCCCAGGCCGGCGACATCGCCCGCACCAGCTGGCTCGCCGCCGGGCTGCCGCTGTCGGTACCGGGCACCACCGTCGACCGGCAGTGCGGCTCGTCGCAGCAGGCGCTGCATTTTGCCGCCCAGGCGGTGATGAGCGGCACCCAGGACGTGATCGCCGTGGGCGGTGTGCAGACCATGACGCGCATTCCGATTTCCTCGGCGATGCTGGCGGGGCAGCCGTTGGGCTTCGCCGACCCGTTTTCCGGCAGCGAGGGCTGGCGACAGCGCTTCGGTGCGCAGCCGGTCAACCAGTTCTATGCGGCCCAGCGGATTGCCGAGCACTGGCAGATCAGCCGCGAGCAGATGGAGGCGTTCGCCCTGGAAAGCCATCGGCGCGCGCTGGCGGCCATCGACAGCGGGCGCTTTGCCCGCGAGATCGTCGCCTGCCATGGCCTGCACGTTGATGAAACGCCGCGCCAGACGACGCTGGCGAAAATGGCCGAGCTGCAGCCTGTCGACCCGCAGTTCCCGTCGATCACCGCCGCCGTGTCGAGCCAGACCTGCGATGCCTCGGCGGCGCTGCTGGTGGTGTCGGAGGCTGCGCTCAAGCGCTACGACCTGACCCCCAGGGCGCGCATCCATCACCTGACGGTGCTGGGCGACGACCCGATCTGGCACCTCACCGCGCCCATCGCCGCAACGCGCCGCGCGCTGCAGCGCAGCGGGCTGCGCATGGCCGACATCGACCGGGTGGAGATCAACGAAGCCTTCGCTTCGGTGGTCATGGCCTGGAGCAAGGAGCTGGACTACGACCCGGCGCGCACCAACGTCAACGGCGGTGCCATCGCCCTTGGCCACCCGCTGGGGGCCACCGGCACGCGGCTGACCACCACGCTGCTCAACGAGCTGGAGTGCAGCGGCGGGCGCTACGGCCTGCAGACCATGTGCGAGGGCGGCGGCCAGGCCAACGTGACGATCATCGAGCGCCTGTAGCGCGCACCTTTCAAGCAAGCATTCAAAGGAGTCAGACATGGCGATATGTGAAGGCCGCACGGTGATCATCACCGGTGCCGGCGGCGGGCTGGGGCGTGCCTATGCGCAGGCGTTCGCCGCCGAGGGCGCGCGGGTGGTGGTCAATGACATCCGCGCCGAGGCCGCGCAGGACGTGGCCGGCGAGATCCGTGCCAGCGGTGGCCAGGCCATCGCCAACAGCGACGACATCACCACCCTCGACAGTGCCCAGCGCATTGTCGATGCCGCACTGGAGGCGTTCGGCGAGGTGCATGTGCTGGTCAACAACGCCGGCATGCTGCGCGACCGCATGTTCATCAGCCTGACCGAAGAGGACTGGGACCTGGTGATGCGCGTGCACCTGAAGGGGCACTACTGCCTGGCCAACATCCTCGGCCGGCGCTGGCGTGACCTGGCCAAGGCGGGCACACCGGTGGCCGGGCGCATCATCAATACCAGTTCCGGGGCCGGTTTGCAGGGCTCGGTCGGCCAGTCCAACTACTCCGCGGCCAAGGGCGGCATTGCCGCGCTGACCCTGGTGCAAGCGACGGAACTGGCCCGTTACGGGGTTACCGCCAATGCCCTGGCCCCGGCCGCGCGCACGGCGATGACCGAAAGCGCCATGCCCGATGTGGTCAAGGCGCCGGATGACGGCAGCTTCGATGCCTGGGCGCCGGAAAACGTCGCGCCGCTGGTGGTGTGGCTGGGCAGCGAGGCGTCGGGCCAGGTGACCGGGCAGGTGTTCGAAAGCCAGGGGGGCCGGATATCGCTGGCCGATGGCTGGCGCACCGGCACCACCGAGGACAAGGGCAGCCGTTGGCAGGTGCAGGAAATCGGCCCGGTGATCGAGCAGCTGCTGGCCCAGGCCCCGGCGCCACAGAAGGTCTGGGGCAGCTGAAGTCGCCCCTTGCCCACTAGATCTTGAGGAGAACCCCAGGTGAAACAAGCCCCAGCCTATGTACCCGGCCACCAGTTGCTGGCCGGCAAGTCCGTATTGATTACTGCCGCTGCGGGGGCCGGAATCGGTTACGCGGCGGCCCGGCGCAGCGCCGAGGAAGGCTGCCGCGCCTTGATGGTTTCCGATGTGCATCCCCGTCGCCTGGAAGAGGCGGTGGAGCGGCTCAAGGCCGAAACCGGCCTGCAGGCCATTTATGGGCAGTTGTGCGATGTGACCGTCGAGGCTGATGTGCAGGGCCTGGTCGACCGCGCCGAGGGCCTGCTTGGCGGCGTCGATGTGCTGATCAACAACGCGGGACTGGGCGGCCAGAAGGCGGTGGTCGAGATGACCGACGAGGAATGGACCCGGGTGCTCGACGTGACCCTGACCGGCACCTTCCGCATGACCCGCGCCATGCTGCCGCACATGCAGCGTCGCGGCACCGGGGCGATCGTCAACAACGCCTCGGTGCTGGGCTGGCGGGCGCAGAAGGAGCAGGCGCATTACGCCGCGGCCAAGGCCGGGGTGATGGCGCTGACCCGCTGCAGCGCCCTGGAGGCCGCCGATCATGGCGTGCGCATCAACGCCGTGTCGCCATCCATCGCCTTGCACGACTTTCTCAAGAAGGCCTCCAGCGAAGCGCTGTTGGCGAACCTGGCCGGCCGCGAAGCCTTCGGCCGCGCCGCTGAAGTCTGGGAAGTGGCCAACGTGATGATGTTCCTGGCCAGCGACTACGCCTCCTACATGGTCGGCGAAGTGCTGTCGGTCAGTTCACAGCAAGCCTGAGGAGACTGCCATGAGCCATACCTTCAACAGTGCCGCGGCCTTGCTAGCCGCCGAGGGCACTGACCTTGGCTGCAGCGAGTGGCTGAGCATCAGCCAGCAGCGCATCGACCTGTTCGCCGAGGCCACTGGTGACTACCAGTGGATCCACGTCGATCCGCAGCGTGCGGCCGGTGGGCCGTTCGGTGCCTGCATCGCCCACGGCTACCTGACCCAGTCGCTGGTCAACCTGTTCCTGCCGCAACTGCTGGTGATCGACAACCTGGCCATGGGCGTGAACTACGGCTCGGACCGGGTGCGCTTCCCGGCACCGGTACGGGTCGGTTCGCGGGTGCGTGGCCGGGGCCAGATCCTGCGTGCCGAACCGCTGGGCGACAGCGTGCAGCTGGTGGTGCGCGTCACGGTCGAGATCGAGGGCGAAACGCGCCCGGGCTGCGTGGTCGACACCATCAGCCGTTACACCTTCAACCCTGTTGCCGAGTGAGCTTGTCATGGACATGAATGAAGCCGTTATCGTCGCCACCGCCCGTACCGCGCTGGCCAAGTCGTTCCGTGGGTCGTTCAACGATACCGAGGCGCCCGTGCTGGGCGGGCATGTGGTGCGGGCCGTGGTCGAGCGGGCCGGGGTGGAAGCCGAGGCCATCGACGATGTGATCATGGGCGCTGCGGTGCAGCAGGGCACCCAGGCCTACAACATCGGCCGCCTGTGCGCCTACACCGGCGGCTTGCCCCACAGTGTGCCGGGCATGGCGGTGGACCGCATGTGCGCCTCGGGCCTGATGAGCATCGGCCTGGCGGCCAAGGGCATCGTCAGTGGCGAGCTGAATATCGCCATTGGCGGCGGGGTGGAGTCGCTGTCACTGACCCAGACCAAGCACAAGAACACCTACCGTGCGCAATCCCAGGCGGTGCTGGAGGTGATGCCGGACGCGTACATCCCGATGCTGGAAACCGCCGAGATCGTTTCCCGCCGCTATGGCATCAGCCGCGCCGCGCAGGACGAGTACGCGCTGCAAAGCCAGTTGCGCACGGCAGCGGCCCAGCGCGATGGCCTGTTCGACGAGGAGCTGGTGGCGCTGGAGGTCGACAAGCTGCTGTTCGACAAGGAAGGCCAGGCTGCCGGGCACCAGCGGGTGCGGGTCGACCGTGACGAGTGCAACCGGCCGGGTACCCGGCTGGAAGACCTGGCCGCGCTGAAACCGGTGTGGAAGGACGGCAAGTGGATCGGCGAGGGCGCGTTCGTCACGGCGGGCAATGCCTCGCAGTTTTCCGACGGAGCCTCCGCCAGCCTGTTGATGAGCCGCGCCGAAGCGAAGCGGCGTGGGTTGACGCCATTGGGCATCTACCGCGGCATTGCCGTGGCAGGCTGCGCGCCGCAGGAGATGGGGATCGGGCCGGTGCTGGCGGTGCCCAGGCTGCTCAAGCGGTTCGGGCTGACGGTGGCGGATATCGGGTTGTGGGAGATCAACGAGGCGTTTGCCTGCCAGGTGCTGCATTGCCGTGATGCCCTGGAGATTCCGGCTGACCGGTTGAATGTGAATGGCGGGGCGATTGCCATTGGGCACCCGTTTGGCATGTCGGGGGCGCGGATGGTTGGGCATGCGCTGCTCGAAGGGCGTCGGCGCGGGGTGCGCTATGTGGTGGTGGCGATGTGCATCGGCGGCGGGATGGGGGCGGCCGGGTTGTTCGAGCTGCCTTGACCAGACTGTAGGGCCTCATCGCCGGCAAGCCGGCTCCCACAGGTAGGGCACCCTACCCTGTGGGAGCCGGCTTGCCGGCGATAGGGCCCGAACAGGCAAACCCGGCTAGGCCATTTGGACGATGTAGCCCGGGGCAGGGCGCCGGGATGATCCCTGGCACAACACCAAGAGGATGATCCCATGAAGCCTGCCCTGTGCCTGCCTGCATTGCCATGGAGCCCGTCATGCGCCAGCTGACCGGATACGCCATGAGCGCCATTGTCATCGCCGCCGTCGCCTTTGCCTTCGCCCCTCGTCAACCCGCACCGCTGGCGGTGACCCAGGTCCTTGCCGACCGGGTGCAGGTCAATGCACTGCTCAGCACCGATGACCGGCTGATCGCCGTGGGCGAGCGCGGCACCCTGCTCACCAGCCGCGACCGCGGACACAGCTGGCAGGCCAGCGAGGTGGGTGGCGGGCGTGCGGCCACGCTGACCGGGGTCATCGCCCTGAGCCCGCAGGTGCTGGTAGCGGTCGGGCATGACGGCTGGATCCTGCGTTCGCAGGATGGCGGCCAGCGCTGGCAGGAAACCCATCAGGACGCCAGCCTCGGCGAACCGCTGCTGGGGGTGTGGAGTGGCGATGGCCAGCAGGTGGTGGCCTACGGCAGCTACGGCAAGTTCCTGGTCTCGACCGATGCCGGCGTCCACTGGACAGCGCGGGAAATGCCCGGTGACGGCGCACACTTCAATGGCCTGGACGGCGGCAGCGACGGTCGCCAGATGCTGGTGGGCGAGCAGGGGCTGGTACTGCGCTCCAGCGATGGCGGGCAGCAATGGCAGCAGCTGCCGTCGTTCTACAACGGCTCCCTGTTCGGTGTGGTACGGCTGTCGGCTTCGCGCTGGGTGACCTATGGCATGCGCGGCCATGTGTTCACCAGTGGCGATTTCGGCGAAACCTGGCAGCGCATCGATGTGGGCAGCGACCAGCCGATCTACGGCCATGCGCGCCTGCCGGAAGACGCCGGGCTGGTGCTGGTCGGCGCCGGCAGCCGGCTGATCCGCCTGGATGCACAAGGCAACCTGGTGGCCATCGATCAACGCCAGGGCCTCGGCACCCTGACCTCGGCAGTGGGCCTCAACCCGCGCCACCTCGTAGTGGCCGGCGAGCGCGGGGTGTACCAGGGCGCGCAGCAACGCCTGGCCAGTGCCAGCCAGGAGCAGCAACCATGAAGCCAAGCTGGAGCGAACGCGCCGTGCAGGCCTGCGCGCAGTTGTTGTTCAAGGGCCGTCGTGGCTGGCTGGCAGTCTTCCTGCTGGTAACCCTGGCCCTGGGTTACAGCGCGACCCAGGTGCGCCTGGACCCGGGGTTCAACAAGCAGATCCCGGTCCGCCACGAGTACATGCTCAACTTCCTCGACTTCAGCCGGGTGTTCACCGGGGCCAACCGGCTGCTGGTGAACGTGCGCTGGAAAGGCGAGGGCGACATCTACAACCCGGCATTTCTCAAGGTGCTGCAGCAGGTCACCGATGATGTGTTTTTCATCGACGGTGTCAGCCGGCCGAGTGTGACCTCGTTGTTCACCCCCAATGTGCGTTATGTGGAGGTCACCGAGGACGGCTTCGTCGGCGATCTGGTGGTGCCACCCCAATACGCCGGCACGCCCGAAGACCTGCAGAAGGTCCGCAGCAACGCCGCGCGGGCCGGCCAGGTGGGGCGGCTGCTGGCCAACGACCAGCGGTCTGCACTGGTGCGTGCCGACTTGCAGGACAGCGACCTGCGCACCGGGCAGCCGGTGTCGTACGTAGAAGTCGCCAAGCGCCTGGAAGACATTCGCGCGCGCTACAACAGCCCCGACATCGAGATCAACGTGGTCGGCTTCGCCAAGCTGGTCGGCGATGTGGTGGAGGGACTCGACACGGTGCTGCTGTTCTTCGTGGTGGCCTTCGTCATCACCGCCTTGCTGCTCTGGGCCTACTCGCGTTCGCTGCGCATGACCCTGGTGGCGCTGCTGGTGGCGCTGTTGCCGGTGGTCTGGCTGCTGGGGCTGCTGCCATTGCTGGGGCTGGGCATCGACCCGATGTCGGTGCTGGTGCCGTTCCTGATCTTCTCCATCGGCGTGTCCCATGCGGTGCAGATGACCAATGCCTGGAAGCAGGATGTGCTGGCCGGTGCCTCGGCGCACCAGGCGGCGCAGTCGGCGTTCTGCAAGATCTTCATCCCAGGCTCGCTGGCCTTGCTGATGAACGCCCTGGGCTTTGCCGTGATCATGCTGATCGACATCCCGATCGTGCATGAACTGGGGGTAACCGCCTGCCTTGGGGTGATGCTGATGATCGTCACCAACAAGATGCTGCTGCCGCTGATCCTGTCGTACCTGAAGGTTGGTCGCGACGGCGGCGCGCGGCAGGTACAGGCCGGCGCGCGGCATCGCTTGTGGTGGTGGCTTTCGGCGGTGGCCGAACCGGGCCCGGCGCGGGTGGTGTTCGCGGTCAGCCTGGTGCTGTTGGGCCTGGGCGTGGTCAAGGCGCGGGAGCTGGCCGTAGGCGATATCGGCGCGGGCGCTCCGGAGTTGCGTGCGGACTCGCGTTACAACCAGGACAACCAGCGCATCGTCGGCAGCTATTCGATCGGCCTGGACGTGCTGGCCGTGTTCGTCCAGGCCCAGGGCAGCAGCGAGGCCTGCCTGGAGCCTGAGGTGATGCGCGCCGTGGAAGCGTTCGACTTCCAGATGCGTCACGTCGCCGGGGTGCAATCGGTGCAGAGCGTGGCCGGCATGGGCAAGGAGATGATCGCCGGCAACAACGAAGGCAACCCGCGCTGGGCCGCGATCCCGGGCTCGTCGCGCGGCCTGCAGCAAGGCTCGATGGCCTACACGCCGGATGCCGGGCTGGTGACCGACGGCTGCCGGCGCATGCAGGTGCTGGTGTTCCTCAACGATCACGAAGGGGCGACCGTGGCCCATGTGGTCAGCGAAGCGCGGCGGGTGATCGCGGGCCTGCAATCGGCGCAGGTGTCGTTCCACCTGGCCGGCGGCAATGTCGGGGTAATGGCGGCCGCCAACGAGGCGGTCAAGCATGCCGAGGTGTGGATGCTCGCCGCGCTGTTCTGCTCGGTGGCGCTGTTCTGCCTGTTCACCTTCCGTTCGCTGCGCGCCGTGCTGTGCATTCTGGTGCCGCTGGGCATTGTCGCGGTGCTGTGCAACGCCTTGATGGCGCTGCTGGGCATTGGCCTTAAAGTCGCGACCTTGCCGGTCATGGCCCTGGGGGTTGGCGTGGGCGTGGATTACGGCATCTACCTGTACGAGCGCATCCAGCACGAAATGGCGGCGGGGCAGGACCTGCGCAACGCCTTCTACCGCGCCATGTGCCAGCGCGGCACGGCTGCAGTGTTCACCGCCCTGACCATGTCGATCGGGGTGGGCACCTGGGCCTTCGCGCCGCTCAAGCTGCAGGCCGACATGGGCATATTGCTTGCATTCATGTTCCTGGTGAACGTGTTCGGGGCGATCTTCCTGTTACCGGCACTGGCGGCCTGGTTCGACCGCGACAGGCCGTTGGTGGCCCGCTCTGCACCGGCAGTGGCCCTGCATTCACCGGCGAATTGACCCACAACAACAATAACGCGGGCCGGCGGCAGCGGCCCGCACGGGGGGCTGTCCATGCATACCACGCTATCCAACGCCCAGGTGCTGGCACACCTGGGTATCGAGTTGGCCGACTACGAGCGCCTGCTCGGTAACATGTACGACGCCGCGCTGGACACCCAGCGGCTGAACGAGGCCCTGCGGCAATTGCGCGGATTGTTCCAGGCCAGCTTCGTGACGCTGATCCTGCGCGTACTGGATGAACCCTTCCTGTCGCCGATGATGGTGGCGGGCGATGTCGAGGTGGGCGAGGGCGGGCTCAATCACTATGCCTACTGCGACAAGTCCACGCTGTTCGACCGCCTGGCGCTGGACACCGTGTTCACCATCGACGACCTGATGAGCGATGCCGAGTGGGCCAGCTCGTCGTTCTACCTGCTGTACTGCCAGCCCTATGGCTGCTACCACATGCTCGGCGCCGATATCAGCATGCCCGACGGCGGCACCCTGCGCCTGCGGATCAACCGCCCGCGTGAGCAGGCGCGCTTTGGCGAGGTCGAGCGGGCCCTGTGCGCGATGCTCATTCCGCACCTGCGTCGGGCGCTGCACATGCACACCTTGCTCGACCGCAGCGCCTCGCTGGGCAGCCTGTACTCGCAAACCATCAACCGCCTGGCGGTGGCGACCATCGTGCTCGACGAAAACGGCCATGTGCTGCAACTGAACCCGGTCGCCCGGGAAATACTCGGCAGCAACGACGGCCTGAAGCTGATAGGCGGCCGGCTTGAAGCGACCTACCCGAGCGACAACCGCGAGCTGACACGGCTGGTGCGCAATGCATTCCTGCGCAGCCGACAGGGCGACAAGGCGGAGCAGGGCGCCGAGGCCATGTCGGTGTCGCGGCCCTCCGGGCAGGTCAACCTGGGGGTGGTGGTCGAGCTGATCCCGTCCCAGGAGCTGGTGGAGGGCAAGGGCAAGCCGACCGTGGTGGTGTATGTGCGCGATGCCGTGGGCAAGTCGCTGGTGAGCAATGTGGTCACCTCGCAGCTGTACAACCTCACGCCCGCCGAAACCGGCCTGGCGCTGGAACTGGCCAATGGCTTGTCGCTGGAGGAGGCGTCCGAGCGGTTGAACATCCGGCGCAACACCGCGCGGGCGCACCTGCGTTCGATCTTCTCCAAGACGGGGGTACGGCGCCAGACGGAGCTTGTGCGCATCATGCTCAACAGCGTGGTCGCCCTGGGGCAGCCCGGGCCATTGCCGGCACCGACGGGCGTAGCGGTCGCGGGGTAAAAATGCGTTAGTCCGAGCGGACGATGCTCCTGGCCCGAAGGCCTGCCGATACTGGGCCACCGCCATCGGTAACCAAGGAGAACAACAATGACCGACCGTAAATCGGCCGCAGGTTTCGCCCCGCAGGGCCTGGCCCTGGCCTTGCTGCTGGGCACCTTCGCAGGCACCGCCCAGGCCGCCCCCGAGGACGTCGAGCGCTTGGGCAAGGACCTTACCTGCCTGGGCGCCGACCCTGCCGGCAACGCCGACGGCAGTATCCCGGCGTTTTCCGGCAAGTGGCTGGGGGCGCCGCCCCAGGTGGCGTTCAAGGGCACCGGGCATCACCCCGTCGACCCCTATGCCGATGAAAAGCCGCTGTTCGTGATTACCGCCGATAACCTGGCCCAGTACGCCGACGTGCTGTCCGACGGGCAGAAGGCCTTGTTCAAGCTGTACCCGGCGACCTACAAGATGCCGATCTACCCCAGCCACCGCGACTTTCGCTTCGACGATGCGGTGTGCCAGGCGACCCGCGAGAACGCCAGGACGGCCAAGCTGGTGGACGACGGCGAGGGCGTGGTCGGCAAGACCGGCGGCACGCCGTTCCCGGTGCCGCGCAGTGGCCTGGAGCTGCTGAAGAACGCCTCCACCTTCACCTTGCGTGCCTGGACCGAGGAATACGTCTCCGACAACGCCTATGTGCTCAAGGACGGCAACATCAACTGGGGCCGGGTGCATTCGCGCAACCTGGCGCCTGCCCTGGCGCCCGGCCAGGTCGGCGAGACGGTGGGCAACTCGTCGTTCTACCTCAACGAAACGCTGTTGCCGCAGCGCGACAAGGGCGAGATCAACACCGGCACCGAGTTCTGGAACGACAAGACCGAACCGCGCCAGGCCTGGCGCTACGACCCGGGCACGCGGCGGGTGCGGCAGTCGCCGGGGTACGGCTTCGACATGTCGTTCCCCGGCAGCGGCGGCTCGATCACCGTGGACGAGGTGCGCCTGTTCAACGGCTCGGGGCAGCGCTACGACTGGAAAATTGTCGGCAAGCGGGAAATGTTCATTCCCTACAACGCCTACCGGGTACACGCCCCCGAGCTGAAATACGCCAGCCTGCTCACGCCGGGCCACCTCAACCCCGAGGCGATGCGCTACGAGCGTCATCGGGTGTGGGAGCTGGAAGGCACCCTCAAGCCTGGCTATCGCCACCTGTACGGCAAGCGCAAGTTGTACATCGACGAAGACACCTGGTTCCCGATGCTGGCCGACAACTACGACAACCGCGGCGAGCTGTGGCGCACCTCGATGGTCAATTACTTCTACGCCTACGAGACCCAGCGCCCGCAGGCCGGGGTGGGCCTGTACCACGACCTCAACGCCGGCAGCTACCTGGCGTTCAACCTGATCAACGAGCAGCGCAACGGCTACCAGCTCAACCGCCCAGGCTTCAGCCCGCGCGACTTCGGCCCGGAAGCGGCGCGGCGCTTCGGCCAGTAATCCCTGGCAGGGCCGGGCCTAGTCCAATTGGAGGATGAGGGCCCGGCAGCGCTGTTCAAAGATGTTCGCCAGGAATTTCCCCTGCCCGAGCAGGGGTATTGCCGGTGAATGGCGTACTCAACACAGGAATAACAACAACATGACCAAACTCGCCGAACTCTCCATCGACAGCGCCCAGCGCACCCACCGTTACGCCAGGGGCTGGCACTGCCTGGGCGTGGCCGATGACTACCGTGACGGCAAGCTGCATACCCTGAACATCTTCGGCACACGCCTGGTGGCCTTCGCCAGCAGTGCCGGCGACATCAGCATCCTCGACGCCTATTGCCCGCACATGGGCGCCGACCTGTCCCAGGGCACCATCGAGAACGACACCGTGGTCTGCCCGTTCCACCACTGGAAGTACGACACCAGCGGCAAATGCGTGGAGATCCCTTACTGCAAGCGTATTCCCCCGAAGGCCAAGACCCGCAGCTGGCTGACCTGCGAGGAAAACAACCTGCTGTTCGTCTGGAACAACCCCGAAGGCCGACCGCCGAAGGAAGGCGTGGTGATTCCGCACCTGCCGCAGATGGATGACCCGGAGTGGATTCACGATTGGAACATCGACACCATGCTGATCGAGACCAACCCGCGCGAGCTGGTCGACAACCTGGTGGATGCCCAGCATTTCGGGCCGGTGCACGGCACGCCGACCAAGTACTTCGCCAACGTGTTCGAAGGGCATATCGGCCAGCAGATTTTCCACGGTGATTCCGAGCGCCTGGGCGGCGACCTGATCGCGCCGTCGGCCTACTACGGCCCGGCCACGCACTTCACCGAGCTGAGCTCGATGTTCGGCGAGGTCCGGGTGCATGCGATTTTGCTCAACAGCCACGTGCCGGTGACCCCGGACAGCTTCGTGCTGCGCTTTGGCTGCATGGTCAAGCGCGTGCCGGGCTGGACTGAAGAGCAGAACATCGAGATCGCCAAGGCCTATGTCATGGGCAACCGCACCTCGTTCTACCAGGACGTCGACATCTGGAAGCACAAGGCCCGT
>Ga0160475_100345_pt1 | contig 22820 bp, 19 predicted proteins | sample HID1975M_E11MG_FD_108254 | JGI IMG/M metagenome (GOLD analysis project Ga0160475, IMG submission 108254) | Enriched soil microbial communities from UW Madison campus, WI, USA - HID1975M_E11 MG | ecosystem: Environmental > Terrestrial > Soil > Unclassified | place: USA: Madison, Wisconsin... | reverse complement strand
GGTGATCCTGCGTGACGATGGCTACGGCATGATCCGCTGGAAGCAGGCCAACATGGGCTTCACCGATTTCGGCCTGGACTACGGCAACCCGGACTTCGTCAAATACGCCGAAGCCTACGGTGCCAACGGCCACCGCGTGGAAAGCGCCGAAGGCCTGCTGCCGCTGCTGGAACACTGCATCAAGACCCCAGGCGTGCACGTGATCGACTGCCCCGTCGATTACAGCGAGAACGATCGCATCCTCAACAGCGAGCTGCGTGAGCGCGCCCTGGCGGTGTAACCACCGACGACTGTATAGCTGACAAGCCGGCCCCTTCAGGTATCTCACGATCCTGTAGGTGCCGGCGGGTGGTGCATAACACCCCCCTCACGCATCTTGCAAATGCTCATGCTCAGGTTCTTCAACTCATGGAGAACACGAGAGCATGACAATTGGTTCTACACACAACCACCCCGCCGATCTGACCATCGACCCATCACTGCCGATGCAGCCGTGGGCCGCGCGTTTCCCTAATCCCCCAGATCTCTGCTTTGACTACCGCCGCCTGATCGAACAAGAGGGAGGCGTTGCACGGGCCACACAGCCCGAACATCGCATTTGTATTGTCGGCGCCGGCGTTACCGGGTTGACTGCGGCCCGGGAATTATTGCGCTGTGGTTTTAGCCGTATCACCTTGATCGAGCAGTCCCGGCGTGTGGGCGGGCGACACCTGACAGTCGTGAACAGCTCTGCAAGCGGATGATGCAACGAAATTGGCAGCCTTCTCTGATGAGGAATTGGCGACCAAGTGCCTGAAGGAGCTCGATCGGATCCTTCTGCGGTGCACCAATGTGGGTGAGGCGATATCGCCCTACATCGATACTCGAAACATTCGCATACAGCGTTGGAGCACAGACCGAAATGCGCTCGGGTGTGCGAAATTGTATAGGGCAGGTACCTACTTTGATGCGGTAAACCTGATGAAATACAACCGGGATCTGAGCGCGACCTCAGGGTTGTATCTGGCTGGAGAGTCCTTCTCAGTTGACGCCGGGTGGACAGAGCCGTGTTTGCGCACGGCAATTGATACGGTCATCAACCTCTGCAACAACACTTCAGCGCAATTCAATGGTGGCTTTACCCTTGAGCACTACCCTCATTATCAGGTTGGGAAATAGCGGCGTACGGGGCATTTTGTAGGGGGAGTCCTACTGCGATCATGTGATTTTCCTTCGGTCCCATAGGACCCCCCTGACTGTCCCTCCCAGGCCCAACATCGCTTTACTGGCGTCCTTCCAAAACAACCACAAAAAGGAAGCCGCCATGTCTGAATCCTGTTCCCCCGTCAGCCCTGTACGTATCGCTGTCATCCAGTACGATCCCCAGGTCGGTCTTGAGCATTGTGAGCGAAACCTGGATAGAGGGCTGGCACTGGCCCGGCGCGCAGTAGGCGAAGGCGCCAACCTGATAGTGCTGCCTGAGCTGGCCAATACCGGCTATGCCTTCAACTCCCGCGCCGAAGCCTATGCCCATGCAGAGACGCTGCAGGACGGCCCCAGTCTGAAAGCCTGGGCGGACTTCGCAAAGGAGTACCAAGTTTACCTGGCCGCCGGTTTTTCCGAGCGCGACGGGCTGAAGCTCTACGACAGCGCCGTACTGTTTGGCCCTGAAGGCCGGCTCGGGCACTACCGTAAGGCTCATCTCTGGAACCAGGAAAAACTCTGGTTCACCCCCGGCGATCTGGGATTCCCGGTATTCGAGACGCCGATCGGCCGTATCGGCCTGCTGATATGCTGGGACATCTGGTTCCCGGAAGTCCCGCGTCTGATGGCGGCGCAAGGCGCCGACATCATCTGCAGCCTCAACAACTGGGTATGGACCCCGCCACCATTGTTCGATGAAGCAGGGCGCTGCATGGCCTCGTACCTGACCATGACCGCAGCGCATGTCAACAACGTTTATATCGCCGCCGCGAACCGTGTCGGGAGCGAGCGGGGCGGGCGCTTCCTGGGGTGCTCGCTGATCGCCGGTACCAATGGCTGGCCGATTGGCGAAGTGGGCAGTGCAGAGGCCGAAGAAATTCTCTATGCGGATGTAGATCTGAGCAGTGCACGCTCGGCGCCGATCTGGAACACCCTCAACGACCTGCCACGAGACCGGCGTACCGACCTCTACGATGCCAGTCTTGGCTACCGCTTGCACGGGCCCATGCCACGTTGAGGAGTCGTAAATGAACACGCTACTCTTCTCAGGACAGCAGCGTTGGCCTGTGTTGATTTTTGCCTGTGTGCTGCTGGTGCTCGCTGCGAGCCTTGCCCATGGCCAATGGCCGGATTATGCAGTTATGGTGGCGACGCTCGATCAGCCGCTGAGCCGCTTGCGCTGGATCGTCGGTGATATCAGCGAAGTGGCATTCTACAAGCACGAGCTGCCCGCACTGGGCTTGCTGCTTGGCGCTTGCCTGGCGCACTGGGGCCACGTGCGAGGGTATCGCTGGCAGGGCTTTGCCATTTGCTATGGCAGCGGACTATGGCCATGGGTGTTCACCAGTTCGTTCCTGGGCTTGGTGCTTAGCCACGCGTTGTGGGGGTGGACCTTGGCCAGTGGCAACTGGCAACCCACCTTCGTCGCCTTCGTGTCATTGCCGGCCGCTATGGTGTTGCTGTTTGGTGCGGGCTGGCGGGTGACGATCACAGGGGCGGTACTGGGTGCTCTACTGGTAACACCGGCCAGCCTTCTGATAGTCAACTACCTGTGCTATCCCCTGCAGTTGCCCGTAGTAGTTGGCAACGTGAGCGGCATGGCGGTTGCCAGTGTCGTGGCCTTCAGCCTGTGCAAGCGCTTTCCTTCATGGGTACGCCAAAGCCGTGTGGCCACCGCAGTGGCGCCGGTCGTCAACCGGCCAGACTACGGTGTGGTCTGGACGTTGCGTCGGGTCCTGGCCGATTTCAGCGAAGCGCCATTTTTCGGTAATGAGCTGGCCAGCCTCGGGCTGCTGCTGGGGGTGTTGCTGGCTTACCTGTTAGCTCCGGCTGCACCGTCCTACGGTTCAATGCTGGTGATGCAGATAGTGGCCGGCCAGGCCTTGGCATCGTTGGTTGGGGTCGTATTCTGGCGTGGACAGTGGAAAGCCCGGGGGTGGTACCCTACCTACATTCCGATTGTCTCGATCGTTCCGGCCGCAGTGCTGACGCATGGCGGCAGCTGGCAGGTAGTGGTGGCCAGCGCAGTGCTGGGGGCGCTGGTGGCTCCGCCGCTGGCAGTGGCGATCACCCAGCGGTTGCCGGCTTATGTGCATGGCTACGTCGGCAACGTGATGTCGATGGCCATCAGCACCTTGGGGATCGTGCCTCTGATCGGCTTACTTGCGGGGGGAAAAGCATGATTGAACATTCGAGCCTGCCCAGGCTGTCGATCGCTAGCCTGGGGGGCACGGTGAGTATGCAGGCCCAGGCTGTTGGGTGTGGTGTGACGCCAACCCTTGACTGCGAGCAGCAACTGCTTCAGGTGCCACAGTTACGCCAGATGGCGCAATTGAATGTTGCTTCATTGTGCCTGGTCCCTAGTGCATCGCTGGACTTCGCGACGTTGCTGGATGTGCTGGCATGGGCCCGGTGCGAGGTGGAGCGCGGAGCCCAGGCCTTGGTAGTGAGCCAAGGGACCGATAGCCTGGAGGAATCGGCTTATTTCCTGGATCTGCTGTGGCCATTCGATGCGCCATTGGTGATGACCGGTGCCATGCGCTCGGCCAGCCAGCCGGGCAATGATGGGCCGGCCAACCTGTTGGCTGCGGCTCAGGTGGCATTGGCACAAGGCAGCTGCGGGCGAGGTGTGCTTGTGGTGATGAATGACCAGGTCCACCGCGCGGCAAGGGTGCGCAAGACGGCCAGCATGGCGATAGCCGCGTTCGAGTCGCCGGGATGTGGCCCATTGGGCGAAGTGGTAGAGGGGGAAGTGGTCTATCTTCATCCGCCAGCACGACGGGAAGTGCTGCCCATACCGCATCGCACCGACCAGCGTGTTGCCCTGCTGGAAGCCTGCCTGGACGCAGACACGGCGCTGCTGCAGGCTGTGGCTACATTGGGTTATGAAGGATTGGTCATTGCCGGCTTCGGCGCTGGGCATGTTGCTGCTAGTTGGTCCGAGGTGCTGGAACACCTGGCGCCCACCTTGCCAGTAGTGGTTGCCACGCGCACAGGTAATGGGCCAACTGCGCGGACAACCTATGGGTTTGCTGGTGCAGAAATCGACCTGCAGAAAAAAGGCGTATACATGGCAGGGCACCTCTGCCCGCGCAAATGCCGAATCTTGCTGTGGCTGTTGATTGGCACCGATAGGCGACATGAGTTGCGGGACTGGTTGTTGCACTACTGAACCATCTGCCCGCGCGGTAGTTCACGCGGGCAGCCCTTCCGGCGTTGCTGTGCTAGGGTGCACACACTTTTGCTTCCCAGGATTCTCACCCATGCTCCCCGTACTCAGCGAAAAAGAACTCGACCGTCTCGAAGACCTGTTGATCACCTACGGCAACGACTATTCCGTGCTGAACCTGGCCGAGCTCAATGGCTTTTTCACCGCGCTGGCCAGTTCGCCGGTCGCCGTCTTCCCGGAGCAATGGCTGCCCGCAGTGGCCGGTGGCAAAGTGCCGAAGTTCAAGAAGCCAGCGCATGAAGAAGCGTACACCGCGTTGATGTTGCGCTATGCGAATCAGGTGAAAGAGGCATTGACTGATGACGTCGACCACTTCGAGCCGCTGTTCGAGGAAAGCGAGGGCGAGGTGGGCACTGTCATCGTCATGGAGGAGTGGTGCTTCGGCTACATGCGCGGCACCCAGATTGCCGGGTGGGGTGAGTTGCCGCAGGAGCAGGACCAACTGTTGAAGGTCATTTCCCTGCATGGGCTTGAAGATAACTTCGAGCTGCTTGATCAGATGTCCGAGCAAGATATTCAGGCGTGCGTGCCGAAAGTGATTGAGGCAGCACGCAAGCTTTTCCGTTTCCACCGGCTGCAAAACTGAAATTTATGAGTAAGGCGATCACTGACCAAGAGTTGGACGAACTGGGTGAGCTGCTTTTCAAGTATGGCAATGATGACGCCATACTTGAGATCAGCGAACTCGACGGTTTTATGAATGCCTTGTGTAGCTCGCCGCGCCTGGTGCCCCCGAGTGAGTGGCTGCCTGAGGTTTCCGGTGGCAAGCTGCCTGCGTTCAAAACGCAAGCCCAGGCTCGACGCTACACGGACTTGATCATCAAGTTCTACAACACTGTAGCGGTCATGCTCAGCGAAGCCACGGATGAGCTGAACCTGCTCTTTGAGGTCAGAGACACGGAGCAGGGCGAAATCGTGGTGCTTGAAGAGTGGTGCTTCGGGTATATGCGCGGCGTTCGTTTGGGAAAATGGACAGCGTTACCTGTCCCACTTCGAAAACATCTCGACGCTATTGCCCTGCATGGTCAGGAGGAGGGTTTTGCCATTCTCGACACAATGAGCCTGGAGGAACATCAGGCCACCGTTCCGCAGGTGGTTGAGGCAGTGCATGTCCTTTACCTCTACCAACGCCAGCAGCGATTTGGCTGAGTGTTCGCATAGCGCCAGATGTGCTGCCTGGGCGGTAGCGCGTTTGGTGTGGGGCCGCTTTACGGTCGGCTCGGCACCTGGCAAGGCAGCCCCAACGTAATAGCTGCCGGCCTTGAATGTGTCATTATTGCGCCCCGCGAAATTATGGTTTCCCTTACGCACTGATTCTGCTGCCTGCTGATCCAGTGCAGCATAGGCTCCACCAGCCCATCCCGGTGCTGATCAGGAGCCAAACCCATGTCGAACCCGATCAAGCTCTACAACTTCCCCAAGTCTGGCCACGCCCATCGCATCGAATTGATGCTGTCGCTGCTCAACCTGCCCACCGAGCTGGAGTTCGTCGACCTGGCCAAAGGCGCGCACAAGCAGCCGGATTTTCTGGCCCTCAACCCGTTCGGCCAGGTCCCGGTTATCGATGACAACGGCACGGTGATCGCCGATTCCAATGCCATCCTCGTCTACCTGGCCAAAAAGTACGACAACGGTACCTGGCTGCCCGAAGAACCCGCTGCCGCCGCCCGTGTCCAGCGCTGGTTGTCGGTGGCTGCCGGCCCGCTGGCCTTTGGCCCCGCTGCTGCGCGCCTGGTGACCGTGTTCGGCGCTGCGTTCAACACAGACGAAGTCATCGCCCGTGCCCATACCCTGCTCAAGGTGATCGACGCCGAGCTGGCCAAGGCGCCATTCCTGGCGGGCAGCACGCCCACCATCGCCGACATCGCCAACTACTCGTATATCGCCCACGCGCCAGAAGGCAACGTGTCGCTGGAGCCCTATGCCAACGTGCGCAGTTGGCTGGCACGGATCGAGTCGCTGCCGGGCTTCGTGGCCATGCCGCGCACTGTGATCGGGCTGCAGACCAGCGCCTGATACCTCGCCTTCGAGAGGAACGCCACCATGCAACAGCCCCCGGACCACCGCCCCTCGCCCTGGCATGCGGGCGAGAAAACCCTGCAGGAAAAGGTCGGTGTAGCAGAACGCATGGAGGCGTTCGGGCAAAAGGTCATTCGTGACTACATGCCCGACCAGCACCGTAGTTTCTATCACCAGTTGCCGTTCATGGTGGCCGCCAGTGTGGACGTTCTTGGCCGGCCTTGGGCCACCCTGCTGGAAGGGCCGGAAGGGTTCGTCAGCTCGCCCGACCCTCGCGTGCTGACGATCGACACCACGCTGCCAGCAGATGACCCCGCCACCCCGGGGCTGGTAGCCGGGCAGGCGGTCGGCCTGCTGGGTATCGAACTGCACAGCCGTCGGCGCAATCGCATCAACGGGCAGATCCGCCAGGCTGTAGAAGGGCAGCTGCAGGTGAGGGTGGAGCAGTCGTTCGGCAACTGCCCGCAGTACATCCAGTTGCGTGACTACACCCGCGTCACCGAGCCCGCCGAGGCGCGTGTCGATGCGACAACACTGGATGCCACAACCGTCAGCATGATCCAGGCCGCCGACACGTTCTTCGTCGCCAGTTATGTGGAGCAAGGCGACGGCCAGCGCGCTGTGGATGTTTCTCACCGCGGCGGCCGGCCAGGGTTCGTCAAGGTCGAGGGCAATCGGCTGATCATTCCCGACTACGCGGGCAACCTGCACTTCAACACCTTGGGCAACTTGTTGGTTAACCCCCGGGCCGGCTTGCTGTTCATCGATTTCAGCAACGGCAATGTGCTGCAGCTGTGCGGGCGTGCCGAGGTGCTGCTGGACAGCCCGGCCATCCAGGATTTCGAAGGCGCCGAGCGGCTGTGGACGCTGGAGGTGGAGCAGGTAGTGTGGCGCCCGGCTGCGGTTTCCCTGCGCTGGGCGTTCAAGGAATACGCACCGACCAGCCTGATGACTGGCACTTGGGCCGAGGCCGACGCACGCCTGCAGCAACGCCAGCGACAGCGCCAATGGCAAGCCTGGCGTGTGCTGCGGGTGGAGCAGGAGAGCCGCGATATCCGCTCGTTCTACCTTGAACCGCCCAGCGATAGCCGCGTGGTCTTTGCGCCAGGGCAACACATTCCGGTACAGGTTCAGATCGATGGTGAGGCCGCGATGATCCGGACCTACAGCTTGTCGAGCGCACCGTCCGATGGCTACCTGCGTATCAGCGTAAAAGCGCAGGGCCCCGCCTCTCGGCACCTGCATGAGCGCGTCAAGCCAGGGGATGTGCTGGATGTGCGCTCGCCTATGGGCAGTTTCACGCTGGATGAGCAGAGTACCCGTCCGCTTGTGCTGATTGGCGCCGGCGTAGGTATAACGCCGTTGCTGGCCATGCTGCGTGAGCAGCTGAGCAAAGGGCAGGCACGGCATATCCATCTGTTCCATGGCGCTCGCACCCTGGCCGACCTGCCATTCGGGCAGGAGCTGGCAAGCTTGCGGCAACAGGCTGGCGGCTTGCTGCACGTTCATCGCGCCCTGAGCCAGCCAGAAGACCATGCCGTGGCCGGGCAGGATTATGAGTTTACCGGCCGGCTGGGCATCGAGCAGGTCAAGGCGACGCTGGCGCTGGATGACTACGATTTCTACCTGTGCGGCCCGGGCAGCTTCACTCAGGACCTGTATGAAGGGCTGCGCACGGTGCATGTGCCGGATGCGCGCATTCACGCTGAAGCCTTTGGCCCGTCAACGCTGCGGCGCCACACGGATGCCGGCCAGCCCACCTTGCAACAGCCGCCTGCGGCCAGCGAGCCAGTACCTGTGTACTTCGCGGCGTCGGCCAAGGAGGCGCGCTGGGCACCAGGCAGCGGCACCCTGCTGGAACTGGCCGAGGCGCGTGGGTTGGCGCCGGAGTTCAGTTGCCGGGGTGGGTCGTGCGGTACCTGCAAGACCAGGCTGGTGAGCGGCCAGGTGCATTACCCGAACCCACCGGCAGAGCTCCCGGAGGCGGGGTCGGTGCTGATCTGTTGTGCGGTGCCGGCGCAGGTTGAGGAGGGGATACAAGCGCTGGTGCTGGATATCTGATATCCCTGTCCTGGCCTCTTCGCCGGCAAGCCAGCTCCCACAGGGATCGCACATACCTTGAGTTCAATGCGGTCGAGGTGGGAGCTGGCTTGCCGGCGATGAGGCCAAGGCAGGCAGCACAAAGCGCCCGGATAACCGATAATCCCGGCACCCCCAAATACCCAGGAGCCCGCATGGACCAGATCCACCTGATGAAGGTGTTCGTCGCGGTAGGTGAGCTGGAGAGCTTCGCCGCCGCCGCGCGCCGCCTGGACATTTCCCCGGCCGCCGTCACCCGCGCCGTCAGCGCCTTGGAGGACCAGCTCGGCGTGAAGCTGCTGCTGCGCACCACCCGCAGCGTGCGCCTTACCGAAGCCGGCGGCCGCTACCTGGAGGACACCCGGCACATCCTGGCCAGCATCCACGAGGCCAACGAGGCGGCCGCTGGCATCAACGCCACCCCCAAAGGCGACCTGGCAGTTACCGCCCCGATCCTGTTCGGCAAGAAGTTCGTCATGCCCTGTATCGTCCGCTACCTGCAGCAGTACCCGGACGTCGATGTTTCCGCCTACTTCCTCGACCGTGTGGTGAACATGGTCGAGGAGGGCATGGACGTGGCCGTGCGCATCGGCCCGTTGCCCGACTCCGGGTTGAAGGCGTTGCGGGTCGGCAGGGTGCGGCGCATGTTGTGTGCGTCCCCCGACTACCTGGCGCGCCATGGCGTGCCGAAGCATCCCTCCGAGCTGGCCGGGCATTCGGTGATCGGCACCACCAACCTGTCGCCCCGTGCCGGCTGGCGCTTTGGGGTGACAGAAGAGCCAACCCTGGTGCGTATGAAGCCGCGCCTGACGGTGACCAGCAATGACGGGGCGATCGCTGCCGCCAGCGGCGGGCTGGGGATTGCCCGCCTGTTGTCGTACCAAGTGGCCGATGAGCTGGCCAGTGGGCAGTTGCAGGTGATCCTGGCGGAGTACGAGGAGGCGCCCTGGCCGATTCATGTGTTGCATCGCGAGAGCAAGTACGGCTCTGCCAAGGTCAGGGCCTTCATCGACATGCTGGCGCAGGCGTTGCGTGCGCAGCAGCTGGATTGAGATCGTACAACGCAGGGTGAAAAATTAAGAAATAATAAGTGTTGTACGATGACCTATGACGTGGCAATCTTTCGCCTGAAACAATTTGTCGCAAATGCCTCTGCCGGTGTTCGCGCCAATCGCTCGCCACACTAAAAACAAGAAATTCAGGTGAACCATGAAGATGAAAGGCATCCGTTGGTGGATGGTCAGCCTTGTCACGGCTGGGCTCGTCGTCAACTACCTCGCCCGCAACACCCTCTCGGTGGCCGCCCCCACCTTGATGACCGACCTCTCCATCAGTACCGAGCAATACGCCAAGATCGTTGCCAGTTGGCAGGTGTGCTACGCCCTCATGCAGCCGGTAGCCGGCTGGTTCATCGATTTCATCGGCACCAAGCTGGGCTTTGCCGTGTTTGCCATGGCCTGGTCACTGGCCTGTGCTGGCGCGGCCCTGGCCACCGGCTGGCAGAGCATGGCCTTCATGCGCGGGTTGCTGGGCATGACCGAAGCCGCTGGCTTGCCGGCCGGGGTCAAGGCTACCACCGAGTGGTTCCCGGCCAAGGAGCGCTCGGTGGCGATCGGCTGGTTCAACATCGGCTCGTCGCTTGGCGCCTTGCTGGCGCCGCCGCTGGTGGTGTGGGCGATCCTGCACAGTGGCTGGCAGCTGGCGTTTGTGATCGTTGGCGCCTCGGGCATTGTCTGGACCCTGCTGTGGATGCTGTTGTACAAGCACCCGCGTGACCAGAAGCGCCTGAGTGATGAGGAGCGCGACTACATCCTGGCCGGCCAGGAAGCGCACTTCAAACAGGACAGCCGCGAGAAGGGCGCTTGGAAGCGCATCTTCAAGGCCCGTAACTTCTACGCCATCGCTTCGGCGCGGATCCTCTCCGAGCCGGCCTGGCAAACCTTCAACGCCTGGATTCCGCTGTACCTGATGACCGAGCGGCACATGAACATCAAGGAAGTGGCGATGTTCGCCTGGCTGCCATTCCTGGCTGCCGATATCGGCTGTGTGCTGGGCGGGTATCTGAGCCCGCTGTTCCACCGCTACTTCAAGGTGTCGCTGTTCACCTCGCGCAAGATGGTGCTGGTGTTCGGTGCCAGCTGCATGATCGGCCCGGCCTGCATCGGCCTGGTGGAAAGCCCGTATACGGCGATCCTGCTGCTGTGCATTGGCGGGTTTGCCCACCAGACGCTGTCAGGGGCGTTGTACTCCATCACCTCCGACTCGTTCAGCAAGGACCAGGTGGCCACGGCGACCGGCATGGGCGGCATGTGCGGTTACCTGGGGGCAGCAGCGTTTACCCTGGTGTTCGGCATTCTGGTCACGCAGATCGGTTACAGCCCGCTGTTCGTGGTGCTGGCGGCGTTCGATATCGTGGCAGCAGTGCTGGTGTGGAAGGTAGCGCGGGAGGTGCGTGGCGAGCCTTCGGTCACGCCGATGGCGAACCCGGCCGGGGCATTGGCATAAGGCTTGAAATTCAGGGGCCGCTTTGCGGCCCATCGCCGGCAAGCCAGGCTCCCACAGGTACTGCACAAGGCTTGAGGTCTATACGATCAAGTGGGAGCTGGCTTGCCGGCGATGGGCTGCGCAGCAGCCCCCATCAAGGCAACACAATCAAAGGGGTCGATACTGCATCCTGAACCCCAGGCTCATTCCTTCCCCCTGCTGCAACAACCGCAACCCAGGCCGCCCTGGCAGGTGATGCGCATTGACCGGGTGGCTTACCGGTTCAAAGCAGAAAAAACCTTGCCCCTGCGGGCAAAACAGCAAAAAGTGTTCAGCCCCGCTGGCACTGCACGCCAGTCGATAACCCGCGCTTGGCTGTTCGATCACACACTCTCCCGGCCAGCCACTGAAGGCGTGATCGACCACCGTGTCGGGCAAACGACCCAAGGCATTGAAACACCACTGCTCGGGCACCTCGGCCTGGTACGACGGCAACCGCCCATGCTCGGCCAGCCACACTTTGCGCGCCGCGGCATACAGCTGGGTATCGGGGTATCGCGGAAAGTAAGGATGCAACCCCAACCCATACCAGGTAGCCGGCTCATCCAGGTGGGTTACATGCAGGTCCAGGTTCAGGCACCCCTCATGCAAGTGCACATCCAGCGTTGCCTGGTAGGCAAACGGCACTTCACTGTGCAGCCTCAGGCGCGCGCGTCGCTCGCTGTGGTGCTCCACCTGCCAGGCCTGCTGCCAGGCGCTGCCATGAATCGGGTAGGGGTCGTGCCCGGTATTGGGCGTTAGCGCCTGCCAGCCATCCGGGCGAGCGAAGCCACCCTCGGCAATGCGGTTGGACCATGGCGCCAGCGGGTAACAGGCCAGGCGTCGCGGGGTGCCACTGGCCAGCGCGGTCGGGTCAGAATGGCGCAGCAGCGCTTGCCCGGTCGCTTTCACTTCCCAGTTGACCAGGCTGGCGCCCAGCTCCGGCGCCAGGCTCAGGCGGGTCAGGCGGTCCTGCAGGTGCAGTTCGGTCACAGCCATTCAAGGCTCCTTTCACATGAACAATCAACTGGCCCGACGGTAGGTGAGCAGCACGATGCCGCACACCACCACGGCGCCGCCGAGTAATTGCAGGTTGCCGAGCTGCTGGTCGAGCAACGCCCAGCCCAGCAACAGCGTGGCGATGGGTTCGACGTTCATCACCGGCGCGTTCTGCGCCATGTTCAGCCTTGGCACACACACGAATAGCAAGGTAAAGGCCAGGCCATACAGCACCACCAGGCTGGCCAAGGCCACCCAGCCGGCGCTGCTGCCAGGTAGTGACAAGCCGGACGGCATCACGCCGCTTGCGCCTGCAACCAGCATGCTGGAGAACACGATCAGCAAGGTCAGCAGGCTGCGCACAGGGCCGCGCACGCTGGCCAGCTTGTGGTCGGTGATCCACAAGGCGCAGGCGAAGGCACAGGCGGCGCCGAAGGCCAGGCCGACCCCTAGCGCCCAGTGCGGGTTGGCCGTGTCGCTGTCGGCAAGGCGTGCCGGCACATCCAGCGCCAGCACCAGGCCGCACAGAATCAGGCCCATGAACAGCACGGTGCGGCCGGTGGGGCGTGCGCCACCCAGCGCCCAGGTGAGCAGCGCCAGCAGCATCGGGAAGGTGTTGCCCACCAGCAGCGCCAGGGCTACCGGAATGCGCGCCACCGCCGAGTACAGGCACAGGCTTTGGGTGGCGATCAGCAGGCCCAGCAGCAGCTGCCAGTGCCGCGTGCCTGCCGGCAGGCCCAGCGCCTGGCGTTGCCACAACAGCAGGCAGGCCAGTACCAGCAAGGTGATGCCTGAGCGGCAGAGAATCGCCAGCAGCACGCCGGTGCCGTCATCGAAGGCGATGCGCGCGGCGATGTGGTTGCCTGCGAATGAACAGGCCAGCAGGGCGAGCAGGGCGATGGCCAATTTGCGCGGGAATAGAGGTACTGCCGAGGAGGGAACAGCCATGTGCAGGATCCATTTGCAGAAAGAACCAGAGGGCTGCTTTGCAGCCCATCCCCGGGAAGCCAGCTTCCACAGGGGGTGCGCAGGGCTGGAAGGCTGCACAATCCTGTGGGAGCTGGCTTGCCGGCGATGGGGCGCAGAGCGGCCCCGATTACAGTTACAGCACCACGCTAGGCAGCCACAGGGAGATGGCGGGAATGTAAGTCACCGCCATCAGCACCAGGAACAGCGCCAGGTAGAACGGCAGCAGCGCCTTCACCGTCGACTCGATGCTCACCTTGCCGATGGCCGAGCCCACGAACAGCACGGCGCCCACCGGTGGCGTTATCAGCCCGATCCCCAGGTTCACCAGCATGATCATGCCGAAGTGCACCGGGTCTACACCAATACCGGTAATCACCGGCAGCAGGATCGGCGTGAGGATCAGGATCAACGGCGCCATGTCCATCACCGTACCCAGCAGCAAAAGCATGAAGTTGATGCACATCAGGATCACGTAGCGGTTGTCCGACAGGGTCAGGAACGCCGTGGTGATCTTCGACGGGATCTGCATCAGCGTCATCACGTAGCCGAAGCTGGCGGCAAAGCCGATCAGGATCATCACGATGGAGATGGTCCGTACCGTGCGGTGCATCAGCTTGGGCAGGTCGCGCCACTTGTAGTCGCGGTAGATGAACATGGTCACGAAGAATGACCACACCACTGCCACGGCTGCCGATTCGGTCGCGGTGAACACGCCCGACAGGATGCCGCCGAGGATGATGACCATGGCCATCAGGCCCCACAGCGCCTCACCGGCAATTTTCAACGCCTGGCGCAGCGGGATCACTTCGCCCTTGGGGTAGTTGCGCTTCTTCGCGAAGATCAGGCACAGGCCCATCATCACCGCGCTCAGCAGCAAGCCAGGCATGACCCCCGCCATGAACAGCGAGGCAATGGATACCGTGCCGCCCGCCGCCAGCGAGTACAGCACCGAGTTATGGCTGGGTGGGGTCAGCAGCGCCTGCACCGAGCCACTGACGGTCACGGCGGTGGAAAATTCACGCGGGTAGCCTTTGCGCTCCATCTCCGGGATCAGCACCGAGCCCACCGACGCGGTGTCGGCCACCGACGAGCCGGAAATCGCACCGAAGAAGGTCGAGGCCATGATGTTGACCAGCGACAGCCCGCCACGCACGAAGCCCACCAGCACCCCGGCAAAGGCCACCAGCCGCCGTGACATGCCGCCTTCGGCCATGATCGCGCCGGCCAGCACGAAGAATGGAATGGCCAGCAGCGAGAACTTGTTAACCCCACTGGCCACCTGGATCATCATCGCCTGCAGCGGGATGTCGATCCACCAGGCGCCGATCAGCGCCGACAGGCCCAGGGCGTAGGCCACCGGCATGCCGATCAGAATCAGCACGATGAAACTGCCCAACAGAATGAACGCTTCCATTTACGCAGCTCCTTCGTTTTCTTCGACCAGATCAAAGCGCACGACCTTGCGGTTGCTCTGATCGCCCAGCAGGAGTTTTTCCAGCACGAACACCAGCGTCAGCACGCCGCCGACCGGGATCGGCGCGTAGGTCATGCCCACCCGCACGCCGGGCAGCGAGGCCAGCGACTGGTTCCAGGTGGTGATGCACAGCCGGGTGCCGTAATAGGTCATGAACACGCACACCACGATCATCAGCAGTTGTACCAGCAGGGCGACCAGCTGGCGCTGCAGCGGCGGCAAGCGGTCGGTAATCATCCCCACCGCCATATGCGCGCCAGCGCGATAGCTGGCGGCGGCACCAACAAAGGTGAACACCACCATTAGCAGGATCGAGACTGGCTCTGGCCAACTGGAGCCGGTGCCCAGCACGTAGCGGGCGAAGATGCCCCACGGGATGATCAGCGTCATGGCCAGGATCGACAGGCCCGCGATCCAGATGCAACTGCGGTACAGCGTGTCGTTCACGCTCAGGAAAAGCGATTTCATAGGCATCACCAAAGCGGCAGGGCGGCGGGCGCCGCACTGCCGAGGTCGTCTTGGAAGGGGCTGGTATTACTGGACGGCGTCGATACGATTCATCAGGTCGGCGTACGGCGCGCCGTACTTCTCGCGTACCGAAGCGGTGGCGTCATAGAACGGCTTCTTGTCCACGGTAATGAACTCGACACCAGCCGCCTTGAGTTTCTCTTCGCTGGCGGCGGACTTGGCGTCCCACAGTGCACGCTCTTCCATCTGCGCCTCACGCGCGACCTTCTTCACCAGTGCCTGCTGCTCGGGGCTGAGTTTGTTCCAGGTGGTCTTGGACATCACTACAGGTTCCGGCAGGATCAGGTGGCCGGTCAGGGTGTAGTACTTGGCGCTCTGGAAGTGGTTGTGCTCAAGCAGGGTAGGCGGGTTGTTCTCGGCGCCATCGATCACCCCTGTCTGCAAGGCGCTGAAAATTTCCCCGGTGTCCATGGCGATGCCGTTGCCGCCCATGGCGTTCATCATGTCGATGAACAGCGGGTTGCCCTGCACGCGAATCTTCATGCCTTTGAGGTCTTCCAGGCTGCGTACCGGTTTTTTCGTATAGATGCTGCGCGAGCCGCCGTCCATCCAGGCCAGGGCCACCAGGTTGAAATCGGAGTTGGTGATCTTGTCGAGGATTTCCTGGCCGATCTCGCCGTCGATGATCTTGCGCATGTGATCATGGTCGCGGAACACGAACGGCATGTTGAACACATTCACATCCGGTACTACCGGGCCGACGATCCCTAAGCTGACACGGGTCATCTGCACGGCGCCGATCTGTGCCTGTTCGATCACTTCCTTTTCCGAGCCCAGCACACCGCCGGCGAACATCTTGAAGGTGATGTCGCCATTGCTGGCCTGTTCCAGCTTTTTACCCATGTTCTGTTCGGCGACCACGGTCGGGTAGCCGGCTGGGTGAATTTCGGCGAACTTGATGTCCAGTGCCGAAGCAGGCATGGCCACGCTGAAGGCGAACGGGAGTACGGCAAGGAGCAGCTTGCGTTTGAACGTCATGATGAAACTCCGTGGTTTTTATTATCCGGTTTCGTGTGTGCAAGTGTGGGTGCGGCAAGGGGCGTCAGCCCCGGTAGGCAGGTTCCTCCAGGCCCTTGGTGCCAGGGTTGAGCGCAAATACCCCGCCAGCCAGGGGCTGGTCGCTGAGGTCTGTGCCTGCGGGGCGAATGGAGGTGACGTACAGGGTGTCGAGGTTGGCGCCGCCAAAGGCGCACATTGCCGGCTTTTTCACCGGCACGCTCAGTGAGCGGTCAAGGCGGCCGTCAGGGGTGAAGCGATGGATCTGCCCGGCGTCATTACCGCAGATCCAGTAGCAGCCATCCTGGTCGATAGCGGCGCCGTCGGGGCGCCCGGGGTAGCCGCGCATGTCGACGAACAGCCGCTTGTTGTAAGGCGTGCCGCTGTCGATGTCGTAGTCGAAAGCCCAGACCTTCTGCACGTTTGGGTGCGAGTCGGACAGGTACATGCGCGTGCCGTCGGGGCTGAAGGCCAGTCCGTTGGGTACGATCATGCCGTCTTGCTGCAGGTGCAGCTGGCCCTCTCCATCATGGCGGTACAGTGCACCCACGTGAGCACCTTGCTGCATGTCCAGCAGCATGGTGCCGGCCCAGAAGCGGCCCTGGCGATCGCAGCGGCCATCGTTGAAACGCATGCCGGCCTGGGTGTGCGGCACGCTGCTGAGCAGGCGGCTATCAAGGCTGCCGTCGGCCTTGGGCTGGAGCTGGAAGATGCCGCTTTCCATGCCGGCCACCCAGCCCTGGCCGCTGCGGGCGATGCAGGCCAGCATCTCCTCGCCCTGCCAGACCTGGTGCTTGCCATCAGTCGCCTGCCAGCGGTGCAGCTGGCGGGCAGGAATGTCGACCCAATACAGGGCCTGTTCGCTGGCGTGCCACACGGGGCTTTCGCCGGTGCCGTTGCGGGCGTCGACAATCAGTTCGCAGTTCATGGCCGTGCCTCCTGGCGTGCGTGGGTTTAGTTGAACGGGCCGGCCACGGCGAAGGCGCCGCCCTGGTAGACCATGCTCGGGTCATCCGCGGCGGGCGCCGGCTGGGCTTCCACAGCGGCGCGGAAGCGCTCGGAGCTGTCCTTGGGCTCATAGCCAAGGTGCTCGGCATAGCGGTTGTCCCACCACACGGTGCGGTTATCGGAGGCGCCGTAGACGATGGTGTGGCCAACGTCGGGCGTGAACAACCCTCGCTCGATAAGCTGCACCAGGTCGTCATAGCTCAGCCACGTGCAGAGCATTCGAGGGTTCTGGGGCTGGGGGAACGAAGAGCCGATGCGAATGCTGACGGTCTCGATGCCGTAGCGATCGAAGTAGAAACTGGCTACATCCTCGCCGTAGCACTTGGACAGCCCGTAGTAGCTGTCGGGGCGGCGCGGCGAGTGGGCGTCGATGCGCTCGTCCTGGCGGTAGAAGCCAATGGTGTGGTTGGAGCTGGCGAAGATGATGCGCTTCACGCCATGCTTGCGTGCGGCCTCGTAAACATGGAACACGCCGCAGATGTTTGGCCCGAGGATGTCTTCGAAGGAATGCTCGGTGGACACACCGCCGAAGTGGATGATGGCATCAACGCCGTCAACCAGCGCATGTACCGCAGCCTTGTCGGCCAGGTCGCAGGTAATCACCTCTTCATGCGGGCCTGAAGCAGGTGCCATCGGGCTGATATCGGAAAGGCGCAGGACCTCGGCGTAGCCTTGCAGGCGTTCGCGAAGGACCTTGCCCAGGCCGCCTGCGGCTCCGGTGAGCAGCAGGCGATTGAGGGGGGTAGTGGTCATGGCCGGCTCTTGTTGTTAATTGTTGTAGGTTGTCGTATGACTTTGCTGATTATTGGCGGTGGGTTCGGTTGTTGTCAATGAGGCCTGCATCTCTTTATGGCCTGTCAGGGCCCTATCGCCGGCAAGCCAGCTCCCACAGGTACTCCGCTTGGCTGGAAATTACCGCGGCCTGGTGGGAGCTGGCTTGCCGGCGATGGGGCGCAAAGCGGCCCTAATTTCAACCAGTGCCGGGCTTCTCGGTTACAAGAGCGATAACGGGTAATTGAAGATCAACCGGTTCTCATCGAACTCGTTATTGCTGTAATCCCGCCGAATCGACGAATTTCGCCACTTCACACTCAAATCCTTGAACGCCCCGCTCTGGATCACGTACGCCAGCTCGGTCTCACGCACCCATTCCTTACCATCGGTCACCACCCCGCTGTGCACGTCGCGCCCGCTGATATAGCGGTTCATCAAGGTCAGCCCCGGCACCCCGACGGTGACAAAGTTGAAGTCATGCCGCACCTGCCACGAACGCTCGTTGGCATTGTCGAAGCTGGAGTTGTAACTGTCGTTGGCCAAGGTCCCGCCACTGGTGCCGTTGACCCGCATCCAGGTATCGCCATCGACTTTCTGCAGCCCCACCCAGAACGTGCTGCCGCCGTACTTGGCCGAGAACATCCCCGAGTAGGTTTTGTTGTCCAGTTCGCCAGCGCGTTCGGAGCCGTCCTCATCGCCATGGAAGTAGCCCAGGTTTGCACCCAGGGTCCAGTCACCCACCGGCTGGCTGTGGCTCAGTTGCAGGTACTGTTGCTGGTACACGTCCTTCAGCACCGCATTCCACAGGCCCACCAGCGTGCGGTCCTGGTTGAACTTGTACTCGCCGCCGACGAAGTTGAACCGGTCCGACACGCCAGCGCCGTAGCTCATGTCTTCCATGCTGGCGTCGTTACGCGGGCTGTTGCCGCGGAACTGGCCGCCGTACAGGGTCAGCCCTGCGATTTCATTGGAGGTGACCTGTCCGCCACGGAATGTCTGCGGCAACGAGCGACCGTCGTCCGAGCGAAGAATCGGCAGCACCGGCATCCACTCACCAATCTTCAGCTCGGTCTTGGAAATACGCGCCTTGCCCGCCACCGCCAGGCGCCCGTAGTCGTCTGCCGGCTTGCCATCGTCATGGCGGGGCAGCAACGCCGTGCCGTAGGTCCCGCCGCCGCCGTCGAGCTTGACCGACCACAGCCCCAACACATCCACGCCGAACCCGACCGGCCCCTCGGTGAACCCCGAACGGGCATCGAGAATGAAGCTTTGCGTCCACTCCTCGGCCTTGCTTTGCGGGTTGCTGGGGTTGGTGAAGTTACGGTTGATGTAGAAGTTGCGCAGCCCGAGGGTGGCCTTGCTGTCCTCGACAAAGCCCGCAGCCAGGCTGGTGCCCGGCAGGCCGGCGATGACCCCGGCGCCGAGCAGGGCGAAAGGAAGGGTATGGCAGATTCTCATTATTGTTGTGCTCCCGAAGGGTATGGCAGCCCGTCCACCGGGCACGCACAAGCGGCCTGCGGCAGGGGGCGGGTAGTTAACGAGCCGGTCAGGGCCAGGGGTGAATGCGCGGTAACCCGTCGCTACGTACTGGCAGGTGTACGCGAGCTGGCCGGGCGAAGAGGGGTATGCAACAGACGTGGGTGGAGCGGGATGGGTGTCGACATGGGATCGTCCACTGATTGTTGTTTTTGTTATGTGTTGTCGTACAACTGTGGGCGATTATTAGCAAGGGGGAGGCGGGCTGTCAACGGCTGAGAGCGGAGCAGGTAGGGTCCCAGTTGCTGCATTCCACGCCCCATACGCGGGACATGGTTTACAAATCAAATCCGATTGGCTGTGGACCCTGCCGCTAGCCTGCGCTATCTTCAGATCTGGCCTCGCCCTCGACCACTCAGACTGGCATGTCCAGTCCCGGCATCCTCGTTGGTGCCGTACCCCTCCTGTCGGCGTGGGCGGGGCCTCTTCCTTTTTCGCAACGCTCATCGGCTAATATCGAGCGCTCCCTGGCGCCACCGCCGCCAGCTCCCTTGGCAAATCTCCCCTGCTACGCGATCTCCTGTAGGAGCGGCCTTGTGCCGCGAAAGGGCCGCACAGCAAACTGCGATCTCTGTGGGAGCGGGTTCACCCGCGAAGAGGCCAGCACAGGCAAAATTGCCCGCTAAACCCCATGCATCCGCAGCGCCCGCTGCGCACACTCTCGCCAACTCAATTTACCCTTCTCCACCGGCCCCGGCAGTTCCACTTCCCCGGCCAGCATGATTGGGATCTAATGAAAAAAGCCCAGCAGTCAATTAAGTGATTGGATCTGGCGCGAATGATGGCTTAGTGATATTGCCTGGCTTCGCTGTTCGAGGTGAATTTTCTATCAACAATGGAATTGGCGAAGTTACAACAATTTCTATAGGTGAGTTACGGACGATTGGATGGTGACAGGAAGTGGTCGATTGCTAAGCAGTTGGATGCGTTAAATATAAACTCTCGCACCATGTTTCCTGAGGTTGAGTTTGCGTCAAAGTATATCAAGGATAAATGGATTAAGCGGCGTGCCTGGTGAAGTGAGCTCTGGTGTTTTTCGAGTTTTCGGAAGTGCCAATAAAAAGGCTGCCATTCGGCAGCCTTCTCGATGCTCAGCCCGGACAATCAGTCCCAGCTCAACGCCCCACCCGTCTGATACTCAATCACGCGCGTCTCAAAGAAGTTTTTCTCTTTCTTCAAGTCCATGATCTCGCTCATCCATGGGAACGGGTTGGTAGTCCCTGGATACTCTTCTTTCAGGCCAATCTGGGTCAAACGACGGTTGGCAATGAACTTGAGGTAATCCTCCATCATCGCCGCGTTCATGCCCAGCACTCCGCGTGGCATGGTGTCTCGGGCGTATTCGATCTCCAGCTGGGTCCCTTGCAGGATCATCTGGGTCGCTTCTTCCTTCATCGCCGCATCCCACAGGTGCGGGTTCTCGATCTTGATCTGGTTGATCACGTCGATACCGAAGTTCAGGTGCATCGACTCGTCACGCAGGATGTACTGGAACTGCTCGGCGACGCCGGTCATCTTGTTGCGGCGGCCCATGGACAGGATCTGGGTGAAGCCGCAGTAGAAGAAGATGCCTTCCAGGACGCAGTAGTAGGCGATCAGGTTGCGCAGCAGCTCTTTGTCGGTTTCGACGGTGCCGGTGTTGAATTCCGGGTCGGAAATGGCGCGGGTGTACTTCAGGCCCCAGGCGGCTTTTTTAGCGACCGACGGGATCTCGTGGTACATGTTGAAGATCTCGCCTTCATCCATGCCCAGCGACTCGATGCAGTACTGGTAGGCGTGGGTGTGGATCGCCTCTTCGAAGGCCTGGCGCAGGATGTACTGGCGGCACTCGGGGTTGGTGATCAGGCGGTACACGGCCAGGGCCAGGTTGTTGGCAACCAGCGAGTCGGCGGTGGAGAAGAAGCCGAGGTTGCGCATGACGATGCGGCGCTCGTCTTCGGTCAGGCCGTCCATGCTCTTCCACAGGGCGATGTCGGCGGTCATGTTGACTTCTTGCGGCATCCAGTGGTTGGCACAGCCGTCGAGGTACTTCTGCCAGGCCCAGTCGTACTTGAACGGCACCAGCTGGTTGAGGTCGGCGCGGCAGTTGATCATGCGCTTTTCGTCAACGGCGACGCGGGCCGAAGAGCCTTCCAGCTCGGCCAGGCCTTCGGCGATGTCGAGGGCGTCGAGGGCGGCCTTGGCACGTTTCACGGCTTCGGAGTCAGAAGCGGTGGCTGCACGGGCTTCCAGGGCGGCGGCACCGCCGGCGCTGTCGAGCTTGTCGAGGGTGGCAGCAGCGTTGGCCTGCGCAGGGGTGTTGCCTTTGGCGGCTACTTCGCCGTCTTCCTTGTCGAATTCGTCCCAGCTCAGCATGGTCATTGGCTCCTGCTTGAGGGTTGCTTGTAGCAACCGGTTGGATATTTAGGTGATGCCGGTACTACGCAAGGCCATCAGGCGTTACGGCAGGCAGTGAGAGCGGGCTCTCGTCACGTTTGAAATTGTCTGTGTCAGCGCTTGTCCTTTCCTCGAACGAGGGGCCAAGGCGCCGGAAAGCTGTACGGCCACGATAAAACATGCGGTCTGGGCAAGCGGCGCTTGCGTCTCGCAGTCGATCATTAGCTCAACCCTTTTTGGGGGGGCGAAGTATACCGGAATTCAGGGTGGATCGGGGCGGCGAGGGGGCCGGGCGAAGGTAAAATTTCGACCTGCATTGCGTGCGTCCGTTCACCCGATACCTTTAGGTATTACCGGTGTGGGAGTTTAGCTGATCCTATATGTTGTGTCTTTTTGTTTTTATGGCACATCATGTGGTATTTGATCTTGGTCAGGAGTTGGCGATGTGTTGCCTGTTCAGGCCCTTTCGCGGGGCAAGCCCGCTCCCACAGAGACTCCGCTCATCTCAAATTTAGCCTTGTGCCTGTGGGAGCGGGCTTGCCCCGCGAAAGGGCCGCTAGGCCCCTGTTTCTGCCGCCCAAAAAAATGCCGCCTCAACTGCCCGAAGGCGGTTGAGGCGGCATGTTCACCTCAGCGGTGCGAAGGCCTTATTGGCAGGCTTCGCAATCCGGCTCGTCGATGGCGCAAGCCTTCGGCACCGGCGCTGGGCCTGCAGCCTGCACCGGAGCGCTGTCGCCACCGCTGGACACGGCGTTGAGCTTGCCGGTGTTGATGGTCGACTTCTCGGTGCTGGTCGCGGCCAGGGCACGGAGGTAGTAGGTGGTCTTCAGACCACGGTACCAGGCCATGCGGTAGGTCACGTCCAGCTTCTTGCCCGAAGCGCCGGCGATGTACAGGTTCAGCGACTGGGCCTGGTCGATCCACTTCTGGCGACGGGAGGCGGCATCGACGATCCACTTGGTCTCGACTTCGAACGCGGTGGCGTACAGATCCTTCAGCTCTTGCGGGATACGCTCGATCTGCTGGACGGAACCGTCGTAGTACTTCAGGTCGTTGATCATGACCGAGTCCCACAGGCCACGGGCCTTCAGGTCGCGTACCAGGTACGGGTTGATCACGGTGAATTCG
>Ga0160475_100334_pt1 | contig 23879 bp, 19 predicted proteins | sample HID1975M_E11MG_FD_108254 | JGI IMG/M metagenome (GOLD analysis project Ga0160475, IMG submission 108254) | Enriched soil microbial communities from UW Madison campus, WI, USA - HID1975M_E11 MG | ecosystem: Environmental > Terrestrial > Soil > Unclassified | place: USA: Madison, Wisconsin... | reverse complement strand
GCCAGCACTGACAGAAGAGCTTTGAGTCAGTGCCCGCTCTGGGTCGAAAGATGCCACTCACACCTGAAAGGGCTGCCCAATGGCAGCCCTTTCAGGTTTTGGCACCGACTGGCGTGAATGCAATCTCCAGGGCCTTGCCTGCGCAGGCAAGGCCCGGTCAAGCGGCTCCCTTGGCCTGCTGCTCCAGGTGCACCTGCAAGGTCGGATCGATTTGCAGTGCGCCGGCCAGTTCGTCAAGGTAGGCCCGCTCTGCGTCCTGCTGGTCATCCACCAGCATCACGCTGGCCAGGTACATTTCCGCGGCCATGGCCGGGTCCTGGGCCGACTGAGCCACCTCGGCGGCATCGAGTGGCTTGCTGACTTCCTCATCCAGCCATTGCTGCAGTTGCGGGTCGCTGGTGTGACGTTTGATTTCCGCGTAGATCAGCTGTTCTTCCTGCTTGTCGATGCGACCGTCAGCCTTGGCTGCCGCAATCAGCGCGCGCAAGATTGCATGGCTGTGATCCTCGGCCTCGGGGCCGGACAATTGATCGACAGTACGCACCGCCTGTTGCGGGGCTGCCGCCTGGCTGCGCTGCCAGCTTTGATAGGCCTGGAACGCCATCATGCCCAACGACGCGAGGGCCGCGTAATTGGTGCCACCGGAGGAGCGCCCCTGGGTATAGCCGCTAGCGCTGCTGCCACCACCGCCACCCAACAGGCCGCCCAGTAAACCACCCAGGCCACCACCGCCACCCGTTGCACCGCCGCCGCCAAGCAGACCACCCAGCAAGCCGCCCAAACCGCCCAGGCCGTCTTGCGATGACATGCCGCCGCTCCCTTGTTGCGCTCGCGAGCCTTGCCCGGCCCGCAGTAACTGTTCGAGTAGATCGCTGGTGTTCATGGTACCGCCCTCGGTCGGTAGTCGTTGCCCAGACAAGCAACGATAGCCCCCTCAAGGCGATCCGCCATCACCGTCTGACCGACGGGAAACGCAGGCTTACCGAGCGGGTAGGTTTATGTGAGCATACCCACCCTGCGATGCCCCATCCCATGCCCCAACGAGAGGCTGTATGTCGATTTTCAACGAAAGAACCCTGACGCTGACCCTGGCCGTCGTCGGCCTGTTGGGGCTGTCGAACCTGCATGCCGCCAGCAAACCCACCACCAAGCTGGCACCTGAAATCAACGTCACGGTGCTCGGTGGCAAGTTCAGCTTCAACCTGCCGGCAGGTTTCACCGCGAGCCCTCTGAGCGCTGATGAACAGAGCAGCGAAGGCGCCGGCAGCGTGGGTACCCTGTATGCCAATGCGCAGGAAAAGCGCGTGGTCATGGTGGTCGAGAAACCGCTCCCCGAAGCTTCTCGCCCCGGCGACAACGACGATGCCTTCCTCGACGGCGCCGTCAGTGGCTTCGTCAACCGCCAGAGCGCCGAACTGCCGGACTTTCGACAAACCGGCGAATCGCGCCTCACCCTCAACGGCCTGGGAGTGCGACAAGTCGACAGTACGGCAACCCTGGGCGGCGGCAAAACGTTGAACAGCACCTTTATTGCAGGCTCCGGTGATCGCATGGCCGTCATCCAGGTCATTTCCCGCGGCGACCAAGCCAGCGGTCATGCTGCGCTGGTCAAGCGAATTGCAGGCGAGTCCTCGATGCCGGTTTCGGAATCGCCCGAAAACGGCAGTAAATAGCACGCAACTCAAAGCCCTCCGCCAAAGCGGTACTGCCAGACAATGGCAAAGCCATCGTATTCGCTGCCAGTGCGGCTGTACGCACCATGACTGCCAGACAGCTTCAGCGAATGGTTGCGGTTGACCGGCAGGGTGAGGGTGGCCCCGTAGCGGGTGTTCTCTTGGTAATCGTGGTTGCCGACGCCATTGATCGAGGTGCTCCCGCCGGCAAGGTAAGTGGCATCCAGCGACACCCACACACCGTTGGTGAAGGCGTAGATCATGTGCCCCTGCAGCTGATAGAGCGGGTCTTGGGACGCCGTGCGATTGCCGAAGTAATCGTCATTGTCGGTGAAGTAGGTTGCCGCTGCGGCCAGCTCCAAGGTCACCGCCCCCAGCCGCTTGGAGATCCCCAGTTCGGGCTTGAATGACCAGCGATTGTTGCCCAGGTTGACCAGCCTGCCGGGGTCATATTGGCCAAGGGGGGCGGTGATCGCCAGGCTGGCACCGATGATCACGTCCTGCCGGTAGTCAGCGAACTCGGCAAGGGACAGCGCCGGAGCGCCATACAGGTTTACCGAAAAGCGAAATCTTGGATCGATCAGGCCGGTGACATCACGCTCCCTGGGTTCACCGGCAAACAGCGCAGACCCCTTCAAATGCGCCCTGGGTATGACGACATCGAACTTCCCCGATCGACCCCATACGTCCAGAGACCTGGCAAAGGCAACCACCGCCGACTTGATCTTGATCTTGCCATCCTGCAGCGGTACCGAAGGGCTGGCAGTGACACTGCCATCAAGCTCGCTGTAGCCCATCAGCAAGAAATTGATGCCGACCGGGGTATTGCTGTACGACCTGGGTTCAAGATCTTCGGCAGCGGCCGTGCAGGCCAGCAGGGCAAGTGAGGCGGCGGCGCAGGATTTGTGTGTCATGCACATTCACGCGCTTCCTGTCGGCCCCAGAGTGGTATGTATTGTTGTAGCGCATGGTTTCAAAGTTCGGAGCGTCCGCTTTGGGTCGAACGCAGCCCTTGGTCGCAAGTCTGATCTGGCCTCATCGCCGGCAAGCCGGCTCCCACCTTTACAGTGCCAGGCCTGGGTCCCTGTGGGAGCCGGCTTGCCGGCGATGAGGCCGGCGCATTTCAAACCCCGGGCAGACCCTAGACACCGTCTGCCATCCTGAAGCACAGGTTCACCGTCGTTCCCTTGTTTTTGCCCGTGGCCAGGCTAGCGTGACCGCCAAAGCGCTGCATGATCAATTTCACCAACATCAACCCGATTCCAAAGCCTCCCTGTTTGATCGCGCAACGCGGCCGAAACAACGCTTTCTGTTGGGCAGCGGTCAATCCCTTGCCGGTGTCCTGAACGATTATGTTCAAGCGCTTGGACGTGCGCTGATTGATGGTGATGTACAACGTCCCCCCGTCTGGCATCGCATCTATCGCATTGGAGACCAGACTCTCCAATATTTGAACCAGCAACGGACGATGACCTGTGACCGGCAGCGTGCTGGTGACTGAAAACTCTACATGCACATTGGCGTTGTTCAATGGCAGTTCGAAATTTCGCAAGGTCTCAAGTACTGCATCCACCGGGTCGACCCTGCCGATCTCACCCTTCATCGATGTGGACGCCACATGCAGTTCCTTGATCCAGTCCGACATGCAATCGACCTGGTTGATGATGTCCCCGATGTTTTTGCCGGCGGCTTGAGTGCCGATCTCCAGGGCCAACTCCGCACTGGAGCGGACCGCGGCGAGGGGGTTGCGCAAGTTGTGAGCCACGACGCTGGTCACTTCGTTGAGCAAGGTGGCCATTTCGTGGTCAATGTTCTTTTGAGTCCTCGAAGGAAACAGGTTGCCAAGCCTGCCCGTAAAGGCGAGAAGGCCGAGATAGATCAACGCTGCGCCAATCGAGCAGGCCAACCACACCACCCCGTAACCCAATCGGGTCTGGGTCAGCCATCCTGGGGGTTCTGTATAGAACTCCACGACGGAGGGTACTTCACCCGCTTTGTTGACGAGCGGGATGTAGTGCTCGATGAACAGGTTGCTTGGCTTTCGAATGAACTGCTGTTCTTTACGGCTTTCTTTTACCTGATGGTAGCTTGCAACGACGCCTCCCTTGCCGGACTCGGTGCTCTCAAGCTCGTCGTTGTCCGGGAATTGCTGGCCGATCAGTTTTGAGTTGCTGGACCAGATGATGACTTTGTCGGGGGCATAAACATTGATCAATAAAGTATCCGACTGACTGGCAATGTTGCTCAGGCTCGCAAAGAACTGATTTCGGGCCTTCTGACGATTGATCCGGTCTTCTTGAGACAAGCCGCTGTCCGCACGCGCGTCCAGCAGGTCGCTTGTTTGATACCCCGGTAGCCCTGTACTCGCCGTGTCCACGGCTCCCAAGGCCTGGATGAACTTGGCCGTGAATGCCGTACTTTGTTCGGTGCTGATACTGACAATCACGCTGGTGGCAATCAGTCCAACCAGGGCGGCGACTGTGAGGATACGGGCTCTGATGGGGAGCGAAGGTCTGCGGGTGGCTTTGAGTTTCGCCCAAAGCGAGGCGCGTTCATGTCGACTGGATTTTTCGCATGCCGCGGTGGGCGGGGTACTCTCTTGAGTTTGCGGCATGCGCTTCACACCTCGAGATTGTGAGAGAACACTCTGCAATGCAATTTCGATAATGGAACAAGCACGCACCATGCCAGGCTCGATAGCCTCTGGCGCCTGGGTTGAGGCTCAGGCGCGCTAAAGGCATTACCCAGAAATTACCCTTATTTGGGGGTTTTGGGGTTTTCCATCCACCCGAACGAGGGTGTCCGCGCGCTCAGGCGGGGAAGTGGGTGATCCAGTGCCTGGCAATCTCTTCGCGCCGGCAGATCCACACTGCGTCGTGGCCTTGCACGTAGTCGAGAAAGCGCGCAAGTGCCATCGCGCGACCCGGATGGCCACTGATTCGCCCATGCAGGCCGACGCTCATCATCTTCGGGTGCTGCGAGCCCTCCTGCCACAGCAGGTCGAACGCATCCTTGAGCAGCCGGAAGAAGTCTTCACCGCTGGCGAAACCGTTCGACAGCAGATAGCGAGCGTCGTTGTTGACCAGTGTGTAAGGGATCACCAGATGGGCGGGCGAGCCGGGAAGCCAATAGGGCAGATCATCGTTGTAGGCGTCCGAGCTATAGAGAAACCCGCCTTCCTCGCGCAACAGGCGACGGGTGTTCTGGCTGACCCTTCCTGTGTACCAGCCTACGGGGCGTTTACCGCAGATCTGCTCGATCACGTCGCGGGTGAGGCCGATATGGCGCCGCTCCTCGTCTTCGGGCATATCGCGATAGTCCAGCCAACGGTAGCCATGCCCGGCAATCTCATGCCCGGCAGCGCAGAGCGCATGGCCAATCGCGGGGGTGAGTTCCAGTGCCCGGCCCACGGCGAAGGCGGTCAGCGGCAGGCCTCGGGCACCGAACAGTTGCAGAATGCGCCACACGCCCGCGCGCGCGCCGTATTCGTACATGCCCTCGACGCTCAAGTCGGGTTCCCCCACGCGCGGCGGACGGCCCGGTAGCTCGTGAAGCCAGGCCTCCGACTGGGCATCGCCATTGAGGGTGCATGACTCCGCGCCCTCTTCGATGTTGAGTACGAACTGGAGGGCGACGCGCGCCTCACCGGGCCAGCGCGGGTGGGGTGGTTGGCCACCGTAACCGATGAGGTCGCGCGCGGACATCAGCCCAGCTCGAACGTCGTGACGCCGAACACACGTTCGTGCGCGATCGCAGGAGGAGGGCCGAGGTACATGCGCGCACAGCCGAAAACCTCGATCATGCCCTGTTGCTGCACGAGCGCCATGGCAGCGGGGTTGTTCTCCGGGGCATCGAGAAACAGCGGGCCACCCTGGGCAAATTCCGCCAGGTGCGCATAAAGCGCATTGGCTGCCGAGGCGTCATCGGCAAACAAGGGGCCAATCTTGCAGCCTTCCCTGCAGCGCCTTGCTACGCCATAGCCGCTGAGCCTGCCGTCACGCCGGCAACCAACGGCAAGTGCATCGGCTTGGGCGATCCACCCGCTGAGGAAGGTTTCGCGTGCGGCGGGAAAGCAAGTGCGGTCGTAAGCGACGACCTGGTCGAAAGGGAAGGTGGCCAACGGAACAATGTCCTGGTCGCCCAGTTGCGAAGTCGTCGGGCGTTTGCTGACGCTGGCACGAAAACGCAGGTTGCGATGGGAGAAGACGAAACCACCCTTGGCGTAGTAGTCCTGCATCGCGAAGACGCCATCCATGCCGATGCTCGAGCCAGGGCGCAGGCGGGCGAGGAGTCGCTCGCGGCGTGCGTGCCAGAGGGTATCGCCCAGGCCTTGGCCTCGATATTCGGGTCGAACGATAAAAAAACCCATGAAGCCAAATTCGCCATTGTAGGCGGTGATGGCACCGCCCCCTATCAGTTCGGCGCCCCTGGACGCCGCGATGAAGGCAGCAGGGTCAGTGGCCCAGAACAGCTCGGCATCGTGAAGGCCGGGATTCCAACCCTCACGGGCAGCCCAGTCGACAAGCTCGTCCAGTTCGGGACGTGTCATGTTGCGTATGACCAGCGGAGTCGACACCGTGACGTTCTCCTCGGACGCTTCGAGCCTGTGGAGCAACCTCCACTCTGGAGACTTTCGGTATAGCTTCATCTCGAGTATTGATCCAGCGAGCACGGTCGAACTCGCAAGATAGAACGTAATGGGCAATCCGATATGGCCTCATCGCCGGCAAGCCGGCTCCCACAGCGACAGTGCCAGGCCTCAGTCCAACGCCGTCATGTGGGAGCAACTGTCTTGCTCAATTTCCAAAAGCTGACGCAATTTCCTGTGGGAGCGGGCTTGTCCCGCGAACACCGGCGAAGCCGGTGCCAGACTCCGCGCTGCCCGTTTCGCGGGGCAAGCCCGCTCCCACATGGATCACGCTGAGCCCTGATCAAGGCATGCCATCAGCCAAGGTGACCGCGCTGTGCAGATTCTCCAGGAAATCCCGGATCTGCCGCTCGCCCCGCAAATGCACCGTCCGCACATCAGGCGCCACAGCCAGGCGCATGGCTTCAATGCCTGGCCGATAACCCCTGTCGAACTGCCAGACAAACTTCAGGAACTCAAGGAACGCTTTGTCCAACTGTTCCTTGCAGCCCGCGGCCCGATCAGGCCGAGGCCTGTCCAGTACGCTGCGCAGGATCACGCGCTTGAGGCAGGTCAGGCGCGGCGTATCCAGCCAGATCACCAGCTGCGCGCGGGGCAGGCGCAGGTCGAACGTGCGCCGGGCGTAGTTGCCTTCGCACACCCAGCTGTCACCGGCGACGGCTTCGCCGACCCGGGTGCGGAACTGCTCAGGGTCGGGCTCGGTCCAGCCAGGTTCCCAGAACAGTTTGTCCAGATGAATGACCGGCAGGCCGAGCCGCTGGCCCAAGGCACGGGCAAGCGTCGATTTGCCACTGCCAGCATTGCCCAGAATCACAATCCGTTGCATGAGGGGCGTCCAGTCGAAAAAAATGGACGGCGATTGTGCGGTTTTTGCCTGCGCTGTCAATGGCCCTCATCCAACGGCACACTACGCTTCCATCATCAAGTGAACGAGGATGATTCATGATCATTCGCCAGGGTATTGCCGCGGACTACCCGTTGCTGCTCGACATCTGGCTGCGCGCCGTGCGCGCCACCCACCATTTTCTGCAAGCGTCCGATATCGAGGCGCTGATCGTGCCGCTGCGCGACAGTTACCTGCCCGCTGTCGAACTCAGGGTCGCGGTCGATGCCGATGACACCCCGCTGGGGTTCATCGGGCTAAACGAGGACCACGTGGAAATGCTCTTCGTCGCCCCGGACGTGCATGGTCAGGGCATCGGCAGGGCGCTGCTGGATCATGTGCGCGCATCGCGCAAATCGCTCAGCGTCGATGTCAACGAACAGAACCCCCATGCCGTAGGCTTCTACCTGCACTATGGGTTCGTGCAGACCGGCCGGTCCCCGCTGGACGGCGAGGGCCGGCCCTTCCCGTTGTTGCACATGCGCATGCCCGGTTGAAGCTGATCAGTACGGGCAGGCCGGCTGCACCTGGCCCCGGCCGATGCCGTAGTACGCAAGACCTGCGGCGGCCATGTGCTCGGGCTCGAACAGGTTGCGGCCGTCGAACACTACCCGGTCGGCCAGTTGCTGCGGCACCTGCTCCAGGTTCAGTACCCGGTAGTCCTGCCATTCGGTGACGATCACCAGGGCGTCGGCGCCCTGCAGGGCATCGTCCTTGCACGGCACCAGCTGCAGGTCCGGGCGCGGGCCGTAGTGCTGCTGGATCGCCTCCATCGCCTGCGGGTCGTGGGCCTGAACCCGCGCCCCGGCGGCCCACAAGGCTTCCAGCAGCACCCGGCTGGAAGCCTCGCGGATATCGTTGGTGTTGGGCTTGAACGACAGCCCCCACAAGGCGAAGACCTTGCCACGCAAGCCGCCCGGGTAGTGCCGCTGGATCTTGTCGAACAGCCGATGCTTCTGCCGCCGGTTGACCGACTCGACCGCGTGCAGCAGTTGCGGATCGAAACCTTCCGCCTCGGCACTGCGGCGCAGGGCTTGCAGGTCCTTGGGGAAGCACGAGCCGCCAAAGCCACAGCCGGCGTAGATGAAGTCGTAGCCGATGCGCGGGTCCGAGCCGATGCCGCGGCGCACCATTTCGATGTCGGCGCCCAGGTGCTCGGCCAGGTTGGCCATTTCGTTGATGAAGGAGATCTTCGTCGCCAGCATGCAGTTGGCCGCGTACTTGGTCAGCTCGGCGCTGCGCGCGTCCATCACCATGAGTTTTTCCCGCTTGCGGTTGAACGGCCTGTACAGCTCGCGCAGCAGCTCCACCTCGCCCGGCCCGGCGCCGCCGATGATGATGCGCTCGGGGCTCATGCAGTCATCCAGGGCCGTGCCTTCCTTGAGAAATTCCGGGTTGCTGATGACCTGGAAGCGCCCGGTGTCGGCCACGGCCTGGGCGATGCGCGCTTTGATCCGATCCACCGTGCCCACCGGCGAAGTGGACTTGTTGATGACCACCTTGGCACCGATGGCGTGTTCGAGGATGTTGTCGACCACGGCAAAGACCTGGCTCAGGTCGGCGCCGCCATCGGCCAGCGGCGGGGTGCCGACGGCGATGAACAGCAGGCGCGCATGGTTGCTGGCAAGGCCTGGGTCGGTGGTGAAGCGCAAGCGCCCGCACGCCAGGTTCTTTTCCAGCAGCGGCGCCAGGCCGGGCTCGAAGATCGGGCAATGTCCTTGACCGAGGGCGGCGACCCGTTCGGCATCGACATCCATGCACAGCACCGAGTGCCCCACCTGGGCCAGGCACACCGCCTGGGTCAGGCCCACATAGCCAGTACCGAATACCGTAACCTTCATTTGACAGCTCCCTGGTCGTCTCTTGGCAGGTGGCGGGTAGCTGAAAAAGTGTCACGTTTGTATTGAGGATTTGTGACCAGGGGCCCGTCAGGTCAGCTTGCGCACCCGCCGCCAGACGGTGCTGCGGCTGACCCCAAGACACCGAGCGGCCTCGTCCATGTCGCCGTCGCAGCGGTCCAGCACCTGGCGGGCATGGGCCGCTTCCGCCGCCTTGCCCAGGCTGCGCAGGTTGTCAGTGGGGGCAGGGGGCAAGGCTTCGGCCGTGTCGGCGTGGAGTAACTCCGGGAACAGCGTGTACAGGTCGACGCCACCGTCGTCGCCCAGTGTGCCCAGGCACAGGGCCGCCCGTTCGGCGATGTTGTCCAGCTCACGGATGTTGCCAGGCCAAGGGTGGCGCAGCAGCAGTGGCAGCAGGGGCTGCACATGCTCCGGGCCAGCCGGTGGCATGCCGCTCGCGCGGCTGTGGTGCGCCAGCAGGGCATTGAACAGCGGCAGGATGTCTTCGATCCGCTCACGCAGCGGCGGCACGGCCAGGCGCAGGGTGTTCAGGCGATAGAACAGGTCCTGGCGAAAACGTTGGTCGGCGATGCGCGCGGTCAGGTCGCAATGGGTGGCAGCAATCACCCGGATATCCACCGCGGTCGGCTCGCAGGCGCCCAGGCGTAGCACCTCGCGCTCCTGCAGCACACGCAGCAGGCGGGTTTGCAGCGCCACCGGCATGTCGCCGATCTCGTCGAGGAACAAGGTGCCGGTGTGGGCCAGCTCGATCAGGCCGGGCTTGCCGCCCTTGCGCGAGCCGGTGAAGGCGCCGTCCTCGTAGCCGAACAGTTCGCTTTCGAGCAGTGATTCAGGCAAGGCCGCGCAGTTGATCGCCACGAACGGCGCCTGCTGGCGCGGGCTGGCGTTGTGCAGGCTTTGCGCCAACAGCTCCTTGCCGGTGCCGCTCTCGCCGGTGATCAGCACCGTGGCGTCGGTCTGCGCGTAACGCTGCGCCAGGCGCAGGGTGGCGCGAAAGGCCGGGGCGTCGCCGAGCATCTGCTCGAAGCGGTGGCGGGCGTTGAACTGGCGCGCGGCGGGTTGCTCGCGCAGGCGACGAGGCATGCGCCGCGCGGGTGTTTCATCAAGCCTGGCACCCAGGGTCACCAGGCTGTCGAAGGTATGGCGCAGGCTTTCGGCATCCAGCGCCAGCACCCCTTGGGCACCGGCTGCGTCGGCCAGCTGGCAGACCGTCGGCGAGCCGATGATGACTTCGAAGCCATCTTCGACCAGGCCTTCGACCTGCGCCCGGGCTTGCTCCAGGCTGGTGTAGGTATGCTCGCGGATCTGCAGGGTGAACAGCGCCTGCATCGCGGCCAGCTCCGGGTAGGGCTGGCCAAAACTGAGGATGCCCACCCGGCTGGCCCGGTCGCGGGCCAGGACCAGGGCACGGATCAGGTCGAATTCGCCCAGGTGCAGGGTCCGCACCGTGGTCGAGAGGTGCTGGCGCAGGTAGTCTGCGGCCGCACCGGAACACAGGATGACGTCTGCCTGCTGGCGGCTTTCCAGCTCGCGCGCCAGGGGCAGCAAATCGGCCAGGGTGGTTTCGATGACCTCGATGCGCGCCTGCTGCCGGTAGTCGGCGCTTACCTGCTCGATCAACTGTGCCATGCGGCTGGGCGCGGCGGGGCGATGCAAGTGGGTGACCAGCGCGATCACGCGCGGCAGGTAAGCGGCAACAGGCATACAGGCTCCTTTTCAGTTACAGCGGATTGACCAGGTGTCCGCCATCCACGGCCAGCACGCTGCCGGTCATGTAGGCACCGGCGTCGCTGGCCAGCAACAGCAAGGGGCCATCGAGCTCCTGCAACTGCCCCAGGCGGCGCATCGGCACTTGCCCCTTGATGTAGCCCTGGCCGGCCTCGCCGTCGAAGTAGTCTTCGTTCATCTCGGTCTTGAAGTAGCCCGGTGCGATGGCATTGACGCGGATCCGGTAGCGCGCCAGCTCCAGCGCCATGGCCTTGGTCAGTTGCACCACGGCGGCCTTGGCCGTGCAGTAGTGGCTCAGGCCAGTGCCGACGCGCAGGCCGAGGATCGAGGCGATGTTGACGATGCTCCCCGGCCGTTCGGCCTTGACCAGGCGCTGGCTGGCGCACTGGGCGACGTGGAACACGCCGTCGAGGTTGGTCGAGAGCATGCGCTGCCAGTCCTGCTCGCTCAGTTCGAGGAAGCGCCCAGGGTCGCCGATACCGGCATTGTTGATCACCACGTCGACCACGCCGAAGCGTGCCTCGGCCTGGTCGAAGGCCTGTTCGACGCTGTCGCGCCGGGTCACGTCGAGGGCCACGGCCAAGGCTTCACCGCCGTTGGCCTGGAGCGTTTCGGCCAGCGCCTGCAGGCGCTCGACCCGGCGCGCGGCCAGCACCACACGGGCGCCGGCGGCCTGGGCCAGGCGGGCGAAGTGGGCACCCAGGCCGCTGGAGGCACCGGTCACCAGCACGGTCTTGCCGGCCAGGGAAAATGTGTTTGCAAGCATGTCGTTGCTCCTTGATCTCAGAGTACTTCGAACAGGCCGGCGGCACCCATGCCACCGCCCACGCACATGGTCACCACGACGTAGCGCACCCCGCGCCGTTTGCCTTCGAGCAAGGCATGCCCGACCATCCGCGCGCCGCTCATGCCATAGGGATGGCCGATGGCGATGGCACCGCCGTTGACGTTCAGGCGTGCCGGGTCGATGCCCAGCTTGTCGCGACAGTACAGCACCTGGCAGGCGAAGGCTTCGTTGAGTTCCCACAGGCCGATGTCGTCGACCTTCAAGCCATGCTGCTTGAGCAGGCGCGGCACCGCGTATACCGGGCCGATGCCCATCTCTTCCGGGGCCAGGCCGGCCACGGCGATGCCGCGGTACAGGCCGATCGGGCGCAGGTTGCGCTGTTCGGCCAGGCGCGCGTCCATCAGCACGCAGGCGCTGGCGCCGTCGGACAGCTGGCTGGCGTTGCCGGCGGTGATGCAGCCACCTTCGAGCACCGGCTGCAGGCGTGTCAGGTCGTCCAGGACGGTTTGCGGGCGGTTGCCCTCGTCCTGTGCCAGGGTCACCTGGCGGTAGCTGACCTCGCCGGTCTGCTTGTCCTTGACCAGTTGCTGGGCCGTCACCGGCACGATCTCGGCTTCGAACAAGCCGTCGCGCTGGGCGCAAGCGGTGCGCAGCTGCGACTGCAGGGCGTAGGCGTCCTGGGCTTCACGGCTGATGCCGTAGCGCTTGGCGACGTGCTCGGCGGTTTGCAGCATCGGCATGTAGGCGTGCGGCACACGCTGGATCACCGCGCTGTCCTGTTCGCCCAGCGCCCACTCGAGGTTGCGCGTCTGCACCGCGCTGATGTTTTCCTGGCCGGCGCCGATGGTCGCCTGCATGCCATCGACGATGATCTGCTTGGCGGCGGTGGCGATCGCCATCAGGCCGGAGGCGCACTGGCGGTCCAGGGTCTGGCCGCTGACCGACACCGGCAGGCCGGCAGCCAGCGCGCTCATGCGGCCAAGGTTCCAGCCGGCGGTGCCGGAGGGCATCGCGGTGCCCATGACCAGGTCTTCGATTTCGTCAGCGGCGATGCCGGCGCGTTCGACCGCCGCCTGGATGGCGTGCGCTGCCAGGCTCGGCGAGCGGACGTTGTTCAGCGCGCCGCGAAAGGCCTTGCCGATGGGCGTACGGGCGGTGGAGAGGATGACGGCTTCTTTCATGATCGGGGTTCCTTGAGACCAGGGGAGAACAACTCAGAGGCTGGGTGCGCCGAGCTTCGTGCTGGAAGCCATGCGCCGCAGCAATGGTGCTGGCTGCAACCACATGCGGCCGTAGGCGCCGAGCTGGTCGTGCAGTTGCTCGATGCCTGTCAGCACCTTGTCCAGGCCCAGCTCGCGGGCATAGTGCAGCGGGCCGCCACGCCAGGCCGGGAAGCCGTAGCCGTTGGTCCACACCAGGTCGATGTCGCCACTGCGCAGGGCAATGCCTTCGTCGAGCAGTTGCAGGCCTTCGTTGATCAGCATGAACAGGCAGCGGTCGTGGATTTCTGCGTCGCTGATGGGGCGCCGGATGATGCCCAGCTTGGCCGCCAGTTGCGCCGCGATCTGCTCCACTTCCGGGTCTTCGATGCGCTCGCGGCCTTCGTAGCGGTAGAACCCGCGGCCGCTCTTCTGGCCATGGCGGCCCAGGTGGTAGAGCTCGTCGGCCAGGCGGAAGTAGCTCGGGTCGTGGGCGATCTCGCTGCGCCGCGACTGGCGCACCAGGTAGCCGACATCGATGCCGGCCAGGTCATACATGGCGAACACGCCCATGGCCAGGCCCAGGCCGGTCAGCACTTTGTCCACCTGGGCGGGCGAGGCGCCTTCGAGCACCAGGCGATGGGCCTCGCGGCCGTAGGGTTCGAGCATGCGGTTGCCGATGAAGCCAAAGCACACGCCGGACACCACCGGCAGCTTGCCGATGCGCTTGGCGATCTTCAGCGTGGTGGCCAGCACGTCCGGCGCCGTGGCCCGGCCACGCACCACTTCAAGCAGGCGCATGACATTGGCCGGGCTGAAGAAGTGCAGGCCGACCACATCCTGCGGGCGCTGGGTGCAGCCGGCGATGCGGTCGACATCCAGCGTCGAGGTGTTGCTGGCGAGGATCGCGCCGGGCTTGCACACCCGGTCGAGGGTGCGGAATACCTGCTGCTTGATCGACAGGTCCTCGAACACTGCTTCGATCACCAGGTCAGCGTCGGCCAGGTCGGCATAGTCGAGCGTGCCTTGCAGCAGGCTCATGCGTTGTTCGAGTTGCTCGGGGGTGAGCTTGCCGCGCTTGATGCTGCTTTCGTAGTTCTTGCGGATCTGTGCCAGGCCCCGGTCCAGCGCCTCGGGCTTGAGCTCCAGCAAGCGCACCGGGATACCGGCGTTGATGAAGTTCATGGCGATACCGGCGCCCATGGTGCCGGCGCCGATCACCGCCACATTGGCAATGTTGCGCAGTGTCGTGTTGGCATCGATACCCGGCACCCGCAGCGCTTCGCGTTCGGCGAAGAACTGATGGCGCAGAGCCGTGGCCTGTGGGTCTTGCAGGGCTTCGCGGAACAGCGCCTGCTCGCGGGCCAGGCCCTCGGCCAGTGGCAGTTCGCAGGCGGCGCGGACGGCGGCCAGCACCCGCAGGGGTGCCCGCTGGCCGGGTTTGCGGGCGACCAGCTGGGCTTCGCGGCTGGCGAAGAAATCGCTGGCCAGGCCGTCTGCCAAGGGGATTGGTGTGGCCGCGGGCGCAGTGGGTTGGGCCAGCAGGTCACGGGCGAAGGCGCAGGCCAGTTCCAGCAGGTCCTGGCCGGGCTCGGGCAGGCGGTCGATCAGGCCCAGGGCCAGGCCCTGGCGGGCATCGATCGGGTCGCCGCTGAGCATCATGTCCAGCGCCGGCTCCACGCCGACCAAGCGCGGCAGGCGCTGGGTGCCACCGGCGCCGGGCAGCAGGCCCAGGCGTACTTCGGGCAGGCCCAGGCGGGCGTGGGCAGTGGCCAGCCGATGGCTGCAGGCCAGGGCCAGTTCCAGGCCACCGCCCAGGGCGACGCCGTCGATGGCGGCGATCAGCGGTTTGTCGATGCGGGTCAGTGCTTCGAGCAATTCGGGCAGTGCCGGTTCCTCCCAGGTCCGCGGGCTGCCGAACTCGCTGATGTCGGCGCCGGCGCTGAAGGGTAGCTGCTGCCCGTGCAGGATGATGGCCTGCACCTCGGGGTCGGCGGCGGCCTGGCTGCACGCCTGCATCAACGCCTGGCGCAGGTCGTGGCCAAGGGCGTTGACCGGTGCGTGGCACAGGCCAATCAGGGCCAGTTGGTGGTCGCGGCGATAGTCGATCAGCTGCTGCATGGGAGGAGACTTCCTGTTCTTGGCCCCAGGCAGGCGATGTAAGTCTCGCCTTGGGCTGGGACGAATGAAAAAAAACGAGGTGACGGCCAGTAGCGCTGGCCGCCACCCGAAAAATCCGCTGCCTGGAGGGGGCAGGCAGCGGAAACCAGCAAGGTTGGGTCAGCGGGCGAATGCGGCTTCGCTGATGTCCATCAGGTTGTGGCTGCCGCTGCGAATCAGCGTTTCGTGCAGGTTGGCGCGCGGCAGCAGGCGCTGCAGGTAGAAGCGCGCGGTCTCGCGCTTGCCCTGGTAGAACGCTGCGTCATCGCTGCCGGCGGCCAGTGCCTGTTCGGCCACGCACGCGGCGCGCAGCCAGAGGTAGCCGGTCAGGGTGTAGCCGCTGAGCATCAGGTAGTCGTAGGCGCTGGCGCCGATCAAGTTGGCGTCGGTCTGGCTGGCGTCGCGCAGCCAGTCGCTGACATCGCGCCAGGCCGTCACTTGCTTGAGCAGGGCCTGGGCCAGGTGGGCTGGGGCCGTGGTGCTCTGGATGAAGTCTTCGATCTCACCCAGCAGCTCGGCCAAGGCTTCACCGCCATCGGCCAGCACTTTGCGGGTCAGCAGGTCGAGGCCCTGGATGGTATTGGTGCCTTCGTAGATCGCGGTGATGCGCACATCGCGGGCGATCTGCTCCATGCCCCACTCGCGGATGTAGCCGTGGCCACCGAACACCTGGATACCCAGCTGCGCCGCTTCGTTGCCGGCCTCGGTGACGAAGCCTTTGGCAATCGGGGTGAGTAGCGCCAGCCGGCGTGCCGCGGCCTGGCGCACACCGGCGCTGGCGCCGTGGTGCAGTTGGTCGACGCCCTTGGCACAGGTGTAGGCGAGCATGCGACCGCCTTCGGCGTAGGCCTTCTGGGTCAGCAGCATGCGCCGCACATCGGCATGGCCGATGATCGGGTCGGCTGGCTGGTCGTTGCGCAGGCGCGGCGTGGCGCGCATCTGCACACGCTCGCGGGCATAGGCCAGGGCGCCCTGGAACGACGCCTCGGCGTGGGCCTGGGCCTGTTGGCAGACCGCCAGGCGCGACTCGTTGATGTAGGTGAACATGGCGTTCAGGCCACGGTTGACCTCGCCCAGCAGGTAGCCGGTGGCACCGTCGAAGTTGAGCACGCAGGTGGCGTTGCCGTGGATGCCCATCTTGTGTTCGATGGAGCCGCAGCTGACGCCGTTGGGCGCACCCAGTTGGCCTTGTGCATCGACCTGGATCTTCGGCACGGCGAACAGCGAAATGCCCTTGACCCCCGCCGGAGCGCCTTCGAGGCGCGCCAGCACCAGGTGGATGATGTTCTCGGTCATGTCATGTTCACCGGCCGAGATGAACATCTTGCTGCCGCTGATCTGGTAAGTGCCGTCGGCCAGGGCCTTGGCGCTGGTGCGCAGCAGGCCGAGGTCCGAGCCGCAGTGGGCTTCGGTCAGGCACATGGTGCCGCCCCAGCGGCCGGCGATCATCGGCGGCAGGAAACGCTGCTGCAAGGCTTCGTCGGCATGCTCGCTGAGGGTGCTGATGGCGCCGCCGGCGAGGTTGCCGTACATGCCCCAGGCATGGTTGGCGCTGCAGACCATTTCGTAGTTGACGAAGCCCAGCGACGGCGGCAGGCCCTGGCCACCGAAGGCCGGGTTCTTGTCCAGGCCCAGCCAGCCGTTGTCGGCGAAGCGTTTGTAGGCATCGGCGAAACCCGGTGGCGTGATGACCTTGCCGTCCTGCCACTGGCAACCGTGCTGGTCACCCACGGCGTTGAGCGGGGCCAGCTCCTGCTCGGCGAACTTGGCACCTTCCTCGACGATGGCGGCGAACGTGGCCTCGTCCGGGGCTTCACAGCCCGTCAGTTGTTGGTAGTGGCTGCACAGATCGAGCAGCTCCTGGGCAACGAAGGTGATATCGCGCAATGGGGCGGTGTAGCTGGGCATGCCGGACTCCTGGCTGGGTGGACTCGGCATGTTGTAACAGGCAGGCCCCGGCGCCGCGTCCACCCCCCCGGTGGAATGGCGGGTGGAATCGGCGCTGGACCCAGGTGGAGGTCAGTTCAGCAGCTGCAGTTCGCGCGCCGAACACAGGGCGCTGTCGCGGTCGACCACGTCGAGCTTGCGGAACAGGTTGTTGATGTGGGTCTTGACCGTGCTCAGGCTGATGAACATCGCCTCGGCGATCTGCCCGTTGCTTTGCCCGCGCGCCATGCGCTGCAACACTTCCAGCTCACGGCGCGACAGGGGCACGATCAGCGCGCTTTCGGCGCTCTCCTTGTTCGCCAGCAACGGGCGGAACAGCGCATTCAGGTGTTCGCGCGAAGGCGCCGGGGCTTCCAGGCCCAGGCGTTCGCGCACGGGCGGCAGCAGCAGTTGGCGCAGGGTCTCGAGGCAGGTATCGCCCTCGTACTGCAGCAATTGCCCGAAGCCGTAGGTGCAGGCCAGTTGCAGCGCCTGTTCGAGGCTGAGCAAGGCGTCGTCACGGGCGCCACGGTCTTGTAGCAGGGTCGCGTCGAGCAGGAGCGCGTCGAGCAACAGGCGGCGGTTGCCTTGCGCTTGTGCCTGGGCCTGCAGGCTCTGCTGGATCTGCCTGGCCTTGTCACGCTGGCCGAGATGGCGTTGCACCCAGGCATAAGCGAGCCACTCCTCGGGCAGCAATTGGTCGCCATATTGGCGCCTGCACCAGTGCCACTGGTCGAGCCAGTCGGGCAGGTAGTCCTGGTCGTTGTCGCGCAGTGCCAGGCGCGCCAGCCACGCCCCGGCCTGGCGGTAGAGGGTGAACAGGCGGTACTGGCGGGCCAGCCTGCGCACTTCCGCCCAGCGTGCCTTGGCCTGGGCGGTTTCGCCCAGCGCCCAGTGCAGGCACGCCTGGTGGTGGAACACCCAGGGCAGTGCGGCGCTGTGGGGAAAGCCCAGCGCCAGCACTTCGGCCTGGGCCATGGCCTGGCGTGCCTGGGCCAGGCGGTTGGCCTGAAGCAGCGCCAGGCCCTTGCCCAGGTGGCTGAACAGTTCGTAGAAGCGTCCGGAGCTGCCGGTGGCGGGCGTTTCGGCCATGCCTTGCAGGCGCTCCCAGGCGGCATCGGTGGCGCCCTGGGCCAGCTCGATCTGGCCCAGCAGCAGTTGCAGCAGGTTGGTGTAGCCGCTCAGGCCAAAACCCTGCAACTGGCTCAGGGCACGGCTACCTTCGGCGTGGGCTTGTTGCAGCTGGCCGAGCGCGGCCAGGCAGTTGGCGCGGTCGAAATACAGCACCGAGCGCGCCGCATTGTCCTGGGGAAACTGCTGCAAGGCCCGCGCCGCCAGGGCCAGGCCATGGCCCAGGTTGCCGCCCAGGTAGGCCAGGCGGCTGCGCAGGAACATCACCGTCTGCTGCACCCGCTCGGGGTGGCGCGGCACCGACTGGCGGCGCTGCAGGCCGTACAGCTGGTGCAGGCACTGGCAGGCCTGGGCGATATCGTTGGTGACCATCACCGTGGACGCTTCGGTCACCGCCAGGGTGAAGCTGTCGTTGCCGGTGCGGCCGGCGACCTCGTCGAGCACATCGACCAGGGTGTTCACCTTGCCTTCGCGCAGCAGCTCGAAACCATGCCGGTCGACGATGCCGAGCACGGCGTCCAGGTCGCGGGCGCGGCCGAACTGGTAGATCGCTTCGGTGTAGCGGCGCTGCGTCAGCAGCCAGTGGGCAGCCTGGCGATGCAGCTGGCGCAGGCCCTGTGGATCGCGTTGTTTCAGGCGCTGGTAAAGGCTGTTGCGCAGGGCAGGGTGGTAGCGGTATTCGGTGTGGTTGCCCTGGGGCACCTCGATGATCAGGTCCAGGCGCTGCAACTGGCGCAGGGCGGCCGGCACATCGGCCGCCGCGGCGAGTTCGCCGGCAAGGCCGGCATCGAACACCTGGGCCACGGCGGTCTGTTCGAGAAACTGGCGCAACGGCACGGGCAGGCGCTGCAGGCGTTCTTCTTCGAGGAACTGCCGGGCATGGACGTAGGCCTGGCGGGTGATCGGGCGCAGGTCGCCGGGCGCCTGGCCGGTGCTGTGCAGCGCCTCGCGGTAGGCCTTGAGCCAGAACAGCACGCCACTGGGCCAGCCTTCGCTGCCGGCCCGCAACTGATAGAGCGCATCGCTGCCCAGCTTGACCTCGCGGGCGACGGCCAGCTTTTGGGTTTCCTCGCTGTCCAGGGCCAGTTCACGGGTGCCGAGCAAGGTCAGCCGGTCGTCGCGCAGCAGATGGGCCAGGGGCAGGTAGGGCGGGCCTTCGCTGGCCGCGAGCAGGCGCAGGGCAGGCGGCGGGTAGCGCAGCAGCGTGTCGAGGTACTGCCAGGCGGGTGGGGCGTTGAGCAGGTGCAGGTCGTCGAGCAGCAGGGTCACCGGTGCCTGACGGGCCTCCAGGTCTGCCAGGATCAGGCTCCACAGGCGTTCGGCTTGCGGCGTTTCGCGTTGCTGCGCCGGCAGTTGCAGCGCCGCGTGCAAGTGCAGCAGCAGGGCCAGTGGCTGGTTTTCGGCGCGGGTCAGGCGCAGCCACCCCCAGGCCCCGGACAGGCTGCGCGCGAACTGGCCGAGCAGGGTGCTCTTGCCATAGCCCAGTGGCGCTTGCAGGAGCACGAAGGTGCCATCGTCCAGCGCGTTGGCCAGGTGTTCGAGCAGCCGCGTACGCACCACGCCCCTGGGCGGTTCGGCGGGCGGACGCAGCTGGTTTGGTTTGAGCGCGGGAAGATGCATGGCGAGCAGGTTCCGTCGGTTCGGTCGGACATCCTAGCCGAGCGCGTGAGCGTGGCGGGTAAATTTTTGGTGGTTCACGGGGGGAGGGATGGGGGGCGGGTGCCCGTCGTGGGAGTTGCGTGAGGGCGAATATCGAGCGCCGCCCGCGCGGCGCATCGCGAGCAAGCTCGCTCCTACATTTGTTGCAACGTGCCACGGTCTGTCAGGCCATGGTTGCCCGCTTTTTAGCGCCCGCCGAGATATCGCGTCGTCCCAACAAGGCTGCCAACCCTGGCCTATCAGACATAGGCACGTTGCAACAAATGTAGGAGCGAGCTTGCTCGCGATGCGCCGCGCGGGCGGCGCGCGATCTCACCGGCAATGAAAATCGCCTGTCGAGTGCAGGGATGAACAGCGTTTTCAACTTTGAAACAACGCTGTTCACACGTGCGCTAGAACACGGTCCACATGCCGGAGGATTATCTCCAATACATTGATTTCTAACGCATTTATAAGAGCAAACACAAACTGGCAATCATCTTGCAATGGCCATCGGCACGTGTGAACAGTGAGTTGGACCGACCATGCCAAGCAGTCATTTCGTGCAGCAAGCCAGTGCTCGCATCGACGTCGCAGACGCCCATGAGGTGCTGTCTGCCTATCTACAAGAGCGCCTCCACGGCCAGCCAGTGCGCATTACCCGCAGCGAACGTCTGTCGGGTGGCGCCATTCAGGAAAACTGGCTGCTCGAAGCCGAGGTAGCCGGTACCCCACAGCGTTGGGTGCTGCGCACCGACGCGGCCTCCGCCGTGGCCGCCAGCATGAGCCGCGAGCAGGAGTTCGCCGTGCTCAGTGCTGTCCACCAGGTGGGCGTCAAGGTGCCCGAGCCGCTGTGGCTGTGCCAGGCACCCCAGGTGATCGGGCGCGATTTCTTCATCATGCAGGCCCTGGCCGGAAGCGCCAGCGGCCACCGCCTGACCACCGCCCAGGCCACGCCCGAGGGCAACCCGGCGCTGTGCCGGGCGCTTGGGGCGAACCTTGCACGCCTGCACCAGCTGCGCCCGCCACAAGCGGCGCTGGGGTTCCTGCCCGCGCCGGTGGCCGATGCGGTACAGGCCAGCGTCGACCAGTACCGCGGTTACCTCGATGCCTTGCCGGGTAGCCACCCGGTCATCGAGTGGGGCTTGCGCTGGTGCGAGCTGAACAAACCTGCGCCTTTGCCGGCCTGCCTGATCCACCGCGACTACCGCACCGGCAACTACATGGTCGAGGGCGGTGAGCTCTGCGGCGTGCTGGACTGGGAGTTCGCCGGCTGGGGCGACCCGCGCGAGGACCTTGGCTGGTTCACCGCGCGTTGCTGGCGGTTCGCCCGCCCGGACCTGGCGGCGGGCGGCATCGGCCGGCTGGACGATCTGCTCGCCGGCTACCGCAGCGTGTCGGCACTGGACCTGGACAGCGAAACGCTGCGCTTCTGGCAGGTCATGGCCCACCTGCGCTGGGCGGTGATCGCCCTGCAGCAGGCCGAGCGCCATGTCTCCGGCCAGCAGCGCTCGCTGGAGCTGGCCTTGACCGGGCGCATGGTCAGTGAACTGGAACAGGAACTGCTGCTACTCACCCAAGGAGGCCGCGCATGAACCAGCCCGATGCCCAAGACCTGCTAGTCACCGCGCGCGACACGCTGCTCAAGCACTTGTTGCCGGCATTGCCGGCGCCGTTGCACTACGAAGCGCGGATGGTGGCCAGCGCCATGCAGATCGCCAGCCGTGAGCTGGCCCAGGCGGCGGCCTGTGCCGACATCGAACGCCAGGCCATGGCCGGCCTGCTGGCGCTGCACGGCGAGGCGCCGGCTACGCCCGAGCAAGCCCGCGCCGTGCTGGCCCGGCAGATTCGCCAAGGTGTCTATGACCAGGCAGGCGAAGCCCGTGCCAGCCTGCTCTCGGCCTTGCGCGCCATCAACCGGGCGCAGCTGGGCATCAGCAACCCGAAGGTGCTGACCCATGACTGAAGCGCTCGTCCAGCCCGTGCGGCGCCGCCGCTGCTACCTGGTGCGGCATGGCCATGTCGACTACTTCGACGCCAGCGGCCGCCCGCTCGACCCGCGCAGTGTGCCGTTGTCGGCCAAGGGCGTGACCCAGGCCCAGGCCTTGGGCGAGGTGCTGGCACAGACGCGGTTCGACCGCGCGGTCTGCTCGGACTACCCGCGCACCCGGCAGACCCTCGACCACTTGCTGGGCGGCCGTGCGCTGGCGGTGGAGGAGCGCGCCGAATTGCGCGAAATACGCGCCGGGCGCCTGCGGGAAATCCCCCGCGAATGCCTGCACCGCGAAGTGGCCCAGGCCTATCAATTGGCCGACCGCCCGGACGCGGCCTTTTTGCGCGGTGAGCCGTGGGCGGCGTTCCAGCAACGGGTGCTGGGCAGTTTCCAGCAGTTGCTGGAAGCGCCGGACTGGTCGTCGCTGCTGCTGGTGAGCCACGACGCGGTCAATCGCATCCTCCTGGCCTGGGCCTGCGGCGCTGGGCTCGGATCCCTGGCCGCCTTCGAGCAGGACCCGGCCTGCCTGAACATCGTCGACATCGACATGGTCGGCACCCAGGTGCTGCGCGCCTACATCCGCACCCTCAACTACTCAGCCTACGACCCGGGCAAGGCGACGATCGACCAGACCGTCATGGAGCATGTGCATGCCTCCATCGACACGCGCCGCCTGCACGCCTGACCCCATTTGCCTACAAGGAATACCGCCATGAATTTCGCTCTGTCTGCCGAGTTGCTCGCCCTGCAAGCCAAAGTCCGGCAATTTGTCGCCGACGTCGTCATCCCCCTGGAGCGCGACCCGCGCCAGACGCCCCACGGCCCGTCGGCCGAGCTGCGCCAGGTGCTGCTCGACCAGGCCCGTGAACACGGCCTGCTGACCCCCCATGCCTCGCGCGAAATGGGTGGGCTGGGCTTGAGCCACATCGAGAAGGCGATCATCTTCGAAGAGGCCGGCTATTCGACGCTGGGGCCGGTGGCCCTGAACATCCACGCACCGGACGAAGGCAATATCCACCTGCTGGAACAGGTCGCCACGCCTGCGCAGAAGGACCGCTGGCTCAAGCCGCTGGTGCAGGGCCGGATCCGTTCGTGCTTCGCCATGACCGAGCCGAGCCCGGGCGCCGGCTCCGATCCGTCGATGCTCACCACCCAGGCCGTGCGTGACGGCCACGACTACATCATCAATGGCCAGAAATGGTTCATCACCGGGGCCGAAGGCGCGCAGATGGCGATCATCATGGCGCGCATGGAGGATGGCAGCGCGACCATGTTCCTCACCGATACCGACCGCCCAGGCTTCGTCCTCGAACGCATGATGGACTCGCTGGACAGCTGCTTCAGCGGCGGCCACGCGGTGCTGCGCTTCGACAACCTGCGCATTCCGGCCAGCGATGTGCTGGGTGAAGTGGGCAAGGGTTTCCGTTATGCCCAGGTGCGCCTGGCCCCGGCCCGCCTGACCCACTGCATGCGCTGGCTGGGCCAGGCGCGCCGCGCCCATGACGAAGCCTGTGGCTATGCCAACCGGCGGGTGTCGTTCGGCAAGCCGCTGGGTGAGCACCAGGGCGTTGGCTTCATGCTGGCCGACAACGAAATGGACCTGCATACCACGCGCCTGTCGATCTGGCACTGCGCCTGGGTGCTGGACCAGGGCGAACGCGGCAACTTCGAGTCGAGCATGGCCAAGGTGCTCAGCTCCGAGGCCATCTGGCGGGTGATCGACCGCTGCGTGCAGGTGCTGGGCGGGCAGGGCGTCACGGGTGAGTCGATCGTCGAGCGGATCTTCCGCGATGCGCGCAGCTTCCGCATCTACGACGGCCCTAACGAAGTGCACCGCATGAGCCTTTCGAAGAAGATCCTCGCCCGCCACGCCACGGGGGTGGCCGGATGAACCTCGACAGCTATCGCGACCAGGTGGTGATGATCACCGGCGCCGCCAGCGGCTTTGGTGCGTTGCTGGCCCAGCGCCTGGCCGGGCTGGGGGCTCGGCTGGTGCTGGGCGACCGTGACGTGGCGGGCCTGGAACGGGTGGCCGGGGCCTTGCGCGAAGCCGGCGCTGCGGTGCTGGCGGTGCCGTGCGACGTGACCCGCGAGGCGCAGGTCAAGGCATTGGTGGAGGCGGCCATCGGCACCTTCGGCCGCCTCGACGTGGGGGTCAACAATGCCGGCATCCTGACGCCGATGAAGCGCTTCATCGACACCACCGAAGAAGAGCTCGACCGCAGCCACGCGGTCAACACCAAGGGGGTGTTCT
>Ga0160475_100332_pt1 | contig 24119 bp, 23 predicted proteins | sample HID1975M_E11MG_FD_108254 | JGI IMG/M metagenome (GOLD analysis project Ga0160475, IMG submission 108254) | Enriched soil microbial communities from UW Madison campus, WI, USA - HID1975M_E11 MG | ecosystem: Environmental > Terrestrial > Soil > Unclassified | place: USA: Madison, Wisconsin... | reverse complement strand
CTACCGCCGTTGGGGCCACAACGAGGCCGACGAACCGGCGATCACCCAGCCGCTGATGTACCAGGTGATCCGCAAGCACCAGACCACCCGCGAGCTGTACGCGGCCAAGCTGGAAGCCGCCGGCGTGATCCCGGCCGACGCTGGCAAGGCGCTGGTCGATGCTTACCGCAACAAGCTCGATGCCGGTGAAGTGACCACCGAGCTGGCGGCCGTCGAGAAGACCCCGGCTACCAGCAAGATGTACGTCGACTGGCCCGCGCTGCTCAACGGCAAGCTGTCCGATCCCATCTCCACCGCGGTGGGCATGGAGAAGGTCAAGCAGCTGGCCAAGCTGATCAACACCGTGCCCGAAGGCGTGGAGCTGCACTCGCGTGTGGCCAAGGTGTATGACGACCGTCGCAAGATGGCCGCCGGCGAGATCCCGGGCGACTGGGGCTTTGCCGAGAACCTGGCCTACGCCACCGTGCTGGACGAAGGCAACAGCCTGCGCCTGGTCGGCCAGGACGTCGGCCGCGGTACCTTCACCCACCGCCACGCGATCCTGCACGACCAGAAGACCGACAACTACTACCTGCCGCTGCGCCAGCTGGTCGAGTCGCCGGAACAGGCCACCATCATCGATTCGCTGCTCAGCGAAGAAGCGGTGATGGCCTATGAGTACGGCTTCTCCACCACCGATCCGAACACCCTGTGCATCTGGGAAGGCCAGTTCGGCGACTTCGCCAACGGCGCCCAGGTCGTGATCGATCAGTTCATTGCTGCCGGCGAAGCCAAGTGGGGCCGCATCAGCGGTTTGACCCTGCTGCTGCCGCACGGTTACGAAGGGCAGGGCCCGGAACACAGCTCGGCGCGCCTGGAGCGTTTCCTGCAGCTGTGCGCGCTGGAGAACATGCTGGTCTGCGTGCCGTCGACCCCGGCGCAGGCGTACCACATGCTGCGTCGCCAGATGCGCATGACCACCCGCAAGCCGCTGGTGGTGATGTCGCCCAAGTCGCTGCTGCGCCACAAGTTGGCCGTGTCGAGCCTGGAAGAGCTGGCCGATGGGCAGTTCCAGCACCTGATCGGCGATGCCAACGCAGACGCCAAGAAGGTCAAGCGCGTGGTGCTGTGCTCGGGCAAGGTCTATTACGACCTGCTGGAAGACCAGACCAAGCGTGGCCAGGACGATGTGGCCATCATCCGCGTCGAACAGCTGTATCCGTTCCCGCGCGCGCTGCTGGCTGCCGAACTGAAGAAGTACGGCAAGGCTGCCGATGTGGTGTGGACGCAGGAAGAACCGCAGAACCAGGGGGCGTGGTACCAGATCCGCCACCACCTGCAGTTCTGCCTGGCCGATGGCCAGAGCCTGCACTACGCCGGTCGCGCCCGTTCGGCATCGCCGGCCGCTGGACACATGGCTGACCACATCATCGAACAGCAGAAGCTGATCGCCGATGCCCTGGTCAACCCGTTCAACGACTCGGTTGCCGAATAACCTCTCCCCCTCATTCTAGAAAAGACAAACCAGGAAGCTCCCGCATGGCCACCGAAGTCAAAGCCCCGGTACTGCCCGAATCCGTCGCCGACGGCACCATCGCCACCTGGCACAAGAAAGTCGGCGATGCCGTCAAGCGCGATGAAAACCTGCTTGATCTGGAAACCGACAAGGTCGTCCTGGAAGTGCCGTCGCCGGTCGATGGCGTGCTGAAGGAGATCAAGTTCGAGGTGGGCGCCACCGTGACCTCCAGCCAGGTCGTGGCCATCATCGAAGAAGGCGCGACCGCTGCTGCCGCGCCGGCTGAAGAGAAGAAGGCCGACGCCCCGGCGGCGGCTCCGGCACCGGCCGCAGCTGCTCCGGCCGCTGCCGCCCCGGCGCCTGCGGCCAAGTCGGCTGCCGACGGCCTGCCCCCGGGCGCTCGTTTCTCGGCGATCACCGAAGGCGTGAACCCGGCCGACGTGTCCGGCACCGGCCGTCATGGCGCGGTGACCAAGGAAGACATCGTCAACTTCGCCCGTAGTGGCGGCGCTGGCAAGGCGGGCGGTGCACGTCCGGAAGAACGCGTGCCGATGACCCGCATCCGCAAGCGCATCGCCGAGCGCCTGATGCAGTCCAAGAACAGCACGGCCATGCTGACCACCTTCAACGAGGTCGACCTGTCCAAGGTCTCGGCCGCGCGCAAGGACCTGCAGGACGAGTTCGTCAAGGCCCACGGCATCAAGCTGGGCTTCATGAGCTTCTTCGTGAAGGCCGCGGCCAACGCGCTGCAGCGCTTCCCGCTGGTCAATGCCTCGATCGACGGCGACGACGTGATCTATCACGGCTACTCGGACATCTCCATCGCCGTGTCGACCGACAAGGGCCTGGTGACGCCGGTGCTGCGCAACGTCGAGCGCATGTCGTTCGCCGACATCGAAAAGACCATCGCCGACTACGCCAAGAAGGCCCGTGACGGCAAGCTGAGCCTGGAAGAACTGCAGGGCGGCACCTTCACCGTGACCAACGGCGGCACCTTCGGCTCGCTGCTGTCCACGCCGATCATCAACCCGCCGCAGAGCGCCATCCTGGGCATGCACGCCATCAAGGAACGTCCGATCGCCCAGAACGGCCAGGTCGTGATCGCGCCGATGATGTACCTGGCACTGTCCTACGACCACCGCATCATCGATGGCAAGGATTCGGTGCAGTTCCTGGTGGACATCAAGAACCAGCTGGAAAACCCGGGCCGCATGCTGTTCGGCCTGTAAGACCCGCCACCCCTCCGCGCCTGCGCGGAGGGGTGTTGGTTTTACGGCACTGCACCGCACTGCCCTGCTCTCTCCCCGGCGCCTGCGCGCCACCGGCTTCGACCGAAGCTCGGGAATGCAACAAGGACTATTTCAATGGCTGAACAATTCGACGTCGTCGTCATCGGTGCCGGTCCGGCCGGCTACCACGCCGCCATCCGTGCCGCGCAGCTGGGTCTGAAGACCGCCTGCATCGACGCGGCCCTGGGCAAGGACGGCAAGCCGGCCCTCGGTGGCACCTGCCTGCGCGTGGGCTGCATCCCGTCCAAGGCGCTGCTGGATTCCTCGCGCCAGTTCTGGAACATGGGCCACATCTTTGGCGACCACGGCATCAGCTTCAAGGACGCCAAGATGGACGTCGAGGCGATGGTTGGCCGCAAGGACAAGATCGTCAAGCAGTTCACCGGCGGCATCGGCATGCTGTTCAAGGCCAACAAGGTCGCCGCCTACTACGGCTTCGGCGAACTGCAGCCGGGCAACGTGGTCAAGGTCACCCAGCATGACGGGTCCATCGTCGAGCTGAAGGGCACCAACGTCATCATCGCCGCCGGTTCGGACTCGATCGAACTGCCGTTCGCCAAGTTCGACGGCGACACCATTGTCGACAACGTCGGCGGCCTGGACTTCACCGAAGTGCCGGCCCGCCTGGCCGTAATCGGCGCCGGCGTGATCGGTCTGGAACTGGGCAGCGTGTGGAAGCGCCTGGGTTCGGAAGTGACCATCCTGGAAGCGCTGCCGGAGTTCCTGGCGGCCGCCGATACCGAAGTGGCCAAGGCGGCCGCCAAGGAATTCAAGAAGCAGGGCCTGGATATCCGCCTGGGCGCCAAGGTCTCCAAGGCCGAAGTGACCAGCAAGGGCAAGAAGAAGGAAGTCGCGCTGACCTACGCTGACGCGGAAGGCGAAAAGAGCCTGATCGTGGACAAGCTGCTGGTGGCCGTTGGCCGCCGCGCCGCCACCAAGGGCCTGCTGGCCGAAGGCACCGGCGTCAAGGTCAACGAGCGTGGCCAGATCGAAGTGGACGACCACTGCCACACCGGCGTCGACGGCGTCTGGGCGGTCGGTGACTGCGTGCGCGGCCCGATGCTGGCGCACAAGGGCTTCGAGGAAGGCATCGCGGTGGCCGAACTGATCGCCGGCCTGCCGGGCCACGTCAACTTCGACACCATTCCGTGGGTCATCTACACCGAGCCGGAGCTGGCCTGGGTCGGCAAGACCGAGCAGCAGCTGAAGGCCGAGGGCATTCCGTACAAGGCCGGCAGCTTCCCGTTCGCCGCCAACGGCCGTGCCGTGGCCATGATCGAGCCGGCCGGCTTCGTCAAGGTGCTGGCCCACGCGGAAACCGACCGCGTGCTGGGTATGCACCTGGTGGGTGCCAACGTGTCCGAACTGGTCCACGAAGGCGTGCTGACCATGGAGTTCAACGGCTCCTCCGACGACCTGGCGCGCATCTGCCACGCCCACCCGTCGCTGTCCGAAGCGGTGCACGACGCGGCCATGGCCGTGACCAAGCGCGCGATCCACAAGGCGAACTGATCGCCCTGCGGACCGTGTAACGAAAAACCCCGCCAAGGCGGGGTTTTTTGTGCGTGCTTGCCCGGTGGCAACCACTGCCGGCGGGCGCGTCGCCCCTCTCTGGTGGTCCGGGTCGCTGACGGGCGCGTCGACCCTCTCTGGTGGTCCGGGTCGCTGGCGGGCGCGTCGACCCTCTCTGGTGGTCCGCGACGCTGGCGGGCGCGTCGACCCTCTGGTAGTGCCGGCCGCTGGCCGGCTCCACGCAGGGTTGATCGAAGAGCCGGCCAGCGGCCGGCACTACCGGCGCGGTTTTTTCAGCAACACTGCAAGCCCAGCCAGGTCTGCGACAGATCCCGCGCGGCCAGGTCCTGCCGGCGGGCCCAGGCGTACAGCATTCCCGAATCGCCCCACATCGCCTCGTCGTCCGAATCCAGCTGCAGCAGCAGCGCCCAGTCGGCCACACCGGCCGCCAGCGCAGCGGCGCGGGGATCGCCATATCCGCTCGGGTCGCCGCAATACAGGCCATGGCTGACCAGCTGCGCTTCCAGCGCCATGTCGCCCTGCACGTTATGCGACCAGCCGCCCATACCGTGCCGCTCACCCGGCGTCGGGGAGCCCAGGTCGGCGATATCCTCCACCAGCGCGTAGTAACCCTCCTCGGCCGCGTCGTCCCAGCCCAGCCCGGCGTCACGCAGCGCCTGCGCCACCTCCTCGCCCTTGGACGAGAACGGATGCGGCAGGCTCCAGGCCTGATGGAACGCCAACGCGGACGGTGCCAACGCGGCCTCCGCATCCGGCGCAGGCAGGCGCTGCAACCCGTCCGCGTCGAACAGGCGGATGCCATGCCCACTGCGATCGGCCGGGTCATAGCCCCACGGTTGCGTGTCGGTGTCGTAGAAGAACGACAGCACGCCCTGTGCGGGCAGATCCAGCCCGCACTGCAGACCCTGCACATCGGCCAGGTTGATCTGCAGCAGGAAGTCCAGCGCCCTGCCCTTGTGGGTAGGCCATGCAAAGCCGGCGGGCACATCCGGCCCGCCGCCGATCCGCGAGGCGCCGATCGGTGCATCCGCCTCCGCCCGGCGGCTGAACCCCACGCGCGGCCGCAGCCACGGCAGCAACACGCCGGCATGCGCGCCGAACCCATGCGATGCGCAGAGCGCGGTGAATTCCTGTTGAGTCAGCGTCATGACCACCTCCCTGTCTGAAAGCAGACAGCAGTCTAGGCGCAGCACCGACACGCCAGGTAGTGCCGGCCGCTGGCCGGCTCCAGGCAATGTCGAAGAGCCAGGTAATGCCGGCCGCTGGCCGGCTCCACGCAATGCCCACGAGCCGGCCACCGGCCGCGCCAACCGACATCACGTGCGCGTGGGGATCTTCTCCGGCACCGCCGCAGCCGGCGCCTTCGGCGCGTCCTCGCAGACCCGATGCTGCGCGACCACCTCGCCCACGTTCCATTCCTTCACCACCCGGCAGAGTTGCTTCGGCGCGTCCTTGCCAGCCGCAGGCTCGGCACCCACCTGACCAGGATTCTGCCGCTCCACCCATGCCTTGGGCGGTTCGGCGGCGAACGCAGGCGCCGCCAACCACAGCGCGACCAGTCCAGCGCACAGCCGGCTCATGCCGCCACCGGCCCGCCGCCCAGCAGCCGTGCCGGCAGCATGAACAGCGCGCGCAGGAAGGCGAACACGGCCGAGAAGGTGATGCCGACCAGGCGGAACGGCAGGCTCAGAAGCCACACGAACGGCCAGGCGACCAACGCCAGGATCGCCAGCGGCCAGCACAGCACGAACAGCAGGCACCACACGCCCAGCGCGAACAGCGTCTTCATCGTCGGTCTCCACCGGCACCGGGCGGCAATGCCCGCAGGCTCACGGTGCCGTTGCACCGCCCGCGCGGCAAGCGGAATGCGACGAATGCCGACCTCGGCCGACGAAACCGGGAATACGCCGATGAGCGACCGCCGCGGCGGTGGGGCCGGGCGTTGCCCGGCTGAACCGCAGGATCGCCGGCTGCAGGAGCAGCCGACCAACGGTCGGCGCTACGCCGTTACGGGGCCGGGGCCAAGCGCCGGTAGCACACGACCGTCGGTCGCGTGCCCCAGGTCATTCGAACGAACCCACCGAATCGTGCGACAGGTTGTCGAAGCGGGTGTACTCACCGAAGAACTTGAGTTTGCACGAGCCGGTCGGGCCGCCTCGGTGCTTGCCGATGATGATCTCGGCCAGGCCCTTGTCGGGCGAGTTTTCCTTGTTGTAGTAGTCGTCGCGGTAGATGAACACGATCATGTCCGCGTCCTGCTCGATAGCGCCGGATTCGCGAAGGTCGGCCATCACCGGACGCTTGTCGGTACGCGTTTCCAGCGAGCGGTTGAGCTGGGACAGCGCAATCACCGGCACGTTGAGTTCCTTGGCCAGGCCCTTCAACGAACGCGAGATTTCCGAAATTTCGGTTGCGCGGTTTTCGCTGTTGCCCGGCACGCTCATCAGCTGCAGGTAGTCGATCACGATCAGGCCCAGGTCGTGCTCGCGCTTGAGGCGGCGACACTTGGAGCGCAGGATCTCCGGCGACACGCCCGGCGTATCGTCGATGAAGATCTTGGTTTCCTTCAGCATCCGGATCGCGCCGGTGACCCGGCTCCAGTCTTCGTCTTCCAGCTGGCCGGTACGCAGGCGCTGGGCGTTGATGCGGCCGTTGGAGGAAATCAGGCGCATCGCCAGCTGCGAGGCCGACATTTCCATCGAGAACACCGCCACGCCCTTCTTCGACTTGATCGCCGCGTACTCGGCGATGTTCAGTGCGAACGTGGTCTTGCCCATCGCCGGGCGCGCGGCCAGGATGATCAGGTCGGTGGGCTGCAGGCCCGAGGTCATCGCATCGAAGTCGGCGTAGCCGGTCGGCAGGCCGGTGATGTTGCCGCCGTTCTCGAAGCGGTTGCGCAGTTCTTCGAACGCGTCTTTCAGCGCGCCGGGCATCGCCACGAAATCGGTGCGACCGCGTGCGCCCTGCTCGGCGATGGCGAACACCGATTTTTCCGCCGCCGACAGCAGTTCGCTGCTCTCGCGGCCCTCGGGCTGGAAGCCGTCGTTGACGATGTCGGTGCCCACCTGGATCAGCTGGCGCAGCACGGCCTTGTCACGCACGATTTCAGCGTAGGCGGCGATATTGGCCGCCGACGGCGTGGTGCTGGCCAGTTCGATCAGGTAGGCGCCATCGCCCACCAGTTCCATCCGGCCCTGCGATTCGAACCACTCACCCAGGGTGACCGCATCGAACGGGCGGTCGCGCTCGGACAGCTCGCGGATCGCGCGGTAGATCATCTGGTGGTCGCGACGGTAGAAGTCGGTCTCGGTCAGCTGGTCGTTGATGCGGTCGTAGCTTTCCGGCGCCAGCATCAGCCCGCCCAGCACCGCCTGTTCGGCCTCGATCGAATGCGGCGGCACGCGCAACTGGTCGATCCGCGATTCATCGCGGTCGAAGCGGTCACCGCGGTCTTTGCGGTCGGAACGGAAGCCAGAGCGGGCGGACATGTGAAGGCGTACTTCCTGCGGTGCGGGGCGTGGGGCATGGTAGGCACGGCGCGCGCGCCGCAACCACGCACAACCTTGTGGATAAGCAGTGGATGAGCTGGGTATAACGGCGCTTGCCGACCGGTTGCGGCGGCAGCGCGTGGCGCACGACGCCGGGCCGTGCGCCGCACCGCATTATCGCAGATGCACCCCGCTCAATGCTGACCGCCGTGGGTGGCGATCCAGGCGAGGAATCTGTCCACGAAGCCCTGCAGGAACGTCCGCGTGCCCTCGCTGCTGATGGTGCCCGCTTCGTCGATCAGGCCTTCCTTGAAGTGCAGGAACACCTCCGGCTGGCCCAGGACCGGCATGTCCAGGTAGGCCAGCACGTTGCGCAGGTGCTGCTGGGCCAGCGCGGTGCCGATCACCCCGATCGAGGCTCCGACCACCGCTGCCGGCTTCCCGGCGAAGGCGCTGTCGCCATAGGGCCGCGAGCCCAGGTCGATGGCGTTCTTGAGCACCCCGGGGATGGACCGGTTGTATTCGGGGGTGACGAACAGCACCGCGTCGGCGTCACGGATCTGCTTTTTCAGGCGCACGCCCTGGGCCGGGTAGTCGGTGTCGAAATCCTGGTTGTAGAGCGGCAGGTCGCCGATCTCCACATGCTCGAAACGCGCCCTGCCGGCCGCCAGCTTCTCCAGCGCATGGGCCAGCGCCTTGTTGTGCGAGCCCTTGCGCAGGCTGCCAACCAGTACCGCAATCTTCACTTCGGCCATGGGGATGTCTCCGTTGGGGGAAACCCCGAGCCTAGGCGGGCGCCCCTTCGGCCACGGTGAAGGGGGGGGTAGAGCCACCCCATGGGTGGCTACCCGTCAACCCCACATCATCCGCACGTCCAGCCACCCATGGGGTGGCTCTACCCCGGGCCTGCATCATCGGTGCGTCAGCCACCCATGGGGTGGCTCTACCCGGGGCCTGCATCATCGGTGCGTCCAGCCACCCATGGGGTGGCTCTACCCCGGGGCGCCGGGTCGTTACCTCGTCGGATGCCCAGGTTGATGGCGCCTGCGTGCCGACCGGCGGTCGGCACCTAGCCGCGCTTGACGGTGGCGCGCACGTCGCGCCAATGCGCCTGCCAGGCCTGGAACATCAGTACGTTCCACAGGTGCGTGTGCCATTTGCGCTCGCCCTGCTGGAACTGCTGCCACAGCGGCACCACCGCCTCGACGTGGAACACGCCCTCGGCGGCCAGCCGGGCCGGGTCCAGCAGTGCATCGGCCCAGCCGCGCAGGTCGCCCTTCAGCCAGGCGCTGACCGGCGCGCCGAAGCCGCGCTTGGGCCGGTGGACCATGTCCTGCGGCACGTAACGGCCCAGCACCCGTTTCAGCAGGTACTTGCTCACCCCGTCGCGCTGCTTCATGCCCAGCGGCAGCGACCAGGCGAACTCGGCCACGCGCCAGTCCAGCAGCGGGGCGCGTGCCTCCAGGCTCACCGCCATGCTGGTGCGGTCCACCTTGCACAGCAGGTCGTCGGGCAGGTAGGTGTTGAAGTCGGCCAGCATCATCGCGTCGGCCGGCGAACCGGCGCCGTGCAGCGGGTCGGCCAGGTCGTAGAAGCTGCCTGCGCCGGTGGCCCCCTTCACCGCCGCCACCGGGTCGCGCCAGCGCGAGATGCGGTTGCGGTACACATCACCGATGCCGCGCGCGCCGGTCTCGGCCAGCAACGCGGCCAGGCCACCGGTGCGCGAGGCCTCGCCCTGGGTCTGCGAATGCGCCGCCATCCAACGCCGCAGCGGCGCCGGCACCTTGCCCAGCATCGCCCAGTTGCGCAGCGCGCGCTGGTACCGGCTGTAGCCGAAGAACAGCTCGTCGCCGCCGTCGCCCGACAACGCCACCGTGACCGACCCGCGCGCCAGCTTCGCCACCAGCGCGGTGGGCACCTGCGAGGCATCGGCAAACGGCTCGTCGAACATGGCCGGCAACTGCGGCACCACCGCCAGGGCATCGGCGCCACTGACGTACAGCTCGGTGTGATCGGTGCCCAGATGCTGCGCCAGCGCCTTGGCCAGCGGGGCTTCGTCGTGGTCCGAGCCCTGGAAGCCGATGCTGAAACTGTGGATGGGCGACGCCGACTGCGCCTGCATCAATGCGGCCACGACCGACGAATCGGTGCCACCGGACAGGAACACGCCGACCGGCACGTCTGCCACCATGCGCAGCGCCACCGCATCGCGCAGCACCGCGTCCAGCTGCGCCTCGGCCTCGTCGTCGCTGCCGCGGAACGGCTGCGCGAGTGCCTGCTGCATGCGCTCGCGCGCATTCCAGAACGGCACCTGCTGCTGGTCCGGGCGGTGCGCCGCGGCACCGGCCGCCACCGCCGCCGCGTCCAGCCGCAGCGCGCGGCCGGGCATCAGCTTGAAGCAGCGCTCGTGGATGCAGTGCGGGGCCGGAATGTAGTCCAGCCGCAGCAGCAGGGTCAGCGCGTCGCGGTCGATGTCGTTGTCGAAGTCCGGGTGCTGCCACAGCGCCTTCAGTTCCGAGCCGAACACCAGCGCATCGCCGGCCCAGCCGTAGTACAGCGGCTTCTTGCCGACCCGGTCGCGGGCCAGCCACAGGCACTGCTCGGCGTGGTCCCACAGCGCGATGGCGAACATGCCGTTGGCACGCTGCAGGGTTTCATCCAGCCCCCAGGCCACGAACGCGGCCAGCAGCACTTCGGTATCCGAATGGCCGCGGAAGCGGTGGCCCAGCGCTTCCAGCTCGGCACGCAGGGCGGCGAAGTTGTACACCTCGCCGTTGTAGGCCAGCACGTAGCGGCCGTCGTTGGACGCCATCGGCTGGTGGCCCAGCGGCGACAGGTCCAGGATGCTCAGCCGCCGGTGCGCCAGCGCGATGCCGCGGCCGGCATCGGCCCACACCCCGCTGTCGTCCGGGCCACGATGGACCAGCGCGTCGCCCATGCGGCGCGCCAACCGTTCCAGTGCTGCCTGCTCCGCTACCGGAGCCGGCAGCAGCATTCCTGCCAATCCACACATGCGTCAGAGATCCTGCGCCAGTACCCGGGCGGCGCTTACCAGCGCATTGTCGCTTGGAAGCACGCACATTGCTGCCCCCGCCAGCGGGGTGTAGGTATCGGCCCCACAGACCCGCTGCAGCGGCAGGTGGCCCAGCCCGGCCTCGACCAGCGCGGTGATGACGCCCTCGCCCACCCCGGCGCTGTGCCGGCCTTCGTCCACCACCAGCACGCGCTGGGCGTCGGCCGCCTGTTCGGCGATGAAGCCGGCATTGAGCGGCACCAGCCAGCGCAGGTCCACCACCCGCACCTGCCAGCCCAGCTCGGCCTGGATGGTGCGCGCCGCGCGCAGGCTCATCGGCACGCCGTTGCCATAGCTGAAGATCACCAGGTCGTTGGCCTCCGGCGCGTACACCCGGCCCTCGCCCGGCAGCATGGTCTGTGCGGGCGGCGGGTACGGGAACAGCCACTGGCCATCGCCGGGCTCGTACAGGTCCTTGGTCATGTACAGCGCGATCGGCTCCAGGAACACCGACACGCGCCCGTCCACCTGGGCCAGTGCCGCCAACGTGCGCAGCATCATCGCCGCATCGTCGCCGCGCGACGGGCACCCCACCACCAGGCCGGGGATGTCGCGCAGCGCGGTGATCGAGTTGTCGTTGTGGAAGTGCCCGCCGAAGCCCTTCTGGTAACCCAGCCCGGCAATGCGCACCAGCATCGGGTTGCGGTACTGGTCGTTGGAGAAGAACTGCAGCGAACAGGCCTCGCCGCGCAGCTGGTCGGCGGCGTTGTGCAGGTAGGCCAGGTACTGGATCTCCGGGATCGGCAGCATGCCCAGGTTGGCCAGGCCCTGGGCCATGCCCAGGATCATGGTTTCATCCAGCAGCGTGTTGAACACCCGGCGCGGCCCGAAGGCCTTGAGCAGGCCCTTGCTGACCGTGTACACGCCGCCCTTCTGCGCCACGTCTTCACCGAACAGCAGCGTGGACGGGTACTTGGCCATCAGTTCGTGCAGGCCCTGGTTGATCTGGATGGCCAGGTGCCGCGGCGGCAGTCCCTCGGGCAGCTGCGCCTCGCTGCCGAAGGCGGCCACGCGCGCCTGCGGATCGGCCACGCGTGCGGCCTCGGCCTGCACCGCCGCCGGCGAGTACGGGGCCAGCGGCGCCATGATCTGCGCGAGGCCATCGAGCTTGGGCCGGCGGTCGGCTTCTTCGGCCGCGGCGAAACAGCGTGCGCGCATCGCTTCGTAGCGCTGCAGCAGCTGTTCGGGCGTCATCCAGCCCGAGTCCAGCGCAATCTGCGCCGAGCGCAGCAATGGATCGGCTGCCTCGGCCGCGCACAGTTCCGGCAAGGGGCGCCACTCGATCTCGAAATCGGTGCCGGCGTGGCCCATCAGCCGCGTGGTGCGCAGGTGCAGGAAGGTGGGCCGCCGGGTGCGCCGGCAGTGCTCGAGCGCGCGTTGCACCTGACCGTGGCCGGTGGCCAAGTCCAGGCCGTCGGCGAAGAAATAGTCCAGCCCGGGGCGTTGGCCGAAGGCCTGCGCGATCCAGCCGTCGGGCGTCTTCACCGAAATGCCGATGCCGTTGTCTTCGCACACGAACAGCACCGGCGCCGGCAGCCGCTGATAGGCCGCCCAGGCCGCCGTGTTGAACGCGGTCTGCGCGCTGGCGTGGTTGGACGAGGCGTCGCCGAAGGAGCAGATCACCACGCTGTCGTCGGGAATCGGCAGTGCGTGGCCGATGCGGCGCGCGCTTTCGATGGCCAGCGCCGTGCCCAGTGCCTTGGGCAGGTGCGAGGCGATGGTGGAGGTCTGCGGCAGCACCCACAGCGGCTTGCTGCCCCACACCTTGTGCCGGCCGCCGCTGGCCGGGTCGTCGCAGCTGGCGGCGAACGACAGCGCCGCGTCGAGCACCGGGTCCATGCCGGGCAACTGGCGGAAGCGTTCGGCCATGAACGCCCCGGAGCGGTAATGCAGGAACGCCGGATCGGTGTGCCGGGCCAGCCGCGCCACCAGCGCGTTGCCCTCGTGACCGGACGAGCCGATGGTGTAGAAGACCTTGTTCTGGACGCGCAGCACGCGCGCCATCAGGTCCAGGTGGCGGCTGATCAGCTGCGACTCCAGCAGCGCATCGAACCCGGCCGCGTCGAGCGTGCTGCCGGGCAGGATCGGCGCGTCAGCGGCCGGACGCGGTACGGGATCGCCCCGCCACTGCTGCACGAATTCAGTGAAGTTGGTATCGCAGACCTCGGCCCGGTTGAGGGCCTTCATGCGTGCGGGAATCGGATCGGGAACCACGGCAAACATCCATCAGCCTCCGTGACGCGCGGCCCAGGCGGCCACGCCGGGAGCATGGCCGCAACCTGCGCAGGTTGCCAAGCGCGGGTGCAGCATGGGCGATCACGTGCGGCGGCGGTGCTGCCATTGGTCGCGCGACTGGCCCCAGATCTCGATCGGCTTGCCGTCATGCGGCGGCGGCAGTTCGCCCATGCGCAGCAGCGTGCTGCCCAGCTTGCGCGCCACGACCTTGGAGTTCTCGTTGGCCGCGTCGATGGTGTGGATCACCTCTTCCCAGCCCAGCGCGTCGAATGCCCAGTCGATGCTGGCCACCGCTGCTTCCGGCGCATAGCCCTTGCCCCAGCTTTCGCGGCGGATGCTCCAGCCCACTTCGGTGCCGGGCCAGTCCAGCGGCTGCCACGGGCCCATCCGCCCGACCCAGTCGCCACTGCTTTTTTCGATCACCGAGAACATCGAAAAACCGTACAGGTGCCAGCTGCCGGCCAGGCAGCTGAAACTGCGCCACGCCTGCGACGGGGCCTGCACGCCGCCCAGGTGCTGCATGACCTCCGGGTCGGAACAGAACCGCAGGAACGCGTCGAAATCCTCCGCGCGGGGTGGGCGCAGGATCAGGCGGTCGGTTTCCAGCTGCAGGTCGAAGATGCTCATGGCGATGGCCGTCGGAAAACAGGCAGAAATCATCGCAGAAGGCCGGGCGGCGCGCTGTGGCGGGCCCCGCAAAACGCAACAGGCCGGACGACGCCGGCCTGTTGCTCGCACGATCCATCCGCGCGGAGTTACTGCTTGTTCGAATCCAGCGCGGCGGTCTGGGTCACCAGCTGGCCGTCAATGACCGGCAGGCGGTCGCTGCTCGGCTTGTTGTCCATCTTCACGGTCTTCTCCACGCCATCGTAGCGGTAGGTCACGTTGTACCCAGTGACCGCGTTGCTGGTGCCCATCGGGATGCGGTTGCCCGGCTTGCTGGCCATGCGCATGGTGCCGGTGGTGCCATCTTCGTTGCGGTAGGTGACGTTGTAGCCGGTGACCTTGGTCGACTCGGAGGTCGCCGTTTCGGTGTGGCACTGGCGCTCGGTGCGGTTGACCACGCGGCCACCCACGTGGCGCTTGTCCACCTGGTTGCCGATCAGGCCACCCGCCACGGCACCGGCGGCGGTCGCTGCCTTCTTGCCGTTGCCGCCGCCCACCTGGTTGCCCAGCAGGCCGCCGATGACCGCACCGGCGACGGTGCCGCCGACGTTGCCGTCGCGCTCGGGCAGGCGCTCCTGCACCACGACGTCCTGGCAGACTTCATGCGGGGTCTGGGTGGTGGAGGTCTGGCGTACCGGCTCGGTGCCGATCACGGTGGCGTAGGCCTTCTCTTTCTTCGTCAGCGGATCCACCTTGACGATGTCGGCGTACTCCAGCTTGCCGGCCTTGTCTTCGATGGCAACGGCATCGGTGCGCGCGCCGTCGTCGGCCAGCGGGGTGGTGTCCAGGGTCGGCCGGGTCTGCGTCGCGGCTACCGGATCGGCGGCGGACGAGCCACTCTTCATGAAAGCAGCAGTGGCGATACCGCCGACAAGCAGCGCGCCAGCGGCGACCAAAGCAGTGGTAGTAGTACTTTTCATAACCGGCTCCCTGCGGACGATCCGCAACGTTCTTGAGCGGGATTCCAGCATGCGGTGCCTGAACGGAATCTCCACACGGCGTGCACGCTCCCCTTACCCATTCAGGTTCTGTGTCATTGCAGGCCGTGATAGCGTTTACAGCTTCTGTCGAGGAGCGCGTCATGGCCAATCCGCTGTTGCTGCCGGTGCTGGAATGGGCACGCCGGCTGCGCTACCCCACCCTGTTCAAGCTCACCGCCGGTCTGTTCGCGCTGACGCTGTTCATTCCGGACCCGGTGCCGTTCGTGGACGAGATCCTGCTGGGCCTGGGCACGCTGCTGCTGGCCAACTGGAAGAACCGAAGCGCCGCACTGCCGCCGGTGCTGCCAGGCAAACGCCGCGCGTGACCCTGGTCGACAGCCACTGCCACCTGGATGCGAGCGAGTTCGATGCCGATCGTTCCGACGTGATCGCGCGCGCCCGCGCCGCGGGCGTGCAGGTGCAGGTGGTGCCCGCGGTCACTGCGGCCAGCTGGCCCACGCTGCGTGAGACCTGCCGGATGGCCGACGGCCTGTACCCTGCCTACGGGCTGCACCCGATGTTCCTGGATGCGCACCGGCCTGAGCATCTGGACGACCTGCGCGGCTGGATCGAGCGCGAACGCCCGTGCGCGGTGGGCGAATGCGGTCTGGATTTCTTCGTGGCGGGGCTGGACGCGGAGCTGCAGCAGCAGTACTTCATGGGGCAGCTGCGGATGGCGCGTGAGTTCGACCTGCCGGTGATCGTGCATGCCCGTCGCGCGGTGGATGCAGTGATTGCCGCAATCAAACAGGTGGGCGGCCTGCGCGGCGTGGTGCACAGCTTCCCGGGCAGCCCCGAACAGGCCGCGCAGCTGCACAAGCTGGGGTTCCTGCTGGGCCTGGGCGGCCCGCTGACCTACGACCGCGCCCAGCGCCTGCAGCGGCTGGTGGCAGCGATGCCGCTGGAGCAATTGCTGCTGGAGACCGACGCGCCCGACCAGCCCGACGCGGGCATCCGCGGCGGGCGCAACGAACCGGCACGCCTGCCGGTGATCCTGGAGACCGTGGCGCGGCTCCGCGGCCAGCCGGCCGAGAACATCGCCGCGCAGACCACGGCGAATGCGAAGCGGCTGTTCGGCCTGCCATGACGGCGCCGCACGACGACACACGCACACCGACCCTCCCCACCCGGTAGAGCCGACCGTTGGTCGGCTGCTGTTGGTGGTGCCGACCGTTGGTCGGCTGCGCCAGGTAATGCCGGCCGCTGGCCGGCTCCCGAAAAACCCGCCCCTCAACCCGGCAATCCAATGCTGGGCTGCAATGCGATCCGTGAGGTGGGTGGGCAGCGCCGGGTTTCCCGGCAGCTGACCAACGGTCAGCTCTACCCGCCACCGCTGACCAACGGTCAGCTCTACCGCGTGTGCGGCAGTTCCGGGTGTCCCCGCAGCTGACCGGCGCTCAGCGCTACGCGGGGGTGGCGCTCTTCTTGGGCTTCATGAGCATTTCCAGCGCCTTGCCTACGGCGGCGAAGGCGAAGGCGCCGGTGATGTGGGTGGCCGCGCCGAGGCCGGCGCCGCAGTCCAGCTTCAATGCCGCGTCCGCGCCGAGGTTCGGGCGGATGCCACAGACGCTGCCGTCGGCCTGCGGGTACTTCACGTTCTCCAGCGAATACACCGCCGGCACGCCGAAGTAGCGCGAGGCGTTCTTCGGGAAGTTGAAATCGCTGCGCAGTTTCTTGCGGATCAACGCCATCATCGCGTCGTGTTCGGTACGCGATACGTCGCGGATCCGCACCAGGGTGGGATCGGTGCGCCCGCCCGCCGCGCCCACCGTCAGGATCGGCAGCTTGCGGCGACGGCACCAGGCGATGGTTTCCACCTTGACTCGGAAACTGTCGCAGGCATCGATCACCAGATCGAAATCGCGGTCCAGCAGCTCCACCATGTTCGACACGGTCAGGAACGCGGCGATCGCCTCTACCTGGATGTCCGGATTGATCGCCCGGCAGCGCTCGGCCATCGCCTCGGCCTTGTTGCGGCCGTACTGCCCGGCCAGGGCCGGCAGCTGCCGGTTGGTGTTGGACACGCAGATGTCGTCGGCATCGATCAGGGTCAGGTGGCCCACCGCCGTCCGTGCCAGCGCCTCCACCACCCACGAGCCCACCCCGCCCATGCCGACCACCGTCACCCGGCGGGTCGACAGCAGGTCCACGGTGCCCACCCCATACAACCGGTCGATGCCGGCAAATCGTTCGCGCAGTACGTCGTTCATCGGCACATTTTACCGGGGCGCAGGCCGTCGCGAACGCCGCATGGACAGGACGCACCGTAAGATCGACCGCAGCTACCCAACAGGACGCCACTGCATGAGCCAGCCCGCCACGCCCCACCGCCCCTCCGCCGCCTACCGCTATCTGTTGGTCGGCGTGCTCGGCGTGGTGGTCGGACTCATCGCCACGGTCATGGTTTCGCGTGCCATCCAGGCCCGCCAGGACCCGTTTCCCGATGCCCTCATGCACGTCATGAACCGCCAGGTGCAGCTGCTGCAGGACGCCCAGGCACAGAACCGCTGCACCCTGGCCGACAGCGTGCCGCGCCTGCAGACCCTGCGCTCGCTGTCCAACGACGTGGACCTGGCCTTCCCCGGCCTCAAGGACAGCCAGGGCTTCCAGCAGCATGCCAGCGCGCTGCGCGCCACCCTCAACCAGGCCCTGGCTGCCCCGCCCACCGACTGCGTCGGCATGGGCCGGCTGGTGGAAAAGATCCAGAACGACTGCAAGGCCTGCCACCAGGATTTCCGCTGATTCATCTGGCAGCCACGCTCGGGCCCCGGGATTGGCGCGCTGTTCACGGAGTACAGGACACGATCTGCGGCATGCGCCCCAGACGCATTCGACCACCCCTCTGGCCAGGAGAACCACCATGAAGATCCAACTCATTGCTGCAGCCGCCGTCGCCACCGTCGCACTGGCCGGCTGCGCGACCACCTCGCCCGGCTATGGCAGCGGCGGTTACAACAACGGTTATGGCAACAGCGGCGGCTACAACAACACCAACAACCGCTGCGCCGATTGCGGCATCGTCACCCGCATCAACCAGGTCGCCTCCGGGCGTACCGCGCCCTCGGCCACCGGCGCGATCCTGGGCGGCCTGGTCGGTGCGGTCGCCGGCCATGAGATCTCCGACCACACCGGCGGCAGCAAGGGCAACCAGAACATCGCCGCCGCCGCGGGCGCCGTGGGTGGCGCGCTGGCCGGCAACCAGATCCAGAAGAACGTCACCAGCGACACCTTCGACATCACCGTGCGCATGGACGATGGCCGCACCGTGGTGGTCAACCAGCGTGATCTGGGCGGTATCCGCGAAAACACCTACGTCCGCGTAGTGAACGGCAAGGTGATCCTGCGCTGATCACCCCGCGCCCCAACGCGACGTAAAAAAAGGGCCCGCGCAAGCGGGCCCTTTTCGTGTTTCATCCAGCTGACGTCGGTGTGCGCTTAGAGCGGCTTCACCTTGTCGGCCTGCAAGCCCTTCTGGCCGGTCACGACTTCGAACTCGACCGCCTGGCCTTCCTTCAGGCTCTTGAAGCCCTGGGACTCGATCGCGCGGAAATGCACGAACACGTCCTCGCCGCTTTCACGGCTGATGAAACCAAAACCCTTAGCGTCGTTGAACCACTTGACGGTGCCCTTCTCAGCCATCTCAGCTACTCCCTAACTGTCTGTCTTGTTGTTGGATACGCCCTGACAGGCGGCTGACAGCAAGGGGGAAGCGAGGTGCAACGATGCAGCGGATCAGAAGATCTACCATCATCAGGCCACGATCCACGGTGACCTTGCCAAGCTCAGCGAGGTCAACTTAACCCGAGCAAAACGAAAAATCAACTGTGAAAAGCTTTCACATGTCAACCCTATTTCCCACACCATACCGGACAGCATGGACTATTCATTCATCTTCTACCTGCTAGCGGCCCTACTGGTGCTGACGGGCATCGCAGGCATCGTGCTGCCGGCCCTGCCTGGCATCCCCCTGGTCTTCGCCGGCCTGCTGGTGGCCGCCTGGACCGACGGCTTCGCCCACGTGGGCTGGGTGCCCCTGACCCTGCTCGGGATCCTGACCCTGCTCTCCTTCGCCGTGGACATCCTGGCCACGGTGGTGGGCGCGCAGCGGGTCGGGGCCAGCCGCAAGGCGCTGTGGGGCACCGTCCTGGGCAGCATCGCCGGGCTGTTCTTCATGCCGATCGGGCTGCTGGCGGGCCCGCTGCTGGGCGCGCTGGCCGGCGAGTACTGGCACACGCGCGAACTGGGCCGCTCCACCAAGGTGGGCCTGGCGACCTGGCTCGGCATCCTGCTCGGGGTGGCCCTGAAAATGGCGCTGGTGGTGGCGATGCTTGGCCTGTTCGCCTTTGCGTGGTTCTTCTGATGCCCGTGCTTTTCACACCCCGCGCACGGGCCTGCCCGGCATAAATCCCGCTGCGGGACCATGGCGGGCGCTGGCGGGATCGGCGGGCAACGGCCACACTGTTCCGGAAACCCCATTCATCTTTGCCACCTGGCCTGCTTTCATGACCCCTTCGCGCCCCCGCTCCGCCCTGTTCACCGCCCTGGCCCTGGCCTGCGCCAGCCTGCCGCTGGCCGCACAGGAAGCGGCCCCCACCCCGGCCTCGCCGGAGGCGTGTGCACTGGTCGACACCGACGCGGCACGGCTGGCCTGCTACGACACGCTGTTCGGCCACACCCGCGGGGTGACCGAGGCCGCCGATGCCGCCGCGGTTGCCGCGCAGCAGGCCCGTCGCGAAGAACGCCAGGCGGCGCGCACGGCCGAGGCCGATGCCCCGGCAACGCAGCGCGCCAAACAGCGCCTGGGCGAGTTGTTCAAGAGCGACGGCCATGAAGATGCGCTGGCCAACGCGGGCAAGGGCTCGCTGCTGGACAGCCGCTGGGAACTGGCGCAGGACTCCAAGCTGGGCGCGTTCCAGCTGCGCGCCTACAAACCGGTGTACCTGCTGCCGGCGTTCTGGACCAGCGACAAGAACCAGACCCCGCAGTCGCCCAACCCGGCCAACAATGTCACCACCCCGCAGCTGCTGGACAGCAACGAGCTGAAGTTCCAGCTCAGCTTCAAGACCAAGGTGGTGGAGAACCTGTTCGGCGACAACGGCGACATCTGGGCCGGCTATACCCAGAGTTCGCGCTGGCAGGCCTACAACGCCGAAAACTCGCGCCCGTTCCGCGAAACCAACTACGAACCTGAAATGATGCTGCTGTTCCGCAACGGCTATTCGATCGGCGGCTGGCGCGGTCGCATGAGCGGCATCGGCGTCAACCACATGTCCAACGGCCGCGCCGATCCGCTGTCGCGCAGCTGGAACCGGGTCATCGCCACCATCGGCCTGGACCGCGAGAACTGGGCGCTGGTACTGCGCCCGTGGTATCGCCTGCCGGAAGACCGCAAGGACGACAACAACCCGGATATCGAGGATTACATGGGCCGCGGCGACGCCACCCTGACCTGGAACCGGAATGGCCACGAAGTCTCGCTGATGGCGCGGCATTCGCTGCGCGGCGGCGACCGTTCGCACGGCGCGGTGCAGCTGGACTACGGCTTCCCGATCAGCAACCTGCTGCGCGGCCACGTGCAGGTGTTCGACGGCTACGGCGAAAGCATGATCGACTACAACCACAAGGCCACCTACATCGGCCTGGGCGTGTCGCTTCTGGAGTGGTACTGATGGCGGTGACGATCTGGCACAACCCGCGCTGCAGCAACTCGCGCGGGGCCTTGCAGATCCTGCGTGAGCACGGCATCGAGCCCACCGTCATCGCCTACCTGGACACCCCGCCGGACGCGGCCACGCTGCAGGCGCTGGTCGCGGCGATGGGCACCGGCGCACGCGCGCTGCTGCGCACCAAGGAAGCCGCCTACGCCGACCTCGGCCTGGACGATCCGAGCCTGGACGACGCAGCCCTGATCGCGGCGATGCACACGCACCCGGCGCTGATCAACCGACCGATCGTGCGCACCCCGCGCGGCGTGCGGCTGTGCCGGCCGCCGGAAACCGTGCTGGAGATCCTGCCGGCCTGACGTGGGCCGGCGCGATGGTTCAACCGCCGCAGCGGCTCACGCAGCGGTCGCGCTCTTCACCGCAGCGCAGCGCCGGCGACCGGTTGCGGCAGAAGTCGGCGCTGGCCTGGCAGGAACGGCGCAGTTCCGGGTTCTCGATCCTGTCGCAGCGACCGTCGCGCTGGGTGGCCACCCCGGTGCCGCAGGTATCGCTGCTGCCACTGCCCAGTGGGCTGGCCGAACAGCTGTCGTACCGGCTCTGGCAGACCGACATGCACTGGTTGGCCGCCGTCACCTCGCGCAGGCTGGGAGCCGGGTAGGTATCGCCGTCGCTGCTGCAGGCAGCAAGCAGCAGGGTCAGCAGCATCGCAGACAGCATCCGTGGCATGGTCGTGCTCCTTGTGGGTCGGTGCGGATGCACCCTGCGCATCCCAGGCAAATGTAGCACCGCTGGCGTCGCGGTCGCCGCACCGCCAGACCGCGCATCACCGCCAGTCGGTGATGCCTTCGCGCCGGTACACCTCGATGAAGGCCGGGCGCGCCTTGAGCCGGTCGGCGTAGGCCTTGAGCACCGGCCAGGTGTCGCTCGGCACGGGCATGTTGCGCGACCAGCGCAGCAGCATCACCAGCATCAGGTCGACCACGCTGGGCTGCGCGCCCAGCATGTACGGGCCGCCCGCCTGCAGGTGGTCCGACAGCCGCTGCCACGCCGCTTCCAGGCGTTGCCGGGCCTGCTCCCGGGTGGCGCCGGCGTTGTCCGGTCCGGCCATTTCATGGGCGTAGAACCACGCGCGGTACGCCGGCTGCACGGTGTTGGCACACCAGAACATCCAGCGGTAGGCCTCGCCGCGTTCCGGGCTGCCCACCGCCGGCAGGAAACCCGCCTGCGGATGCAGGTCGGCCAGGTGCAGCGCAATCGCCGCCGCTTCGGTCAGCACCTGCCCGTCCATGACCAGCGTGGGCACCACACCGGCGGGGTTGAGCGCCAGGTAGTCGTCCGACTTGTGCTGCCGGGTTTCGAAATCGAGCAGCACCAGCTCGTGCTCGACGCCCAGTTCGATCAGCAGCCAATGCACCACCAGCGAGGCGGTGCTGGGGGAACCATACAACGTGGTGGGCATGCGTGGCGCCTGTCAGGGGAAGCGTCCCATTATGCGCCGCCCGGCCGCCCGAGATGGATACAGATGCGCGCCTGCGCAGGGCGGCGCTGTGGCTGTTGCGCGTCAACTGGCAGGCCTAGCATGCGCAGCACCTTTCCCCCGGTGTGCGGCGATGCCCGAGCTGTCCAACCTGCTGGCCTTCGGCCTGATTTCGCTGGGCATGGTGCTCACGCCCGGGCCGAACATGATCTACCTGGTGTCGCGCTCGATCTGCCAGGGACGCGCCGCCGGGCTGGTGTCGCTGGGCGGCATCGCGCTGGGATTCCTGGTCTACCTGCTGTGCGCGGCGCTCGGCATCACCGCATTGTTGATGGCCGTGCCGCACGCGTACGACGCCCTGCGCATCGCCGGTGCGCTATACCTGCTCTACCTGGCCTGGCAGGCGCTGCGCCCGGGCGGGCCGTCGCCGTTCCAGCTGCGCGACCTGCCGCGCGACAGCCCGCGCCGGTTGTTTGCGATGGGCCTGTTCACCGCCCTGCTCAACCCGAAGATCGCAGTGATGTACCTGTCATTGCTGCCGCAGTTCATCCAGCCCAGCGGACATGGCAGCGTGATGGCGCAGTCGGTGGTGCTGGGGCTGGTGCAGATTGCCACCAGCCTGGGCGTCAATGCGTTGATCGTGCTGGCCGCCGGCAGCATTGCCGCCTTCCTGGCGCGGCGGCCGCGCTGGCAGGCGGTGCAGCGCGCGCTGATGGGCACGGTGCTGGGTGCGCTGGCGGTGCGGATGCTGGTGGACGTGCGGCGGTGAGGACGCGCCGACCAACGGTCGGCGGCTACCGGGATGTGCGGCAACGAAAAACGGCGCCCTCGGGCGCCGTTTTTCTTGTCTGGGTGCCAACCGAGGGCCGGCATCCAGAAGGTCAGGCCACCACCACCGGAATCTTGCCGATGCGGGCCTGCCATTCGCGCGGGCCAGTGATGTGCACCGATTCGCCGGTGGAATCCACCGCCACGGTCACCGGCATGTCCTGCACGGTGAACTCGTAGATCGCCTCCATGCCCAGATCCGCGAAACCGACCACCTTGGCCGCCTTGATCGCCTTGGACACCAGGTGTGCCGAACCGCCGACCGCCATCAGGTAGACCGCCTTGTTGTCGCGGATCGCCTCGATCGCCGCATCGCCGCGCTCGGACTTGCCGACCATGCCCAGCAGGCCGGTCTGTTCCAGCACCTGGCGGGTGAACTTGTCCATGCGGGTGGCGGTGGTCGGACCGGCCGGGCCCACCACTTCGTCGCGCACCGGGTCGACCGGACCCACGTAGTAGATGAAGCGGCCCTTGAGGTCGACCGGCAGCGGCTCACCCTTGTCCAGCATTTCCACCATGCGCTTGTGCGCGGCATCGCGGCCGGTGAGCAGCTTGCCGTTGAGCAGCAGGGTCTGGCCCGGTTTCCAGCTGGCGACGTCTTCGGGGGTGATCGTGTCGAGGTCGACACGGGTGCCCTTGGAGGCGTCGTAGGTGATCTGCGGCCAGTCTTCCAGCGACGGCGGATCCAGCATCACCGGGCCGCTACCGTCCAGGGTGAAGTGCGCATGGCGGGTGGCCGCGCAGTTGGGGATCATCGCCACCGGCAGGTTGGCCGCGTGGGTCGGGAAGTCCTTGACCTTGATGTCCAGCACCGTGGTCAGGCCGCCCAGGCCCTGCGCACCGATGCCCAGCGCGTTGACCTTGTCGAACAGCTCCAGGCGCAGCTCTTCGGCGCGGTTGGACGCGCCACGGGCCTTGAGCTCGTTGATGTCGATCGGCTCCATCAGCGATTCCTTGGCCAGCAGCATCGCCTTCTCGGCGGTGCCGCCGATACCGATGCCGAGCATGCCCGGCGGGCACCAGCCGGCGCCCATGGTCGGCACGGTCTTGAGCACCCAGTCCACGATCGAGTCGGACGGGTTGAGCATGGCGAACTTGCTCTTGGCTTCCGAGCCACCGCCCTTGGCGGCGACGATCACCTCCACATGGTCACCCGGCACCACCTTGACGTTGACCACGCCCGGGGTGTTGTCCTTGGTGTTGGTCCGCTTGCCGGCCGGATCCGCCAGCACCGAGGCGCGCAGCTTGTTGTCCGGGTGGTTGTAGGCGCGGCGCACGCCTTCGTTGGCCATGTCTTCCACGCCCATGGTGGCGTCGTCCCAACGGACGTTCATGCCGATTTCCAGGAACACGGTGACGATGCCGGTGTCCTGGCAGATCGGGCGGTGGCCT
>Ga0160475_100327_pt1 | contig 24554 bp, 11 predicted proteins | sample HID1975M_E11MG_FD_108254 | JGI IMG/M metagenome (GOLD analysis project Ga0160475, IMG submission 108254) | Enriched soil microbial communities from UW Madison campus, WI, USA - HID1975M_E11 MG | ecosystem: Environmental > Terrestrial > Soil > Unclassified | place: USA: Madison, Wisconsin... | reverse complement strand
ATTTGCGGGAATAGCTCAGTTGGTAGAGCACGACCTTGCCAAGGTCGGGGTCGCGAGTTCGAGTCTCGTTTCCCGCTCCAGTTTAAATACTGTGGCGTCTATGCGGTGCAGTGGTGGTGAAGGTCTTCAAGGCGCTTCACGCCGATAGCGGTAAAGTTTCAAAATGCGGGAATAGCTCAGTTGGTAGAGCACGACCTTGCCAAGGTCGGGGTCGCGAGTTCGAGTCTCGTTTCCCGCTCCAAACATGTAACGCAAAAAGGGACCTTCGGGTCCCTTTTTGCGTTTTCGTCGTTGTGCGGCCATAAACCGGCCCAGGCTATTCCCGGGCCGGATGTTCAGCGGTACTCGATGGTGAAGTTCAGCGCGCCCTTGGCTTCCCCTGCGGTTACTGCAGGCGCTGTCTGGTAATAGCGGGCACGCAGGTCAAGGCGCATGGAGCCGGGGGTGATGGCAGCCATGTCGATGAACTCCTCCAGTTTCAGCGGGGTGTTGTCACTGCGCAGAATCTGGATGCCAAGACCCGTGGCAGAAGAATCGCTGGTCAGGCTGAACAGGCCATTGTCGCGGTCAATCGGCGCTGAGCCGTTTACGCCGTCCAGGCGCATGAACGCTCGCGCAACACTGCCTGCGGGGTCGTCCTCGCAGTCGCTGAGGGTGATGAAGAAGTCGACCGGGTTGGTTGTGGTGTGCTCCCCGGTGAACTGGGCGATGTCGTGCCTGCCAAGCGGCACCGGGTTGGCGCTGACCGCGTCGGCCTTGAGTGTGCATTGTGCTTGCATGACCTGGCCACTCATGGTCAGTCTCAATGCATTGCCCACATCGCTGATATCAGCGCGGGCGACTTCCTGGCTGAACGATTGCGGCCCTGGAGGAATGTTGCCTGTCTTGATCAGGGCCATGTAGCTGAGGCGCTGGATGTTCGTTTTCAGGTTATTGGGGTTCATTCTCTCGGCGTGTTCGGCCATGAAGGGGACGGCGCCGACGCCGCCCACTGCTTTGAAGTGGTTGTTGGCGGCGCCGTTCAGGAAGCTGCCAAACTCCACGTACAGGCCTACACCGGGGATGCTGGTCTGCAGCACCTTGCCCGTCACCTCCCTGCCATCTATCTTCGGGAACGTACCTGGGACCCGGGGAAGTGGCGTGGTGACATTGGCCGTCAATGTTATGTTGCCGTCGCTGTCGCAGACCAACTGGGCGCCATCCGTGCCGGTCATGACCTGCAGGCCCCAGGAAGCGATCTTGCTACCCACGGGGGCGTCCCTGGCCACCCATGCAGCTGCGCCGAGGTTGTGGTTGAATATCATCGGCCCAGGTGTCGATTCCCACTTGCACTCGTCAGCGGCCTGCACTGCGCCGCTGACTGACAACATGCCCAGGATGGCGGCGATGCTCAGGTTCAAGGATGTTTTACGGGACATTCTGAGTCTCCTGTCATTGGGGGCGATGCGCGCGGTCGGGTAAGTCATGGCGCTGCACAACGCAGGGTTTGCATGCGGTAGCCCTGGTCTTCCTGCATGGTTGAAGGGTCGATGGCCAGCTGGCACTGTTGACGTGCCTGCTCGCCCCAGGAGGCTAGTAGTGTCTGAGGTTGCGAGTCGGTAGCGACCAGGGCCTGGCCGGCCTGGCCCACAATCGCCAGGTGTTCACCCTGCTGGGTGCTGACGCGGGTACCGAAAGGCAAGGGGCTACCGTCGGCGTGCTGCAGGGTCAGGATCAGGCGGCTAACCTGGCGAGCCTTGAAGGCGGCCATTACCACCGCCCCACGGCGCGGCACTACTTGGGTGGCGCCGTTTTCTATCTCCACCTCCGGCCCGAGGTCGTCCGTCTGCAGCGCAACCTGGTTTATCCGATAGGGGCGCATGTGCGGGGCCAGCAGGTAACCGCTGTCATTGGTTTGCGCCCCCGGAGCGTTTTCCACGCCTACTCCGGCAACGTCAGGCACATGGACCAGCGCAGTGGTGTCGCCCATGTATGAGCCGAGCACGATGCCGCCGGCGTGGGCGACGACGGCCCCGCTGGCGTTGACCGACACGTTGCGGTAATTGCTGCCCTCGGTGTAGCCGCCGCCCAGGTTGACCTTCGGGGTCTGGTAACCTGCCGAGATGGCTGCCGAGGTACGTTGTTGTTCGTCGTTGGCCACCGACGCCAGGTAGCTCATCCGGTTGTCCTGCGAGCCGCCGATGAGGCTGGCGCGTTCATTGAAGCGGCCGTTGCTCTCCTGTACATCGAAGCTGGCGCTGCTGGACGAGCCCAGGTCCAGCGGAATGGTGACGCCCAGACCGACAATCCGGTCGTTGCGCCTGTCGTTGTCAAGCGACTGCGAGGCGTAAAGGTTGACGCTGGCGCGACGCACTCGAGTATTGAACTGAAACTGATACTGGCGCCGCTGCAGGTTGCTGTTCCAGTAGTCATCCTGGGACAAGGTCAGGCTCAGCGAGCTATCACCGAAGTTCTGGTAGATCGAGCTCTCCAGGCGGCTGCGGCGATTGCCCTGGTAACGGCTTGAGGCATTGCGCTGTTGAACGGCTTCTTCGAACTCGCGATAGCCTTCGGTGGAGTAGCGGTAGCCGGCAAAGCGCAGGCTGGTGCCGGTCTGGAACGATTTGCCGTAACGCGCCGAATAACTTTGCCCTTGTACCTGGCCCTGCTCGCCCAGGTCTGTACGCGCCTGAGTGACATCGAGCGACACCGCGCCGATTTCACCAAAATCCTTGGCGGCACCCAGGGTTGCGGCATTGTAGTACTCGCTGCCCAGCAAGCCGCCGTACAGGGTGGTGCTCCAACTGCCGCCGCGCGCCAAGGTGGCTTGCCACAAGGTAGGATCGTCCAGGTCATCTGCGCCGTCGTAGCGGCCCGCGGCGACGTTGTAGCGCCAGACACCTTCACGCAACAGGTTGCTCAGCGTCGAGTAGGGCTGGATGAACCGGCGCACCTGGCCGTCCGCCTCGGTCAGGACGATTTCCAGGTCGCCGCTGCTGCCGCCGATGCCCAGGTCGTTGATCTCGTAAGGCCCTGGAGCCACGTAGGTCGAGTAGATCGGATAGCCGTTCTGCAGCACCTCGAGCTTGGCGCGGGTTTGCGCAACGCCACGGATAACTGGGGCATAGCTCTGCATCACATCGGGTAGCATGTCCATGTCGGTAGCCAGTTGCACGCCTTTGAACGGCACGCTGCGAAACACATCGCCATTGGTAAAGGTTTCGCCCACCGTTGCAGTGCCCCACTTTCCCGGCAGGTCATGCTGGGCGTAGGTATTGATATGGGTCCAGCTGCGCGCCTGTTGCCCATCGTCGCGCCAGCTCTGGCTGCTGCGCAGGCGCCAGCCGCCAACGTTCAGCCCGCTGTTCAGGTACAGGTCCTGGCTGCTGCGTGAAGGGCCAGCGCTGCCGCTGGAGTGTTGCGCCGAAGCCTGGTAGTTGACGAAGGCGGCGGTGATGCCCGAGTCCCAGCGCTCTGGCGCGACACTGCCGACAACGTCGTGGCGCAGGGCGATCTGTGGAATCGACAAGGCCAGTTGCAACTTGCCTGGATCCAGCTCGAAGGCGGCATGGGGTACCAGGTCAGGCAGGTTGACGCATTGATCGTCACTGGGCAGTGGTGCATCCAGCGCCTCTTCGCGCAGCCCGAGTTCACGTAGCAGCGAAGCGGTCAGGCAGGGTTCCAGCCCCTTGCCGTCGGCGCGGTCGCGAAAATCGATTGCATGGCGTCCCGCTGCGGCCAGGTTGACCAACACTTCGACCTGGTAACGGCCCGGTGCCAACGCTGTTCGAGCGGCCAGCGAGCGCAGCGCCGAGGCGCTGGCGTCGGTGGACTGCCCAGGCGCAGCGCGCATGAAGTTGGGGTTGAATTGCAGCAGTTGCTCATTGGCGTGCACAACGGGCACGGTAAAGAGCAGCAACAAGCTGCAATGGGTTGCTCGCCCTAACAGGGGTAAGCGAGCACCTGCCAACAATTGCCGGCGCAGGGGAAACTTTCGCATAAGAGGGGCACCTTTTTCGCGCCGCTTGTAAACAAGAGCGTGGGTCTGAAGCCCTTCTCTAGAAGTATTGATTGGTTAGCGGCAAATTCGACGCGACAATACGGTGGGTGCAGGTAAGTTGATGTAGGAAAAATCGTATTTGGATGGGAAAAAGCCTACAAACTGATTCCGCATAATGGTAATGAAGACGGCCCGTAATGGGCCGTCTTTGGTTTACACCCGATTATTGTGAGTATCCCGGCGGCCGGAAGTCGGGACTCGAAACGCCTGCCGTGTAGGTGACCTTGCCGTTCTCGTCTATACGACGCCCCCACCCTTTTATCCCCCCTGCCGGCGTGTGAACTGGTGTATTGGGCGCGAGGGGAATCTCTACTGTTGGCGGAGAACTTTCGAAAAGACGAGCGATGCCAAAGTCGTCAAGTTCAGGTTGAGGGCCGGGTCTGGCTTTTCCGTATTTGAATGCAGGATTGCTTATGTTTGTTCTCTCTCCGTTCAATGGAATCGAGTCCAGACCATCCAGTTCTGCAAACTTAGTTTTACCCGCGCCTATATCGAGCCGGCCTGGATATTGGTTGTATCGGCTAATAGATGGAGGTCCTGCTTTTTTAATGGAGGGTAACTTAGCTGCGGGGCGGTTGATAGACGGCGGCGTTATTCCAGAGCTTCGCCTAGAAATAGTACCAATCACATCATCCGTTTGTGTTCCAATCTCACGGGTCGCTGTTTTAACCAGCATGAAACGGCTCGCGACAATTGTCATCACGGTGAAAATCGAGCCGGCGATGCTCAGCCCGAACGCCCAGGTATTGGCCGTCTCATCGTTGTTCGCCAGGGCAACGGTACTCGCTACCGTGGCACCGACGTCCAGGGCGAGGCTGGTGGCGCCGATGGCGAATGCGAGCGTTAACCCTACCGGTGGTAGAAGTATCAAACTGACCACCACAAATACCGCGCCGAGGGCTACTCCCAGCCATGATCGCCAATCGCTCTTCGGCTTGGGCGCGGGCCTAGGCGGAATGTAAGGCAGTTCGACGCTATACCGTTCACCCACGTGCCCGCTTGGGTCACGCCAGTTCACCGGGTTGCCGCCGCAATAGCTGTATGGGTTGATGCCTGCTTCTTCCGGGTACAGCTCGTCAGGGCTGTGGAAACGCATCAGCACAGGGTTGTAGGCGCGGTAGCCACGCCCCAGCAGGTACCAGCCCAGGGCACGCTCCCGGGCTTCCCCGTTGAAACCGAGCAAGCCTTGCAGGTTGCTGCCAGCCAGGGTTTCGCCATAGGCGTTGTAGCGGGCTTGCTCCAGCGTGGTGCCATCGCTTTCGCCGGTCACGCTGCCGGTATGGTCGGTCAGCAGCAGCCGCGTGCCGTTGCCAGTACCCGATTGCTGCAGCCCCGCCGGCTGATCCGCGGCATACAGGTACTGCGTCAGCAACCCGTTTTCCACCGTGCTGCTCAGGCGATAGCCCTGATAGCGGCGCTCGACTTCACTGGCGTTGCCTTGCGTTGAGCCGACCAGATCTCCGTGGCCGTCGTATCGGTAGCTGTGCAATAGCTCAGAGCCATCGGCACTGCGCACCTCCATCAGGCGCCCGGAGGGGGCATAGACCAGGCGGTTACCCTGTTCGTCGTTCAGCAGATTGCCGTCGGCGTCGTGCTCGAAGGCTTGTCTGGCGGGGTAGTCCGGCTGCAACGTATGCGTGGCCTCGCGCAGCAGGAAGCCATCGTAGGTATAGGTAGCTTGATCCATGCTGCCGTCGGCGAAGTCGGTGAAGCACTCGCTGAGGTTGTTCAGCGCGTCGTAGATGAAGAACTGGCTGAAGAATTGCCTGCCCTGGGCATTGCTGGGCAGCTCCGAGCCCTCGAAACGGTGATGCTCAAGGCGGTCCAGCACGTCGTAGTCGAAGCGTTCATGCAGTACTTCGCTGCCGTCACGGCTCAGGGTACGGCTGAACAGCTGGTCGTCCGAGCGCCACTCCAGTACAAGCGCGTGGGTGAGCGTAGTGCTGTCGGCGCGCGTCAGTGTCTGGATGCGCGACGTCTCCCTGCCCAGGTCATCGTAGTATTGCTCGCACAGCACATGCTGCTGGTTTGCAGTGTCCTCGGTCTCGGTGGTGTGCAGCCGTCCTGCCGAGTCATAGCCGAAGGTGGCCAGCAGGTCGCCCTGGCGCGTCGTCTTCAGCCTGCCCAGCGTGTCATAGGTATTCGATAGGGTGTCCCCGTCGCTGGTGGTGAGGCGCAATGGCAGGCCCTGCAGGGAGTAGCTGTACTGGCAGCTATAGTCCTTGCCGGTGATGCTGTCATCCCACAGCGCCTGGTCCAGATAACCCTGGTCGGTGTAGAGGTAGGTCCGGGTACCCTGTGCGTTGGTGGCGTCGTTGATTGCCGCAGTCAGCGGGTGGTAATCGAAGCTGGCTTCGTGGGGGGCATCAGCGTTGGCAGATGTGGCGATGCTGATGCTCTTGGGCTGCGCTGACTGGCTTACCTGGTAACCATAGGTAAAGGTGCGGTTGCCGGCTGTCTTGCGGGTGTGGGGTAGTACGGTATTCTCGACGTAGGTATACGCTTCACGCCTTGCGCCCATTGCCAGTGTCTTCAGCCGCGAGACACCGTCGAAATCCCGGTCGCACACAACCTGGGCGATGGAGCTGTTGCGTGGCCGTACTTGCAGTCGCTCGGTCAGCTCACCGCTGCTGTGCAGGGCAAAATCACGCAGCACGGCCGACTTGTCCGGTTGCTCGGTCTGGGTGATGCGCCCCCATGGGTCGAATTGGTGGCGTGAATTGCGTCGCGAGGTGTTGGAGCCACTGCCGGGTTTCTCGATAAAGCGCGCCTCGTCCGTGCATTGGCCAAGGCCGTCATAGTTGAGAACCTGCCGCCCCAGCATCTTGCCGTCTGAATCGACCCTGAAGAGCCGGGCAGGCGTTCCAAATTTGTTGGTTTCGGTGACCGTTTGCTGCTGGCGCTCGCCGGGGCGATCCGGCGTTTCCATCCACTGGGTGACGGTATCACCGTTCGCGCCGAAAGGCGTTCGCTCGCGGTGCAGGGTGACGCCGTCTGGCTGGGTGGTTTTGCGTAGCTCGCCCCATGAATCGTATTCGAAGCTGGAAGTGAGTTCGATGACCGTTTCCGCAGCCTGGGCGTTGGTCAGGTAGTAATCGTAGGCGGTCACGGCCTTTAGTTGACCCAGCCCGTCATACTGGCTTTCGCTGACCCGTTTCTTGACCCGTGCCTGTGCAGATCCGGCAGGTGCCTCTGTTTCCCGCTCTTCCTGCACGGGTCGGTTGCAGCCGTCCAGGGTCATGACCGACAGCACGCCGGTACTTTCGATAACCCACTGCGTAGCCTTCGCGCCGGTATCGGCGACCAAGGCATAGCCATGCACGGTCCTGGATTCATCCGGGGTATCCGGTGCAACCGTTTCCTCGGTCAGACGGCCCAGCACGTCGTAGCTGAAACGCACGGCATTGCCCGTGTTGTCCTGGCGATAAGTCTGTTGCCCGCTCAACGCCGAAGTGGCCTCGCTGGTGCTCATCTCTTCGAGGTCGAACCCGGACAGGGTAGAGTCGCGCCAGTGTTCCAGGCCCCATTTGTCATCCAGCACCTTGCGGTAACGCCAGCGGGTGCGCGTGGTTCGGCTTTCGATGGCTTTGCGCAGCGGGTCCTGGATGTCGCCGCCATAGCGTGTGGTGGCCTGGTGGTCGGGCCTGCCGTGCAGGTAAGCATCCTCGGGTTTGGCCAGGTACCCGCGTTCGGTCAGCTGCAGCAGTTGTTCCGATTCGTTGGACTGGCCGGCACGCATTACCTGCAGCTGCTTTTCCTCACTCACGGCTAGCCACGGGGTCGTCTTGCCGGCCAGTGGCGGGTAGGCTTTGTAGCTCAGGCGCGTGCGCATGACCGGGGCATCTCCCGGCAGGCCGGGGACTGGGTACACGGTCGTGGACTTCAAGTTGCGTCTGAAGTTTTCCGGATCAGCCGGGCAAGTACCGTCCTCACCCGTTTCTCCCTGTTCGTGGTAGTACTCGTAGCGGGTACGTATACCGGTAGGTTGCACTTCCTCGCTCAGATTGCCCGCGTCGTCGTACCGGGTGGTGACTTGCTCGACACGCTGTTTGAAGGGGTCACTGCGCAGTGTCCAGCGTTTGGTGATGACATGGGGCAGCTGGAAGTAAGGCGGTTGGTCGACGAACGGGGTATCTGGCTGTTCGTGGAACTGGGTCAGGGTTTCTTCGATATGGCCATCTTGTTCGAGTGCCTGGCGCACCAGCAGGTGGTGACGGTTGTAGGTCTGGGTGCGCTTGCGGATGACGGCATCGCCATCCCAGAATTCTGCGGTGACGCTGTACTGATAACTCGCTTGGGCGCGGTAGAGGTTGTCCTCACCATCGTCCTGCCAGGCGATGCCGCTGTTGTAACCGACAAAGTTGTGGTCGAGCCATTGCTGGCTCTCGGGGTCGAAGTGCTTGTAGGTGTAGGTCGTCTTCAAGCTCGGCTGGCCGGCACCCGGAAACACCTGATGTGTGGTGACACGGGGCAAGGCCGCGCGCCGACCATTGACAGGCAATACATGGCCTTCATCATCGTAGTTGATGTACTCCTCTGCGCCGGAGGGCGTCCATACCTTCTTGATGCATGTCAGGTCGCGTACCGTGCCGTACTCGATACGCCAGCTCGCCTGATCCTCGCTGGGCAGGGTGATCTTGATCAATTCGCGGTTCAGCATATGCAGCATATAACGTGCATGGTAGAGCTTGCCTGGGGCAGCATTGGGGTGCAGGTCGATGAGTACTCCACCAGTGGAGTAGGTGAGTTTCAGCAACTCCTGAACCTGGCCATCAGCGTCGCGATAACTGAGGGTTTCCAGGCGCACCGGGTTGATGGAATAACTCAGCGAAACCGAATGCCCGATTGCCGAGTGAACTTCAGTGGGCAGGTACACAGGCGTACTGCCACCGTGTTTTGTCAGGACTTCCACCACACCGGACTTGTGCACTACCCGGTAACGGTCTTCGCCCTCCACGGTGTCGTCATGGAAGTGAAAAGTATCCAGTTTTTTTTCCCGAATACCCGGCTGCGCGCCGCTGCCGGTCACTTTGAATGTTTCACCGCTCTGCAGTGTCAACATATGCGTGCCAGGCACATATTGCGTGAGCGCCAGGTCCCAGCCCTTGCCGAAGCCAGAATCCTGATCATTCAATGGGTTGAATACCAGGCGCAAGGGCACTTGCGGCCCGATGAGGTCATTGCCGGCCAGTGTCGGCAGTGCGATGGCCATTGTGTATTGGCCCGTACGTGGGTCGACTCCATTCTGCAGAAAACTCTCAAAGTTTGAAGCATTGGAATGAACGACGCTGGACATTATCACTTACCCCCACTGGACTCACCGGCCGACGTTGTGATCTCTATGCAGTTGAGCTTGCCTTGATCAATAACCCCCTGGAACGCGACCAATTTGAATCCCTTGCTCCGTGCTGCACGCGGGGCTCCTTCAGCCGTGTCGCTACCGAGATTGTAAATGTAACCGGGGGGGTAATCGGTGATTTTGTCCAGGCCCATTTTTTCCAGCGCCGCGAGGGGGGACGTGGTTTCCAGTTCAATCCAGTTACTGCCTTGCTCTTGGCTGCAACGATGCTGATTGGTCTTTGTGTCGGACAGGATGAACTTGGCCGCCGCTGGCGCATTACGAATTCGTATTGAATGGGGTTTGAATACTTTATCCTCTTCATCTTGCTCGTTACCTTGGCATCTTTCGGGGTCCCTGGGAAAGAACCAGGCTGTCGTGTTGGTGCCAGGTCCAGGTACAGTTTCTGAGCAGCTTAGTTCTGAGCCGTTTTCGACCGTTTGATAGAGCGTCAGTACACTTTGCGGGTCTTGGGCCGCTTGTGCGCCCAGCGGAAGTAGGCAGCCAATCAATAATGTAAGTGCGATAAAGCGGCCGCAATGGTCCGTGCAGGAATTTGGCATAGGTTTCAAAGTTGTCATGTGTCCGCCTCCGGAGTCTGTGATAACGCAGCGCGTAATACGCCTGCCGTGTCGAAGCAGCTTAAGTGCAAACTCAACCGTTACGCACCTAGCAGATTTATCAGGTCGCACGTTATTGCAGCGTGACGGGCGAGCACCGTGCACCTGTCATTTCTACCAGTAGGCAGTTCGCGGCAATCGCAGTAGAAATATCGCCATCAACGCCCGACCAGGAGCAGCTGAATGGCCCCCAGACATCCCAATGCGAAAGCGACCGAAGAGTTGATTCATGATCCTCTTCCCGAGATTCCACTCAGAAACTCAGAAGGCGAAATCGACGTTGAAGCCTTGAACGGTCAAAACTTGCCAGTGCTGATCAAAAAACCTGACCTTGTGTATGGGGACGAGGTTTATTTGATTTGGCGAGGCGTAGGCGGTGATGGCACGCCGTTCGATGACCTGGGCTCAGCCACCGAAGTCCCACCCGACTACGACCCCGATGTGGGGCTTGCCGTGTGGGTCAGGAACGGGGCGGTCGAGCCCTTCAAGGATGGCTGGGCTTTTTGCTCTTACAAAGTTAACGGTTTCGACGAGGCGACCCCTGATTCCCTGCGATTGTTCTGTTACCTGGGCTTGCGTGATCGCCCAGGGCAGGCGGAAACGCTGGCAGTAGTTCAGGGCCGCGAATCCCATGATCGCGAGATCAACTGGAGCGAGCTTGAAACCGAAGGTGTATTGATGCAGGCCCCGCCGTACCAGGCCATGCAGGTGGGCGACCGGGTCGAACTGGTGATCCGCCGTTTCAACAAGGATGGGGCGGAGCAGACACCGGAAAGCGAGTTCCATGATGTTACCGAGCAGAATTTTGGTTTGCCAATGCTGTGGCCTGTGAGGAAAGCCACCTTCACACCCATTCGCGATGGCCGGGCCGAGATCCACTACCAGGTCACGCTAGACGGCAACCCCCTCGACTCCCCGGTACAGGTGTTCGAGGTCAAAACAGTCCCCAGTGCCACCCCGCCGCTCCCGTTGGCAAGCGTGGATGACTATACCGGCGATCCGCTGGACCCAGGCAAGTATCCCAATGGTGTGACCGTTCGTGTTCCTGCCTATGCCGGTATGCAACCAGGTGACTTCGTCATGTTGCATTGGCAGGAAGCTCAGAGCCAGGACACCTTGTTGAGGGCTGCGCGTATGGATGCCAGCAGCCTGGACGCCACGGAGTCAGTATTCAAGATCGGCCCGCAGGCATTGCAGGCCGGGGAAAACAAGGTGTTCTACCAATACGCCCGTGCCGGCCGGGCATTGACCTCCGAAACCTTGATCGTGACGGTTGCGGCTCCGCGCAACCTCATTGCCCCACTTGTGGACAAGGCCACTAATGATGGCGCGGACAAGATGGTGCTTTATGCGCTCAATGCCATCCAGGGTGCATTTGTAGATGTTCCGAGTTTTGACCTGCTCCCAGGCGAGCGAATCGAAGTGCACTGGTCAGGTCACCCCAACGGTGGCCGGCAGGTTGTCAGCGAGCCAGAGCCGGGAACCGAACGGCGCTACAAAGTCGATCCTGGCGTGGTCGCGGCAAACATGCACCAGGTCGGGGATAACGAAGGCAGACGCTTCCCGGTGCTCTACAAGATTGTCGACAGCCAGGGCGCACCGGTCGCCGAGTCGTTGCCTGTCAACCTGCGCGTCTCGCCGTTGGCACCGAACCCTACATTTACTTGTGCCCAAGCGGAGCCCGTCAGCGGTGACCTCAAGAGGAGCAGGTTGACAGTCAATGGCGCACAGCTGGTGATCGCCGGCGCTGGGTTGTGGTCGTTCGCCGCGCCAGGGCAGTTGCTCACCATTCGTATCGATGATCTGACTGCAGGCATGTTGCGGAACAAGCTGGCAATCACCCCTGCGGAGTTCGCAACCGCAAAGGTGGAGCAATGGTTGTCCAGGGCTGTTTACGATCAGATGACCGACAACAAGCAGTACACGGTATTCGGCGAAGTCAGTTACGACCAAGGGGACAGCTGGCATCAGTTGCCGACCTTGAATTTGACGCCGCGCAAAACCCAATAGCCCCGAATTGAGAACTACATCCTTTATAAGGACCCCTGTCATGAATAACGCCAACTTTCCACAAGCGCTCTCACTTGAAGAGTATCTTGCCAGAATGAGTGAAAAACCCTGGACGTTCGGGTGGGATGCCCTCCTGGTGTTCGATCGGAACAGAACCAATATCCTGCTGATGCAGGAATATATAGACAGGCTGGGGACCGACAAGGGATTTCCGGTGTTCGAACCTTCTGAAATTGATGTGGCCGAAGGTATCAAGCACGCATTGATTGGCTTGACGTTGGATAAGCCACGGCTGTCTTTCGAAACGGCTTCCATCGCTTCTTCCAAGGCCGCCGTGACCCTGCGTATGGTAGGCGGTAAACAATTGCAGCTGAATGAGTCTTACCATGACGGTGAGCCGATCAATGTTGTCACCCGGTTGTCCACCTTGAATGCGATTGTAGGCCCCTCTTTGATTTTTGATTCAAAGCTGGCGTCGGCAGTGGGCAGTGTCGGAGAGGCCGGCGCGGTGGTGCTGAAGCTTTTCCAGGACGATGAGGATATTAAGTACCGTTTCACCGGCGTGGAGACCGAGTTCGAGCGTTTGAAACTTGGCGCTCACCTAGGCCAGCTGATGGGCAAATGGGCGCCAGAACTGACACAGCTGACACTCAGTGAGCTGAGAGATAGCGATGATTCCGTATTGCATCCTGAGCGTTTCAGTGTACGTACCCATGCGGCGCCCGATGCGAAAGTGCGGGGTACGCCGGCCTACGGTGACGGGGCGGTGGTGCTGTTCGTGGCGATGAAAGGAAGCCCGAACGGTACCTTGCCAGATCAAGATGCAGACATGTTGTACATGTTGCCTTCGTCGGCGGACAATTATTCCAGTAACTTGATTCTGGCTCAAAATCTTATTTGGCATAAAGTGCTCAAGCCTGTGGTCAGCGAGGTGCCTTGGATACAAGAGGCCAAGATTGAAGATCGCGAGATTCCGGGGTCACGTCATCGGCAACTGGTTGCCACGGTGGGTAATTTCACGGATAGAATTCAACATGAAGTGCCATTATATAGATGTGTTACGCCACCCTATGTTTTTGACTTTGCTGGGCAAAAGCCGTTGCGCTTCCATGTGGGTGACAATAAATTGAGGTTTGAATTCAAGCCGGACCCTCTCTTTGTCGATGGCGAAATTGGCGGGCGTGATCATATCGCTGATCCGTTTCCAAACCGCAAATTCACACTAAAAGTAACTGTAAATTTGGAGGTCGTCTTTGGTTTTGTGGTTGAGGACGAAGGCGGACGCCCTGCCATCAAGTTGTCTATTGAGCATGAGCGCGCGGAGACTAATATAGAAATAGATTACCTCCACGAACGCGCGACCCATAATGACCGCAGGTTTCTCGAGACATATGCGAATCATAAGCGCTCGTGGTTACAAGGTAATATGGACGCGCTTGTGAAACCACTGCGTACTATCGGCGCTACGCTGGATGCGTTCCGCCTGAACAATCTATTGTTCAGGGGCGACAATGTCGTCACCCCTGATATTTTGAACCTGCCGGGCGACTTGACAGTGCTTGGGCACTTGTCACCGCAACGCACCGATCTGGTCATCGAACCGGCCGAAGTTGTCGTTGCCGGCGAGGGTAGCCTGCAATTCGAGTCTTCGTTGTTGGGCGATATCACCTGGCATGTCGCCAATGTTGACGGTGAAGAGGGCGACCCGGGTTCCATCGATATTTTCACCGGGCTGTACAAGGCGCCGAGTGCCGAATCACTGCGCGATTCGGGCTTCCGTCGTGTCATCGTCACTGCGACGCGGGAGGACAAGGTCAGCAAAGCCATGGTCAGCCTGGTTGAAAGCAGTGTGTCGGTCTATCCCTCGGTAGTGGTGGTCGCGCTGGGTCACTCGCACTCCCTGGTGGCCGGCCAGGTGAACAATGCGGCGTTGGACTGGACGCTCAAGCAGGAAGACCTGGGCACCCTTGAGCAAGATCCGGATAAAGACCCGACCATGCAGGACGGCTACACGTTCACCGCCGCCACAAAGTTGCCAAAACCGGGTACGGATGATCCTTACAACTTCTACGCGGCGCGGCTCGCCGAAGTTGAAGTATCAAGCGCAGATGGCAGCAGCCGTACTATCGATGTGCTGGTTACCGCCAATAAAAGCGGAAACTATTGGGTGGAGGCGAGCGCAGTGGGCGCGGGTGTACAGCTCAGGTTCTATAGAACCACCCTGAGCGAGGACAAGGAAGAAGTGCCAGCGGCGAGCACGCACTGGCACAAGTACAAAGGCGATGGCACGTTCGAGAACGGCCTGTATACACCCAAGGCGGGCAGTGCCGAGCAATATGCAATTGTCACGGCGTTCTATTACGACGGTGAAAGCACGGACCGTTTTGCCTACATGATCATCCCCGTCCCATTTGTTTCCAGCCAGCGATTCGTAGAGTTGCTCGGCACTACCCAGGAGCAATAACATGGCCAGTCATTCCAAAGAAGAGCTGCTCAAGTTACTGAGTAACGCCACGGTTCGTCACGGATAGGGAGCGGTTGCTGCGTTCGAGCGGACACTGTTGAACATCGAACTGCGCGAGCAGTTTCTCGAAGCGCTGGGCGAGCGCACTTTCATCGAGCCGATCACGCTGGAGGTTGACCTCGACGAAAGTGAACAAGTGTCTGTATCGCTTGAGAGCATGATATTCGGTCCGCCCCAAGTCAGCTTCGTCAACTCCCGACTGTCCTCGGCAGACGTGACTGTGCGATTGAATATCATCGCAGGCGATTTCTTGCGTTCGGTCAAGCAAGTCGGTCGCCCAGGTCGAGTGGTCGAGAGTTTTTCCATCAGCGAAGGCATGGGGTACTGGGTGCAGGCGCGGGCAAGCCTTCGGGTAGAGCAAGGTTCGACCCACCGCTTTGCTTCGGTGGTGCTGGACCTGGGCACCATGGACGACATTACGACGAACCTGGGGCCGACCGAATATGCCAACCGCATGCTTGGCCGCAAGCTGCAGGAAACGTTTGGCTACGTACCTGCCTACCGGCGTAGCTATCGTCTCGTGCGTTTTGACATGCGTGACTACGGGCCGTTGAGCCCGGAGCGCATGCTGCTGCGCACGCAGGCCGCACCTTGGGCTGCTGACCCTGAAAAAAAACGCGAAGGTGATGGTGCCCTTCTGGTGTTCATGAAGCTGGGTGTGGACGTCCTGGCAGGGGGCCAGCCCGATCCGACATTCGACTTCCCCTATCCCATCCCTGAAGAAGCCACCGGCGTACCGGCTACGTTGATTCTCGACCCCACCATCGAAACGCTTGGCGCAGGCGGGCCGCTCGACATACTGCGCACAATCAGGCTAACCAGTGATTATGTGTTTTCGGCCACTGATACCCATAAACCTCTCGATTGGGCTGTTTTTGGCGCCTGGAGTCCAGGCGACAACGGTATTGCGGTCGACCCCGGATTTGCCAGTGTTCGAGCGGCGCAGCAGCAGGGCTTCAAACTGCAAGGCGCGCCTGGCCCGGCGAGCTGGGAAGCACGCAACCTGTTCCGCCCGGCGGTATCCGGAACATTCCAGGGCGGTACTTACACGGCTCGGGGGACGGCGGGTTTTGCCCAGGATCAGCAGCTGGTGGTAGTCACCGCTCGCTACCCGCAAGGGGACTCGGAGGGTATGCGACACGCATTGGTGGTTGAAGATGCGCGGCCAGTCAGCGCTGCCCCGCGCGTGACAAGCTGGGTTGAAGGTCAGAAAGCCATAGACCTGCGTGCCCAGAGCCTGGACGGTGGCGAGCTGGTGTGGCAATTGCTCGGCGACCATCTGGGCACTCTGACTGACCTGGGGAGCGGTAGAGCGGCGTTCATGCCTGACAGGCCCGACAGACCCCTGCCACTCATTCGCATTCAATCCATTTTGGTAACCGACAAGTCCAGCGGCGAGAGTACCCAGTGTGCGGTGGTGGTCATGGCCTGGGCTCCTGACCTGGTGCTTGAGCCTGGTCATGTCGGACAGCTGCAGTCCTCCGTTCCGATTCCGTTCAGTGTCAGTAATTCGAGCCGCGAGATCGTATGGGAGAAATTCGGCGAGGGCGACATCGACCCGATAACGGGTGTGTATACCCCGCCTGACGCACCGACATCGCCAGTTTGCGTGATCGTGGCCAATGATGGCGACGACCGCACCGGCTATGCCATGGTGGAATTCGTCCAGCAGAGCGAAGCCTTGGCGCAAATGGCAAACTGGACCGATTTGGTCACGTTTGAGCTCCATGTGATAGGGCATAACGCCTGTTATGCCAACGGCTGGCAGCAGGTTGAGATTGAAGTGAGGGTAGAGGCGAGTGATGTCAACAATACACCCATGGACATCTCGGACGCTGACCTGGCCACGCTGCAGCTGAGGGCGGAGGGCTGGGACAATCAGATCCCATTCCTGAGTACGGACGAGGAGGGCATCAGCGTCGAATCCGGGTTTACTTGGGCCGTCAGCCGCGCCCCGAACACGGTAGACCCTCCCGCACCAGGTGATACCGTTGCGGCACCGGCAATGGGAGAAAAAGAACGGCGTGTCCGCTTCTATATCCACACTCGGCAAGCGACTACGCTGGAGATCTATGCGGGCATGCAGAATGCTGAGACGTATGTCTGGAAATATTCAAATACTAAGGCGGCCGGCAAGGTAAACGTGTCGGGCAGGACGCCGCCAAACTTTACCAGGCAGCAGTATGAATTCGAACGTGTTCGTATCGGCGCTGAATCGGATAAGTCACCGATAACAGGGGATGATTTTATCTATGTCGACAATACGATGGACTACTGGCGGCTGAAAAATGTTGTCCATGACGGAAAGGTGCGAAAGTTCATCCGCATGATCATACTGACGGGCACTAACAAGAGCCTGCTGCGTTGGGCATCGAACCAGATGAATGATCATTATTCCAGTTATACCGGCCTGCAGTTCATACCGTTGAATGCGCCGGAAGCTGCGCAACGTGGATTGTTGATGGATGGCCTGCTGTATCGAGTTGCCAATCATCGCGCCCACACGCTCCCCAGAATCAATGCTGATCTAGGCGCTAGACCTGGCGAGTTGATGGTCAGCCTGCGTCGCACCGACGCCATGAAGTTCTGGGATGATATCTCGACCGGGCAGCCCTACCGCGCCCACCTGAAAAACGTGATCAAGATCGAACTGATTGATCAACAAGGAAACCAGCACAAGTTGCTGTTCGATTTTGGCGTGCCGGAGGGTGAGGACGTTGAAGCGCAGGCGCGCGATTGCTTGATACTCACGGTTTGATGGTCTCGCCCTCCTGTACGGGAGGGCATTCAATTAATAATTTCGTACCTGGAGGCCGTCATGGCAACTCGCAATGTGGTTCATTCCAACGCATTCAACTTTCAGAGTTTTGTCCAGAACAGTGTGGACCCGCGTACTGGGCAATATACGCTAGGCATCGAATTGCCGGGGTTGATCGGCAATGAACTGGCCGGGCCGCAATTACCACTGCGTTTGGTCTTCAATCCAATGAATGACGAGGACTCGGGTTTTGGTAAAGGTTGGAACCTGGCCCTTTCCCAATATGTCCCCGGTACGCACATGTTGACTTTGCATACCGGGGAAACATTCAAAGTAACCGGCAGCGGCGCGCAGCCCGGGATTCGAGAAAAGAAACTCGACACTTTCCACTTCCATGATGACACCGTGGAGGGTAAGGACCGTTACCGCGTTGTGCACAAGTCCGGCCTGGTGGAAGTGTTGACCAAACAGGCGGGTACCTATCCGGTTTACCTGCCTACCGAGGCCTATTCGCCATCTGGCCACAGGGTTTCGCTTGGCTATGGTGCGAGCACAGGCTACCTGGAAACCATCAGCTATCGCGACAGTGATGATGAAATCCAGCAACTGCTCAAGCTGACCTATACAACGGGTGGGGTGACCATTGACGTGCACCCCAATGCAGACTCCGGCAAGCAGCCTCGGGCCCGCTATTCGCTCGAAATGTTTAACCGTGAACTGGTAAAAATCACCCTGCCCACTGCAGATCTTGCCAACTGGCGTATCGAATACGACACAGTACGGGATCTGACTTGCGTGAAGAAATTGCATACCCCCTCCGGGGCGGTGGAGCATATCGCCTATGAAGATCAGGGCCATGTATTGCCTACTAACGGCGAGCGCGTAGCCTTACCCCGTGTCACTACCCATCTGGTGAATCCGGGTGTCGATCAGCCGCTGGTTAAAACGACCTACACCTATCTTTACGTCGATTCACAGAGCGGGCAGGCCTTTGATCACAATTTTGTCGGTTACAACAGTGGCATCAGCTGGAGCAACGACGGCCAGGACAATCTTTTCAGAGCCCAACCCAGCTACAGGTACGGTTCGACCGCGCACTTGTGGGGGCTTGATGAAGAAGGAAAGGAGGCTGAGTTGCGCACGGTGGAGCGGGTGTACAACCGTTTTCACTTGATGGAGGCTGAAATCACCCGCCAAGCTGGGCATGTCCAGAGCCTGCTTACCCAGTACCATGGCGACGTCGCTGAATCATTCGAAAACCAGCCAGGTAATTTTCAGTTGCCCAAGGTTTCCACTCAATCGTGGGCACTGCAAGCCGAGCCGGGGAAGCTGCGTAGCGAAGTTACCGAAACCGTCTACAACCTCTTGGGTAACCTCATCGAAGAAGTCCAGCCATCCAAGCAGCGCGTGGTCAGCGAATACTACGCCGCGCAAGGCGAGGACGGCTGCCCGCCTGACCCCGAACTGTTCGAGCGCTCGCTCAAGCAGCAAACCGTGATTCCAGCCCCGGAAGGTGATGTAGCCGCTCCCACGTTACGTACTGGCTACCAATACCGGGCGCTCGCTACAGTGGGAGGCGAGGCTGATACCTGGTTGCTGCAAGACCGGATCACGCTGTGTGAAGTGGTCAATGACGTCGAGCAGCCGCCTCTTCAGGTCACCACCATCGAGCCCGTGGATGACGTGACTGACTTGCTGCGCCATGGCCGCCCGCAGAGCCAGAAGCTGGAGATGAACGGTAAGCCGACCACGCAAAGCTTTGTTTACAAGAAAGAGCTGATCGATGATGAGCCTGCGCTTGTGACTGAGCAGACGGTCCAAGGTTTCGACCATGGCGAGAGAGACGATGACACCGGATTGCCCCGTGATACGGTCAAGGTCATTACCCTCAAGCATTCGATCTTGATCGGCGAGCCTTTGCTCAACCGTGACGACAATGATATCGAGATCGCTTATACCTATGACGCGCTGAACCGCACGACCAGTGAGACAGTGTCGCCCAACCAGCCCGAGTACAAGGCCTCGCGCCATTACGATTACTACCTGGTGGGTAGTGATGGTCAGCAGGCTTGGCAGACTTCCACCGACGTCAAAGGTGTCAGTACGCGTTCGTTGATCGATGGGCTCAACCGGATGACGACCGAGCTACGTCATGATGCAGATGCCGAAGACAGTCGCAAGCACAACGGATTCCGGATGCGCTACGAGGCGCGCTACGATGCGCTTGGCCAGTTGCTTGAAGAAACCGATTACGATTGGTTAGGAGGCGAGGTCTTGCCGCTTCGAACCCAGTACCTCTACGACAACTGGGGCCAGCGCCGCTGTGTAATCGGCCCGGACGAAGTGCAGCATCATGAGCTCACCGACCCGATCGGTACGGCTGAGTCGGGCAACTTGCCGATTCAGACGAGCTGGAGCCAATCGGAAGACGGCGAGCTCACCCAAGGCAAGACAGTGACATTCGTCAACCTGTTCGAGCAACCGAGCGTTGTGCAGCGTCTTGATCGCCAGAACAAGGTGCTTAGCAAACATCAGTATTTTTATGATGGCCTTGGTCGCACTGTCCGGGAAGTCGATGGTCGTAACGCAGTTACCCGTAAAACTTACGATGCGTTCGATCGCCTGGTCGATCACACCTTGGCTGACAGAAGCATCGTACACCGTGACTACGCGCCGCACAGCAGCGAAGACCTGCCAGTGAAGATTGCAGTGAATGGCGTGGTGCTGGGCGAGCAGACGTTCGATGGGCTGGACCGTATGACGGTGTCCATCACTGGCGGCCGCAAACGTGTGATGTTCTACGAAACCAGCCATAACAGGCCTTGGAAGGTGCGCACGCCAGCCAATAGCGAGATCGAGTATGCCTACACGCCGCAACTGACCGATCAACCTGAAGTTCGGCGAGTGCTGGCCAAGCCAGAGCAGGGGCGGGATGCTGCGGTCGAGGCCAAGTATAAGTACGACCCGAAGAATGCGCGCCTTACTTACTGTGGTGAGCCGGGTCAGGAGCTGACCCGCGATTACTTCAGCACTGGCGAGCTAAAATTGGAAACCCGTACCGTGGGCAGCGATACCTGGAGCATGACCTACGGTGCCAGTTTGCAAGGCCGTGCGCTGGAGTATGAGGATGTGCTCGGGCAGAAGCAGCACTACAAATACGATGAGGCTGGGCGCCTGGAGAAAACCTGGATGGGCGGGTTGTCCACCACGTTCGTCTACAACGAACTTGGTAATCTCAAACAGTACAAGACCTGCGATGGCGTCGAGGGAGAGGATGAAGAGTCGTGCGAGCGGTGGCTGCTCACAGAGCTTGAATACGATGACCTGGGAAGGGAAAAGCTTCGTCGATTCACCTTCCCGGACAGTGTGCAGGAGCTCGCTCAGGATTACACCGAACTGGACCAGCTCAAACTACGCGTTCTGACCGAGGACGGTAAAGTTTTACGCGAAGAGAAATATAGCTACGATGTGCGTGGGCGGCTTGAAGGCTACACGTGTTTAGGGCCTCTGGCACCACAGGACCCTTGTGGCAAAACCATCCGGGAACAGCAGTTCCTGTTCGACAGGATCGACAATATTACCTGGGTGTACACGGCGTTCGACGGTGAGCAAGGCGCTGAGGGCAAGCAGGAAAGCAACGAAGCCACCTATTTGTTCCGAAACGAGGCGGACCCTGCACAATTGACCGGTATCGAAAACACTCATGCAGATTATCCTGCTCCGGTAACGCTTGAGTATGACCCGGATGGGAACTTGATCAGCGATGAACAGGGCAGGCAGTTGGACTACGATCCATTGGGTCGACTGGTCAGCGTCAAACTGTTGGATGGTACGGTCGCTGGATACGATTACGATGCGTTGGATCGCCTGGCTGGCCAGGATAGTTGAAGCGCTCCGGGGGTAAGGAGGGCGCCTGCGCCCTCCTTCAAAGCCGCTAACCAGGGCCGCTGCGCGGCCCTTTTTGGTTTTCAAGGGTATCAGGTGATCTTCGTGATCAGTTCCTCCAGCGAGACCCTCTCTGGAGGTAAGCCATAACAAAAAAATGCTCCGTGTCTTTCGACACGGAGCATTTTCTTGAGGAGCCGAACAGCTCGCTGGATTTGCGCTGATCAAGCGGAGAAATCACTGTCGGGCTAGGGCGCAAGCGCTTACGGAATGTCCACACTGAAGCCGATATCGGCATTGGCGAAGCCTGCGGTAACGTTGGCAGAAGTGGCCTTGTAAGCGGCAGAGAACAGCATATCGGTAGGTTTGCTCTCATGCAGCGGATATTGCCTGGACGGTACCGTGGGGCTTATCGGGGTACCAAGGTTGTCTTTGATGATCAACGCCAGGCCTGTGGCGCCGCCGGGCTCCAGGGCGTACAGCGTACCGGCCGCACCTGCACTGCCGTACTTACCGGTGAACGTCACGGTGGCGGTGACACCGGGTACGAGAATGCAGCCGGCCCCTGGAGTGAGGCGCAAGCCGAATGCCCGCGAAGCCGCTTCATCATCGGCTTGCTTGAACTGGGCTGCATTGACGCTGCCCATGTTGACTCGACTGAGTGGGCGGCCGTTCGAAGGGTCGATGATCTGGATCGCGCAAGTGCCAGAATCTACATTGCCGAAGAAGTGTACCGAGCCGGTGGCAACGGGCGCGGCGAATGTGGTGGCGCTGGTCATGCCCAGCCCCATTGCAAAAAGAATGCTTTTCATAAAATGCTCCATGATCGTTCAGTCCTGTAAGCGTCGATGCCACTGATGCCGGGCTTGTAATGCAACAACGCTTATTGGGCGGGTGTAACCCGATCAGGTGTTGCCAGTACGGTCAGAACGGCTGATGCTTCTTAAGGGCGAAGTGACAGTGGCGTTTGCATCACAGGGGTGGCTACGCCGAAATCATTGACGGTGGTAAAGGTCAATTGCAGTCCATTGACCGACTTGACTTGTTTGAGGTCATACGCCTGCTGTGCAAAAGGCGCTGCCATGTCCTTGGCCTGGATGGCCTCTGTCTTGCCGGTAGCGCTGACTTCCAGACGACCGAATGTGTAGTGGTAAGGTGTCGGATTATCCACCACCAGCTGCACGTGTCCTTCGTTTTGGCGTACGAACCATTTCAGCTCGCCGGCACGGTCTGCAGGCCGGTCCTTGAGCTCACTTGGGCGGTAGAAGAGCTTCAAGCGAGTACGCAACGCGATGTTGAGTGTGTTCGCGTCCTCAGGTTTCGCCTCCGGGATTTCCTGCACATTCAGGTAGAACAACGTTTCCCGGTCTTTGGGCAGCGTGTTGGGCAAGCGGCTGATTTGCAACATCTGCTCCTTGCCTGGGTCCAGTCGGAACAACCCGGGGGACGCGTCCAGCGGCACGGGTGTATCGGTATCGTCCTTTGCAGTGTTGATCCAGGTTTGCACCGCGTAGGGGCGAGGACTGGGGTTGGCAATAACCACATTGGTACTGCGCTTGTCGCTGTCGAAAACGATGCGCGTGGTATTTACCGTCAGCGCTGCCTGTACGGGCGACAAGGTGGCTGCCAGGCATGCACCCAAGGCAAGGCTGCGCAGTGGATTTTTCATCTGGCGTTACCTTTGAAGAAGGGGATGACCCCAGGCACAACACTGCGCCCGGGGTGCCCGGTCATGGAATATCAACAATGAATGCCACATCGGTATTTGCAAAGCCGGCAGTCACTGCCGGTCCGATGGACTTATAGGCAGCGGTGAAGATCATGGTGGTTGGGTTGGTGGGATCCAACGGGTAGTCCTTGGACGCTGAACCATTGGCGATTGGCGTGCCAGTGTTGTCTTTGATGACCATCGCCAGATCCTGGGCCCCACCGGGTTCCAGGCTATACAGGGTATCGCCGGGAGTGGCGTAGTTGGAAGTAAACGTCACGTTGGCCACGCTGTTGGCTGGAACGGTGCAGCCACCGCCTGGCGTCAGGCGCAAGCCGAATGGACGGGAGCCTGCTTCATCGCCGACTGTCGAAAACTGCGCAGCGTTGACATTACCCATATTGATACGGCTGGCCGGCTGGCCGTTGTCAATAATGTCGATCCGACAGGTGCCCGAATCGACGTTACCGAAGAAGTGGATGCTTCCAGTGGCGACCGTAGCGGCAAGTGTGGTGGTACTGGTGATGCCCAAGGCAAGGGCAAGTAAAGCTTTTTTCATCGGAGCTCCGAGTTGCTCAGTTTGCGGAAAGAACATGCTGGTTCTCGCAAACCTGAATGCACGCGATGTGCGGCCTGCGGATCCAGCGCGAATGGTAAAGTGAGCAGTCTCGTTCGGCCGTAAGAAAAGTCTGATTGTAAATATGGATAAAACTGACAGCGTGTGACAACTGTTAAAAATGCTAGTTTACGTTGGGCTCGGGTATCTATATGGCCGGCTATTCGCCACTTTTAAGCGGAGTGGATAAAGATGAGGCCAGATGACTTATTGACTTGGTCATTCCGCTTGGAACCTTTTCGCTGGTCGTATGGAAAAGGGAGGGTGTGATCAATGATGTAAATTAATGTGCCAATATTACCGATTCAACTGTCAGGCAACGCCGCCTGTTGTGAAGGAAGTCGCAAGATCCAGGAATCTTCCACAGCTGGCGATTTTCAAGTTTGGAGCCGCTAAGTAACCGCTGCAGGTTGTTGGCGAGTTGCAATCCCCCTCGACCTGGCAGGTTGAAGGAGAAGCAAAGGGGGCAATTGATCGCAGTGGAGTCGCCTGGAGTGGAGGCAATGACCATTGTCATGGACATAGACCTGCGTGACCAAACTGAATGGCGCCAAGCATTGACAATATGCCTGTGCCATTCTTCTCCCCTTTGCTGGCGCATCGATTACAACGCGAATGAGCGAACCCCGCCCATGCTTGTAATACCGTAGGCGATGTCGTCTATCACTTCTGGCCTGTACCGAGCATTTGCTTTTCCTTGTGCCAATCGAACGGCTCGCCGCTTTGCTCCGCGCTGTATCTGCGTTCTTCAAGGGCTTGATAGAGGTCGAGTTCGTCGTCCGGCATGAAATGCAGGCAGTCTCCGCCGAAGAACCACAACAGGTCGCGGGGCACCAGGTGAGCGATCTGCGGGTAGCGCTGGATCACCTGGCAGATCAGGTCCTGACCCAGGTATTGGCTTTGCAGGGGATCCTGCGGCAGCAGGGTCAGCAACTCGTCGAAGCGTTCGAGAAACAACGCGTGGCTTTCCTCCGGTACCTGTTCGGCCTCACCCAGCGCCACCAGGATGGTGCGCAGGTGGTGGAGCAGTTGCAGGTGGTATTCCAGGTTGGGGTT
>Ga0160475_100325_pt1 | contig 24660 bp, 19 predicted proteins | sample HID1975M_E11MG_FD_108254 | JGI IMG/M metagenome (GOLD analysis project Ga0160475, IMG submission 108254) | Enriched soil microbial communities from UW Madison campus, WI, USA - HID1975M_E11 MG | ecosystem: Environmental > Terrestrial > Soil > Unclassified | place: USA: Madison, Wisconsin... | reverse complement strand
CGGGATTTGCCGGTGACCCCGTATTGGTAGCCACGTGAATATGCTCTTTCCAACGGATCACGCTTAAGTCTTCTCATAGGGTGTTGCCCTCACTTGTTGACTGTAATGTCCCGTCGGCCTCTCTGAGGCCGGGCAGAGTCTTTCTGCCGGTTTGCGCTCGCTGCCGGCGTGGCGAGCTGAAAGTGCCGCCTCGTTGCGAAGCGGCCTGAGACCAGTTCTAACGAATGCGAGTCACGGTGTGAATGATCGATTTGTCATAAGCACGTAACCTTTCATAGGGTCAGGGGATAAGTAAATAAATGCGACTTAACCTTATTTGAGGTTTAGCCCGCTATGATCAGGGTTTGCTGATCATTGACGTCATTTCGCCAGCGTTGCTCGCGGGTGACAGAAATAATTTGAAATGCGACGAAGGGTCACACAGGCCCCTCCATCGCCAGAATTTTTTGTACTGCCTGATGATCTAAGCTGTCTTTGCCACTTGGCCGAGCGCAGATCGGTCAGGCGGCCCGGCCCTTCGCGGCACGCTTATGTGCCAGAAACGGCCACCCGCACGCCTGCTGGAAAGGCATGCGGGCAAACATCGCGTGGCGATGCGTCGCCTCGTCAGTCAAATAGCCCAAGGCTCTGGAATACTCATGTCGGACCGTTTCGAACTCTACCTCACCTGCCCCAAAGGCCTCGAAAGCCTGCTTGCCGAAGAGGCCAAGGGCCTTGGCCTTGACGAGGTGCGTGAGCACACCTCGGCCATTCGCGGCGCCGCCGACATGGAAACCGCCTACCGCCTGTGCGTATGGTCGCGCCTGGCCAACCGGGTGCTGCTGGTGCTCAAGCGCTTCTCCATGAAGAACGCCGACGACCTTTATGACGGCGTCAACGCGGTTGACTGGGCCGACCACCTGGCAGCCGACGGCACCCTCGCGGTGGAGTTCAGCGGCCATGGCTCGGGCATCGACAACACCCACTTCGGTGCGCTGAAGGTCAAGGATGCGATCGTCGACAAGCTGCGCAACCGCGAAGGCCTGCGCCCGTCGGTGGAAAAGATCGACCCTGACGTGCGTGTGCACCTGCGCCTGGACCGTGGCGAGGCCATTCTTTCCCTCGACCTGTCCGGCCACAGCCTGCACCAGCGCGGCTATCGCCTGCAGCAAGGTGCTGCGCCGCTGAAGGAAAACCTGGCGGCAGCAGTGCTGATCCGCTCGGGCTGGCCGCGCATTGCCGCCGAAGGTGGCGCACTCGCCGACCCGATGTGTGGTGTGGGTACCTTCCTGGTCGAAGCGGCGATGATCGCTGCCGATATCGCGCCCAACCTCAAGCGTGAACGTTGGGGTTTCAGTGCCTGGCTCGGCCACGTGCCGGCGCTGTGGCGCAAGGTACACGATGAGGCGCAGGCCCGGGCGCAGGCCGGCCTGGCCAAGCCACCGCTGTGGATCCGCGGTTACGAAGCCGACCCGCGGCTGATCCAGCCGGGCCGCAATAACGTCGAGCGCGCCGGTCTGGGCGACTGGGTGAAAATCTATCAGGGCGAGGTCAGTACCTTCGAGCCACGCCCGGACCAGAACCAGAAAGGCCTGGTCATCAGCAACCCGCCCTATGGCGAGCGCCTGGGTGACGAAGCCAGCCTGCTGTACCTCTACCAGAACCTGGGCGAGCGCCTGCGCCAGGCCTGCATGGGCTGGGAGGCGGCGGTGTTCACCGGCGCGCCGCAGCTGGGCAAGCGCATGGGTATTCGCAGCCACAAGCAGTACGCGTTCTGGAACGGCGCCTTGCCGTGCAAGCTGCTGCTCTTCAAGGTGCAGCCCGACCAGTTCGTGACCGGTGAGCGCCGCGAAGCGCAGGCTGACAACGCCGAAATCCGTGAGCAAGCGCCGGTAGCCAGTGAGCCGGCGCGCCTGTCGGAAGGGGCGCAGATGTTTGCCAACCGCCTGCAGAAGAACCTCAAGCAACTGGGCAAGTGGGCCCGCCGCGAGCAGGTTGACTGCTACCGCCTGTACGATGCCGACATGCCCGAGTACGCCCTGGCGGTCGACCTGTACCACGACTGGGTGCATGTGCAGGAGTACGCCGCGCCACGTTCGATCGACCCGGAGAAGGCTCAATCGCGCCTGCTCGATGCCCTTGCAGCCATCCCCCAGGCACTGGGTATTTCGCCGCAGCGTGTAGTGCTCAAGCGCCGCGAGCGGCAGAGCGGCACCCGCCAGTACGAGCGCCAGGCCACCGAGGGCCGCTTCCAGGAGGTGAACGAAGGTGGCGTCAAGCTGCTGGTCAACCTCACCGACTACCTCGACACCGGGCTGTTCCTTGACCACCGCCCGATGCGCATGCGTATCCAGCGCGAGGCTGCCGGCAAGCGCTTCCTCAACCTGTTCTGCTACACCGCCACGGCTTCGGTGCATGCGGCCAAGGGCGGCGCACGCAGCACCACCAGCGTCGATTTGTCGAAAACCTACCTCGACTGGGCGCGGCGCAACCTGGCGCTCAATGGCTTTTCCGAGCGCAACCGCCTGGAGCAGGGTGATGTGATGGCATGGCTGGAAGCTAACCGCGACAGCTACGACCTGATCTTCATCGACCCGCCAACCTTCTCCAACTCCAAGCGCATGGAAGGCGTGTTCGATGTGCAGCGTGACCACGTACAGCTGCTGGACCTGGCCATGGCTCGCCTGGCCCCGGATGGCGTGTTGTATTTCTCCAACAACTTCCGCAAGTTCCAGCTCGACGAGCACCTGATGGCGCGCTATGCCGTGGAAGAAATCACCGCCCAGACGCTGGACCCGGACTTTGCCCGAAACAACCGGATCCACCGCGCCTGGCGCCTGCAATTGCGTTGAGCCGACGAGGTACATTGCGCGGCTAATGGCCAATAGCTATAAATGTGAGGAGGGCGAGATAATCCGCAGGACGCTGACGTGACGAGATGGGTGTATGTCAAAGTGTGGCGTGCGTGCGCGGTTATTTGGCCTGTGCACAGAAGCGGTGTCCGCCTGGGCGGTGGCGCTGGTGGCTTTGGTGGCGGGCGGCCTGTTGACGGCCGCCTTGGCGCTTGCCGCGCAGACGTTCTACAAGCAGCAGTTGCGCCAGCGTTTCGAGTTGCTGGCCAGCGAGCGCTTCAGCCGCATTGCCGAGCGTTTTGATGAACAGCAGCAGCGCCTGGACGGCCTGCGGCGGTTCTTCAGCTTTTCCAACGAAGTCACCCCGCTCGAATTTGACGGTTACGCCCGGCCATTGCTGCAGCGCACCCTGGCCTACGCTTGGGCGCCGCGTGTCGAAGCCGCGCAACGCACCGAGTTCGAGCGCCATGCCAGTGAGCATTCAGGCACCGGCTATGTGATCCGTGACCAGGACGCACAAGGCCAATGGCGCCCTGCGCCGCTGCGCGACCATTACTTCCCTGTGCTGTATACCCAATCTGGTGAAATGCCAGGGCTGCCCTATGGGCTGGACCTTGCCGGCCAGGCTGCATCCCAGGCTGCCCTGGCCCGGGCGCTCGGGCCTGGCAGCATGGCGGTGTCCGAACCCCTGGCCATGTACGAGATCCCATCGTACGCGCGTGGCTTGCTGCTGGTGGCGCCGGTGTTTTCCGACGCTAATCCGCATGGCGCAGCAGTAGGTTATGTGACGGCCTTGCTGAGCATGCGCGAGCTGGTCAGTGATGGGCGGCCAGTGGCGGCGGATGACAACCTGGTGGTGCGCATCGTTGATCCGTCCGGGTTGCAGGGGCCGGAAGTGATGTTCGATTCGCTGAACCAGGTCGCCCCCTTGTCGCTGGCCAGCAATCAGCAGTTGCACCTGGCCGATCACCACTTCCAGTTGAGCATCCTGCCGAGCCTGGCGTTCGTGCAGGCCAATCGTTCGTCGGCAGTGCTGGCGGTGGTCCTGCTGGGTGGGTTGTTGAGCCTGCTGCTCAGTGCCTTGCTCTACAGCCTGTTCAGCCAGCGCCAACGCGCCTTGGCCCTGGTCGAGCAGCGCACCGCCGAACTGCGGGTCAGCGAGCAGTCGCTGCGCGGTACTCACAACCAGCTGCGCAGCGTGCTGGATGCGGCGACCCAGGTGGCAATCATCGCTACCAACCTCAAAGGTGTGGTCAGTACCTTCAATGCCGGCGCAGAGCGTATGTTCGGCTACCCGGCCAGCGAGGCGATCGGCCAGTTGCGCCTTGAGAACCTGGTGCTGCCCGAGGAACTGAGCCAGCGCGGCCATGCCCTGAGCCTGCGCTATGGTCGCCCGATTGCCGGTGGCCAGGCCATGTTCGCCGAAACGGTGCAAGCGCATGGCGCTGAACCTGGAGAATGGACCTTGTTGCGCGCCGATGGCAGCCAGTTGGTGGCCAACATGCTGGTTACCGCCATGCTGGATGAACAGGGTTTGTGGGTTGGCTACCTGGCCATCTGCATTGATGTCACCGAGCGGCGTCGGGTACACGAGGCGCTGGCGGCCCGCGACCGGCTGCTGGAAAAGCTCAGTGCCGAGGTGCCGGGGGGCATTTACCAGTATCGCCTGGATGCCAACGGCCATTCGTGCTTTCCCTATGCCAGCCAAGGCCTGTACGACATCTACGAAGTGGACCTGCAGCAATTGCGCGAGGATGCCACGCTGGTGTTCGAGCGCATCCACCCCGATGACCTGGACCGCGTGCGCCGCTCGGTGCGTTACTCGGCCGAGCACCTGGCGCCGTGGCGCGAGGAATACCGGGTGTGCCTGCCGCGTGCCGGCCTGCGCTGGGTCCGTGGCGAAGCGACGCCAGAGGTGGGGGAGCAAGGCTGCACCCTGTGGCATGGCTACCTGACGGATATCTCCGACCTCAAGGGTGTGGAGGAGGAATTGCGTGCGTTGTCGGTCACCGACTCGCTGACTGGCATCCATAACCGCCGCTACTTCCAGGACCGGCTCAAGGCCGAACTGGAGCGCGCCCAGCGCGACGGCCTCGCGTTGGCCGTGATCATGCTCGACATCGATCACTTCAAATGCATCAACGACCGCTTCGGCCATGCCATGGGTGACCGGGTGTTGCGCAGCTTGTGCCAGCGTATTGGCCAGCGCTTGCGGCGTACTGATGTGTTCTGCCGGCTGGGTGGGGAAGAATTCATGGTGTTGTGCCCGGGCAGCGATGCCGAGCAGGCGCGGCTGCTGGCGCTTGAGTTGTGGCAAGGGGTGCGCACGGTGCCGGTGGACGGCGTGGGCCAGGTGACCGCAAGTTTTGGAGTGGCGGGCTGGCGGCCGGGGGAGGGCGCCGATGCCTTGCTGTTGCGGGCTGATGCGGGTGTCTATACAGCCAAGCAGGCCGGGCGGGACCGGGTGGAAGGGGAATCCGCCTGATAGGTGCCAGTTGTCGGTACTGGCCCTTTCGCGGCTAAAGCCGCTCCCACAGGATCTTCACAGCACTTGAGGCCTGTGCAGTACCTGTGGGAGCGGCTTTAGCCGCGAAAGGGCCGGTACTGGCTGACCAATCAGTTGGCCGCGGTGCTGCCGGCCAGCTTCGGCTGGCGATACAGGTCGAGCAGCACCTGGTCGAGCACCTGCGAGGCACCCCACGGTTTCGGGTCGTTGAGAATCGCTGCCACCGCCCAGGTATGGCCGTTGCTGTCGCGGCTGAAGCCGGCAATCGCCCGCACGGTGTTCAGCGTGCCGGTCTTGATGTGCCCCTCACCGGTCATGGCGGTGCGCTTCAGGCGCTTGCGCATGGTGCCGTCCATGCCTACCAGCGGCATCGAACTCATGAACTCGGCAGCGTAGGGGCTCTTCCAGGCAGCCTGCAGCATCTGGGCCATTTCCCGGGTGCTGACCCGCTCGGCACGCGACAAGCCAGAGCCGTTCTCCATCACCAGGTGCGGCGCGGTAATGCCCTTTTTCGCCAGCCATTGGCGCACTACGCGCTGGGCGGCGCGGGCATCGTCGCCATCGGCATCGGTGCGGAACTGCGCGCCAAGGCTCAGGAACAGCTGCTGGGCCATGGTGTTGTTACTGTATTTGTTGATGTCGCGGATCACTTCCACCAGGTCTGGCGAGAAGGCGCGGGCCAGCAGGCGAGCACTCTTGGGCACGTTCTCGATGCGGTCGCCACCCTGGATGCTGCCGCCCAGCTCGTTCCAGATCGCGCGCACGGCACCGGCGGCGTAGGTTGCGTGGTCGAGCAGCGACAGGTAGGTCTGCGAGTTGCAGCCGTCACCCAGCTGGCCACTGACGGTTACGCTGATGCCATCGGCCTGGGGTACCGGGTTGTAGCGCACATCGCCAGTGCACTGCTTCGAAGCCACCGCCTTGACCTGGTTGTCGATACGGATGCTGGCAATCGGTGGCTCGACCGCGACGGTGACTTTGCCCCCATCGTTGCGGGCCACGAAGCGCAGGGCCTTGAGGTTGACCAGCAGCGAATCGGGCTTGACCAGGAACGGCTTGTTTTCATCGCCGCCGTCATCATTGAACTGCGGCAGGTTGGGTTGCACGAAGTGGCTGCGGTCCAGCACCAGGTCACCGGTGATGGTGCGCACGCCATTGGCGCGCAGGTCACGCATCAGCAGCCACAGCTTTTCCATGTTCAGCTTCGGGTCGCCGCCCCCTTTGAGGTACAGGTTGCCATTGAGCACGCCGTTGCTCAGGGTGCCATCGGTATAGAACTCGGTTTTCCACTGGAAGGTGGGGCCAAGCAGTTCGAGGGCAGCGTAGGTAGTGACCAGTTTCATGGTCGAGGCCGGGTTTACCGAAACATCGGCATTGAACACGGTCGGCGTGCCGGGGCCGTCCAGCGGCAGCATTACCAGCGACAGGGCTGTGTCCTGCAGCTTGTTGGCCTTGAGCGCCTGCTGCACTTTGGCGGGCAGAGTGGTATTGACGGCGGCGGCCTGGCTGGGCAATGCGAGTGGCAACAGCAGGCTTGCAAGAATGAAGGGACGAAGCGTTTTGATCATAATGGATAAATACCCTGCGGCGAGGGAAAAGGGCATTGGGGCTGTAAGGGATGATGGCCCCACGACGAAAGAGTACGCATTATGCCCCAAGCGTAGCGACGATGCGCCACGTTCGACGGAAAAGCACCGCCAATAAAAAAGGCCACCCGCAAGGGCAGCCTTTTCAGCGATCAAGCCAGGCAGGTATCACTCAGCCTTGTTGATCGGCTTTTCCGGGTACCAGGCGTCCAGCAGCGGGCTGACTTCGATCTTGGTCAGTTCGCTACGGCCCTTCAGCCAGGTTTCAACGGCAGCGCGCTGTTCTTCGCTGGCCGAGCCGCGTTTGACCGAGCACACCAGGCCGTAATCGTCACCGCCTACATAGTCCAGGCCGTTGGCGTCCATCGCTTCTTCCAGGAACGCATCGAGGAAAGCATCGATTGCCTGGTCATCCAGATCTTCCTTGAATTCCAGGTTCAGCTCGAAGCCCAATTCCTGAAACTCGTCGACACACAGCTTTTTGCGCAGACGACGGGAGCGGTTTGTGGCCATGAAACAATCCTCTTAGGTAATAACGCCGCGCAGTCTACCAGTTAACACGTCTGGCTGCCTGCCTGAGTGCACGCGCCGGTGGCCAGTTCCTTGGCCAGAGCCCGTTCTACACGGCACATGTGCCGCGCCAGTGCCTGGCGCCGCAGGCGCAACAGGTGCGTGGGCAGGCCGCGGGCCTCCAGCGCCTCGCAGGCCTGCATCAGGTCGGGGGCTTCCAGCATGCGGGCCGCACTCAGCACCTTGTGGGCCTGCTCGGCAATGGCGTCGCTGTCATGCTCCGGATGCAGCGCCATCAAGCTGGCCAGGTCGGCCTGCAGGCTTTGCTGCAAGGCCAGCAGGAAGCGCTGGCGGTCGGCGGGGTCATGCCCGACCACTGCAGCCAGGCCGTCCAGATGGTAAAGCTTGCGCCGGGGCTTTTGCTGGCGGCGTGGACGAATGCCCGCCAGGTGCTGGCTGAGGGTGCCCAGGCTGATCGGCTTGAGCAGGCAGTCGTCCATACCGGCGCTCAGGCACCGGCGGCGCACCTCTGGCTGCGCGTTGGCGGTATAGCCGAGAATGGTGCAGCGCAGCCGCTTGCCATGGCGTTCTTCGGCACGGACGGCGGTCGCCAGTTGGTATCCGTTCATGTGCGGCATGTTGCAGTCGAGCACCAGCACATCGAAGTCGCCTGCGCGCCAGGCCGCCAGGCCTTCGCGGCCATCGCGGGCGCTGGCGTGCGGCAGGCCCAGGTAGCCGAGCTGCTGCGCCATCAGTTGCAGATTGGCCGGGTGGTCGTCGATCACCAGTACGTTCAGCCGCGGGTCAGGCACATCGAGGTGCTCGAGGAGCGGCGCTGGGGGTGGGGCGGCGTCAATCCGCTGCAGCGGCATCTTCAGGCGCACCTGGGTGCCAACATCTTCCAGGCTCTTGATGGTCAGGCTGCCGCCCATCATTTCGCACAGGCTGCGGCAGATGGCCAGACCCAGCCCGGTACCGGCACGGGCGCCCTGGCTGTGCGGGTTGGCCTGGATGAACGGATTGAACAGGCGTTGCAGGTCGTCGGCGTGGATGCCGATGCCACTGTCGCGTACTTCCAGTTCCAGCACTGCGGGCGTGGTGTTGCCGTCATCCTGCAGACTGACGCCGATACGGACCTGGCCATGCTCGGTGAACTTGATGGCATTGCTCACCAGGTTGGACAACACCTGTTTGAAGCGCAGGGGATCGAGCACTGCGTGGCAGCGCGCGGCGGGTGCAATCCTTACCTCCAGAGCAAGGCCTTTCTGGCGCGCCTGCCCCTCGAAAATACGCCCTACCGATTCGACCAGTGCTGCAAGGTCGACGACCTCCGGTGCCAGGGACAAGTGGCCAGACTCGATGCGCGCGATGTCCAGAATATCGCCGATCAGGCCCAGCAGGTCCTTGGCTGAATGGTGGGCCAGCTGCAGTGCGCTGCGGTCTACCCGGCCCTGGTCGGCGCGCTTGACTGCCAGTTCGAGCATGCCGATGACGGCATTCATCGGGGTGCGGATTTCATGGCTGATGGTGGCCAGGAAGGTGCTCTTGGCGCGGTTGGCATCGTCGGCCTGCTGCTTGGCCTGACGCAGTTCCATGACCAACTGGCGGCGCTCGCTGATGTCGATCCAGCCGCCGATGATGCCCTGCACCTCTCCCAGCGAGTCGCGGTACGGCAGTATCCAGTGATAGATGGTCATTTCGCGGCCCTTGATCCGCAGTGGCCGGTCCATGATCAACGGCGAGCCTGCGGCCATGACTTTCAGGTAGTCGGCCTGGATCTGCCGGGTTTGCTCTTCGTCGGCAAAGAGGCTGCCGTCCAGCTGTTTGCCGATGACTTCATCGGAGCGGGCCTGCACGGCTTCCAGATAGCTGTAATTGCAGCTTTGCAGGCAGGCCTCGCGGTCACGTACGTACATGGGGTGAGGGGTACCGTTGAGCAGGGCGCGCATGAACGCCAGTTGGTCGTTCAGTGCTCGTTCGGCGCGTTGGCGCTGGCGGATCTGCAGGCGCAGGCGGGCGTTCCAGAGCAAGGCCAGCAACAGCAGCGCGACCATGCCCAGCACCACCTGCAGCGCAAGCTGGCTGTAGCCTTTGCCGTTACCATCGTCGTGCTGGCCGAAGCCGCGCCAGCGGTTGTTGATTACCCCCAGCTCTTCTGGCGAAATGCTCAGCAACGCCTTGTCGAGGATCGACATCATCGCCTGTGACGGAGTGCTGGTGGCCATGGCGAAGTTGGCGGGCTCGCTGCCTACCGTGGTGCGGATGACCAGCCCAGGGTTGTTGGCCAAGGCATGGTTTGCGTCGAGCAACGTGGTAATCACTGCGTCCACCGCCCCGCTGTTGAGCAATGCCATGGAATAGAACCCGCTTTCGGTCTCGACCCAGCCGATTGCCGGATAGTGCCGCGAGAGCTTCGCGTTCATGGCGCTGTAGCGGGTAATGGCCACGCGATGCCCCTGCAACTGCTCCAGGGTGTTCAGGGCCATATCGTCCTTGCGGCCTACCAGCACGAAGGCGCTCTCCAGGTAGGGCCGACTGACTTGCAGGTCATCGTCGGTCACCGCACCGGTGGCCAGTGCGGCAATCACATCTGCGCGGCCATCCTTGAGGCGGGCGATCATGTCGGCGATGCCGCTGGTACGCTGCACTTCAAAACGCAAGCCGGTGCGCAAGCTGATGAACTCAAGCAGGTCGGCGGTGATGCCGCGAAAATGCCCCGAGCCATCGAAATACGATAGCGGCGCAGCCGTATCATCGATCGTCACGCGCATCACCGGGTGATCTTGCAGCCATTGTTCCTCGGCGTCGGTCAGTTGCAGCTTGCGCTCGGTCAGCAGCAGGTCGCTGCCGGCGCTCCAGCGCTTGAAGATGCTGGCGCGCAGGGCGGGGGGCTGGCTGTCCAGTGTGGCGTTCACCACCTCCAGTAGCAGCGTGTCCTGCTGGCGCAAGGCAAAGCCGAAGCCGATGGCCTCGTGCTTGCCGAAATTGGCCATGCGCAGACGCGGCAGGTGGCCGCGGTTAAGCAGATAGTGGGTGGAGATGGTATCGCCGATGTATACGTCGGCCTGCCCGAACGCCACGGCGTTCAAGGCCTGGCTGGAGGAGCCAAAGGCCAGCAGCTCGGCCATGGGGTAGGTGCTGCGTACCTCCTGCTTGGGCAGGTAATGGTAAAGCATGCCCAGGCGCAGGCCGGCCAGGTCCATGTCGAGCGCCCGGCTTTCGTCTTCGCGTGTTACCAGCACCGGCTGGTCAACGGCATACGGTTGCGACAGCGCCAGGCCGTCGCTGGCCGCTTCGTAGCCATTGGCGCTGCCAAGCAGGTCGATATCACCATGCCTGAGCGCCTCCACTGCCGCCTGCCGACTGGGGAAGCGCAGCACCCGTATGGGTAACTGCAGGGCTGTGCCGATCAGGCTCGCGTACTCGGCGGTGAGGCCCTGGTAGTCGCGGCCGCCACTGGTGATGTCGAACGGCGGGTAGTCTGGCGCCGACGTGCCCAGTACCAGTTCCTGACGGCCTTCGAGCCATTGCCGTTGTTCGGCCGTGAGCATGGGTTGGGTCGGCTTGGCCGATGACCGAGCCAGTAACGTATAGGACGAGGCCCCTTGATAGGTGGCCTGCGCTACGCCGCTGAACAGGAGCAGGGCGAGCAGCAGGCGAGCAATAGGGTGCGGCATGACCACCCTCAGACCAGCGCGTTGCGTTTGGCTATTTCGATCAGGTCAACCAGTGTACTGACCTGAAGTTTGTGCATGAGGCGCTTCTTGTAGGTGCTGACAGTCTTGCTGCTGAGGAACATGCCCTTGGCAATTTCCTTGTTGCTGCGGCCTTGGGCGAAGAGTTGCAGTACCATCAGTTCGCGGTCATTTACCTGGCGGAAAAGTTGCAGCTCGGTATCGGTTGTCTGGTTGTGTTTTATTGCCTGGCTGGGGAAGTAGTTGTAGCCGGCCAGTACCGCCTTGATAGCACTGAGCAGTTCGCTCAGGTCTTCCTGCTTGCACACATAGCCTGCGGCGCCGGAGTGCATGCAACGCACGGCAAACAATGCCGGAGACTGGGCGGTCAATACCAGAACCTTCAATGGCAGGGCCATGGCCTGGAAGCGGGAAAGTACCTCCAGGCCGTCTAGCTTGGGGATGCTGATGTCGAGGATGACCAGGTCGGGCGCGGCTTCACGAATCATCTGCATGGCGTCCACGCCGTTGTCCGACTCGCCGACGATCTTGTAATTCTGGTTTTCCAGCAACATACGGACGGCCAGGCGGATGACAGGATGATCGTCGACAATAAATATGGAATGCATGTTCAACTTCCCTGCGGGCGATTGAGGGGGACAACCGGCACCTTATCGCAGTTGGAAGTCATCGGGCATGCGGGGGAGGGCGATTCGCTCCTTATGGGAAATGGCTTACAAGATAAAACAAAACGGGCTACGAATTTTTTGTGTTTGACCCAATGTCAAAGCGTCTTTGGTAACTTTTCATGGGCTTTTATTCGTACTGTTTAACTTGCTGCCAGTATATGTAGGAAGTTTCCTGCAATGCGCGGTGCAGCACCGGCTGAGGGGCCGTGGCTGCACCGGCGTGATTCATGTGGGGCTGGAGCGCCCGGTCATTTCGCGGGCCATTTCGCTGGCATAGCTGTCGGTCATCCCGGCGATGAAGTCGATCATGCGCAGGAACGCGCTGTGCAGCGAGGCATGCGGGTCCGGGGCATTGTTGCCGATCAGGTCCAGTACCCGGCGGCTCTTGAACGAGGGGGTGCGCCCGCCGTGCTGTTCGAGCGCTGCGCCACAAAAGGTGTTGAGCAGAATCTCCAGGGTGGTGTAGGCGCCGATTTCGTGCAGGGTCTTGCGCTTGTCCTGGAAGATCTTGTTGCGCGCCATGTCCTTGGCCTGCAGCACGCAGCGCTTGGCCGGGCCGTGCATGTGCTCGACCAGGTCGCCTGCCAGGTGCCCGGCCAGCAAAGCCTGCTGCTGCTCGACGAACGCATGGGCGGCGGCGTTGGTCAGGTGCTCGATAGCCTTGCCACGCAGAATCGCCAGCTTGCGCCGGCGGGAATCGCGTGGGCCTAGCTGGCGGTAAGTTTCTGGCAGGTCTTCGCCGACCAGGTCAAGCAGCAGCGTTTCGACTTCGGCGTATTCCAGCAACTCCATTTCCAGGCCGTCTTCCAGGTCGATCAGCGCATAGCAGATGTCATCGGCGGCCTCCATCAGGTACACCAGCGGGTGGCGCGCCCAGCGTTGCTCTTCCAGTTGCGGCATGCCGAGCTTGCGGGCGATCTGCTCAAGCAGGGGCAGCTCGCTCTGGTAGCTGCCGAACTTGTGCTTCTTGTAGCCCAGCGCGTCGGCGTGGCGCGCGCTCCAGGGGTACTTCAGGTAAGTGCCGAGGGTGGCGTAGGTCAGCCGCGTACCGCCGTCGAACTGGTGGTACTCCAGTTGGGTGAGTACGCGAAAGCCTTGGGCATTGCCCTCGAAATTCAGGAAATCAGCCCGCTCGTCGTCGCTCATGTCATCCAGCCACCCACGCCCGGCGGCCTGCTGGAACCAGTGGCGGATGGCGTCCTCGCCGGAGTGGCCGAATGGCGGGTTGCCGATGTCGTGGGCCAGGCAGGCTGACTGCACGATCATCCCCAGGTCGCTGGGGGCGCACCAGTCGGGCAGGTTGTCGCGCAGGGTTTCGCCGACGCGCATGCCGAGCGAGCGACCTACGCAGCTGACTTCCAGCGAGTGGGTGAGACGCGTGTGGATATGGTCGTTGCTGGTAACCGGGTGCACCTGGGTCTTGCGCCCGAGGCGGCGAAAGGCGCCGGAGAAGATGATGCGGTCATGGTCCTTGTGGAAAGGGCTGCGCCCGAGTTCATCGGCGCTGTAGAGAGCTTTGCCCAGGCGTTCACGGGTGAGCAGGGTGTGCCAGTCCAAGGCGCATTCTCCTGTGGATCGAAGGAAGCAGCATATCCTGTAGGAGCAGCCTTGTGCTGCGAAGAGGCCCGTTTGATGGATACACGTGTGTCACCGGGCCGGCCTCTTCGCAGCACAAGGCCGCTCCTGCAAAGGAATGTGCAGGGCTCAGGGGCGGCGGTTGCCTTGCAGGTACAGGCGCACCAGCGGCAGCAGGCTGCTGCCCAGGCGCACCAGCCGCGCCAGGTTACCGCTGCGCACGCCCTTGCCGGTGAGGAAACCCAGCGCCACCACGGCGCCAATCCCCCACAAAGGCGCATGCTTGATCCCCAGCCCTTCATGCAGCGAGCTGCCCATGCCGCGCATGCGGCGCAGCGGTTCCATCAGTTGGCCGGACTCATGGCGAATTTCCTGGCGGTGCATCTCCATGCGCAGGCGCAGCAGTGCTTTGCGCAGTTCGCGCGGGTTACGGGTGTTTGGCAGTTGTGGCAGGCTCATGGCAACAGGCGCTCCCGGTCCTTGGCGAGTTCGTCGAGAGTGGCCCCGAAGGGCGACGATTCGTCGAACACCGCAGCCTTCAGGCGCAAGCCGCAGTACAGCGCGGCAAGGCCATAAAACACGCACAGGCCGATGATGCCAGCCAGGCGATAACTGTCCCACAGCAGCACCAGCAACAACCCGGAAAGGGCCGTCAGCAGCAACAGGGCAAACACCAGGGCCAGGCCTGCGAACAGCAGCAGGCTCAAGGTGCGGCCCTTTTGCTCCTGCAACTCGATGCCGAACAGTTCGATATGGCTGTGCAGCAGCCCCAGCGCTGCGGCGCCCAGGCGCTTGCCCGAGGCGCTGGCGCCGTTGGCGTCATTCTCCATGGGAACCCCTTAGCGCCGGTTGGCCAGCAGGCCGATCAACAGGCCGACACCGGCCGCGATGCCGATTGCCTGCCACGGGTTTTCCTGCACGTACTGCTCGGCGCTGCCCAGCGCGGCTTGGCCGCGTTCCCGGACAGAGTCCTGGGTCAGTTGCAGGGTTTCGCGAGCCTGGGTCAGGCGGTCGTGAATCTGTTCGCGCAATTCGTCGGCCTGGTCGCCGGCCAGGTTGGCAGTGTCGGCCAGCAGCCGCTCGGTGTCGCGTACCAAAGCCTGGAAGTCAGCCATCAGAATTTCTTGTGCAGTCTTTGCCGATTTGCTGGCCATGGGCCTCTCCCTGTCGATGAGTGATGGTAATTCGAGTAATAGCACGCGCGGAAGGTTCAAGTGCCGGTGCTGGTATGGGCCTTGCTAAGGCATTGCCACGTTGCGGGGCGTCGCTGGCAGCAGTTGCGCCGATTCAGGGCGCTAGCGCAGCGGGTACCGATAAACCTTAACCCAATCCTCGACAAACCCAAGAAAAAACCACGCAGGCTCCGACCCGGTCACCGAAACAGGGCAGGGGGCTGGCACCGATTCGGTGCAGGGATGCAGGTTCTTGAACTGTCCTGGTGCCTTTTTCAGCAGGTCTGCCTATTTCATGGAAAACATGCACAGCGCGATGGACTCCCTGGTCCACGGTTCCAATACCCTGTTCATTCTCATGGGCGCCATTCTGGTGCTGGCCATGCATGCCGGCTTCGCGTTCCTCGAAGTGGGCACGGTGCGCCACAAGAACCAGGTCAACGCCTTGTCGAAGATCCTCAGCGACTTTGCCATTTCGGCACTGGTGTATTTCTTCATCGGTTACTGGATAGCCTATGGCGTCAATTTCTTCCAGCCGGCAGCGGCGCTGGCGGTCGACCATGGCTATGCGCTGGTCAAGTGCTTCTTTCTGCTGACCTTCGCTGCGGCGATCCCGGCGATCATCTCCGGGGGCATCGCCGAGCGGGCGCGCTTTGTGCCGCAACTGTGTGCCACGGCGTTGATCGTGGCGTTTGTCTACCCCTTCTTCGAGGGCGTGGTATGGAATGGCAACCTGGGGCTGCAAACCTGGTTGCAGGCCCGTTTCGGCGCGCCTTTCCACGATTTTGCAGGGTCGGTGGTGGTGCATGCCATGGGCGGCTGGCTGGCCCTGGCTGCGGTGCTGCTACTGGGCGCGCGCCGCGGGCGCTACCGCGAGGGCCGGTTGGTGGCGTTTGCGCCGTCGAGCATTCCCTTCCTGGCGTTGGGCTCGTGGATTCTGATCATCGGCTGGTTCGGCTTCAACGTGATGAGTGCCCAGACGTTGCAGGGGGTGAGCGGGCTGGTAGCGATCAACTCGCTCATGGCCATGGTCGGTGGCACCCTGTCGGCCTTGCTGGCCGGGCGCAACGACCCAGGTTTTCTGCACAACGGGCCGTTGGCCGGCCTGGTGGCGATTTGCGCCGGTTCCGACCTGATGCACCCGATTGGCGCACTGGCCACCGGCCTGGTGGCCGGCGCGTTGTTCGTCTGGACCTTCACCGCAGCGCAAAACCGCTGGAAGATCGACGACGTGCTGGGCGTGTGGCCACTGCATGGCCTGTGCGGCGTGTGGGGTGGCATTGCCTGCGGCGTCTTTGGCCAGGCGGCACTGGGTGGCATGGGCGGTGTCAGCCTGATCAGCCAGTTGCTGGGCAGCCTGATGGGCGTTGTGGTGGCATTGGTCGGCGGCTTTGCCGTTTATGGCGCAATCCGCGCGCTGCATGGGCTGCGCTTGAGCCATGAGCAGGAGTTCCAGGGTGCGGACTTGTCGCTGCACCGTATCGGCGCCACCAGCCAGGATTGAGCCAGGTCAGGTGCATGACGGGCGCGACAGACCTAGAATAGGTTTCTCTGCATGTCAAACCGAGACCTGCCCATGCTGCCTGAATGCCAACTGTTCGGCACCCTCGGCTGCCATCTGTGTGAAGTGGCCGAAGCTGTGCTGATGCCTTTCGTCGATCATGGCCTGCTGGTGGAGCTGGTCGACATTGCCGAGAGCGAGCCCTTGTTCGAGCGTTACGGGCTGATCATTCCAGTGTTGCGACGCTGCGACAATGCCGCCGAGCTGCACTGGCCGTTCGATGCCGAACAGGTGGTGGCGTTCCTTGGGCAATGAAGGCCGCAGAGGAGTCGCAACCCTGCTCCATGATCTGTGACGCGAGCTGATGATCAGGTGCCGGCGCACTCTGGCGCCGCTACCTCCCTCATCATCGGAATAGTTCGCCATGTTGATCACCCCACATTTCACGTTCGATGAAATGACCGTATCCCAGCTCGCCGCCAGGGACGGATTCGATAACACCCCGCCCCCTGAAGCCAGGGCCAACCTGCAATTGCTGTGCGGTGCGCTGGAGCAGGTGCGCGCACTGTTCGGCGCGCCGATCATCGTCAGCAGCGGTTTTCGCAGCGAGAAGGTCAACCGGTTGATTGGCGGTGCCACGAACAGCCAGCATGTACAAGGCCTGGCGGCGGACTTCACGGTAATTGAAGTCAGCCCTCGGGAAACCGTGCGCAGGATCAGCGAAAGCGCCGTGCCGTTCGATCAACTCATCCTGGAGTTCGACAGGTGGGTGCATCTGTCGGTGGCCCGGGCACGCCGCGTCGGCAGGTCTTGACCATGCGCAAAGGCAGTGGCTACCTGGCGGGGCTGCAATGAAGCGCATTGACGGCGGCAAGGGGATGTTCGTATGCTGTATATAAATACAGTATCGAGGTAAAGCCATGCTCAACGTCGAGCAACTCAAGTACAGCGTCAACCGCATGCCCGTGGATCGGGTGGCTGACGCCGTTCTGGAACTGCGCCTCGAAGGCCTGGTGACCGACGACCGCACGCCGTTCGGTAAAGTGCACTTCAATACCTGCTTCGCCGAAATCGAGGCCTTGTTCCAGCGTGCCGGTTACCACCGCGGGCTGGATGTGGTGGGTTACCAAGGGTTGCTCTATGCCCTTTACGACCCAGGCCGTTGGGAACCGGTGCAGGTGCTGCGCTGGCTGAAGGAACGCAGCGAGGCGATAGTCCAGGCTGGTTGAGGGCGCGGGCTTGGGCGATAATGCGCGGCCGTGAACGTTCCGAGCCCTGCCATGACCGCGCCCTTCGACCCCGCCCGCCAGCAAGCCAGCACGGTGTGCCTGCCCCCCGGTAACTGGGCGACGGTGCTTGATTGCCTGTGCGACCATTTCAAGGCCATCGACCGCGCCCAGTGGCTCGACCGTTTTGCCCGTGGCAGGGTGCTGGATGCCGAGGGCCGGGCGGTTGCCGCCGAGTTACCCTACAAGCGTGGCATGCGTTTGCACTACTTCCGCGAAGTGCCGAACGAGCGGCCGATCCCGGTGCAGGAGGTGGTACTGCACGCGGATGAACACCTGGTGGTGGCAGACAAACCGCATTTCCTGCCGGTAACGCCAACCGGTGAATACGTCGAGCAGACCTTGCTGCGCCGCCTGATCCGTCGCCTGGATAACCCGCACCTGGTGCCGCTGCACCGCATTGACCGGCACACCGCCGGGCTTGTGCTGTTTTCTGCCAACCCGCACAGCCGCAGCGCCTACCAGCGGCTGTTCCCTGAACGGCGCATCGACAAGCGCTACCAGGCCATTGCGGCGGCTTTGCCGCAGCATGCATTTCCACTGGTGCACAAAAGCCGCCTGGTGCATGGCGAGCCGTTTTTCCGTATGCACGAAGTGGAAGGGGAGGCCAACAGCGAAACCCTGGCCGAGGTGCTGGAGAAGAACGGTGAGCTGTGGCGCTATGGGCTGTCGCCAGTGACCGGCAAGACTCACCAGTTGCGCGTGCACATGGCAGCCTTGGGGGCGGGAATCTGCAATGACCCGTTCTATCCGCAGCTGCTTGATGCAGCTGATGACTACCAGCGGCCGCTGAAACTGCTGGCGCAGAGCTTGCGTTTCGAGGACCCGTTGAGCGGCGAAGAGCGCTATTTCGAGAGCCGCCTGCGTCTGGACTGGTAATCCAGCAAGCAGGCATACGCGGTCCTCGTGGGAGCGCAGGCTTCAAGGTCACTCGGTTCCTGTGGGAGCGGCTTTAGCCGCGAACACCGGCAGGGCCGGTGCCATCCACAGCGGTGGAGTGCTTAAGTCGCGAGCATTAGCGGTTGAACCGCTCCACCAGTGAATACTGGCTACCCGCCGTGCTGGTCAGCTCCTCGCTCAGCAGTGCCGAATGCTGCGCCTGTTCGGCGGTCTGGTCGGCCAGTTCGGCAATGGTGCTGATGTTGCGGCTGATTTCGTCGGCCACTGCAGTCTGCTCTTCGGTAGCGGCGGCAATCTGGGTGGCCATGTCGGTGATGTTGGCCACCGCTTCGCTGATCCCCACCAGTGCCTCGTCAGCCTGCATCACACGGTCGACGCCTTCCTGCGCCTGGCGGTGGCCGGTTTCCATGGTCAGCACGGCGTTGCTGGCGGTTTGTTGCAGCTTGGCAATCAGGCCGTGGATCTGCCCGGTGGATTCGGCAGTGCGCTGGGCCAACTGGCGCACTTCGTCGGCCACCACAGCAAAGCCACGGCCCATTTCACCGGCACGCGCCGCTTCGATCGCCGCATTCAGTGCCAGCAGGTTGGTCTGGTCGGCAATGCCCTTGATCACATCGACCACGCCACCAATCTCGTCGCTGTCCTTGGCCAGTTGGGTGACCGTCTGACCGGTTTCGCCCACCGCTGCCGACAGGCGCTCAATGGCCTCGCGGGTCTCCCCGGCAATCTGCCTGCCCTGGCTGGTCAGGCGGTTGGCTTCTTGGGTGGCATCGGCGGTGCGCTGAACGTGGTTGGCCACTTCCTGTGTGGTGGCGGCCATCTGGTTGACGGCGGCGGCGACCTGCTCGGTCTCCACCCGCTGGCGCTCCAGCCCCGAAGAACTCTTGTGCGCCAGGGCGTCGGACTGGCGCGCCTGGTCGCTGAGGTGTTCGGCACTGTCCTGCAGGCGGGTCAGGCAGGTTTTCATGCGGGCATCCTGGCTGAGCATGGCCATTTCCAGACGCGCCTGTACGCCACGGCTGTCGGTAAACATCTGCGCGATCAGCGGATCGGAGGTGGTCTGCTCGGCCAGGCGCAACAGGCGCTTGAGGCCGCGCTGCTGCCAGCTCAAGCCCAGCAGGCCCAGGGGTACGGATAGCCCGGCAGCCAGAGCAAAGCCCCAGGAATGGCCCAGCCAGTTGCCGATCAGGAAGCCCACCTGGCTGATCAGGATGAAAGGCAACCAGTCCTGCAGCACCGGCAGCCACTTGTCCCTGCGAGGTACAGCTGGCTTGCCCTGGTTGATGCGTTGGTACAGTGCTTCGGCGCGGCGAATCTGCTCAGCGGTTGGCTTGACTCGCACCGACTCGAAACCGACAACCTGGTTGTTGTCGTAAATCGGTGTGACGTAGGCGTTGACCCAGTAGTGGTCGCCGGACTTGCAGCGGTTCTTGACGATGCCCATCCACGGCTGGCCCTGCTTCAGGGTTTGCCACATATGGGCAAACACGGCAGGCGGCACGTCGGGGTGGCGTACCAGGTTATGCGGCGCGCCGGTCAACTCTTCGCGGGTGAAACCACTGATTTCGATGAAGGCATCGTTACAGTACGTGATCACGCCCTTGGCGTTGGTGGTGGAGATCAACCGCTGCTGGGCAGGGAAAGTCCGTTCTCTCTGGGTAATCGGCTGGTTGTTACGCATGGGGTGATAGTCCGCAGGGCTTTGGACAGGTATCGGCAAGCCACTGGTTTTATTGAATGATTATTTAACGTTGCTGCGTTTGGTCCGGCGCTGGAGCTGTGGCGCCTGTGAAATCGAGCGCCGCCCACGCGGCGCATCGCGCGCGGCGCTCGGTCTCGAGAGCGCCGCAAGTTCGCAGCCGTACCTCCCAGCCTCAGCCGGCGATCATCTGTCGCAACACGTAGTGCAGAATTCCGCCGGCTTTGAAGTACTCCACCTCGTTCAAGGTATCGATACGGCACAGCACCTCGATCTGTTCCTGCTGCCCATCTTCGCGGGTGATGCGCAACGGCAGGCTCATGCCAGGGCGGATCTGTGCACCGCTCAAGCCCAGCACGTCGATCCGCTCCTTGCCGGTCAGCACCAGCTGCTTGCGGTCGTGGCCGGCCTTGAACTGCAGCGGCAGCACGCCCATTCCCACCAGGTTGGAGCGGTGAATGCGCTCGAAGCTTTCCGCCAGCACCGCCTTGACCCCCAGCAGGTTGGTGCCCTTGGCCGCCCAGTCGCGGCTCGAACCGGTGCCATATTCCTGGCCGGCGATCACCACCAGCGGGGTGCCTTCCTGCTGGTAGCGCATGGCCGCATCGTAGATCGACATCTTCTCGCCGCTTGGCACGTGAAGGGTATTGCCACCTTCTTCACCCCCCAGCATTTCGTTGCGGATACGGATGTTGGCGAAGGTGCCGCGCATCATCACTTCATGGTTGCCACGCCGCGAGCCGTAGGAGTTGAAATCGCGTGGCTCCACGCCCTTCTCGCGCAGATAGCGCCCGGCAGGGCTGTCGGCCTTGATGTTGCCGGCAGGGGAGATATGGTCGGTGGTCACCGAGTCGCCCAGCAGAGCCAGTACCCGCGCACCGTGGATGTCGGCAATGCGTGGCGGCGGTCCGCCGATGTCGTCGAAGAACGGCGGATGCTGGATATAGGTAGAGTCGGCCTGCCACACGTAGGTGGCAGCCTGTGGTACCTCGATGGCCTGCCACTGCGCATCGCCGGTAAACACTTCGGCGTATTCCTTGTGGAACATCGCGGTATTGACCTTGGCCACGGCCGCCGCAATTTCCTGCTGGCTTGGCCAGATATCCTTCAGATACACCGGTTGGCCGTCGTTGCCCGTACCCAGCGGGTCGCGGGTCAGGTCCAGGCGCACGCTGCCGGCCAGCGCGTAAGCCACTACCAGCGGTGGCGAAGCCAGCCAGTTGGTCTTGACCAGCGGGTGCACGCGGCCTTCGAAGTTGCGGTTGCCCGACAGCACCGAGGCGACGGTGAGGTCGGCGCTGCCGATGGCTTTCTCGATCGCTTCGTCCAGCGGACCGGAGTTGCCGATGCAGGTGGTGCAGCCATAGCCGACCAGGTCGAAGCCCAGTTGATCGAGGTAAGGGGTGAGCCCCGCTGCCTCGAAGTAGTCGGTGACTACCTTGGAGCCCGGCGCCAGCGAGCTCTTGACCCAGGGTTTGCGTTGCAAGCCTTTTTCCAGGGCTTTTTTCGCCACCAGCCCGGCCGCCATCATCACACTGGGGTTGGAAGTGTTGGTGCAGGAGGTGATCGCGGCAATCACCACGGCGCCATCGCGCAGGGTGTGAGTCTGGCCTCCATGGCTGTAGTCGATCTCGCAAGCCTGGTCGGCGTTGCCCACCGCTACACCGCCGCCACCCTCGCTTTCCAGGCGGCCGACTTCCTTGGCCAGCGGCTTGGGCTGCAGTTCGATGAAATGGTCAAAGGCCTGGCTGACCTGGCCCAGCGCCACGCGGTCCTGCGGCCGCTTGGGCCCGGCTAGGCTTGCTTCGACCTCGTGCATGTCCAGTTCCAGGCTGTCGCTGAACAACGGCTCCTGCCCCGGCAGGCGCCACAGGCCCTGGGCCTTGCAGTACTGCTCGACCAGTTGCACAGTCGCGTCTGGTCGGCCCGACAGGCGCAGGTAGTCCAGGGTCACCTCGTCAACCGGGAAGAAACCGCAGGTGGCGCCATACTCTGGTGCCATGTTGGCGATGGTCGCCCGGTCTGCCAGCGGCAGCTCGGCCAGGCCGTCGCCATAGAACTCGACGAACTTGCCCACCACACCTTTCTTGCGCAGCATCTGCGTTACCGTCAGCACCAGGTCGGTGGCGGTGATGCCCTCGCGCAGCTTGCCGGTCAGTTTGAAGCCGATCACCTCGGGGATCAGCATCGACACGGGTTGGCCGAGCATGGCCGCCTCTGCCTCGATGCCACCGACACCCCAGCCGAGCACGCCCAGGCCATTGATCATGGTGGTGTGCGAGTCGGTACCGACCAGGGTGTCGGGGAAGGCGTAGGTGCGGCCATCGGCTTCACGGGTCCACACCGTGCGGCCCAGGTATTCCAGGTTGACCTGGTGGCAGATGCCGGTGCCCGGCGGCACTACGCGGAAGTTGTCGAAGGCGCTCTGGCCCCAGCGCAGGAAGGCATAGCGCTCGCCATTGCGCTGCATTTCGATATCCACGTTCTCGCCGAAGGCCTGAGGCGTGCCGTAATGGTCGACCATTACCGAGTGGTCGATCACCAGGTCCACCGGTGACAAGGGGTTGATCCGCTGCGGGTCGCCGCCGGCCTTGGCCATGGCTGCGCGCATGGCGGCCAGGTCGACCACGGCCGGCACGCCGGTGAAGTCCTGCATCAGCACGCGCGCCGGGCGGTATTGGATCTCGCGGTCGGAGCGCCGCTCGCTTAACCATTGGGCAATGGCGCGCAAGTCATCGCCGGTGACGGTTTGGCCGTCCTCCCAGCGCAGCAGGTTTTCCAGCAGCACCTTCAGCGACATGGGCAGGCGTTGCAGGTCGCCCAACTGGCGGGCGGCCTCGGTAAGGCTGAAGTAGTGATAGGTCTGGTTGCCGACCTTGAGGGTGTTGAGGGTGTTCAGGCTGTCGAGCGAGGGCATTGCCAACTCCTTCTGCGCCGGTGCCCGGCAAATACTCAAGGTCTGCCGGTGTCACCGCTCTGTTTCGATCCGCACGGTACGGACCTGGCTGAGTGGTCAGGTTAGACCGGTTTGCGGCCCCTGACCCTTTTCTGGACCGGCGGGGCGTGTCGCAGGTTCCGAACTTCCTTTATTATCGCCGCCCTGCCGGCGCCTGTTGCGCGCCAGCCGTAGTGGAGTGAGAGATGAATACCCTGTTCATGCATTGCCGGCCCGGTTTCGAGGGCGAGGTGTGCGCCGAAATCAGCGAACATGCCGCCCGTCTGGGTATTGCTGGCTATGCCAAAGGCAAGCCGCACAGTGCCAGCGCCGAGTTTGTCTGTACCGAAGAAGGCGGCGCCGAGCGGCTGATGGGGGCGCTGCGTTTCAACGAGCTGATTTTCCCGCGCCAGTGGGCCCGGGGCGGTTATGTCGAACTGCCGGAAAGTGACCGCATCAGTGTGCTGCTGGCGGAGCTGGCCGACTTGCCTGTGTTCGGCAGCCTGTGGCTGGAAGTGCTGGACAGTAACGAAGGCAAGGAATTGTCTACCTTTTGCCGCAAGTTCGAAGTGCCGCTGCGCAAGGCGCTGGAGAAGGCCGGCCGCCTGGTTGACGACGCCAGCCGCCCACGCCTGCTGCTCACCTTCATCAGCGGCCGGCGGGTGTTCGCCGGTGTTGCGCCGGCCAACAACAGTGCCCTGTGGCCCATGGGCATCCCGCGCCTGAAATTCCCCCGCGAGGCACCCAGCCGCTCGACCCTCAAGCTGGAAGAAGCGTGGCATCAGTTCATCCCGCGCGAGCAGTGGGAGCAGCGCCTGGGCGATGACATGACCGGCGTTGATCTGGGCGCTTCGCCGGGTGGCTGGACTTACCAGCTAGTGCGCCGGGGCATGCTGGTGACCGCCATCGACAACGGCCCGATGGCCGAAAGCCTGATGGACACCGGCCTGGTTCAGCACCTGATGGCTGATGGTTTTACCTGGCAGCCGAAGCAGCCGGTGGACTGGATGGTGTGCGACATCGTCGAGAAGCCGGCGCGCACCACCTCGCTGATCGAAACCTGGCTGGGCGAGGGACTGTGCCGCGAGGCAGTGGTCAACCTGAAGCTGCCGATGAAGCAGCGCTATGCCGAAGTACGCCGGCTGCTCGATCGCATGGAGGCGACGTTCAAGGCGCGCAAGATCAGGGTATCGATTGCCTGCAAGCAGCTGTACCACGACCGCGAGGAAGTGACTTGCCACCTGCGCCGGCTCGATCTGAAGCCGCGCTGAGCCCAGCGCGCTGTTCGCGCTCCGCCTGTAGCTCTTGCTTCGGTTTTTGCTTCTAAGCGCGCGGTAGCTCAGGCGACGCAGATTGCGACTTCAGGAGGCCGAGCGCAGGGGCCGGATGATGGGAGCGGACGGCTTTGGTTACTTTGGCCAAGACCGAAGTAACCCGCCGGAAGGGCGCAAAGGTGACTCAGCGCCACCTGCGCGAACGAATGTCTACACTGTGTTGAGGCCCATCTCGCAAGAAGCTAAAAAGCGGATCTGGCTGTTTTGGTTCAGCGAACAGTCCATTTGTGATGGCGACGCTTACTCACCTTTTCGCCCTTACGGCGAGTCACTTTTTGTCAAACGCGACAAAAAAGTAACCAAAAAACGCTGCGCTCCGATCATCCGGCCCCTGCGCTTCGCTCCGGGGTTCCCTCACTCCGGCCTCGCTCCCGGGAGGACCGCGCTGCAGGCCCCATCCTGGGGCCCAGCGCTTGACGGGCATCCATGCCCGTCACCTCCCTCCGCAAGGCCTGCGTTCGG
>Ga0160475_100321_pt1 | contig 25543 bp, 21 predicted proteins | sample HID1975M_E11MG_FD_108254 | JGI IMG/M metagenome (GOLD analysis project Ga0160475, IMG submission 108254) | Enriched soil microbial communities from UW Madison campus, WI, USA - HID1975M_E11 MG | ecosystem: Environmental > Terrestrial > Soil > Unclassified | place: USA: Madison, Wisconsin... | reverse complement strand
CCGCTGCACTCCTCGCTGACGCACGGTTATTTTTCCCTGCGCACGGTGTATGACACGGATGACGATAACTGGGATTCGGTCAAGCAATTTGGCCAGCGGATAAACGCCGTCGTCGATATTAATATCGGGGATATTGTTACCCAGGTGCAAACCGATCTGGCCGAACCTAAAACGGTGTCGGGTATTCTGGGGAAAATACACCGTGATATTAAGAGTGGGGCATTTAAAGCCCTGCTATCGTAATTTTCGCGGCGTAAACAACTCGCTATATTTTATTCATTTAAATAACACGCTGTTATTCAGTGTGATGGTCATCGCGCTAAGTATAGGGAAGACGTAAAGCTTATGTTCAAGGAAAAAAAAGCCAAGGATATTTCAGTGGAGGCCACCGCCATGCTGTGTGTCGCTGTCGTAACGCTGATAATCGTAAGTGGAGGGCTGGGATGGTGGCTCTTCAAAGCGAACCGGGTCCTGCAATGGGCGGTGATCCGCGAGATATCCCTGGTCTGTTTTATTCTCTGGGGACTGTTGCTCAGCATGCTGATGCTGGGATTTATTGTTTTCCGGCTATTAATCAAAGATAAAGTGGAGGGACAAAAACAGCCAACGCCGTCGTTATCCGCCAGGAAAAAACAGCGTTCCGCGCGGTTTAAGCCGCTGAAAGATCACCTCCACCGCCGCTACGGACTGTTCTGGCGCAATAAGGTCCGCCTGCTGCTGGTCACCGGCGAGCCGGCACAGATTGCCGCCATCGCACCGGGCCTTGCCGCAAAACAGTGGCTGGAAGGCAATCGCACGGTGCTGATCCACGGCGGCAGCCTGGCAACATCCATGGATGAAGACCGCCTCAGCGCCCTGTGTAAACTGCGTCGCCATCGTCCGCTGGACGGCATTGTGCTGGCGCTGGATGAGGCGCAGGCCAACCCCAACCAGCTTGATATCAACCTGCGCACGCTGGAACAGGTGGGTGAGGCGCTGCATTACCAGCCCCCGGTGTATCTGTGGCAGGTACGCAACAGTCTGTGGTCGCAGGCCGAGCGGATCACCCAAACCGTGGGGGCGCTGTTTCCGGCGCGTGCCGTCCCGGAGGATGTTGGCCTGCAGCTAAACGCCATGCTGCCGCAGCTTACTGCCCAGGGGATGCAGCAGATAGGTGAGCATCTGCAGCATGATTATCTGCTGCGCTGTGCCCAGTGGCTGAAAACGAGGGGAATTGCCCACTGGCAGGCGCTGTTAACGCCCTGGATGTCTGCGCATCGGCGGGTTCCGCTCCGGGGACTGATGTTCAGCCCGCCTTTAACGGCGGCTGAGAGCAAGCCCTCCGGCGTACACGAGCACCGTTGGGCGGCCCCGGCAGCCTGGCAGGGCGTCATGGATGATTGCGCCAAAGCCCGTGGCGTGCGGGTCGGTCTGCCGTGGGAGCATACGCTGAAAGTCTCGCTGCTGACGCTGCTTGCCCTGTGGGTGCTCGGCAGCGTGGTGGCGTTTGCCGTCAACCGGCAACACATCATGGCGGCCGCGGACCGCGCGCAGCAGCTGGTCAGCGCGTCGACGTTGAACGATCGGCAATTAATAGCGTTGCAGGCACTGCGTAACGATATCGGACGTCTGCAACACCAGCAGGAGCACGGCGCGCCCTGGTATCAACGTTTTGGTCTGAATCACAACGCCACGCTGCTGGCGGCGTTGATGCCGTGGTACGGACAGGTTAATAACCGACTGATTCGCGATCCGGCTGCGCTTGGTCTGATGCAAAAGCTGACCACACTGATTAACCTCCCGCCGCGCAGTCCGCAGCGCTCAGCGCTGGCTAAGCCCGGTTACGATCGGCTGAAAGCGTATCTGATGATGGCGCATCCGGATAAGGCCGACGCGACGTTCTTTGCCCGGACCCTGAAAACGACGGAGCTGCCACCGCCCGGGCTGTCGCCTGCGCTGTGGCAGAGTATCGCCCCGGATTTATGGGCGTTTTACATGCAGAACCTGCCTGCGCAACCAGACTGGAAAATTCAGCCCGATACCCGACGGGTGGCGCAGGCCCGGCGGGTGTTACTGGAGCAGATTGGGCAGCGCAATGCCGAGAGCACCCTGTATGAAAATATGCTGACTGACGTGCGCCGCAACTATGCCGACATGACCCTGGAGGACATGACGCCACAGACGGATGCCCGCCGCCTGTTTACCACCGATGACGCGGTGCCGGGCATGTTCACCCGCCAGGCGTGGGAGGGCGGGATTCAGGAGGCAATTGATAAAGCCGTGGCATCTCGTCGGGATGAAATCGACTGGGTCCTGAGCGATAACCGCAAAACGGTCACCAATGATATCTCGCCGGATGCCCTCAGGCAGCGCCTGACAAACCGCTACTTTACCGATTTTGCCGGGAGCTGGCTGAGCTTACTCAACGGCATCCGCCTTAACCCGGCATACACGATTTCTGATGTTATCGACCAGCTTACCCTGACCGGCGATGTGCGCCAGTCACCGCTCATTGCGCTGATGAACACCCTGGCATACCAGGGGCAGACCGGGCAGCGGGGCGAGGCGATTTCTGATTCGCTGGTCAAATCCGCCAAAAAGTTGATCGCTAAAGGCAACCTTCCGGCGATTGATCAGCAGGCGGCGGGCCCAACCGGACCACTGGAAAGCACCTTCGGCCCGCTACTCACGCTGATGGGTAAAAACAGCGCCCAGAACCTGATGACCGCAGACAGCACCCTCAGCCTGCAGACCTGGCTCACCCGGGTTACCCGCGTGCGTCTCAAACTCCAGCAGGTGGCTAACGCTCCCGATCCGCAGGTGACGATGCAGCAGCTGGCCCAGACGGTTTTCCAGGGGAAAAGTGTGGACCTCACCGACACGCAGGCCTACGGCAACCTGGTGGCGGCCAGTCTCGGTGAAGAGTGGGCTCGCTTCGGGGAGACGATGTTCGTCCAGCCGTTGACTCAGGCGTGGGAAACGGTCCTGCAGCCGTCGGCTGCCAGCCTGAACGACCAATGGCAGCGTTCGATTGTCGCCAACTGGCACTCGGCCTTTGACGGTCGTTACCCGTTCGCTGCCGGTAAAAATGATGTTTCCCTGCCCATGCTGGCGGAGTTTGTGCGCAAGGACAGCGGGCGGATCGACCGCTTTCTGACCACGCAGCTGGGCGGCGTTCTGCATAAGGAAGGCAGCCGCTGGGTGGCGGATGAAACCCACAGCCAGGGACTGACATTCAGCCCGGCATTCCTCGACGCGGTAAACCAGTTGAGTCAGCTGTCAGACATTCTGTTTACCGACGGCAACCAGGGGATGGGGTTTGAGATGCAGGGGGTGGCGATGCCGGAGATTGTCGAAACGCAGCTGACGCTCGACGGTCAGAAGCTGCACTACTTCAACCAGCTGGCCGACTGGCAAAGTTTCCGCTGGCCGGGCGTTATCAATAAGCCCGGTGCGATGCTCACCTGGACCTCCACCGCTGCCGGAGCACGACTGCTGGCTAATCACAGCGGTGCCTGGGGCGCGATCCGCCTGCTCGAACAGGCAAAGCGGGAGAAAGTGAGCAATGGTCTGTTTCGCTTAACGCTGACGGCACCCGATGGCCGCCAGCTTCAATGGCTGTTGCGCACCGAACTGGGGGACGGCCCGCTGGCGCTGCTGAAACTGCGTAATTTCACGTTGCCAAAGGCGATATTCGACGTTAATGCAGTCGTTTATGCAGACGCCTTCCCACCAGCAGCGCCGCACACAGCATCAACGCAATAAACGCCCCCACGCCATCCCAGCCGTAGCGATGCCAGAATACCCCGCCGAGGGTACCGGCGATGCTGGAACCCAGATAGTAACTGAACAGATACAGCGACGAGGCCTGGCCTTTGGCGCGTCGCGCGCGCGGGCCAATCCAGCTGCTGGCGACCGAGTGGGCGGCGAAAAAGCCCGCTGAGAAGAGCAGCATCCCGGCAAAAATAACCCAAATATTCGCCAGCAGCGTCATCAGCACGCCCGCCAGCATAATGCCCGTCGAGGCCAGCATTACCGGGCCACGTCCATATCGGGTGGTCATTGCCCCGGCTTTTGGTGAGCTCCAGGTTCCGGTCAGGTAAGCGACAGACAGCAAGCCGACCAGCGCCTGGCTCAGATGCCAGGGTGAAAGCATCAAGCGGTAGCCAATGTAGTTAAACAGGGTGACAAAAGAGCCCATCAGCAGGAAACCGGTAAGGAACAGCAGCGGCAGGCCTTTATCGCGCCAGTGCAGACGAAAGTTAATCAGCAGGGTTTTGGGCCGCAGGGCCGTCGGGCGAAAATGGCGTGACGCCGGCAGAATTTTCCAGAACATCAGTGCGGCAGCCAGCGCAAAACAGCCAATCACGGCCAGCGCTACCCGCCAGCTAAAGAAGTCAGTAAACACCCCGCTCAACAGCCGTCCGCTCATCCCGCCAATCGAATTGCCGCTGATATACAACCCCATTGAAAAAGCCACAAAGCTGGGATGGATCTCCTCGCTGAGGTAGGTCATGCCGACCGCCGCCACGCCGCTCAGGGAGAGCCCAATCAGCGCGCGCATCACCAGGATCCCGTGCCAGCTGGTCATCATCGTCGTCAGTAATGTACAGACCGAGGCCAGCAGCAGGGCGGTGACCATCACCTGCTTGCGCCCGATGGCATCGGAGAGCGGGCCGGTAAACAGCAGCCCGACGGCCAGCATCCCGGTAGAAACAGAGAGCGAAATACTGCTGCTGGCAGGGGTGACGCCAAACTCCCGGGAGAGCACCGGCAGGATCGGCTGCACGCAGTAGAGCAGGGCGAAGGTGGCCAGTCCGGCGGAAAACAGCGCCAGCGTGACGCGCATAAACTGTGGGGTACCGCGCGTGATCAGCTGAACCGGCTGCGGTGTGTTTGCCAGGGTTTCGATCTCGCCGGTCGCGGCGAGATCTGCGGACAGTGTACGACTCACGTAAATTCCTTACTTCAACATCCCCGTGATTTCGGGTGACGGGTATGACCACAAGGATCAGGGTAGGAAAATGTAAATATTCTGTCTAATATATTAATAATCTCAAATGATACTTTTAAAATATGAATATCGAACTGCGTCACCTGCGCTACTTTGTCGCCGTCGCTGAGGAGCTGCATTTTGGCCGGGCGGCGGCGCGGCTGAACATCTCCCAGCCGCCGTTGAGCCAGCAAATACAGGCGCTTGAGCTGCAGGTAGGCGCTCGCCTGCTGGCCCGCACCAACCGCAGCGTGGGGCTGACGGCGGCCGGGAAGCAGTTTCTCGCCGACTGCCGTCAGATCCTTGGCCTCGTGGATGAGGCGGGAGCCCGAGCCGCCAGGCTGCATCACGGCGAGACCGGCGAGCTGCGGCTGGGTTTTACCTCCTCTGCGCCTTTTATCAGCGCGGTGTCGGAGACGCTCTCATCGTTTCGTCGCCTCTACCCGGACGTGCATATCCAGACCCGTGAAATCAATACCCGGGAGCAGATTACGCCGCTAAACGAAGGTTCCCTCGACCTCGGCCTGATGCGCAATACGCCGCTGCCGGACACCCTGGCATGGCAGCGCATTCTGCGGGAACCGCTGCTGGCGATGATCCACCGGGATCATCCCCTGGCGGCGAAGCCGGTCGTTTCGCTGGCGGAACTGGCGCAGGAGCCGTTTGTCTTTTTCGACCCGCATGTGGGCACTGGTCTGTACGACGATATTCTCGGCCTGATGCGTCGCTACGGGCTGGCACCGGTGATTGCCCAGGAAGTGGGGGAGGCGATGACCATTATTGGCCTGGTGGCAGCGGGGCTCGGGGTATCTATCCTGCCCGCCTCGTTCAGACGCGTGCAGCTGAGTGAAATGCGCTGGGTGCCGATAGCAGAACCCGATGCCGTTTCCGAAATGTGGCTGGTGTGGCCAAAGCATCACGAACTCAGCGCAGCGGCACAGCGTTTCAAAATGCAGCTGATTAGCGCCTCGCCGGGTGGCTAAACCCGAAAAAATGGGGGCAAAAATGTGCTGCAAATCACAAGCCTAAGTAAAAATTTGACGATGACTGTAGAAGTGCTTCACCATAGCCCACAGTTTATTTCGAAGCGCGAAAATAAGGGAGTAGGTGGTGGTTGCTGATAGTCAGCCTGGGCACATAGATCAGATTAAGCAGACCAATGCGGGCGCGGTATATCGCCTGATTGATCAGCTTGGCCCGGTCTCGCGTATCGATCTTTCCCGTCTTGCACAGCTGGCACCCGCCAGTATCACCAAGATTGTGCGTGAAATGCTCGAAGCCCATCTGGTGCAAGAAACGGAAATTCAGGAGCCGGGCAGTCGTGGCCGTCCGGCTGTAGGGCTGATGGTGGAAACCGAAGCCTGGCACTATCTCTCTTTGCGCATCAGCCGGGGTGAAATTTACCTCGCGCTGCGCGATCTGAGCAGCAAACTGGTGGTGGAAGACCGGCTCGAGCTGGCGCTGCACGCAGAACAGCCGCTCGAAATGCGGATCGTCGCGCTTATCGATCGGTTCTTTATTCATCATCAACACAAGCTGGAGCGTCTGACGGCTATCGCCATCACCCTGCCGGGGATCATTGATACCGAAAACGGCATTGTGCACCGGATGCCGTTTTACGAAGACGTCAAAGAGATGCCGCTGGGCGAAGTGCTGAAAAATCACACCGGTGTGCCGGTCTATATTCAGCATGATATCAGCGCCTGGACGATGGCCGAGGCCCTGTTCGGTGCCTCCCGTGGGGCGCGCGACGTGATTCAGGTGGTGATTGACCACAACGTTGGCGCCGGGGTGATCACCGACGGTCGCCTGCTGCATGCCGGGAGCAGCAGCCTGGTAGAGATCGGCCATACGCAGGTCGATCCTTACGGCAGGCTCTGCTACTGCGGCAACCACGGCTGTCTGGAGACCATTGCCAGCGTCGACAGCGTGCTGGAGATGGCGCAGGTGCGCTTAAGCCAGTCGATGAGTTCGACGCTGCACGGTCAGCCGCTGACCGTGGAGTCGCTTTGCCAGGCAGCCCAGCAGGGGGATTTGCTGGCAAAAGACATCATTACCGGCGTCGGTACCCATATCGGACGCATTCTTGCCATTATGGTGAATTTGTTTAATCCGCAAAAAATTCTAATCGGTTCCCCGCTGAGCCAGGCGTCGGACGTGCTGTTCCCGGCTATCGCCGACTGTATCCGTCAGCAGTCCCTCCCGGCCTACAGTAAACACATCGCGGTAGAAAGCACCCAGTTTACCAATCAGGGGACGATGGCGGGCGCGGCGCTGGTGAAAGACGCCATGTATAACGGTTCGCTGCTGATCCGTCTCCTGCAAGGTTAACTGTTTTTTATAAATTTACTAAAAATTGCGCTATCTCAAGCTGAGCTGATAGCGCATGCCTTAGACTCCCTCTACTGAATTATTTCCTTGGCTTATATTTTCAAAGCATAACGGTGGAGTGAGTGATGCTTAAGCGTTTCTTTGTAACGGGTACTGATACCTCCGTCGGCAAGACGGTTGTATCCCGCGCCTTGCTGCAATCCTTAATGGCAGGCGGTAAAAGCGTGGCTGGGTACAAGCCGGTAGCCAAAGGCAGTAAACAGACCCCAGAGGGATTGCGCAACAAAGATGCGCTGGTGCTGCAAAGCGTCTCCTCCCTTCAACTGCCTTATCATGCCATTAACCCAATTGCGCTCAGCGAAGACGAAAGCAGCGTGGCGCACAGCGGGCCGGTCAATTACACCCTGCTGTCGAACGGTCTTGCCAGTCTGAGCGAGCAGGTTGATCACGTGGTGGTCGAAGGTACCGGTGGCTGGCGGAGCCTGATGAACGATTTGCGTCCGCTATCCGAGTGGGTGGTGCAGGAGCAGCTTCCGGTTCTGCTGGTGGTCGGTATCCAGGAAGGCTGCATTAACCACGCACTGCTGACGGCGCAGGCCATCGCTAATGACGGCTTGCCGCTGGTGGGCTGGGTGGCAAACCGCATCAACCCGGGGCTGGCGCACTATGCTGAAATCATCAATGTGCTGAGCAAAAAGCTCCCGGGCCCGCTGGTAGGCGAACTGCCTTATTTGCCGCGCGCCGAGCAGCGCGAACTGTCGCAGTACATCGATTTAACGCGGCTCGGCCGCGCGCTCACCGTAGATCGCGTTCTGGCGTAACGCCCGCGATTTCACCAGGCTGGCGCTAGAGTCGAACTCACCGTTATCGGTTTTCAGCGCTTCCATATAGTCGGTGGGTGCATAGTTACGGCGGCGCAGATAAATTCTGCCAGGACCGCTCCCTCTCCTCTTTGGGGAGAGGGTTGGGGTGAGGGGAAACCTGCTGGCAACTCTGGTCGTTCCGTTCACATCAGGTTCTGGGGCATCGCGATTCCCTCAGCTAGTTCCTCCCGGCGCATCCCTGCGCCTCGCCCCGGCCTTGCGGAAACGCTTCGGCAATTTTAAGCCGGACCACGCGTCCCTGTAACCTGTTTAATCTTTTACAGCAACTTCATTGGCTTAAGGAAAAACGGCTTAATTGTCGCTAACGATATTCAGCGCCCGTCGCGTGCGGCCGGAGCTCAGGTACTCCGCAATATAGTCCTGCGAAATTTCGCCGTTATAACGCCCGTCCTCATCGACAATCGGCATCCAACTGGTGTTACTCTCATACAGTCGCGACAGCACCACGCGCAGGTTGTCTTCCGCTTTGCCGGTCATCCGGAACGGATGCAGTAAATCGGCGCAGGTACCGCTGGCGTGACGCGCCTCGCGACGCTTCACAAAGCCCAGCGGTTTGCCTTCGTCGTCCACCACGGTGATCGCGCGGATATCGTTATCGTCCATGGTGGCAAAGGCCTCCACAAGTGAGGTAGTGCTGCGCACCGTCAGGGTCGGCTGCTGGTCGGTCACGTCGCCTGCGGAGACCAGCAGCAGACGTTTCAGCGTGCGGTCCTGGCCGACAAACGACCCGACAAATTCATTCGCCGGTTTGGCCAGCAGTTCGTCCGGGCTGGCGCACTGGACGATTTTTCCCTGACGGAAAACGGCGATACGGTCGCCCAGCTTCAGCGCCTCATCAATATCATGGCTCACCAGCATTACCGTCTTTTTCAGCTTGCGCTGCATCTCGAGGAACTGATTCTGGATCACCTCGCGGTTAATCGGGTCGACCGCACCGAAAGGTTCATCCATCAGCAGCACCGGGGGATCCGCCGCCAGGGCGCGGATCACGCCGATTCGCTGCTGCTGCCCGCCGGACATTTCGCGCGGATAGCGGTTCAGAAACTTATGCGGATCCATCGCCACCATATCCATTAGCTCTTCGGCCCGGCTTTTACAGTGCGCTTTGTCCCAGCCCAGCATCCGCGGTACGACGGTGATGTTCTCTTCGATGGTCATGTTCGGGAACAGGCCAATCTGCTGGATAACGTAGCCGATGTTGCGGCGCAGGGTCACGGTGTCCATGTCGCTGGTATCTTCGCCATTAATCAGGATCTTCCCGCTGCTGGGGGCGATCAGGCGGTTAATCATCTTCAACGTGGTGGTTTTGCCGCAGCCGGAGGGGCCGAGCAGGACGCACATTTCCCCTTCGGGCACGTTCAGGTTGACGTTATCCACCGCCTTCACGGTCTGGCCCTGCTTCTGTGAAAATTGTTTGGTGAGGTTTTCCAGTTTTATCATTATCGAATCCCTTTTGGAGTCAGAACGACCTGCAGACGATGCAGTAACGCGTCGAGCACAATCGCTAAAAGACAAATCATCAGTGCGCCAGCAATCAACATCCGAATATCACTCCCGCCGATGCCGTTCAGCAGCAGAAGCCCCAGACCGCCCGCGCCAATCACGGCGGCAATGGCCATCACGCCGATGTTCATCACCACGGCAGTACGAATACCGCCGAAGATCACCGGCAGCGCCATCGGGATCTCCACCCAGCGCAGCCGCTGCCAGAAGGTCATACCGATGCCGCGACCCGCTTCACGCAGGCCGGGCGGCAGGCTGTCCAGCGCGGTATGGGTGTTTCGCACAATCGGCAGCAGCGAGTAAAGAAACACGGCGGTGATCGCGGGCAGGGCGCCAATCCCCTGACCGATCAGCGAAAACAGCGGGATCATCAGGCCGAACAGGGCAATAGACGGGATGGTCAACACCAGCGTGGCAATCCCCAGCACCGGCGTTGCCAGCCATTTATGCCGGACAATCAAAATGCCCAGCGGCACGCCGATAATAATGGCTAAGCCTACGGCCAGCGCCACCAGCCACAGATGCTGCAGCGTCAGGGTGAGCAGATAGTCCCCGTTATCAAGAATGTAGTGAATCGTCTCCATAGCGCCTCCTACAGCAGCTGCTTGCTATGCAGGAACTCACGAGCGACCTGCTGGGGTGACTGATGATCGATATCCACCTTCTTATTGAGCTCGGTGATAACGTCGTTACTAAGCTGGCTGGAGAGGGTGTTCAGCGCCTCCTCCAGACCGGGATTGGCCGCCAGCGTGTCTTTACGCACCACCGGGGTCACCGCATAGCTTGGGAAGAAGCCTTTATCATCTTCCAGCACTTTCAGGTCAAAGCCCTTCACGCGCCCGTCGGTGGTATAGATAAGACCGGCATCAACAAAGCCGTCGCGCACCGCGTTATAGACCAGTCCCGGGTCCATCTGACGGATCTGCGGGCGGTCCAACGCCATCTTGTAGGCGGCCTGCAGCGGTTTCATCCCGTCGCTGCGTCCGCTAAATTCCAGGTCCAGGCCCAGCAGCCAGTTGTTATCCGGATCGGTTTTGCGCACCTGTTCAATTTTTGCCACCAGTTCCGACATGGTGTTGATATGTTCCGCTTCGGCGCGTTTACGCTGCATCGCGAAGGCATAGGTGTTGTTCATGTCTGCCGGATTGAGCCACACCAGGCCATGCTTTGCGTCCAGCCGTTTCACCGTTGCGTACGATTCCTCGGGCGACATGCGTTCGTTGATGTGGTTAAAGATGATCAGCGAGGTGCCGGTGTACTCCCAGGTCATATCAACCTGTTTGTTGATCATCGCGTTGCGGGAAATCACCGTCGCAATGTTGGTTTGCGGCTGCACCTGAAAGCCTTTCTTCTGCAGATACTGCACGGTCATTGCCGACAGAATGTGTTGCTCGGTAAAGCTCTTGGTCGCCAGAATCAGCGGCGCGGCGAGCGTCTGGCTGGAAAAGAGCGCGGCAGCGCACAGCGCCGTCAGGCTGGAGAACAGTCTCATAAAAGCTCCTTGTTATTGTTATTGTGCGAGATGTGGGCTCATTAGACGCCCCAGCGCCGCCAGCAGCGTATCCAGAATTAAAGCGAACAGGGCGGTGGCGGCGGCACCGAGGATCAGTGTCGGGAAATCGTTCAGGTAGATCCCGGGGAAAATCAGCTCGCCATAGCTGCTGGCACCAATCAGGAAGGCCAGCGGCGCCGTACCCACGTTTATCGCGGTGGCGATGCGGATCCCGGAGAGCATCACCGGCCAGGCGTTCGGAATTTCAACCTGACGCAGGCGCTGCCATTTGGTCATTCCGATGCCGTTTGCCGCTTCCAGCAGCGAAGAGGGTACAGAGCACAGTCCGGCATAGGTGTTACGTACAATCGGCAGCAATGAGGCCAGGAACAGGGCGATGATGGCAGGCGTATCGCCGATGCCAATCACCACCATCGCCAGCGCCAGCACGGCCAGCGGCGGCAGCGTGTTTCCGACGTTGAAGATTTGCATTACGTATTCGGCAAACCCTTTTGCCGCCGGGCGGCTCAGGAGAATACCGCTCGGGATGCCGACCAGCAGGGCAAAGAACATGGAGGAAAAAACCAGGATCAGGTGCTGTTGCCCAAGATAGACAAGGTCAACCTGGCGCGCTTTGATCGTCTCAAGCCCAATTCCCCAGGTGAGGAGGGCAAGGGCCACGATAATTGCGCCGACAAAAAGCAGCGAACGTTTGAGTAATGGGTGCATTGCGGTGTGTCTCCCTGTACGCATGCGTTATAGCAACCACCGGTTGCCTGTTGTTATGCCATGATTCGGCAGGGGTATTTCAGCTATAGCAACGGAAAGGAAAGGGTTCCAGCGAAGCGGCAAAATCAGTAACCCTATGAATCCAGTGACAACTTAGGTTAAGCCTTATGGAATAAGGGCTGGATGAGGGCAGGCAGAATAGTCCTAAAGAGAAGCGCTAAAAGTGACACCGTAACGCAGGAGGGGCAGCCCGCACGACTGCCGTGCGGGTTTGAGGAGGCTAAAGCATGCCGTTATTACCGTGACGTAAAAAGGCCGGGCGCTGATTCAAGCGTGCGAACCAGGCCTCAATCGCGGGTACAGCGGGATGGTCAAAGGGGGTCATCTTCCAGCGGTTCACCGATAACCCTAGCACCACGTCGGCGAGGGTAAACGTATCACCTGCTGCCCACGCGTTGGTGCGTTGCAACTGCTGCTCGAGGATCGCGATGCAATGGTTCCACTCAGCTATTCCCGCAGCGATTCGGGCGGGATCGTTATAGTCGGGATTCTTGCGCCCCAGTGCCAGGAAGACATAGCGCCAGGCGTTGTTAAATTCGCTGGCCTGCCAGTCCATCCAGCGTTCGACGTTGGCACAGTCCTGTGGTTCATGGGGCAGCAGATCGTCGCGCCCGGCAAGACGTGCCAGATAGCGGCAAATGGCGTTGGATTCCCACAGCACGAAATCACCGTCAATCAGCACCGGCACCATGGCGTTCGGGTTTAAGGCGCGAAAGGCGTCCGTTTCTGTAGAGGCAAAACCGCTGCCGTAATCCTCCTGCTGCCAGGAAAGATTTGCTTCTTCACAGGTCCAGAGCACTTTACGCACGTTGATCGAGGTGGTTTTGCCGAGGATAGTAAGCATGGTACTGGCGTCCTTTAGAAGGGGGAGATCTCAGCACAATACAGTAGTCGTGGAGGGCGGTAAGGGCAAATTCTGGGGGGGGGGGAGGCGAGATCGCGCAGAGTAGTTAATGTGAGTCTGGCGCTCCCCTTTATTCACATTCCGGGGAGTGCCAGTCCATCGTCCTACCTAAAATTAATGCACAAATAATGCAATCAAAATAATAATAGGGATCGGGACGCCGAGGAAAAATAACAGTAAAGAACGCATTTTATTCTCCTGAACAGTTACTGGAAATGATTATAAATCACGTTGGCGACCACCAAAGGTTGCACAGAGGCTGGCAATGAAGGCACCTGACAACAGTGAAACAAATGTCCATAACGCGAGGTAACTTGACGTTTTTCGCGCCTTATCGGCGGCTTCTTTTGCCTGCGCTTTGACTTCTTGCACCTTGGTCTGCGCTTTTGCGTAAATATTCTGTACCCGCTGTTCGGCCTCTTGTTGATTCATTCCCGTATTTTGCGCCACTAAACTGGCCACATATTTAAGGTCATCTGCCGGAAGTGCACCCGTATTAATGCTGTTCAGGAAAATGCCTGCGACCTCTGTTGATTGTTCTGGCGTAACAGGTTTCACCTGCGGTTGACCTGGTGTCATTGCGTCTGATGACGCAGCATCAGTGGGCTGTGCCGGGCTGGTGGTCGTTCTGAATAATGAATTAACGAAATAACCCATCGATGAGTTTGATTCGCCGTTCGATGCACTGGCCATGCCCGTCATCGATAACGATGAGACACCGCCCGCGACCGAGCCTACGGCTTTTGCGCCACCGCCGATAATCGATCCAATTGCGCTGGTGAGTAACATAGCGGAGACGAGTGCTGCCACAGCCCATGCAAGGAATCCATGCGCTGTATCGCGGAAATAAACCTCATCAGTGTGCGTATCGACCCATTTAGACCGCAGTCGACCTGCCAGATAGCCCCCCATCCCGGATGCCGCAATTTGCGTGAACATGAGCCATGCAATTGTTGCGATGCCGATTGTGCCTGCATCCACCCCTTGATTTCCGTAGGGAGAAACTGAAGACAGTCCCAGGCCGACACCCAACATAAGTAAGAGCATGGCTAGCGATGCTGCGCCTGCTGCACCTGCAAATATAGCACCCCAGGAGACGGCACTACTGTTTGTGGTGGGAAGAGAGACGTACTGGTCAATATTCCCGCCCGCAACAGGAGTACGTTGAACAGGAGTATAATCACTTGTCATATCCAATGCCCCAATTAATAAAATCCGGAAAAGCATGCCTGTAATAACTACGCGATCAATAGATGAAACAATCGCCTGGTTATAACGTGCATATTGTTGGTTTGATAATTGATATAATAACTCAGCCACAAAAATAGCCTGTTTAGATGGTGTGCTAAACACTGTGGCACCACCATAACTCACTGATCTAATAGTAGTGGATTGTTTTTAATTAACCATTGGCAGCATGAAAAAAATTAATCGTTTAAATCTAACCAATTGATATTAAGCATTTTGGCTTTTTTTCCGCGTCACTTTATGGGAGTGGTGTTTATTTACGCTCTGTGGGCGTGTTGTGCAGTTTAATTGCGCTTCGCTTACTGTCGCATTATAAGAATACTCCTAAAGTACCGGATTGCTTGCGTATTAATAGTTGTTAATTGCCAGCGATCCGCCAAAAATAAAAAATGAAGCTAAGCTTATTCAGGCAATAACCTAATTTACCGAACCTAACAGGAGTTATACGATGAACGAAGATCGCATTAGCGGTAACTGGAAGCAGTTCAAAGGTAAAGTGCAGGAACAATGGGGTAAGCTCACCAACGATGATATGGATGTTGTAGAAGGTAAACGTGAGCAATTGGCTGGACGCATTCAGGAGCGTTACGGCTACACCAAAGAGCAAACAGAAAAAGAGATGAAAACCTGGGAAGATAACAATCGTTATAAATGGTGATCCCTCTGGCAGCCCCTTTCCGGGCTGCCCTCCTGTCTGCCCCGCCTGTCACAATCTTCATCACCAGCTGAACCGTGCCAGGGCCGGGAAAGGGGAGAGCGCCCGTTGTCAGGCACACTATCGTATCTTACTCCGGCTTGCTGCTCTGCACGTTTCCCATGTAACTTCTCACCTGCATCAAGCTTTCGGTCATGCGTAAATTCGCTTGTTTGAGCTTGTCAGCGCGCTGGCTGAGCGAGTTCATTTTTCCCCGGCTCTCTTCTAACGCGGTTTCAAGCTTATCAACCTCATTGGCGAGCCGGGAAACCATTCTTAAAAGGAGTGCAACCCCGGCAACAACAAGCGCAATGAGCCACCATGACATAAACATGTAAGTCACCCTGAATGATTTCTAACGTACCTACATTTTTATTAGCGTGCGGGTTTAAAGCCATAATAGAAATGCATTAGATCGCGCGTGTTTGCGAGCCAGTACACACAAAAAATCAGCATCTTGTTGCAGGGGCGGATGAAAGCACCGTGATAGTGCATCTGCCCTCCCGCCTCTCACCAAAACAGGGATATCCGCGCGACGGATATCGATAACTCACTAATAAACAACGTAAATAAATTCTGGCACACGGCTTGCAACCCCTAAAAATGAAGGGCAGGGCACCACACAATTTGACAATGGCTGGCTAGGGTTCCGGTTCACGTGAGTGAATGGCTGGTCCAAGAGCTGGCGACCTCTGAGAGGTTACACGGCGGGACAAAAACCCGGGAGACAGCAGCACCAACGGTGTCGCGCTGCCCCCTAATTTTGGTCCACTCAGAGGTCAAGCATGAAGAAAACGCCACTACTCCGCACCCTTATCCTGTCGCTGGCGATGCTGGTCAGTCTCCCCACCTTTGCTGCCGTCAAAAAAGAGTTTAACGTCTGCTGGACCATCTACGCCGGGTGGATGCCCTGGGGCACCATCAGCAGTAGCAAAATCATTGATAAATGGGCCGACAAGTACGGCATCAAAATTAATGTCGTGCAGCTTAACGACTATATCGAATCCATTAACCAGTACACCGCAGGCCAGTTTGACGGCTGCACCATGACCAACATGGATGCGCTGACCATTCCGGCGGCGGGGGGCGTGGATACCACCGCGCTGATCCTCGGCAGCTACTCGGAAGGCAACGACGGCGTAGTGATGAAAGGCGAGGGCAAAACCCTCACCGACCTGAAAGGGATGAAAATCTACCTGCCGGAGCTGTCCGTTTCCCACTATCTGCTGGTGCGCGGGCTGGAGAAAGCCGGGCTGGCAGAGAAAGATGTCACCGTGGTCAACACGTCTGATGCCGATATCGTCTCGGCCTTCGCCACCGCCAACGTGCAGGCCGCCGTGGCCTGGAATCCACAGCTTTCTGTCATCAAAGCCACGCCAAAAACCACCGAAGTATTCAGCTCTTCGCAGGTGCCGGGGGAGCTTATCGACATGATGGTGGTCAACAGCGAAACCCTGAAAGACAACCCGGCGCTGGGTAAAGCCCTGACCGGGGCGTGGTACGAAATGATGGGCCTGATGAAAGCCCAGGATGCTAACGCCCTGAACGCAATGGCGGCGGCGTCCGGCACCGATCTGGCGGGCTACCAGGCGCAGCTGAAAACCACCCATCTGTTCTACACCCCGCAGGACAACATCGCGTTTCTCACCTCGGCGGAGCTGGCGAAAACCATGCAGCGCGTGGCGTCATTCTCCTTTGATAAAGGTCTGCTCGGCGAGGGTGCCGAGAGCGCCGATTTTATCGGTATGCACTTCCCGGGTGATGTCACCCAGGGCGATGCCAGTAACGTGAAGCTGCGCTTTGACGACAGCTTCGTGAAAATGGCCGCTGCCGGCACGCTGTGAACACTGACGGAGCTTCCATGCGACAAATTAATCGCCATCCCACCCCTGGCATGCGGCTGATGCTGGTCATGTTGCCCTTCGCCCTGCTGCTGGCTGCCTGGTTTTTTGGCTCGGCGGTGCGGCTTGAGGCCAATCCCCAGGACAAGCTGCTGCCCGGTCTGCAACAGATGCTGGACGCGCTATCGCGGATGGCGTTTACCCCGGATAAACGCAGCGGCGAGTACCTGTTCTGGGTCGACACCCTGGTGAGCCTTGCCCGTCTGTTCACCGGGCTGGCGATTGCCTCGCTGATGGGTCTGTGCATTGGCGTCACGGCGGGGGTGTTCCCGCTGTGGCGGGCCTCGCTCTCGCCGCTGATGACCGTGCTGTCGATGGTGCCGCCGCTGGCGATTTTACCGGTGCTGTTTATCGTCTTCGGGCTCGATGAACTGTCGAAAATTATGCTGATTGTGATTGGCATTACCCCGATGCTGGCCCGCGACCTTGAACACCGCGCCTGTGAAATTCCGTCGGAGATCCTGATCAAAGCCCAGACGCTGGGGGCGAACAGCTGGACCCTGGTGCTGCGGGTGGTGCTGCCGCAGCTGCTGTCGCGCCTGCTCACCTCTCTGCGCCTGCTGCTCGGGTCTGCATGGTTATTCCTGATCTCGGCAGAAGCCATCTCCTCGACCGCCGGACTGGGGTACCGCATTTTCCTCGTGCGCCGCTATATGGCGATGGACGTCATCATCCCGTATGTCCTGTGGATCACCCTGCTGGCCTGGCTGATGGATCTGGCCCTGCGCCAGCTCCACAAACGCTGTTTCCCGTGGGCGGAAGGAGGCAAAGCATGAGTTTTATCACCATCAACAATATCTGGCAGGAGTACGGCGACCACGTGGTGCTGGAGCGCCTGAATCTGCAGATTAACGAGGGCGAGTTTTGCTCGATGGTCGGCGCATCCGGCTGCGGCAAATCGACCTTTCTGCGCCTGCTGCTCGGGCAGGAAGCGCCCAGCCGTGGCTCGATTACCCTCGACGGCCAACCGCTGCGCGCCGAACCCGACAGCAGCCGGGGGGTGGTGTTTCAGCGCTATTCGGTTTTCCCGCACCTCAGCGTGCTGGATAACGTGGCTATTGGCCTTGAACTGCCGCAATCCCCGCTGTTTGGGCGCCTGTTTGGCGCGAAAAAACGCGCCGCGCGAGAACAGGCCGCCCAGATGCTGGAAAAAGTCGGCCTCGGACACGCGCTGGATAAATACCCGGCGCAGCTTTCCGGCGGGATGCAGCAGCGCCTGGCCATTGCCCAGGCTTTTATCACCCAGCCTCGGGTCCTGCTGCTGGATGAGCCGTTTGGCGCCCTCGATCCGGGGATCCGCAAAGACATGCATGCCCTGCTGCTGCAGCTGTGGAGCGAAACCCGGATGACGGTGTTCATGGTCACGCACGATCTCTCCGAAGGCTTCAACCTCGGCACCCGCCTGCTGGTGTTCGACAAAGTGCGCCTCGACCCGCAGGCCCCAAATGCCTTTGGTGCGCGCATTACCTATGACATTCCGCTCAACGAGACACGGCTCTCCGCTCTGAGCGGTTCGGCTCCCGATAACGTTTATGCATTAAGGGGATAAACCTGTGAACACGACAACTTTACGCGATGCGGTCCTGCCGGGCGGCGGTCATCTCTCTTTTGTGCTCAAACGCGGGCAGATCCTGCGCATGACCGACATCGAAGGCGGGGCTAACGTCAGCCTGATGATGCTCAACCCGCATGAAAAAAGTGAACGCCTGAATCTGCCGGACACCCTGAAAGGCCAGCACACCGCGCGCCTCACCGCCGGGCACTGTTTCTATTCCGATATGGGCCGGGTGCTGGCGGGGATCGTCGAGGATACCTGCGGCTGGCACGACCCCTTTGGCGGGGTGCTCAACGCCGCTGAAGTGACGGAAAAATACGGCCAGGGGCGCTATCAGGAGTTACGCAACAGTTTCTTCCGTAACGGTACCGACAACCTGCTGGTGGAGATGGGCAAGTGGGATCTCAATCTTGAAGATCTGCTGATGGTGGTGAACTTCTTCAGCAAAGTCTCGGTAAATGACGACGGGGCGTTCTGCTTCCACCGGGACCATTCCCTGCCGGGCAGTTACGTAGAGCTGTTCGCCCCGATGGACGTGCTGGTGGTGATGACCGCGCTGCAACACCCGATGGACTCGTCCACCGAGTATGCCCCGCGCCCGGTACAGCTGAGCTGGCGGCAGGCAGAAGACGAACAGGCGGCCATCAACGCGCTGCTGACGCGACCGGAAAACGACCGCGCGTTCGCCAACACTCAACGTTTTGCCCTGTAAGGAGCCACCCATGATTCAACTTAATGCACAGCAGGCCAGCTTCCGTCACGTGATCCCGGCGGGCGAACCCTACCTGTTTGAAGTCAAAAAGGGGCAGACCCTGCGCCTGCTCGATCTCGAAGGCAACCAGGCGGTGGATACGCTGTTTTACAATGCCGATAACCCGCGCGAACGCTACGACGCCCAGCGCACCCTGCGCCGTCAGAACAACGCCTATCTTACCCGGGGCAGCGTGCTCTATTCCAATCTCGGCAACCCGCTGCTGACCATTGTCGATGATACCTGCGGGCGTCACGACACGCTCGGCGGCGCCTGCGCCCAGGAGAGCAATACCGTGCGTTACTCGCTCGATAAAGGCTATATGCACAGTTGCCGGGATAATTTCCTCTGCGCCTGTCTGCACGATGGCCGCCTGCAAAAGCGCGATATCGGCGCCAACATCAACTTTTTTATGAACGTGCCGGTTACCCCGGAAGGCGGGCTGACCTTTGCCGACGGCATCTCTGCGCCAGGGAAATACGTCGAGCTGCGCGCGGAGTGCAACGTCATTGTGCTGATCTCCAACTGTCCGCAGCTGAACAACCCCTGCAACGGCTGGAACCCGACCCCGGCGGAGGTGCTGGTATGGAACTGACCCCCACCCGCTGGCAGCGCCTGCGCCAGAGGCTGTACCGCCTGTTTGAAGTGCGCGCCGGACGGATCCTGCCTTAACGCTCTTTTCCCCATGGACGACCATGCGGTGAATCAATTTTCGGCGGGACGACCCGCCACGATTGAGCCTTTACTATGTTGACGAAACTCCTGATTGCGAACCGTGGGGCGATTGCCTGCCGTATCCTGCGCACCCTGCGCGCCATGAACATTGGCGGCGTGGCGGTCTATTCCGAAGCGGATATCAGCAGTCTGCATATCCGCGAGGCCGACGAGGCCCTGAGCCTGGGCGAGGGCCCGGCGGCGAACACCTATCTGGTCAGCGAAAAAATGATTGCAGCGGCGCAGGCAAGCGGTGCGCAGGCGATCCATCCAGGTTACGGCTTTCTCTCGGAGAACGCCGCCTTTGCCGAGGCCTGCGAAGCGGCAGGCATTGCATTTGTCGGCCCCACGCCGGAGCACCTGCGTCTGTTTGGCCTGAAGCATACCGCCCGGGCGTTGGCAAAAGCGCACGGCGTGCCGATGCTGGAAGGCACCGAACTGCTGGCCGATGTCGCAGAAGCGCTGCAGGCGGCGGAGCAGGTTGGCTATCCGGTGATGCTGAAAAGCACTGCGGGTGGGGGCGGGATCGGCATGCGCGTCTGCGCCAGCGCCAGCGAACTGAGTGAGGCCTTCGACGCGGTGGTGCGGCTGGGGAAAAACAACTTCAGCGATGCAGGCGTATTTATTGAGAAGTACATTCAGCGGGCGCGCCATCTCGAGGTGCAGCTGTTTGGCGACGGCAACGGAGAGGTGATTGCTCTTGGCGTGCGCGACTGTTCCGTCCAGCGGCGTAACCAGAAAGTGCTGGAAGAAACCCCGGCCCCCAACCTGCCGGATGGGATGGCGGACGCCCTGTGTGAAGCGGCGATCAAGCTCGGCAAAGCGGTGAACTACCGCAGCGCAGGCACCGTCGAGTTCGTGTACGACACCGACGCCGCCCGATTTTACTTCCTCGAAGTGAATACCCGTTTGCAGGTCGAACACGGCGTCACCGAGCAGGTGTGGGGCGTGGATCTGGTGCGCTGGATGATTGAGCTTGCAGCGGGCGATCTGCCGCCACTGGCCGCCCTGCGCGACGGCCTGACGCCGGTGGGTCACGCGATTCAGGCCCGCGTTTACGCAGAAGATCCAGGCCGTCAGTTCCAGCCGTCACCGGGCCTGCTGACGGAAGTGGTATTCCCGGCGAATGACCGCCGAACGCTGCGCATCGACAGTTGGGTGGAGTCCGGCTGCGACGTGCCGCCGTTCTTCGACCCGATGCTGGCGAAAATTATCGCCTGGCAACCTACCCGCGAGGCGGCCATTGCTGCCCTGCACGCCGCGCTGGGCGACACCCGCCTGTACGGGGTGGAAACCAACCGTAGCTATCTGCAGCAGATTCTGACCTTCGCGCCTTTCGCCCGCGGCGAACCCTGGACCCGCTGTCTGGAGGGGCTGGTCTATCAAGCCTCGACCCTGGAAGTGCTGAGCGCGGGCACGCAAACCACGGTCCAGGACTACCCCGGACGTATTGGCTACTGGGCGGTCGGCGTCCCGCCTTCCGGGCCGATGGACAGCCAGGCGCTGCGTCTCGGTAACCGCCTGCTGGGCAACGACGACAGCGCTGCCGCGCTGGAAATCACCCTCAGCGGCCCGACGCTGAAATTCAACTGCGAGGCGCAGCTGGTGGTGACCGGGGCAGATATTGACCTGACACTGGACGGGGAGCCGCTGGCAACCAACCGCGTCTTCCGCGTGCAGAGCGGGATGACGCTGCGGATGGGCGATATTTCTGGCGACGGCGTGCGCAGCTATTTGTGCCTGCGTGGGGGCTTTAACGTTCCGGATTATCTGGGCAGCAAAAGCACCTTTACCCTCGGGCAGTTTGGCGGCCACGCTGGACGCGCGCTGCGTACCGGCGATGTGCTGCACATTTCGCCGTTAACCTCGGCGTGCAGCGAGGCGGTATTGCCGCTCGCGTTACGCAGTAACCTGAGCCCGGTGCGCACTCTGCGGGTGATTTATGGCCCGCACGGTGCGCCGGAGTATTTCACCCCGGCGTACATGCAGACCTTTTTTGCCACCGACTGGGAAGTTCACTTTAACTCCAGCCGCACCGGCGTGCGCCTGATTGGGCCGAAACCCGAGTGGGTGCGCGAGAGCGGCGGCGAGGCGGGGTTGCACCCGTCGAACATTCACGACAACCCGTATGCCATTGGCGCGGTGGATTTTACCGGGGATATGCCGGTGATCCTCGGCCCGGATGGCCCAAGTCTGGGCGGTTTTGTCTGCCCGGTGACCATCATCGAGGCTGATCTACCCGCGGTCGGACAGCTGAAGGCCGGGGATAGCGTGCGCTTTGTGGCCGTGGACATCGCCACCGCCCGGCGACTGGCGCAGGCGCAGGAGACGCAAATCACCCATCTGCAGCCGCAGGCGGTGGCGTGGCAACCGGCGGAGCTGGCCTCGCCGGTGGTGCTTGAACAGGGGCAGGGCGATAAACGGCTGGTGGCGCGACTTTCGGGCGACACCCACCTGCTGCTGGAAATCGGCGATCCGGTGCTGGATCTGGTGCTGCGTTTTCGCGCCCACGCCCTGATGCAGGCGCTGGAGGCGCGGGCGTTTGACGGCGTTATCGATCTGACCCCGGGTATTCGCTCCCTGCAAATCCACTATCGACCGGAGGCGCTGAGTCTGGCGAGCCTGCTGGATGGCGTTGCGGGGCTGTGGCAGGACGTTTGCGAGCAGGATTCGCTGGAGGTGCCGTCGCGCATCGTCTGGCTGCCGTTATCCTGGGACGATCCGGCCTGCCAGAAAGCCATCGACAAATACATGACCACCGTGCGTCGGGACGCGCCCTGGTGCCCGAGTAATCTGGAATTTATCCGCCGTATTAACGATCTGGCGAACGTCGATCAAGTCTACAAAACGGTGTTCGACGCCCGCTATCTGGTCATGGGGCTGGGGGATGTGTACCTCGGCGCACCGGTGGCCACGCCGCTCGACCCGCGCCATCGGCTGGTCACCACCAAGTACAATCCAGCGCGCACCTGGACGGCGGAAAACTCGGTCGGCATCGGCGGGGCTTATCTGTGTGTGTACGGCATGGAAGGGCCTGGGGGGTATCAGTTTGTCGGGCGCACGCTGCAAATGTGGAATCGCTATCACGCGGTGGAGGATTTTGGCGGTAAACCCTGGCTGCTGCGCTTCTTCGATCAGATCCGCTTCTACCCGGTGTCTGCCGACGAACTGCTCACCATTCGCCGCGACTTCCCGCTGGGGCGTTATCCGCTGCGCATCGAACACACCACCCTGAAACTGGGGGAGTATCAGCAGTTTCTTGCTGATGAAGCGTCGGGCATTGACGCGTTTCGCACCCATCAGCAGGGGGCGTTTAACGCCGAGCGCGAACGCTGGATCGCCAACGGGCAGGCGCATTTCGACAGCAGTGAGGTGCTTACCGACGAGGGCGAGGACGCCCCGCTGCAGCCAGGACAGGAAGGCATCGACAGCCCGGTGTCCGGCAATCTGTGGCAGGTGAACGTCGAGGTCGGTCAACCGGTACGCGAGGGCGAGGTACTGGTGGTACTGGAATCGATGAAAATGGAGATCCCGCTGGTGGCCAGTCGGGACGGGGTGGTAAGCCAGGTGCGCGTCCAGCCGGGATCCTCGGTGCGGGCGGGCCAGTGCGTGGTGGTGCTGGATAAACCCGCCTGATCGAAACGCAGCCAGGGGTTTACCCTGGCTGCCTGATGCTAACGGTAGAGTGGTTTTTCGGCTATCGGGAGCAGCAGCGTCGATTGCCAGTCTGCCAGCGTCAGCTGTGCCAGACCGGCGAGCGCGGCATAGAACGGATGGGCCGCGTTTTCCTGCAACACGCTGAGGAAACGCGCGCTCCACGGCAGCAAATGCCAGGCCAGCAGCTGGTCGCGCTCGGCGTCACGCCCAGTTTCTGCCAGCCAGGCTGCCAGCAGCAGCAGGGTACCAACGTGATCTTCCGGCTCGTTCTGCGTCATCTCAAAAACAATGCCGTTGTCGCGCATCCAGTGGCGCAGCGCCAGAGTAGAATCGCCAAACAGCACGCTTTCACGATCCAACCACACCGATCCCCACGGCGGGGCGGGCAGTGCCGAGGGGCCGATAAACAGCCGCTGCCAGGCGTCATTGAGCGGCTCAATGGCTGGCCGGGAAAAGGCCTCCGCGAGCGGATGCAGCGGCGCGTCAGGCAGCGGCCAGTCCCTGGTCCAGTCGCTGTGGGTTAATGCCGTGACCAGCGGTGCGGCCTGATCGCTGTCCGGCGCATAATAAAACAGCGCCCCTAACACCCGGGCGCTAAAAGCGAAAGATTCGCGTGAGCCTACATCATTCATTACAGCATTCCTTGAACGGCGCGGGTTGCCCCGCGCGACAGATTATCCGGCAATCGCCATACCGGTGGTCATGTGCAGACCGTAGAACACGCCACGGCCAATCAGCTCCCCGGCTACCACCAGCAGCGTACCGAGGGCCAGCCCTTGCAGGGTCGGGACTTTGCGGCGCATCAGGGCGCACAGCCAGCAGCCCAGTCCGGCAGCCAGCAGTATGATACGCCAGACCTGCAGGGAACCATACTCCGGCACCAGGGTGTTAGCCTGCTGGACGGAACTGTGGATCGTCCCGAGAGAGTGGGTTTGCAGGACGACTGCCGCCACGCTTGCCACCAGCGCAACGACGGACACCCACCCCGCCACCCGCCCCTTAAACGGCGTTTTCGCTACGCGCATCAGCAGGGCGGCAAACAGCGGGCCGCCGAGCAGCATCGTCAGGAAGAAACTCAGCGTGGTGTAGCCATTGTGCCAGGTCGGGACCGTGTCTATCTGATACACACGGGTCATCGCCCAGACAAAGACCACCCCCAGCACCATACTCAGTACCAGCCAGATCTTGCCCAGCGCGGCGGGCATTTTGCCGAGCATCGCCACCAGCCACCAGAACCCGCCGACCGCGAAGAACAGTGACCCGGCGGCAATTTCGTTACTCAGCCCGGATTCCCCCACCCGATTGAGCGAGTTAAAGGCGCGCAGCGGCGAGCCAAGATGCAGCACCGAGGCAACAAACCCGATGCCCATCACCAGCCACAGGAAGAACATGCTGCGCACGATCCGCTGTCTGCCCCGGGCGTCGTTTTCACGCAACCAGGCGAAGCCCGCGACAATCAGTGCGCCTGCGACGCACTGTCCAAATACCGTAAAGATGACCAGCGGCCATTCATGCCATCCACTTCCCATCTCACACCTCCGTTGGATTGGCCAGATAGCCGGTGGTGTCACCCGTCGGTCGGCTGTTGGCATTGGGTTTAATCACGATACTCGGCTTCGTGAAGTGCGCCGACGGCAGCGGGGCCACGGCGGCGAGCTGACCGTGCTTCTTGCGCAGCGCGTCAATCGGGCCGAAGTCCAGCGCCCGTAGCGGGCAGGACTCGACGCAAATCGGTTTGTTGCCCTCTGCCACGCGATCATGGCAGCCATCGCACTTGGTCATATGGCCTTTGGCAGAGTTGTACTGCGGCGCGCCGTACGGGCAGGCCATGTGGCAGTAACGACAGCCAATACAGACCTCTTCGTTTACCACCACAAAACCGTCGTCACGTTTGTGCATCGCCCCGCTGGGGCAGACTTTGGTGCAGGCCGGATCTTCGCAGTGGTTGCAGGCAATCGACAGGTAATAGGCAAAGACGTTCTGGTGCCAGACGCCGTTATCCTCCTGCCAGTCGCCGCCCGCGTACTCGTAGATGCGGCGGAAGCTGACGTCCGGAGTCAGGTCCTTGTAATCCTTGCACGCCAGCTCGCAGGTTTTACACCCGGTGCAGCGGCTGGAATCAATAAAAAATCCATACTGAGTGGTCAT
>Ga0160475_100316_pt1 | contig 25805 bp, 21 predicted proteins | sample HID1975M_E11MG_FD_108254 | JGI IMG/M metagenome (GOLD analysis project Ga0160475, IMG submission 108254) | Enriched soil microbial communities from UW Madison campus, WI, USA - HID1975M_E11 MG | ecosystem: Environmental > Terrestrial > Soil > Unclassified | place: USA: Madison, Wisconsin... | reverse complement strand
GGGTGCGGGGTGGGGTGGGTGGGGCAAAAGTGGAGTGGTTCAGTCCAGTATTCGGGACGTTGCCGTCCGGCTGTTGACCCTCCCGGCGGCCGTTCGTAACGTCCCGACCCAGCACCGCGGGCAGCAGCCCGCGCCGACGGACAGGGGCGACCATGAACGCGAGGACCAGCACGCCGGTGGCGTCGCGTCGTCCCGCGGTCGTCCGCTGTTGTTGTCGCGACTGACACGCTGACCGCGTCACCCCGCCGCCGCTGAGCGGCCGGCCCGCCGCCCCACGCGACCGCAGGTCACGTGCCGGGCCCACGGGCGACACCGCCCACGCACCCGGGATGCCCGGCGCGCCCCCGAGGGCGTGGGCCGACCCCGCCGCACCCCGCCCCACCCCCTCTGCACCCCGCGCCACACCACCCCGCACGACCTCCCCCGCACCACCGACCGACCAGGCGAGCACCTGCTGCGCCGCGCGCGGTCGGCTGCCCCGACGCACCCAGGAGCCCCCATGAGCACCCTCCCGTCCGACATCGAGCAGCCGCGGCGCGTCCGGCGCCGCTGGCCGTGGGTCGCCGCCGGCGTGGTCGTGGTCGTCGCGGTCGCCGGTGGCGCGCTGGCCGCTGGCCGCGGCGCCGACGCCGCACCCGCGCCCACCACCGCGGCCGGCGACGGACCGGTGCGCGGGGGCACGCTGAACTTCGCGCTCATCGACTTCCAGCGCACGCCCGACGTGCAGGCGGGCTCCAACTACGCCGAGTCGGTCATCGGCTCGAACGTCGTGGACAAGCTCACGTGGCAGGACCCGACGACCGGTGAGATCACGCCGTGGCTCGCGGAGAGCTGGGAGATCAACGACGACCTGACCGAGTTCACGTTCCACCTGCGCGACGACGTGACGTTCAGCGACGGCACGCCGTTCGACGCCGAGGTCGTGCGTGCCAACTACGAGCAGTACGTCAAGGGCGACGAGTCGCTGGGCATCAAGGGCAACGGCACGACGCTGTTCACGAGCTACGAGGAGACGCGCGTCGTCGACGAGCACACGGTCACCGTCGTGTTCTCGCAGCCCGCGGCGTCGTTCCTGCAGGCCACGTCGTTCACCGCGAACTTCCAGCCCGGCTTCCTGTCGCTGGCCACGCTGGCCCTGACGGCCGAGGAGCGCACCGACGCGACCAAGGTCGTCGGCACCGGGCCCTTCGTCTACGAGTCGTGGACGCCGCAGGTCGAGACCGTCCTGGTGCGGCGCGACGGGTACGACTGGGCGCCCGCGGCGATCGGCCACGACGGCGAGGCGTACCTCGACAGGATCGTGTTCCGGTCGGTGCCGGAGGCGAGCGTGCGCACCGGGTCGCTCGAGTCCGGCACGATCGACGCGACGCTCGACGTGCAGCCCACCGACGAGGGGCCGCTGCGCAGCAAGGGCTTCGAGATCATCTCGGGGCGCGTGCCGGGCGCGGACATCCGGTTCGACTTCAACGCCGGGCTGTTCCCGACCGACGACCTCGCGGTGCGGCGCGCGATCCAGCTGGGCTGGGACCGCAGCGCGGTCGAGACGTCCGTGCTCACCGACTCCTACGAGATCTCGACGTCCGTGCTGGCCCGCGCCGTCACGGGGTACGTCGACCACTCCGAGGGGGTGTTGCGGTACGACGCCGACGAGGCGCGTGCGCTGCTCGACGACGCCGGCTGGGTCCCGGGCGACGACGGCATCCGCGTCAGGGACGGCCGACGGCTCGAGGTCAAGCTGCTCGGCATCTCCAACCTCGTCGTCAACAAGCCCGCGTACGAGCTGATCCAGCAGGACCTCGCCGAGATCGGCATCGACCTGCAGCTCACGGTCGTCCCGATCCCGGACTACTCGGCGCACCAGGCGAACGCCCGGACGGACTGGAACATCACGGCGGCGAACCGCAGCCGCAACGAGCCGGCCGTCCTCAACCTCACGTACAACCCGTCGATCGGGAACGCGAACTACCTGCCGGACGACTTCGCGGGTCGCGACGAGATCACGCAGGCGGTCAGCGCGATCGAGTCGACGCTCGACCCCGACGTGCGGCTCGACCTCATCGCCGAGGCGCAGGAGGTCGTCGTCGAGAAGTACGCGCTCACCAACCCCGTCTACACCCCGGCGCAGGTCATCGCGCACAGCCCGCGGGTGCACGGGATCATCTTCGACGCGCAGGCCCGCAACTCCTTCGTCGACACCTGGAAGGAGGTCGGGTGACCCCGCGCGGGTGACCCGGCACCGACATGGGCGCGCAGCTCCACCTCAACGTCAACATCCTCAACGCCGGCGTCTTCGGCGGCTCGTGGCGGCACCCGGAGAACCCTCCGCTGTCGTCGTGGACGCCCGAGCACTACGTGCGGGTGGCGCGCGCCGCCGAGGCCGCGCGGCTCGACGCGGTGTTCCTGGCCGACGGGCCTGTGCTCGAGGGCAACCTCGAGCACCGGCCGGGCAACAGCATCGAGCCGAGCGTGAACCTGGCGCACCTGTCGGCGGTGACCGAGCGCATCGGCCTGGTCGCCACGCTGTCGTCGAGCTACAACGACGCGGCCGAGATCGCGCACCGGCTCCTCGGGCTCGACGAGGTGTCCGGCGGGCGGTTCGGCTGGAACGTCGTCACGACGGCCGGTGCCGCCGCCGCCCGCAACTTCGGCCGCACGGCCGAGCCCGCGCACGCGGCGCGCTACGGGCGTGCGGCCGACGTGGTCTCCGCGGTCGTGCGGGCGTGGGACGACGCGGGCACGTCGCCGCAGGAGCGGCCCGTCGTCGTGCAGGCCGGCGGGTCGACCGACGGGCTCGAGCTCGCCGGCCGGTTCGGCGAGGTGATCTTCTCGGCGTCGCAGACGCTCGAGGAGGGCGTCGCGTTCCGTGCCGCGGTGCGCGCCACCGCGCAGCGCCACGGGCGCCGCCCGGACGACGTGGTCGTGCTGCCCGGGGTCTCCACGGTGATCGGCTCGACGCACGAGGAGGCGGCGCGCCGCCGCGCCCTGCACGACGAGCTGCTGCCGTGGCCGTACGCCACGGCCCGGCTGTCCGGGCAGCTCGGCCTGGACGTCGCGGCGTACGACCCGGACGAGCCGGTCCCGCTCGACCTGCTGCCGGAGCCCGACGACGCGGGCGGCTCGCAGACCTTCTACCGGCTCGTGCTGGGTGTCGTGCAGCGCGAGCACCCCACGTTCCGGGAGCTCGTGCGGCACCTGGGCGGCGGCAGCGGCCACCGCATCGTCGTCGGGACGCCGCAGGACGTGGCCGACGACCTCGAGCGCTGGTTCCGTGCGGGCGCGGCCGACGGGTTCAACGTCATGCCCGACGTCCTGCCGTCCGGGTTCGACGCGTTCGCCGAGCAGGTCGTGCCGATCCTGCGCGACCGCGGCCTGTTCCGCCACGACTACACGGGGTCGACGCTGCGCGACCACCTGGGCCTGCCGGCCCGCCCGCTGCCCCTCACCGACCGGCCGCTGGCCGCGACGTGGTGACCCGCCCAGGAGGGCTCGTGCCCGGACCCGTTCCCGCCTTCGTCGAGCTGCCGCCCGTGGCCGCGGCCGACGTCCCCGCCGTGCTGGCCGCGGTCGCGCACGCCACGCGCGCGGGCCTCGCGGGCGTCGTGCTGCGCGACGCACCCGTCGCGGGCCCGCCGGCGTCGCCGCGCGGCGTCGACCCGTCCGTGCTGGCCGGGAGGCTGGCCGCGACCCCGGGTATCGGGGTGGTGGTCGCGGCGTCGTCGGGCGGCCATGCGCCGTACAACCTCGCACGCCGCGTGGCGTCGCTCGCGCGGCTCACCGGCGGGAGTGCCGGCCTGCTGCTGCGCGACGGCGGTGTCGACGCGGTGACGCGCGCGGCGGGCGGTGCGGCCGACCCGGCCTCCGCGTTCGCCGAGTACGCCGACCTGCTGCGGGCCCTGTGGGCGAGCTTCCCGCACGACGCGCTGGTCGGTGACGTCCGCGGCGGCCGGCTCGCGGACACCGCGCGGCTCGCGCCCGCGCGCTTCGAGGGCCGCACGTACCGGGTCGCCGGTGCGCTCAACGTGCCGCTGGACCCCGCCGAGCGGCCGGTGCTGCTCGCCGACGCGCACGCCGCGGTGGTCGCCGACGCGGTCGTCGTGCGCGGTGCGACCGACCCGGCCGGGGACGGTCCCGCGCGCCTCGTCGCCGTGGACGCGGGCGCCGCCCGCGCGGTCGCCGACGCGGTCGCGGCGGCGGCCGGTGACGCGGTGCTGCTCACCACGTCCGGGGGCGCCGGTGCGCACGTCGACCTGCTGGAACGGGTGGTCCCGGCGCTGCTGGAGGCCGGCGCCGTCGCGGCGGTCGACGCCACGACGACGCTGCGCGAGCGGCTGGCGGCGCGCGCCCTGGCGGGGGCGCGGCCATGACGGCGACGACCTCGGTCGACGCGGACGTGACGGAAGCCGACGAGGCACCCGTCGACGTCGCGCCCGGCGACGTCGCGCCCCGCGAGCTCGGCTTCAGCACGACGCAGGTCCACGGCGCCGACACCCCCGAGCGGGGCTACGGCGCGCGCATCAACCCCGTGTACCTGAGCGCGGGCTTCCTGTTCGAGGACTTCGACCAGGCGCGCGAGCGGTTCGCCGGCGAGGACCCCGGGTACGTGTACTCGCGCATCAACAACCCGACCAACGCGGCCGTCGAGCGGCTCCTCGCGCGCCTCGAGGGGGCGCCCGCGGCGACGCTCGTCGGCAGCGGGCAGGCCGCCGTGACGGTCGGGCTGCTGGGGGTGCTGCGCGCGGGCGACCACGTGCTGTCGGCGCCGAGCATCTACGAGGGCACACGCGCGCTGTTCCGCGGCAACCTCGCGCGCCTCGGCATCGAGGTCGAGTTCGTCGAGCGGCCGAACGACCCCGACGACTGGGCGTCGCGCGTGCGCGACTCGACGCGGCTGTTCTACGGCGAGGCGATCCCGAACCCGAAGAACGACCTCATCGACCTGCAGGCGATCGCCGACGTCGCGCACGCGCACGGCTCGCCGTTCGCGCTCGACGCGACGCTCGCGACGCCGTACCTGCTGCGGCCCGTCGAGCACGGGGTCGACATCGTGCTGCACTCGACGAGCAAGTTCCTCGCGGGCCACGGCAACGCGATCGGCGGCGTCGTCGTCGACGCGGGCCGGTTCGACTGGGCCGCCCACGCCGACCGCTACCCGCACCTCACGCTGCCCGCGTCGGGGCCCGGCACGCCGAGCTTCCTCGACACGTTCGGGCCGCTCGCCAACCACGCGTACACGCGCGGGCCGGTCGCGTCGCGCCTGGGCCCGAGCCTGTCGCCGTTCACCGCGTTCCTGCTGCAGCAGGGCATCGAGACGCTGTCGCTGCGCATGCGGCGGCACAGCGACAACGCGCTCGCGATCGCGCGCTGGCTGGCCGAGCAGCCCGAGGTCGAGTCCGTCGACCACTCCGGGCTGGAGTCCCACCCGCAGCACGACCTCGCGCTGCGGTACCTGCCGCGCGGTCAGGGGTCGGTCTTCGCGTTCACGCTCGCGGGCGGGACCGACGCGGCGCGCACCGTGATCGACGCGGTCGAGATCTTCAGCCGCATGACGCACGTCGGCGACGTGCGTTCGCTGATCCTGCACCCGCCGACGACGACGCACTCGAAGCTCCCGCAGGCCGAGCGCGAGCGCGCCGGCATCGCCCCGGGCCTGGTGCGGCTGTCGGTCGGCATCGAGGACGTCGAGGACCTGCTGGCCGACCTCGACCGCGCGTTCCGGGTGCTGCGCGGCGAGCGCGTCCCGTCCCTGCTGGGCGCGCGCAGCAGCACCGTCGCCCCCGCGGAAGGACTGTGACATGACGACCGTCACCAGCACGAGCAGCAGCGACGTCCAGCCGGGCGACGCGCCGGACCCGGCTGCCGTCGCCCACCCCGGGAGGGTCGAGGTGCCGCTGGACGTCGCGTCGCTGCGGGCCGCCGTCGCGCCCGTGCTCGACGAGCTCGCGCGCACCGCGGCGGCCCGCGAGGTCGACCGCGTCCACCCGTTCGCGCAGGTCCGGCGCCTGGGGGAGCTCGGTGTCGTGCGGCTGCGCGTCCCCGTCGAGGACGGCGGTGCGGGTGGCACCGTGCGGGACCTGGTCGAGCTCGTCGTCGAGATCGCCCGCGCGGACTCCAACGTCGCGCAGGCGCTGCGGCCGTCGTTCCTCGTCGCCGACGGCCTCGCGCAGGACCGCGCCCCCGGCCCCGACCGGGAGCGCACGCTGGCGCGCGTGCTCGCGGGCGACCTGTTCGCCGGCACCCGCAACGAGGTCGGCGGCGCGCCGGGGGAGGTGAGCACGCGGGTGCGGCGCGACGGCGACGGGTACGTGGTCACCGGGCGCAAGTACTACAGCACCGGCGCGCTGCACGCGCGGTGGTTCTCGGCGTCGGCGACGGACGACGAGGGCCGCGTCGTGAACGTCACGGTCCCGACGGACCGGCCGGGCGTGCACGTGCTCGACGACTTCGACGCGATCGGCCAGCGGCTGACGGCCAGCGGCACGACGGTGCTCGACGAGGTGCGGGTCGAGCCGCACGAGGTGCGGACCGACACCCGCGGACGCCGCCACCCGCTCGGGGCCACCGCGCAGCTGTACCTCGCGGCGACGCTCGCGGGCATCGCGGCGGGCGTGCTGGACGACGCCGTGCGGTTCGCGCGCGAGCACGCGCGGCCCATCAAGCACAGCTCGGCGCGCCGCTCGGTCGACGACCCGTACGTCCGGCAGACCGTCGGGACGCTCGCGTCGCGGGCGTTCACCGCGCGGGCCGTCGTCGTCGCGGCGGCCGAGCGGCTCGACGTCGCGTGGCGGACGCGCGAGCCCGCCGACGGTGTCGCCGCGACCGTGGCGGTCGCGAACGCCCAGGTCGCGGCCGCGCGCGAGGCGCTGGCCGCCGCGCAGGAGCTGTTCGAGGTGGCCGGTGGCACCGCGCTGCGCCGCGAGCACGACCTGGACCGGCACTGGCGCAACGCGCGCGCCGTCGCCAACCACAACCCCGTCGCGTGGAAGGCCGCGGTCGTCGGCGACCACCTGCTCACCGGCGAGGACCCACCGACCACCGGCCTGTTCTGACCCACCCACCGGGAGGACCGTTGTGATGACCCACCACCCCGGCGACGTGCGCCACGCGTGCGCCCGCGCGCTCACGCGGCTGCGGGTGCGCTGACGTGGCCCCGCGTCTCGGCTTCCTCCTGCACCTGGACCGTGACCAGGACACCGCGAGCGCGTTCGCGGACGCGGTCACGCTGTTCCGGCACGCGGAGGACCTCGGCTACGACTCCGGCTGGGTGATCCAGCGGCACTTCCGGCAGGGTGACGAGCACCTGCCCTCACCGCTGGTGCTGCTGGCCGCGGTCGCCGCGCGCACGTCGCGGATCCGGCTCGGCACGGGTGTGGTCGTGCTGCCGCTGGAGGACCCGCTGCGGGTGGCCGAGGACGCCGCGACGCTCGACGCGATCAGCGGCGGGCGGCTCGAGCTGGGCATCGGCTCGGGTCCCTTCGCGGGTGCGTGGGAGGCGTTCGGGCGCGACGTGGCGGACCGGCACGCCGCCTTCGACGCCGCCACCGATCACCTGCACCGGGTGCTCGCGGGCACGCCCGTGAACTCGCGCGGCGAGGTGCTGCACCCCGATGGGCGTGCGCTGCGGGACCGCGTGTGGCAGGCCACGACGAGCGACCCGGCACGTGCGCTCGACGCGGCGCGGCGCGCCGGGGCGGCCGGCGACGGTCTGCAGCTCTCGCGCGCCACCGCGTGGTCGGGCGCGCAGGACGAGGCCACACAGGCGGACCTGGTCCGCGCCTACACGGCCGCGCTGCCGGAGGGGACCGCACCGCGCGTGCTGGTGTCGCGCGCGGTCTACCCGGACGTGTCGCGTGCGGCCGCGCTCGCCCGGCTGGCACCCGGTGCGCGGCGCTGGCAGCGGTGGCGGGCCGCGCAGGGCAACGCCGAGGTCGCCGAGGTCACGCCCGAGGAGTACCTGGTGCGCGACCGCACGCGCTTCGGCCACCCCGACGAGATCGCGGCGGGGCTGTCGGCCGACGCGGGCGTCGCGGCGGCCACCGACCTGCTCGTGAGCTTCCCGCCCGCGCGTCCGGACCTCGACGAGCACCTGCGCCTGCTCACCGACACCGCGACCCGCGTCGCACCCCGCATCGGCTGGTCACCGAGGCAGGCCGCGGCATGACCCCGCACGAGTCCACGGAGCTGACATGAGCCGCTACCTGCTGCTGCGCACGGGCCGCGCCGCGTTCGTCGTGTGGGCCGCGTTCACCGTGACGTTCGTGCTGCTGTACGTGCTCCCGGCCGACCCGGTCGACCTGCTGTTCGACCCCGCCGAGCGCAACACGATCTCCCCCGAGACGCGCGCGCAGATCGCCGCCCAGTACGGGTTCGACCAGCCGGTCGTGGTGCAGTACCTCGACCGGCTGGTGCACGCCGTGCGGCTCGACTTCGGCACGTCCGTGCAGTCCGGCATGCGCGTCACGGACGCGATCGGCGGGGTGCTGCCCGCGACGCTCGTGCTGTCGGTCGGGGCCCTCGTGCTCGCGGTCCTCCTCGCGTTCGGCATCGCGCTCGCGGCGTCCTCGACGCGCCACGCCTGGCTGCGCGACGTGCTGGAGACGCTGCCGCCCGCGACGGTCTCCGTGCCCGTGTTCCTGCTCGGCATCCTGGTGATCCAGGTGTTCTCGTTCCGGCTCGGCTGGTTCCCGTCGTTCGGGGACGGTGGCCTCGACAGCCTCGTGCTGCCGCTCGTCACGCTCGCGATCCCCGTGTCCGGGCCCATCGCGCAGCTCCTCGTGCGCAGCTTCGCCGACGAGCTCGCGTCGCCCTACGTGACGACGTCCTGGGCCAAGGGCGCGACACGCCCGTGGGTGATCGTGCGGGACGTCGCGCGCAACGCCAGCCTGCCCGCCCTGACGATCGCCGGCATCACGTTCGGCAACCTCGTCGCGGGGGCGCTGATCATCGAGACGATCTTCTCCCGCACGGGCCTGGGCAGGCTCACGCAGGTCGCCATCAACACCAAGGACGTGCCGCTCGTGCAGGGCATCGTCGTGCTCGTCGCCCTCACGTTCGCGGTCGTCAACCTCGTCGTCGACGTGCTGTACCCGCTGCTCGACCCGCGGCTCAAGGCGAGCCTGAGGTCCCGGTCCACCACGGCCACCGCACCCGCGACCCTCTGACCCGGAGCACCCATGAACGCCACCCCGCTGCTCGACGCGCCGCCGCTCGCGGCACCGGTCGCGCCCGCGCCCGCCCGCGCGACGTCCCCCGCCGCCCGGCGCGTGCGGGCGGTCCTGCGCACGCCGTCCCTGCTGGTCGCGTGGGTCGTCGTCCTCGTCGTCGTCGGCTGGGCGCTCGCCCCCGGCCTGTTCACCGACGTCAGCCCGCTCACCGGTGACGCGTCCGCGTCGTTCCTGCCGCCCAGCGCCGAGCACCTGTTCGGCACCGACCGCCTCGGGCGCGACATGTTCGCCCGCACCGTGCACGGCACGTCGACCACCTTGTCGGCCACCCTCATCGCAGTGCTCGTCGCGTTCACCGTCGGCGCGCTGCTCGGCCTGGCCGCCGGCTACCTCGGCGGGCTCGTCGACACGGCCGTCATGCGCGTCGTCGACGTGTTCCTCGCGATCCCCAGCCTGCTGCTCGCGATGGTCGTCGTGACGATGCTCGGCTACTCGACGCAGAACATCGCGCTCGCCGTCGGCATCTCGTCCATCGCGTCGTTCGCACGCGTCATGCGCTCGGAGGTCATGCGCGTCGCACGCAGCGACTACGTCGAGGCCGCGCACGGCCTGGGCGTGCGCCGCAGCGGCGTCGTGTGGACGCACGTGCTGCCCAACTCGCTCGGGCCCGTGCTCGCGCTCGCGGCGCTCGAGGTCGGCACCGCCGTGCTCGCCGTCGCGAGCCTCGGGTTCCTCGGCTACGGCGCACCGCCGCCGACCCCCGAGTGGGGGCTGCTCGTCGCCGAGGGCCGCGACTACGTGGCCGTGCACCCGTGGATCTCGATCCTGCCGGGGCTGCTCGTCGCGGCCCTCGTCCTGTCCACCCACCGGATCAGCACGTGGCTGCGCCGCCGTGCCGAGGAGGTCGCATGACCACCACCGCCGTCCCCACCGCCGGCCCGCGCGAGGCCGTCGTCGCCGCGCCCGCCGAGCCGGACGCCGACGCCGACGCCGCGCCGCTGCTGCGGACCGCCGGTCTGCGCGTCGCGTACCGCACGCCGCACGGCGAGCACCTGGCCGTCGACGGCGTCGACGTGCACGTCGCCGCCGGTGAGCTCGTGTCCGTCGTGGGGGAGTCCGGGTCCGGCAAGACGACGCTCGTGCAGGGTGCGCTGGGTCTGCTGCCGCGTACCGCGCGCGTCGAGGGCAGCATCGCGCTGTCCGGCGTCGACGTGACGCGGTGGAGCGAGCGGCGCCTGGCGCGCGTGCGCGGCAGCTACGTCGGGTACATCCCCCAGGACCCCGGCACGTCGCTCAACCCCGTCAAGCGCATCGGCACGCAGGTGCTCGAGGCCGTCGTGCTCAACCAGCGTCCCGACCCGGGCAGCAGCCGCGCCGAGCGCCGGGACGCGGCCGTCGAGGCCCTGCGCGTCGCCGGGCTGCGGGACCCCGAGCGCGTGTCGGAGCAGTACCCGCACGAGCTGTCGGGCGGCATGAAGCAGCGCTGCCTCATCGCGATCGCGCTCGCGGGGCGTCCCCGGGTGATCGTCGCCGACGAGCCCACGAGCGCGCTCGACGTGACCGTGCAGCGCGTCATCCTCGACCACCTGGAGCGGCTGCGCACCGACCTGGGCCTCGGGGTGCTGCTCGTGACGCACGACCTGGGCGTCGCGCTCGACCGGTCGGACCGCGTCGTCGTCATGCAGCACGGGCGGGTCGTCGAGCACGGCGGCGTGGGCGACGTGCTGAGCCGCCCGCGCGACGCGTACACGCGCCGGCTGCTCGCGGCGGCCCCCACGCGGCACTCGCCGCGCCTGCGGGCCACGGTCGTCGGGCCGGTGACGGCGCCCGCCCCCGCCCCACCGCCCGACCCCGGGGTGCCGCCGCTGCTCGAGGCCGTCGACGTCACCAAGACGTTCCAGGTGGGTCACGGGCGCGCGCGCCGCGAGATCCGCGCGCTCGACGGGGTGAGCCTCGCGGTCGTGCCGGGGCGCACGCACGCGATCGTCGGGGAGTCCGGTGCGGGCAAGTCGACGCTCGCACGGCTGCTGTCCGGCGTCGGCGCGCCCGACCGCGGGCACGTGCGCGTCGGCGGCGTCGACCTCGCGGACCTCGACGCGCGCGCCCGCCGCGACGTGCGCCGCGACCTGCAGTTCGTGTACCAGAACCCGTACACCTCGCTCGACCCGCGGTTCACGGTGGAGCGCATCGTCGCCGAGCCGCTGCGCGCGTTCCGCGTCGGCACGCGCGCGCAGCAGCGCGACCGCGTCGTCGACCTGCTCGAGCAGGTGGCCCTCGACCCCGCGCACCTCGCGCGACGACCCGGGCAGCTCTCCGGCGGGCAGCGTCAGCGCGTCGCGATCGCGCGGGCCCTCGCGCTCGAGCCGCGCACGATCGTGCTCGACGAGGCCGTGTCCGCGCTCGACGTGTCCGTCCAGGCGCAGATCCTGCAGGTCCTCGTCGACCTGCAGGAACGGCTCGGTCTGGGGTACGTGTTCATCACGCACGACCTGGGGGTGGTGCGGCAGGTCGCCGACGACGTGACGGTCATGAAGGACGGGCGGGTGGTGGAGGCCGCGACGGTCGACGCGCTGTTCGACGACCCGCGCGAGGTGTACACGCGCCTGCTGCTCGACGCGATCCCGGGCGGTGCCCGGTGAGCGGCGCGTGGCTCGCGCCCGTCGGCGTGCTCGCGGACGCGCTCGTCCGCGGCGACGCGGCGGTCCTCGCGCACGTGCGCGAGCTGGTCGCCTCCGGGGCCGTGGACGCGCTCGTCCTGGGCGCCGACCGGCTCGCGGTCGACGCGCTGCCGTCGACCGAGCCCGTCGGTGTCGCGACCGTGCTAGCGGGCCGGCTGCCCGGGGTCGGGCTCGTCACCGTGTCCGGCGAGCCGGCCGACCACCCCTACCACACGGCGCGTCGCACCCTGACGCTCGACCACCTCACGGGTGCGCGCACGGGGGTGCTGTTCGCGGGCGGCGGCCTGCCCGGCAAGGAGACCGCCGAGCGTGTCCGCCTGGTCCGCGAGCTGTGGAACACGTGGCCCGTCGGGTCGATCGTCGGCGACCGCGACGCGCGGGTCTACGCGCACGTCGAGGAGGTCCGCGACGTCGCGCACGTCGGCGCGCGGTACTCGGTCGCCGGTGCGCTCGGCACGCCGTCGAGCCGTCAGGGCGAGCCCGTGTCAGCCGCGCACGTCACGACGTCCGACGAGGTCGCCGCGCTCGCGGGGCTGGTCGACGTGCTCGTCGTGGACGACGTCGGGCTCGTCGACGACCGCGCCGGGTCGCGGCTGTACGTGCGCCTCGTCGCGGGCGGGTCGCACGCCGCCGGGTCGCACGCCGCCGGGTCGCACGCCGCCGGGTCGCACGCCGCCGGGTCGCACGCCGCCGGGTCGCACGCCGCCGGGCCGCACGCCGCCGGGCCGCACGCCGCCGGGCCGCGCGTCGCCGGGTCGTCGGGTACGGCCGTCCCGGCCGGCGCCGACGGCGTCGTGCTCGTCGTCGCCGACCCCGCCGACCTGCCGCGCGTCGACGACGGCCCGGACGCCGCCACCGCGCACGCTGCCACCGCGCACGCCGCCGCCGCGCACGCCGCCGCTGCGAGCACGCTGCGCGGCAGGCTCGGCCTGCCGCCGCGCACCGTCGACCTGTCCGACCGTCCCCGTACCTTCGGAGCCCCGGCATGAGCCGCACCCTCGCCCTCAACGTCAACCTGCAGGGCTTCGGCCAGCGGCCCGCGGCGTGGCAGGTCAGCGACCGGCCCGCCGATGCGCTGATCGGCCCCGACCACTGGCTCGACGTCGCCCGCGTCGCCGAGCGCGGCCTGCTCGACGCCGTGTTCTTCGCCGACCACCCGAGCATCTCCAACCCCAACCCGCGGCCCGTCGGCCTGCTCGACCCCGTGGTGCTGGCGTCGCACATCACGGCCGGCACGTCGCACGTCGGCGTCATCGCGTCCGCGTCGACGACCTACCACGACCCCGTCGAGCTGGCCGAGCGGCTGCTCGGCGCCGACGAGCTGTCCGGCGGGCGGATCGGGTGGAACGTCGTGACCACGTACGCGCCGACCGTCGCCCGCAACTTCGGCCTCACGGCCACCCCGTCGCGCGACGAGCGCTACCGCCGCGCCGACGACGTGGTCCGGGCCGTGCGCACCGTGTGGGACGCCGCCGCGCACGACGGCCGGTACGCGTACGACGGCGAGCACGTGCGCGTCGCGGGCCGCACCGGGTTCCGGCCCAGCCCGCAGCGGCACCCCGTGCTGTTCCAGGCCGGCGGCTCCGACCAGGGGCGCGCGCTCGCTGCCCGGCACGCCGACGGGGTCTTCGCGGTCGAGCTCACCCAGGAGCGTGCCGTGCGCGGGTACGCCGCGATGAAGGCCGCCGCGCGCGCGGCGGGCCGCGGGAGCGCGCTGCCGCGGATCACGCCCGGCCTGTCGCTCGTGCTCGGCAGCACGCAGGCCGAGGCCGAGGCGCGGTTCGACGACCTGGAGTCGCGCGTGCCGCCGCAGTACGCGCTGCGCGCGCTGAGCAACGTCCTGGCGCACGACGCGACGACGCTCGACCTCGACGCACCCGTCCCGGCGGACGTGCTCGACAAGCCGTGGGACCCCGACGCCCACCCCACGTCCGCGGGGTACCGGCACACGTTCCTCGACTGGGTGCAGCCGCGCCGGCACCTGACGGTGCGCGAGCTCGTCCGGCAGTTCGGCGGGTACGGCGCCCGGATCGTCATCGGCACGCCCGAGCAGGTCGCCGACGACATCGAGGACTGGTTCGTCGCCGGCGCCGCCGACGGCTTCAACCTCATGCTCGACACCTACCCCGACGGGCTCGCGACGTTCGTCGACGAGGTCGTGCCGCTGCTGCAGGCCAAGGGCATCCACCGCCGCGAGTACACCGGCACGACGCTGCGCGAGCACCTCGGCGCGTGAGGCGCGTGCTCGCCGTCGGCCGCGCCCCGACCCCGTGACCTCGCCCCACCGACCCCGACCACCGACCGCTACCACCGCAGACCCCGACCACCGCCGACCCGGAGGACCCCATGACCCACCCGACCGTCGTCGTGCTGCACGACAACGCGTCCTGGCTGCCGCCGTTCGAGCGCGCGTTCGCCGCGCAGGGAGCGCCGTGGCGCGCGCTGCACGTGGACGACGCCGTCGTCGACCTCGACGCCCCGCCGCCGCCCGGCGAGGTGCTGTGGTCCCGGCTCAGCGCGTCGGCGCACACCCGTGGTGTGCGCGGTGCGTACGAGAAGGCCGACGCGGTGCTCGGCTGGTACGAGCGCGCGGGCCGTCGCGTCGTCAACGGCACCGCCGCCGCGGCGCTCGAGGTCAGCAAGATCCGGCAGCACGCCGTGCTCGCCGCGGCCGGGTTCGACGTGCCGCGCACGGTCGCGGCCGGGACGGTCGACGCGCTCGTCGCCGCGGGCGCCTCGATCGGCTACCCGCTGATCACCAAGCACAACCGTGGCGGCAAGGGCCTGGGCGTGCGGCGCGTCGAGTCGGCGGCCGAGCTCGCGGCGGTCGCGCCCGACGTGCTGGCCGACGCGGTCGACGGCATCGCGCTCGTGCAGGAGCTGCTGGTCGCGCCCGAGCCGACGATCACGCGCCACGAGTTCGTCGGCGGCCGGCTGCACTACGCGGTGCGCGTCGACACGTCGGGAGGGTTCGAGCTGTGCCCCGCCGAGGCGTGCGCGGTGCCCGGCACGACGCCCGCACGTCCGCTGTTCGAGGTCCGCGACGACGTGCGGGCCGACGACCCGTTCGTCGTCCGGCTGGGTGAGCTGCTCGTCGCGGCGGGCGTCGAGGTCGCGGGCGTCGAGGTCATCGAGACGCTCGACGGCCGCGCGGTGCCGTACGACGTCAACACGAACACCAACTACAACCCGGACGTCGAGGCGCAGGTGCCCGTGCCGGCCGCGGTCGCCGTCGTGCGCTGGCTCACCGCGCGGGCCGACGCGTCCCACGCCTCCCGCCCCGCCGCCTGACCCCACCCCACCCGCCCCACCCGCCCCACCCCACCCGCCGAGTGCGGTGGATACCTCGCGAGTGCGGGGGTCGTTTCCCCCGCACTCGCGCGCTTTCCCCCGCACTCACGCGCCTTTCTCCGCACCCGGGGAGGCGCCCTACCCGAGGAGAGCCGTGTCCCACTACCACGACCGCGAGGAGGACGTGCGCCGCACGCGCGTCTACCGCGAGCACACGCCCGACGTGCTGGAGGCGTTCGGCGCGTTCGACGCCGCCGTGTTCGCCGCCGAGGGCCGTGCGCTGCCGCTGCTGCAGCGCGAGCTCATCGCGCTCGGCGTCGCGATCTCGACGCAGTGCGTCTACTGCATCGACGCGCACAGCCGCCGCGCGGCGGAGGCGGGTGCGACGCCGGCGGAGCTCGCCGAGGCGGCGTGGGTCGCCACGGCCATCCAGGCGGGCGGCGCGTACGCCCACGGGCGCCTCGCGTTCCGCCTCGCCGAGCAGCACACCCCCTGACCCACCCACGCCCCACCCCTCCGCCGAGCGCGGTACACAGCCACCGAGTGCGGTACTCGTTTCCGCCGCACTGGGCGGGCATGTACCGCGCTCGGCGGGAGGGGGGCGCCGCGCGGCGGTGGCGGGTGAGAGACGCGTGAGACGTGGTGCACGACACGCCGCGAGACACGCGGTCTGCCCGGTTCGTGCCGAAGGCGCTGGGGCCCATGGCCTGGTCTGACCCGGACGGGGGAACTACCGTTGCGCAAGTGACTGAGAACCGTGCCAACGGCACCGCCCCGGTGACCGCCCCGCAGCACTCCGTCGAGGGCTTCGTCAAGGAGTTCCTGCGCGAGCTGCACTTCGGGCAGGGGGTCACCCTCGCCCGTGCCAGCGTCAACGACCAGTACCTCGCGCTCGCGCGCACGGTCCGCGAGTACCTCATGGCGCGCTGGCTCGAGACGGTGCGCCGCCAGCTCGACGCCCAGGCGAAGTCCGTCGCCTACCTGTCGGCCGAGTACCTGCTGGGGCGTCAGCTCGACAACGCGCTCATCGCGACGGACCTCACCGACATCGTCGAGGAGGGTCTGTCGTCGCTCGGCATCGACCTGGCGACGCTGCGCGAGCAGGAGGTCGAGCCGGGCCTCGGCAACGGCGGCCTCGGGCGGCTCGCCGCGTGCTTCGTCGACTCGCTGGCGACCATGAGCGTGCCGTGCATCGGGTACGGCATCCGGTACGAGTACGGCATCTTCCGCCAGACGTTCGTCGACGGCTGGCAGGTCGAGCAGCCCGACACGTGGCTGGCGCTCGGCGCACCGTGGGAGTTCCCCCACCCGGAGGCCGCGGTGACCGTGCACTTCGGCGGGTCGACCGAGAAGTACACCGACGACGACGGCGTCGAGCGCAGCCGCTGGGTGCCCGCGTGGGACGTGCTCGGCGTGCCGTACAACTACATGGTCCCCGGCTACCAGAACGGTCGCGTCAACACGCTGCGGCTGTGGAGCGCACGGGCCACCAAGGCCTTCGACCTGGCGATCTTCAACTCCGGCGAGTACGTCGACGCGGTGCGCGCCCAGACGTTCGCCGAGAACATCTCGAAGGTCCTGTACCCCGAGGACTCGACGCCGCAGGGCAAGGAGCTGCGCCTGCAGCAGCAGTACTTCTTCGTCGCGTGCTCGATCCGCGACTTCGTCGACAACGTCCTGCCCGCGGACTTCGACCTGCACGGCCTGCCGGACCGGATCATCTTCCAGCTCAACGACACCCACCCGGTGATCGCCGTGCCGGAGCTCATGCGCATCCTCGTCGACGAGAAGAAGTGGGACTGGGACGAGGCCTGGGCCGTCACGCAGAGGTGCTTCGCCTACACGTGCCACACGCTGCTCCCCGAGGCGCTCGAGGTGTGGCCCGTCGAGCTCCTGGGCCGCCTGCTGCCGCGGCACCTGGAGATCATCTACCGCATCAACGACGACTTCCTCGCCGAGGTCGCGCAGCGCTACCCCGGTGACGAGCTGCGGCTGCGCCGCATGTCGATCATCGCCGAGTACCCCGAGCGCTCGGTGCGCATGGCGTACCTCGCGACGATCGCCGGTTCCAAGGTCAACGGCGTCGCGGCGCTGCACTCGCAGCTGCTGCGCGACAAGGTCCTGCCCGACTTCTCGGAGTACTGGCCGGACAAGTTCACCAACGTCACCAACGGCGTCACGCCCCGCCGGTTCGTGCGCCTCGCGAACCCCGCGCTGTCCGAGCTCATCACCGACGCGATCGGCCCCGGCTGGACCACGGACCTCGGCCGGCTGCGGGAGATGGAGCCGCTGGCCGACGACGCCGAGTTCCGCGAGAAGTTCCGTGAGGTCAAGGCGCACAACAAGCGGCGCCTCGGTGCGCTGCTCGAGCGCCGCGACGGCATCACGCTGCCGGCCGACGCGATGCTCGACGTCATGGTCAAGCGGCTGCACGAGTACAAGCGCCAGACCCTCAAGGTGCTGCACATCGTGTCGCTGTACGAGCGCATCGTCAGCGGTGAGCTCGACCCGACGTCGATCCCGCCGCGGGTGTTCGCGTTCGGCGCCAAGGCCGCGCCCGGCTACAAGATGGCCAAGCAGACGATCGGCCTCATCAACCACGTCGGCCGGACCGTCAACGGCGACCCACGGGTCAAGGGCGCGCTGACCGTGATCTTCCCGCCGAACTACAACGTCACGCTCGCCGAGACGCTCATCCCCGCGGCGGACCTGTCGGAGCAGATCTCGCTCGCCGGCAAGGAGGCGTCCGGCACGGGCAACATGAAGTTCGCGCTCAACGGCGCGCTGACGATCGGCACCGACGACGGCGCGAACGTCGAGATCCGCGAGCTCGTCGGCGACGAGAACTTCTTCCTGTTCGGGCTCGTCGAGCCGGAGGTCGAGGCGCTCGTCACCGCCGGCTACCAGCCGTCGAGGTACTACGAGGAGAACCCGACGCTGCGCCACGCGATCGACCGCATCGCGTCAGGTGCGTTCGCCGGGGGAGACCGCACGGTCTTCGAGCCGATCGTGTCGAACCTGCTGCACGAGGACCGGTTCCTCGTGCTCGCGGACTTCCAGGCGTACGTCGACGCGCAGGACCGCGTCGACGCGGCGTACCGCGACACCGAGGCGTGGACCCGTTCGGCGATCCTCAACGTCGCCCGCTCCGGCTTCTTCTCGTCCGACCGCGCGATGTGGGACTACATCGACCGCATCTGGCACTCGCAGCCGCTGGCCGCGCGCTGACACCTCGTACCACCTGCCGGCCCCGCCCTCCGCGACGTCGTCGCCGGTGGCGGGGCCGGTCCGTGCCGCCGCGCCCACAGCCGCGGCACAGCAAGTTCACCCGCCCCGCGGCCCGGTTCCTTCCCGGTCGTGCCGTCCGCGTGCTTTCTGACGGATGACCTGCATCGACGTCGAGCCCTACGGTCCGAGCAGCAGTGAGTCAGCGCGACCCTGCCCGGCCCGCACCGTGGGGCGGGCGACGAAGGAGCAGCCTCGTGTCCCCCATCCCCCTGCGGCGCGCGGCAGCAGCCGTCGTGCTGTCCGTCCTCGCCCTCGGCGGCAGCGCCGTCGCCGCCCAGGCCGAGCCCGCGCCCGGCATCGGCGTCTGCGCCGCCCCCACCGCCGGCCCCACGTACACGTCGCTCGACGGCGACGGCATCGGGCTCGAGCTGTCCCCGGGCAAGGCGACCGCCGAGCTCGTCGACGGCGGTCTGTCGATCGCCGCGACCCACGGCAAGGTCGGCTTCACCGACCACGGCATCGCGCCGTTCGCCCTGGCGGGCTCGGGCGCTCCCGCGCTCGACTACACCAAGGTGAGCGGCGACCGGCCCGGTCTGGTCCTGTCGTACGCGCTCGAGGGCACGGACTGGGCGGGGACGCTCGTGCACGAGCCCGAGCGCCTCGGCGAGGGGAAGTGGTGGAGCTCGCGGACGCACGGCTCGTTCGCGAAGTACCAGACGTTCACGCTCGGCCAGTGGCTCGCCGAGTTCCCCGGCACGACGATCATCGGCGTCGGGTTCGCGCTCGGTCCCGTGGCGACCGGTGCGGGCGTCGTGCACGGCTTCACCGCCGGCTGCACGACGTACGCGTTCGACGTCGAGGACGTGACCCCGACGCCCACCCCGACACCCGCACCGACGACGACCCCGACCCCCGCCCCGACCCCGGCGCCCACGCTGACACCGACGCCCACGCTGCCGCCGACGGGCCCCGGGCCCGCCACGGTGCCCTCCGTCGTGGTCCACCAGCCGGCGTGCGTCGGCACCACGGTCACCGCGGGTCGGATCGTCGTGACGCCCGGTGCCACGACGGACTGGGTCCTCGTCGCGGCGGGCGTCGCGCCGACGCAGGACAGCGACCTCGTCGCCGCCCCCGACGCGCTGGGTGCGCCCGCTGACGTGCAGGTCCCGGCCGGCTCGTACGAGGTGTGGGCCGTCGCGGACACCGCGTGGGGCGACCTGGGCCGCTGGCAGGTCGTCGACGGCCCGGTGATCCGCCTGACGGTCACGGTGGAGGAGCTCTCCGGCCCGTGCCCCGTGGCGACGACGCCGGCGTGGACGCCGTCCGCCGACCACCTGGTGCCGGCCGCGCGGGGCGGCTTCACCACGGCGGCCGGCGTCGACCAGGGCGGCACGCTCGTCCTGCGGGACCTCCCGGCGGGTGCGCAGGTGCACGCGTACCTGTTCTCCACCCCGACGGACCTCGGTCTCGCGACCGTCGCGTCCGACGGCACGCTCAAGGTGACGATCCCGGCCACGACGCCGGTCGGCACCCACCGCGTCGCGGTGTACGCCGCCGACGGCACGCTGCTCGGCTGGCAGTACGTCGAGGTCCTCGCGGCGGGCGGTGGCGCGCTGGCCGCCACCGGAGCGGACCCCCGTGCGGGCGTCCTCGGCGCGGCCGTGCTGGTCGCGGCGGGCGGCGCGCTGGTCCTGGCACGTCGCCGCCTCACCGTCTGACGCAGCAGGATCCCGACGCCCGGTCGGTCGCCCTCGCGGCGACCGGCCGGGCGTCGGGGGCCCTCAGCTGTCACGGACGGCGCGCACGCGCACGCCGAGGTCGTCGACGGCTCGGAAGGTCGCCCACCGCAGGCCGCCGTCCTGGCGCGCCGCCGGCACGAGTACGAGCCGGGCGCCGTCCGAGGTGGACACGCACAAGGCCGGGCGCCTCGCACCTCCTGCTCCACCCGTCGGGATCGCCGGGCCTTGCTCGCGCCGATGAACGTCGAGAGCTTCTGGATCGTGGTGATGATGATCCGAGCGCCCGGGTCCTCGAGCTGCCCACCCCGGCCACGTCCCGGTGCTTGCCGACCGCGGGCGCCGGTCGTCGTCACGGCGCCCGCGGCGGGGTCCTCAGGCGCGGAGCGCCGCCATCGACTCCTCGAGCCGCCGTGCGGTGCCGGCCAGCTCGTCGGCGGCCGACCGGATCGTCGCGATCCCGTCGAGCGAGCGCTCGTTGCGCGACTGCGCGGCGCCGAGGCCGGACTCGATGCCGCGCCCTCCGCGGGCCGCGTCCGCGACCGCCGACGCCATCTGGGCGGTCGTGGCGGTCTGCTCCTCCACGGCTCCCGCGATCGTCGTCTGGTAGTCGTCGACGCGCGACACGGCCTCGCTGATGCGCGCGATCTCGTCGACCGCCCGGGCGACGGCGGACTGGATCTGCTCGACCTGGTCACCGATCTGCCCGGTGGCCGTGGCGGTGGCCTGGGCGAGGTCCTTGACCTCGCCGGCGACCACCGCGAAGCCCTTGCCCGCCTCGCCCGCGCGGGCCGCCTCGATGGTCGCGTTGAGCGCGAGCAGGTTCGTCTGCTCCGCGATGCTCGTGATGACCTTGACGACCGACCCGATCTGCGCGGACGACTGCCCGAGGTCCGACACGCTCCGCTGCGTGCTGCCGGCGATCCGCACGGCGTCGGCGGCGAAGGCCGCCGACTCGGCCGTGGTGCGGGAGATCTCTCCGATCGACGCGTCCATCTGGTGCGCACCGGTGGCGACGGACTCGACGCGCTCGGCGACCTCGCCGGCGCCGTCGGCGACGACACGCAGCTGCTCGGCGGACTCCTGCACGGCGGAGGTGAGGTCCTGCGACGACACGGCCAGCGACTCCGCGGCCTCGGCGACGGCCCGCGCGGACGCCGTGACCTCGTGCGTCGCGGCGGCCGTCCGGTCGAGCGTGTCGTTGAGCGCGACCGCGAGCCGGTCCAGCTCGGTGCGGCCGCGCCCGGTGTCGAGCCGCACGGTCGCCCCCGACGTGAGGGCCCGCGTGGCGTGCGCGAGCGGGCGGACGACGGAGCGTGCCACGGCGATCCCGGTGCCGGTGAGCAGCAGCAGCGCGACGACCGACACGACGATCACGGGCAGCGCGTCGGCCAGGGCGGCGGTGCGCACGTCGTCCACGTAGATGCCCGACCCGACGACCCAGCCCTACGGCGCGTAGCCCGCGACGTAGGAGATCTTGGGCTGCGGGTCGTCGGCTCCGGGCTTGGGCCACTGGTACGCGACCGTGCCGGCGCCGTCCGCGTCCACGACCTCGACCATGCGCACGAACAGCCGCAGCCCGTCGGGGTCCTCGTAGTCGCCGAGGTCGCTGCCGTCCATCTCCGGCTTCATGGGGTGCATGAGCATCGTCGGGCCCATGTCGTTGACCCAGAAGTACTCCTCGCCGCCGTACCGCAGGGTCGACAGCGTCGCGAGCGCCGCCGCCTGTGCCTCCTCGACCGTGACGTCGCCGGCGTCCGCGCGGGCCGCCCAGCTCTCGACCACTCCGAGCGCGGACTCCACGACGTGCTGCGTCGCGGTGGTGCGCTCGGCGAGGATGCGGCGCTCGATGCCGCCGACCGCCACGACCGTGAGGGTGGCGAGCCCGACCGCGACCAGCGCGACGAGGGCGATCATCCGGGTGCGGATGCGGAACGCGCTCATCGGCGTCTCCTGGGGTGGCGGCGTCGTGCGTGGCGGGTGGAGCGGGTGCTCACCCCTTCGGCCGACGCGCCGGAACGGTGAGGGTCACCGCTGGGTGAAGTGCGTGGGCGGGGGTGCGTCGTCGCCGTCGTCGCCGGGGCTCGTCAGCGTCGCCGGGGGCGGCGGGGCGTGCGGCGGGCCGCGGCAGCGGGACCGCGCCCGTCCGTGCCGCGGCTACCCGTGTCGCGCCCGTCCGTGCCGCGGCCACCCGGGTCCCGACCGCCCGTGTCGCGCCCGCGTGAGCTGCCGGCCGTGCGGCCGCGCACGATCCCGACGAGCTCCTGCGCGTGCGCGTGCTCGGCGTCGCTGCGCCACACGAGCACGACGGGGGAGCCGGGGGCGTCGGGCACGGGACGCACGACGGTGCCGCGCCGGTCGTGCAGCCGCGCGAGGGAGTGCGGGACGACGAGCACACCGCTGCCGGCGACGACGAGGTCGGCGGCCGTCGGCACGTCGGGCACCTCGACCACGTCGACGTCCGGGGGCAACCAGCCGAGCACGTCGTCGCCGGGCACGAGCACCGTCTCGCCCGCGAGGTCCGCGACGTCGACCTCGTCGACGACCGTCAGCACGTGGTCCTGCGGCACGACGACCACGGACTGCTCGGTCCACAGCGGCACGACCGCCCAGCCGGTCGACGTGCTCGGCGTCGTCGCCGGCAGGCCGGGCGGAGTCGTGCCGGCCGGCGGCAGGCGCAGCACGGCCGCGTCGACGTCGCCGCCCAGCACGGCGTCGACCGCGCCCGACGGTTCCGCGTGGACGACGTGAAGGGGGTCGTCCGGCAGGCGCTCGCGCCACACCCGCGCCCACCGGTCGGGGCTCGTCCCGGGCACCAGCAGCAGCCTCATCGCACGCGCCGCACGACCACGTCGGTGACCTCGTGCCCCAGGTCCAGGCCGCGCTGCTCGAAGCGTGTGACGGGCCGGTGCGCGGGGCGCGGCACGACACCACCGGCCAGGTCGGAGTCGGCCGTCAGCACGTCGCGCATCTGCTCGGCGTAGTCCGCCCAGTCGGTCGCCACGTGCAGCGTGCCGCCGACGCGCAGCCGGTCGCGCAGCAGGGCGACGTGCGCACGCTGCACGAGGCGCCGCTTGTGGTGCCGGGCCTTGGGCCACGGGTCGGGGAAGAACGCGTGGACGGCGTCGAGGCCGCCGGGCGGCACGTCGGCGCGCAGCAGGCGCAGCGCGTCGCCGTGCGCGACGCGCACGTTGGTCAGGCCGTGCCGCTCGACGAGCAGCAGCAGCGCGGCCACACCGGGCAGGTGGGCCTCGACCGCGAGCCAGTCCCGGTCCGGGTCGGCGGCGGCCATCGCGGCCGTGGCGTCGCCCATGCCGGACCCGATCTCGACGACCAGGGGCGCGGCGCGGCCGAACAGCGCGACCGTGTCGAGGTGCCCGTCGGGCGTGCGCGGCGGCGGGACCCGCGGGTCGTCGACCGAGAACCCCCACCGGGGGAACAGGCGCTCGAGCGCGTCCGTGCGGTCCGCGCCGAGCGCGGCGCGGCGCGCGTGGAACGTGCGCAACGGCTCGTGGGGTCGCGACGCGCGGTGGGTGAACACGTCGTCGGCGGGCGGCACGTCGCCCACCCTACGCACCGTGGCAGTCAGGCGAGGAGGTCCTCGACCGGCGGCTGCAGCAGCGCGACGACCTCGCCGGCCGGCCCGCGGACCAGCAGGATGCGGCCGTACGGGGTGTCCTCGGGGCCGCTGACGACCTGACCGCCGAGCTCGGCGACGCGCGGCGCGATCGTGTCGGCGTCCTCGACCGCGACGTACCAGGTCCACGCGGCGGCGACGTCGCCCGCCCCCGGGCCGTACCCGCCGACGCCCGCCGCGGGCGTGCCGCCGACCGACAACGACGTGTACGTGAAGTCCGGTGCGCTCATGTCCGTCTGGTCGTACCCGAACAGCGCGGTGTAGAAGCGGCGCGCGGTGTCCGGGTCGGTCGACATCTGCTCCGCCCACACGAACGCCCCCGGCGCGTCGGTCAGCTCCCAGCCGGTGCGCGTGCCGGACTCCCACAGCCCGACGACCGCACCCGTCGGGTCGGCCAGCACCGCCAGACGGCCCAGGTCGAGCACGGACGTCGGGCCGACGACGACCGTCGCGCCCGCGTCGACCGCGCGCGCGACGCTCGCCGCGACGTCGTCCGTCGCGAGGTACACGCACCAGCCCGCCGGGCGCGGCGTGTCCGCGACCTTGATCCCCGCGACGACGTGACCGTCGACGGTCGCCGTCACGTACCCGCCGGTCTCCGGGCCGCCGACGCGCAGCTGCCAGCCCAGCAGGCCGCCGTAGAAGCGCTGCGTCGGCCCCAGGTCCGTGACGGTGATGTCCGCCCAGCCGGGGACGCCGGCGGGCCACGGGCTCGGGCTGACGGTCATGTGCGGTCCTCCGGGGGTCGGGTGCGGACGTCGTCCGCGGTGGGGGCGAGCACAGCCAACCACCGCCGCCCGCGTCGCGCACCACGTGCCCACGTGCTACGCCGGTGCCATGAGACCGGACGCCCCCGCGCCCCGCGACCCCGCGGGTCCGCGGCCCGACGCGCTCGACTCGCTGGCCACCGGGGACGAGGACGGCGGCGGGGAGTCCACGCGCACCGTGGTCCTCGCGCTGGCCGCGAACGCGCTCGTCGCGGCTGCCAAGACCGTCGCCGCGGTGGTCACGGGCGCCGCGTCGATGCTCGCGGAGGCCGCGCACTCGTGGGCCGACACGGGCAACGAGGTCTTCCTGCTCGTCGCGCAGCGCCGCGGGACGCGCGCCGCCGACGCGTCCCACCCGTTCGGGTACGGCCGCGAGGTCTACGTGTGGTCGATGTTCGCGGCCATCGGGCTGTTCGCGGTCGGTGCGGGCGTGTCCGTCACGCACGGCATCCAGGAGCTCGTGCACCCCGAGCCGGCGTCGGACTTCGTCGTCGCGTACGTCGTCCTCGGGATCGCGTTCGTCCTGGAGGGCACGTCGTTCCTGCAGGCGTTGCGGCAGAGCCGGGCCGACGCGCGACGGCGCGAGCGCGGCGTGCTCGAGCAGGTCCTCGCGACGTCCGACCCGACCGTGCGCGCGGTGTTCTTCGAGGACGCGGCGGCGCTCGTCGGGCTCGTCATCGCCGCGGGCGGCATCGCGGCGCACCAGGTCACCGGCTCGACCGTGCCCGACGCGGTCGGCTCGATCCTCGTCGGCCTGCTGCTCGGCTACGTCGCGTTCGTGCTCATCGGGCGCAACCTGCGGTTCCTCGTGGGGGAGACCGTCGACCCCGTGCTGCAGACCGCCGCGCTGCGCCGGCTGCTGGCGATGCCGCAGGTCGCACGCGTCACGCAGCTGCGCCTCGAGGTCGTCGGTGCACGCCGGGTGCTCCTCACCGGTGCCGTGGACCTCACGGGCGAGCCGGGCGAGGTCGAGGCGTCGCACCTGCTCGCCGAGCTCGAGACGGCCGTGCGCGCGATCCCCGGCGTCGTCGGCGTCGTGCTGTCGCTGGCCGAGCCGCAGGAGCCGTCGCTCGTCCCGCCGGAGCCCGGTACGGCCGGGGGCGAGTGACCCGACGTGACCGGTCGTGCACACCGTCGGGTCGCTCGCTGCCGGTCAGCAGTCGGATGGTGCGAGGTGAACACAGGTGCCTGGTGTGCAGGGTTGGTCGTGCCACGGGCGACGAACCCTGCACACCATCGGGTCGGTCGTGGGGTCAGCAGTCCGGTGGTGTGGGGATGTCGGTGCACAGTCCGGAGACCAGGCGGCT
>Ga0160475_100304_pt1 | contig 27160 bp, 27 predicted proteins | sample HID1975M_E11MG_FD_108254 | JGI IMG/M metagenome (GOLD analysis project Ga0160475, IMG submission 108254) | Enriched soil microbial communities from UW Madison campus, WI, USA - HID1975M_E11 MG | ecosystem: Environmental > Terrestrial > Soil > Unclassified | place: USA: Madison, Wisconsin... | reverse complement strand
TCCCACAGGGTGGCGGCCTGGACACTGCCCGACTGCAAGGCGGCCACCGCGTCGGCGGCGTTGTTGACGTAGGCCGGGGTGATGTCCTTGTAGCTCAGGCCAGCCTGTTCCAGCGCCACCGCCAGCAGGTACTGGGCGTTCCAGCCGCGGCCGGTGGCCACGCGCTTGCCCTTGAGGTCCTGCACGCCGCCGAGGTGGTCCTGTTCCCGTACCACCAGGCCGATGCCGCGTGGGTAGGGTTGTTCGGCGGCGAGGTAGACCACCGGCTTGCCAGCAGCCTGGGCGAACACCGAGGGCGCGTCGGCGGCGTGGCCAAGGTCGATGGCGCCGGTGCTCAAGGCTTCGAGCAGTTGCGGGCCAGCGGCGAACTCGTGCCAGCTGACTTTTACACCCTGCGGGGCAAGGGCTTTTTCGAGGGCGCCGCTGCCTTTGAGGATGTTGATGCTGTTGAATTTCTGATAGCCGATGCGCAGGGTCTTGCCGTCATCGGCGACGGCATTGGACCAGGGCAGCAGGGCGCTGGCGACGGTCGCCAGCAAGCCGCCGACGAGCAGGCGGCGCAGGGGTGAGAAGGCACGGGCGGGCATGAGAGCGATCCTTGAGCAGGGTGGGAAACGGTGTACCCAGCCTAAGGAGGTGGCGTTTGGCTTTCAATTTTTTAATTCCATTTAGTTAGAATGTTTTGTTCTTTTTATATCCTTTTATTTTTTCCAGCACGTGTGAGGCTGGTTTTTCGCGATTGACAATTTTTTCACATCCTCTTGCTAGGATCCTGCGCGAACCTTTGGAGCCCCCTTTTCATGCCCATCCTGCGCCAGCGCGGCCCGCGCATTGCCCTTGCCGCCACCGCCGCACTGCTTACCGCCACCCTGGGCTTTTTTGCCTGGCAAAGCTTTTACCCGGTCCAGGCCAGCAATGGCTGGAGCGTTGAGGTATTGCACACTGACGTCGCCAAGGCCGCATCGCTGCTGCCCCAAGCCGATGGCAGCCTGCTGGTCAGCCGCGAGCTGGATGATGGCCATGGCAGCATCCTCAAGATCACCGCCCAGGGCGAGCGCGTGGTGTTGATCGACAACCTGTCCAAGCCCGACGGCATGGTGGCGGCGCAAGGCGGTTGGGTGTTCAGCCAGGAAGGCGGCCAGGCGCCGGTCAGCTTGTCCCGCGATGGCCAGGTGACCCACCTGTTCGAAGGGGACAGCGTGCAGGGGCTGTGGAACGACGGCGATTACCTGTATGCCATTGAAGACCGCAGGGGCAATGGCCGGCTGATGCGTTACCAGTGGGCCAGCGGCCAGCTGGACGTACTGCGTTCGGGCCTGACCGAAACCGAAGGCCTGGCCCGTTGCGCCGATGGCCGCCTGCTGTACACCGAAAAAGGCACCGGCAAGGTGCGTGCGCTGTCTGACGATGGCCAGGACCCGGTGGTGGTCGAAGGCTTGCGCCACCCCACCTTTTTGATGTGCGACCAGCGCGGCTTGTGGATCAGCGAAGACAATACGCACCGCGCCCGCCTGCTGCGCGTCGATGCCGATGGCACGCAGCACACGGTGCTGACATTCCTCAAGGCGCCACAGTCGATCGTGGCGGATGGCAAGGGCGGCTACCTGCTGGCCGAAGGCGGCCGCAACCGCGTGCTGCAACTGACACCACCGGCTGAGCACAGCACCGCGCAGCGTTAGCGACGGGTCTGTACGACAGGTATCTGTGGGAGATTCCCCAGCCCTTCGGGCAGCGCTGTCGCGCAGAGCACAAGGTCCGCGAGCGCGCCGTATACCCTGTGGAGCGGCTTCAGCCGCGAAGCCGGCGCCGCGGTGGATGGCACCGGCTTTGCCGGTGTTCGCGGCTGAAGCCGCTCCTACAGGATCCTCGCCAAATCAGTAAGTTAGCGTTTGTTCTGTGGGCGATTACCCAGCCCTCGGGCAGCGCTGTCGCGCAGAGAGCAAAGCCCGCGAGCGCGCCGCATACCCTGTGGGAGCGGCTTCAGCCGCGAAGCAAGCGCCGCGGTGAATGGCACCGGCTCTGCCGGTGTTCGCGGCTGAAGCCGCTCCTACAGGATCCCCGCCAAATCAGTAAGTTAGCGTTTGTTCTGTGGGAGCGGGCTTGCCCCGCGAATGGGTGGCGCAGCAAAACACTTATTCAGCGACCAACAATAAAGATTGCGGCACAGCACTTTGAGGATGCTGCGGCTCCTGCAAGTTCACCAAGCGCAACCCCGCCATATCCAGCGCATTCAACCAGCTGGCCAAGGTGCGGAAATACCACGGCATCGGCTGCCACTGGCCGGCAAACCCGGCAAACGATTCTTCGCGCCAACCATCCTGGTAATCCCCGTTCGCCATGCTCCAAGGGTGCAGGGTCTGGATCACCATCGTGCCGCTTGGGGCCAATAGCGCTTTCATCGCCGCCAGCAGGGGGATGATGTCCTGGTGCAGCAAGGCGAAGTTGGCGCAGACCAGGTCGTAGCCGCCGCCAATGTCCACTTCTTCAGCGGCCAGTTGCTCATAGCTGGCTTTATGAACCGCTGACGAACCGGCTGCGCGCGCCGCTTCGACCAGCGCAGCATCACCGTCCACTCCGACAGCATCGATGCCCCGGTCAGCCAAGGCGCGAAGCAACCAGCCTTCGCCGCAACCAAGATCGAGGACCCGTTCAGGCTGGCGGCCGAGAATCGCTAGCAGGATAGCCTGGTCGGTGACCTGCCGCCGGCTTTCGATGGCGCCGCCGCGAACGGCGTCGATCCAGGCTTTGGCATTGAGCTGCCAGCTATGCAGCAAGTCGGCTTCAGGGGACGGCATGACGGTATCCGCGCGCAACGTTCACCCAAGCATAAAGCGCCCGACGCAACTCCCGCTACCCTGCTGGGTCCTCATGTGAAGACGCTGCGGCACAGGTTACAGTGAAAGCTCGCTTGCCTTGATGTCGGCAATCGGCCCAAGGACCACACCATCGAATTCGACCATCGCTCGGCCATCGGCCAGCCGCTTAGGGTAGTCCGGGTTGGCCAGTGCGGCCTTGCCAAGGGCAATCATATCCGCGCCATCCAACATCGCAGTCTCGGCTCGAGCTGTGTCATGCAAGCCACCATTGGCGATGATCGTCACCTGCGGGGCAAAGCGACTTGCCAGCGCCACCAGGCTGCCTGGCCTTTATCGAACGCCGGCTGCCAGGCCTCGAATTCGGTGACGTGGACAAAGTCCAGGGCCGAGTCGCCCAGCATGCCGAAAACCACTTCAGCATCCGCTTCACTGTTTGCCCACTTGTGCCCGAAGTCATTGACCTTGCCCTGGGAAATTCGCACGCCAACCGGCACTGCAGCGCCCACTGCGGCCCTGACTGCCTTGACCACTTCAAGCGTGAGCGCGATTCGGTTCTGCGTACTGCCGCCCCAGCGATCGGCGCGCTGGTTGGTGTAGTCCGTCAGGAACTGGTCGAGCAGGTAGCCGTTGGCCGCATGAATCTCGATGCCATCGAAATTTGCCTGACCAATCGCACGCGTGGCCGCTTGGGCAAAACCTTCGATGGCCTCTGCGATCTCTTCATCGCTCATGGCTTTAGGCACGTGGTAATGGCCTTCACCGTAATAGAAACGCATCTGCTCGCCCTTGGGGCGAACGGCGGAAGGCGCCGCCGATTGTTCGCTGAAGCGATTGCCCTGGCTCAGCGCCCCGGCGTGCATCAGTTGAGCAATCATGGTGCCCTGATGGGCGTGAATACGTTCGGTGACCGCCTGCCATGCCATGGCCTGCTGGGTGTCGGTGATGCCGGGTTGGCACGGGTAACCCTGTGCGTAGCGCTGGTCGGTGTAGATCCCTTCGCTGATCACCAGGGCGAAACCGCCTTGGGCAAAGCGTTCGTAGTACCGCGCCATGTCCGCATTCGCGTGCCCGGTTTCACTGGCACTGACGCGGGTCATGGGGGCTACCGCCAGGCGATTGCGCAATTGAAGTCCATTAATATCGTGTGGTGTTAAGATCTTGCGGGCCGAGTGGGTCACTGTGAATCCCCTTGAGGTCATCTGAATGCCTTGTGTTCTTGAAGATTATGGGTGTTACAGGCGGTGGCCAATCCGTGGTCAGGTGAAGCGGGCTTAACCAAAAGGGATGTAATCGTGCTGATAGCCGACCTGCGTATTTTTCTTGGTGTGGCTTCTGCGGGCAGCCTGTCGGCGGCGGGGCGCCAGCTCGACCTGGTGCCCATGCAGGTTTCCAGGCGTCTTGCTGCGCTGGAGGAAGAGCTGGGTGTGCGGCTATTCCATCGCACCACCCGCTCGGTATCGCTTACCGCTGAAGGTGAAGCCTTCTTACCTTACGCCCAGACACTGACCGACACCGAAGACAGCGCTTTAGGCGAGTTGCGCCCGGCGTCGGGCAAGGTGGCCGGAGTGTTGCGCGTGACGGCGCCGAGCGTGTTCGGCCAGTCGATCGTGCTGGCGATGTTGCCGCGATTACTTGAGCAGCACCCTGATTTGCGCGTCGATCTGGATGTTTCCGACCGGGTGGTCGATATCGTCAGGCAGGGCCTTGATCTGGCCCTGCGGGTCGCGCCGCTGGCCGACTCCGAATTGGTGGCGCGGCGCGTGGCGCCCAACCCGAGGGTGCTGTGTGCCGCACCCGCCTACCTGCAGCGCCATGGCGTACCTGCGTGCCTGGCAGCGCTGGATGAACACCAGTGCATTTTGCTGCAGGCGGTACCTCGCTGGCCCTTCATCATCGAGGGCACTTTGCAGCGTCGGCGGGTAAACGGGCGGGTGAGCACCAGCAGTGTCGATGCGGTCAGGGCAGCGGCGATGCAGGGGCTGGGGATCGCCATGTTGGCGTATTGGGATGTGTATCAGCAACTGCGCGAAGGTTCGTTGGTCGAGATCGAACTGGCGGATGCCGGGGCTGAGCAGCTGTCGGTGTGGGCGGTGATGCCTACACGGCGTTATGTGCCTGCGCGGGTGCGGGTCTTTCTTGAATTGCTGGAGGCAGAGTTGGCGCGATTGGCAGGGCAGGGAGGGTCTGCTTCGGCCGCCTTGTAACGCAGTGTCATCGTGCAGACGGGCATGCCTGCACCGGCGCAGGTGGGTAACCCCTGGCTTGACGCTGCGCCGCTCCGCTTGGGCGCGCGCTGTGATAGAAGCACGTTATTGGTGCACTGCATGCGCGCGCTTGGCAGCGCACCTGACGTAATCGTTAGCATGCGTACGAGTTGGCGCATTCCTTGCTGTCACTTTGCCACTTTTATGTCGCATGTGGTGAAGATAATGTCGCTTTCAAGTAGTTCCATGCTGTTGTCGTCAAGCGAAAGGCGTTGGCTCCCTTGGTTGGGCAAAACAGGGAAATTCAGCATGGGCTGGGCTTGCTGGCTCAACCGGGCCAGCTACCCGGTGATCGAGCAAACGTTTGAAGCCATCGCCCAGACCCGCATGCAGTTGCTGCACAGTTGGGCCCGGGAACAGTGGGAGCACTTGCGCGAACTGGCCGATCACCTGACACCGGGCTTCGCCAATCTCGACATTACGGCACTTCACAGCAAGCTTGCGCAGGCTGAAGACTTCTCGGAACTGTTCGTCATCGACTGCACCGGCACGGTCATCGCCTCGACCTGGCCGCAACGCGCAAAGCAGCGGGTCGAGCAAACCGCAGCCGTGGCCGAAGGGCTCAAGGCAGCGTTCCTGCACGGCCCCTACAGGGACCCGCTGACCCTGCAGATTGGCCCCTCGTCGTCGCGCTTTCACGATGAAGTCACCTTGATGTTCTATCAGCCGCTCAAGGCCAACGGCAGGGTGGTCGGCTGCCTCTGCGGCCGGGTGCCCAACGATGTGTTGGGGGACCTTATCCAGCGTGAGGCCGGGCACATCTTCGCCGCGTCGGGCGACAACTACCTGTTCATGGCGCACTCGCGCTTCGACCCCACAGTCCAGCCGGGCACCGCGTTGTCACGCTCGCGTTTCGAAGACGCTACGTTCACCCAGGGCGAAAACCTCAAGAGCGGGGTGCATACGCGCTGGGCCACCGTGCGGGTTCAACGCCATACGGAACTTGAGCTGCGCTTCACCGACCCGGCCACGCAGCAACTTCACCCCGGCGTGCGGGAAACCATCCGCCATGGCGCCAACCTGTTCGTCACCTACCCCGGTTATTCGGATTACCGCCATGTACCGGTGGTGGGCAAAGGCGTCACGTTCCAGTTGCCCGGTTCACCAGACCGATGGGGGATGATGTGTGAAGCCGACCTCGAAGAAGTCTACCGCCGGCGCTCGCTCAGCTACGGGCTGATGAAACCGTATATGGCGATCATGGCCGGGCTGTTCGGTTGCAACTTCCTGGTGCAACACTACGCCGGCCTGGCCCAAGGGCTGAACGATGCATTGGCAGCCTTGAGCATGCTGGGGGCCACGCTGTTGTTCAGCGTGGTCGGGCCCCGAAGGCTGGCGGCCAGGCTCAATCACATGAGCGGGGTGCTGCGGACCATCGCCGAGGGTGAAGGCAACCTGCGCCAACGCCTGGACACCACGGCCATGGCCAATGACGAGACCGGCGACATGGCGCGCTGGATCAACAGCTTCATCGACCGCCTCGATTCCGTGGTGGGGCAAGTGGTCAAGGCCAGCCGCACGGTGGGCGCCACCAACCAGATGATGCTGGGGCGCAGCCAGGAGGCGAGCGTCAGCTCTGCCGAGGTAGCCGATGCAGTGCACCAGATGATGATCATCATGGAGGATCAACTGGGCGAACTGCAGCAAGCTTCGGTCAGCGCCGAGCAGATGAAACAGGCCATGGATGAGGTGGTCAGCCGTGCCCGTGAGCAGTACCTGGCAGTGCAGGAGGGCACCCAGTCGATTCGTGATGTGGTCGCGCGCTCAGCCTCCAGCGTGCAGTCGCTCGATAGCAGGATGACGCAGATCGGCAACATCACCGGGCTGATCAGCGACATCACCAACCAGACCAACCTGCTGGCCCTCAATGCCGCCATCGAAGCCGCGCGGGCGGGTGAACATGGCCGCGGCTTCGCGGTGGTGGCCGATGAGGTACGCAGCCTGGCCCTGCGCACTGCGCGCGCCGCCGATGAAATCCGCGAAAAAGTCGAAGGCCTGCAGAACGAAACCCAGCAAGCAGTGAGCTTCATGGAGGAGGGCGTGCAGAACGTCGATGACAGCTTGCGCCTGGCTGAAGGTGCGTCGTCGGAAAACCTGCAGTTGCATCAAGCGGTGGAAGGCATGTTCGCGATCATTCAGCAGCTTCACAGGCGCAGCCTCGTGTATGGCAAGACCATCGAGCAGGTCAACCAGTCTTCCAGCGAAATGCGCCAGACGGCGGTGGTGTTGCAGAACAGTGCAGAGACGGTGAAGGTCAATGCCAACAAACTGCAAAAACTGGTAGGGCAGTTCGAGGTCAGCAGCGATAGCGAGCGGGTGGCAGCGGCGTGAACTGCAGCGTGGCTTAGTGACTTGGGCGCGGGTTTGTGGGCGGCGGCCTATTTGCGACCATTAGTCATCGTGTGACGGCGCAGCTCAAAGGGCTGAGTAACCTTTCACAGGCATTCACCCAACGCTGCTGCCTTGCGTTACCATCCGCCCCCCGCAAACGGAGCCGCCCATGGCCAAGGACATCGACAACCCCTGCGTTTCGCTCTGCCAGCTCAACAGCGAGCTGTGCGTGAGCTGTGGCCGAACGCGGGATGAAATACGCAAGTGGCGCGGCATGAAGCGTCCGGAGAAAATGGCCACGGTGCAGCGGGCCGCCACGCGACTGAAGGCCATCGTCAAGAAAAGCGCCAAGCGCAAGGGCAGCGACTGATTCTTTACTCGTCACCGCCTGTAAAGTTGCGCCTGGATCTCAGGTAAGATGCCCGCTCCGTATTCAACGAGCATGCAACATGGACCTGCACTCGCTTCTCGCCTTCACCCTGGTTGCCGCGATCGCCATCGCCAGCCCGGGCCCCGCCACCCTGATGGCCATCAACAACAGCCTGGCCCACGGGCAGCGCAGCGCGGTATGGTCGTCGCTGGGCAATGGCAGTGGCCTGTTCTGCCTGTCGGCGGCGGCCATGCTTGGCCTGGGAGCGTTGCTTGCCAGCTCCGAAATGCTGTTCAACGCGGTCAAGGTCATCGGCGCAGGCTACCTGTTCTACCTCGGCGCCCGGCAACTGCTGAAAAAAACCTCGACCCCGGTAGACCCGGCAGAGGCCAGTGCCAGCAAGCCCACCCCGCTCAAACTGTACAAGTCGGCATTCCTGACCGCCGTGACCAACCCCAAGGCGACGATGTTCTTCACCGCCCTGTTCCCGCAGTTCATCGACCAGAGCGCCGCGCTGCTGCCGCAGTTCCTGGCCCTGACCGGCATCTTTGTCGCCTTGTCGCTGATGTCTCTCAGCCTCTATGCAGCGCTGGCCGCGCGTGCCAAAGGGGTACTGACCCGGCCTGAGTCGTCGCGCTGGGTCAACCGCGTGGTCGGTACCACCTTCATCGGTTTCGGTGCCGCGATTCTGGCCATGCGCCGCCAGGCCAGCTGAGCGCAGGAGCGAGGTTCAGCCGCGCTACGGCCAGGGTTTCAGATGGAACGTTGATTGACCCGCGCCGACAGCTGCTCGGCGCTTTCCTTGCGCTCGGAATAGCGGTCCACCAGCGCGTCCTTGCGATCGCGCAGCAGCAGGGTGAACTTCACCAGTTCCTCCATCACATCGACAACCCGGTCATAGTAGGCCGAGGGTTTCATTCGCCCCGCCTCGTCGAACTCCAGGTACGCCTTGGGCACCGAAGACTGGTTAGGGATGGTGAACATGCGCATCCAGCGGCCCAACACCCTCAGCTGGTTGACCACGTTGAAGGATTGCGACCCGCCGCAAACCTGCATCACCGCCAACGTCTTGCCCTGGGTGGGGCGAACGGCACCCAGCGCCAGTGGCACCCAGTCGATCTGCGCCTTGAACACGGCAGACATCGCCCCGTGACGCTCGGGTGAGCACCACACCTGGCCCTCCGACCACAGCATGAGGTCGCGCAACTCTTGCACTTTGCAATGCTCGACTGGCGCATCGTCGGGTAGCGGCAATCCCGATGGATCGAAGATGCGGGTCTGCGCACCGAAGTGCTCCAGCAGGCGGGCGGCTTCCTCTACCAGAAGGCGGCTGAACGAACGCTCTCGCGTGGAGCCGTACAGCAGCAAGATGCGCGGCTTGTGGTTGCTGGCGCGGGTTTCGGGTGGGGCATCGCCGAACAGGGAAAGGTCGAGGTTGGGCAATTCATCGTGCATGGAGTTGTACCTGTTCATAGCGAGCCGATGCGGTCCAGCTCGTGCTTGAGTTGTTGAGGACCGAGCTGGTCGAAGGCGAGCGCGAAGAAGGCTCTGCAGCGCACTTCGATGCGCAGCAGCGTGGCGACAAAAGCGGCGTTGATCTGTGCATCATCCCCGGTGACGTCGGACGGGTCTTCAAGGCCCCAGTGCGCCTTCAGGGCAGCGCCGAAGTACACCGGGCAAGCCTCGCCGGCTGCCTTGTCGCAGACTGTGATGACCAGGTCTGGCGGGTTGCCTTCGAAGGCATCGTTCCCTTTGCTGCCAAGGCCTTCGATCGAGATACCCGCCTGCTGCAGCGTGGTGAGGCTGCGGGGCAATACCTGGCCTTTGGGAAAGCTGCCGGAACTGACAGCTTCAAAGCCTGCCGGCGCCAGGTGATTGAACAGCGCTTCGGACAGGATGCTGCGGCAACTGTTGGCCGTGCACATGAACAACACTCTCATGGGTAACTCCTGCCGCTGCGTGGCGGCGTCAAAGGGCTCAGCAGCAGGTGGCTGCACGGACGGGACGCCCGTCCATGGTTTTCAAGCGTGCGCAGTCGTGCGCCAGCCAATCGGCATTGGCCTGCAGCGTGACGTGCAACATTTCGCCCACCCAAGCCGGCAGGGCAGGGTTGAGACGGTAATAGACCCATTGGCCCTGGCGGCGGTCCAGCAACAGGCCGCTGTTGCGCAGTTGCGCCAGGTGCCGGCTGATTTTCGGCTGACTGTCATCCAGCGCGCACATCAGTTCGCAGACGCACAACTCGCCCTGGCTGGCGATCAGCAGCGTTGCGCGGGCACGCGTCTCGTCTGCCAGGCTCTTGAAGACTTCAGGAGGGGTGATCATGCGGCATCCCTAAATTTGAATATACGTATATGCGCATATTCGAATTTCTATAGCAAGCCCTCATCCGCAATGTGATGTTGGTGACGCGCACGCGTATGATGCCAATTGACCAAACCTGTAAACCGAGTGGCACCATGAACCGTCGCAAAAAAATCAACCAGCTACTGAAAGCCCACCAGAAAAAAGCCGCGGCGAAGCTGGCGCCCAAGAGCAAGCCCAAGTACATCTGCAAGGCCGACCGGTTGAAGATGGAGGCGCAGGCTGCAGCCGAGCAGAGCACTGTTTCCGAAGGCTGAGGCCGCCTCCTGGCGGCCGCTACCCCAGGCGTCTCACCCCATCAACGCAGCCGCGAAGGCTTCGGCGGTTGGCGTTTCCTGCCATTGTGCAGCGCCGTCCGGCAGGGTTAACCACTGCTGTTTGCGTCGGGTCCAGATATGCGCGACCGGGGTGAGGTGCTCTGCGCCCTCCAGCACGCCGGCGCGCACCACGCGCATGCCGGGCGCGGCTGTCGTCTCGTTGAACATGCGGGTATGGCAGACGCCACAGGCATATTGCGTCGACGTCTGCCCCTCATGTTCGTGGGTGAAGATGCTGGGTTCCCCCGTTACCTGCACCGCTGACGCCACGCACAGCATGTGCAGGCCGAACGCGCTGCCGCTCCAGCGTTGGCAATTGAGGCAGTGGCAGGCATACAGGGGAGGGCGCGCAGCGGCTTCGATTTCGAGCGCGAGTTGCCCGCAGCGGCAATGACCGGTGAATCGCATGGTGTTAGTCCTTACAATGGCGTACGAGACGAATCAGGGGCGCATCATCCTCGTTGGCCGCCCCCGGTAGAAGAGCGAAAAGGGAGCAGCCGTTGGTCAAGAATGTATGAGCGGGCTTGAATGGGAAAGCCAGCGGGTGTTTTTGGCGGTGCTGCGTGCCGGCAGCCTGAGCGGCGCGGCGAAGCTGCTGGGGATTGCCCAGGCCACGGCGCGGCGCCGGCTCGACCACCTGGAACGCTCGCTGGACCTGAGCCTGTTCACCCGCACGCCTGCGGGCCTCACGCCGACCATGGCGGCGCGCGGGCTGATCGAGCATGTCGAGCGCATGGACCATGCCGCGCAGGCGTTCAGCCGCATGGCCAGCGCCGAAACGGCCACCGACAGCGGCACGGTGCGGGTAACCTGTGGCAACTTGCTGGGCGTCGAAGTGCTGCCTGGGTTATTGCGCGACTTTCATCATTGCCACACCGGCGTGAAGCTGGAGTTGAGCATCGGCGACGCGCTGGAAGACATCGCCAGGCTGCAGTCGGACATTGCCGTGCGCCTGCTGCGCCCGGTTGAAGCCGACATCACCGTCAGGCGCGTCGGCAGCTTGCGCATCGGCGTGCATGCCAGCGCCGAATGCCTGCAGCGCTACGGCAAACCTGAAAACCTCGATGCGTTGCGCCGCGGCCCGCTGATCGGCCCTGACCGGCGCTCGGCCGATGTGCGCCGTTGGGTTGAAACAGGGCTATGTGAACCGGATCAGTATTTCGCCGTAGCATCCGACAATCATCTGGCCCAGCTCGCTGCGCTGAAGGCTGGGCTGGGTTTCGGCCTGTGCCCGACCTGCATCGGCAAACAGCAGGGGCTCACCCATGTGCTACCCGACAGCTTCGGTTTTGAGGTCGATGTGTGGATCGCGATGCACAGCGACCTGCGCCGGATCAAGCGTATCGCTCAGGTGTTCGAGGTGTTGGGCGAGGCGTTGCATGGCCACCTGAGCGCCTGAACTTCAAAGGGCATACTGGGCGATGCCGTTGCCAAACGACCAGTTCTCCTTGCGCACCTCGACCAGGTTGATGAACACATCCTCCATGCGCACCCCGGCTTCGCGGTTGAGCCCTTCGGCGATGGCCAGGTACAGCGCCTTTTTCTGTTCGACCGTGCGCCCCTCGCTGAGCGTGATCTGGATGAACACCTGGCCATCGGTGCGCTGGATGCCCAGGTACTGTGGGTCATACACCAGGCGGTCGCCATCGTGCTCGGTCAGCACCTGGAAGTTGTCGTGATCGGGGACATGGATCGTTTGCTTGAGGGCGGCGTAAACGACGCCACCCAGCTTTTGCAGGTGGGTGGGGTCGGGGTGTCTTCTGATGTCGATGCGTACCAGAGGCATGGGCGGCTCCTAGGCTTGAAAGTTTGGCAGGACAGCTCACCTGCGAGCTTAGCCAACACAAGCCACCGCCGCTGGCGGATCATCATCGATGGCGACCTTGCTTGAACGCTGCCACTGCGGCGCTCGCGGGCTTTGTGGGAGCAGCCTTGCCGCGCCTGTAAAACAGCCACGACTGGCCAAGCCAGATGTCAGAAGATATTGATCGGATAACTGATGATCAGCCTGTTCTCATCGTAGTCGCTGGCGTTGAAGCCACGGCGAACACTCGCGTTGCGCCAGCGGACTGATGCATTTCGCAGCGGCCCGCTCTGGATCACGTACCCGATCTCTGTCTCCCTGACCCATTCCTTGCCATTGTTCACGGCCGATGTCTTCACGTTGCGGCCCTGCACGTAGCGCGTCATGAATGTCAGGCCCGGGATGCCGTAGCCTACGAAGTTGAGGTCATAGCGAACCTGCCAGGACTTTTCCCTGGGGTTATCGAACGCATGGTTGAACGTGTTGTTGGCCAGGTAACTACCACCGGTGCCGGTGATTCTCATCCATCCGCTCTCACCGCTGACATCCTGCAGGCCGATGCTCACGGTGTGCTGCCGCACAGTGAGCCCGATCAGTGCGGACGCCGTCTTGTTGTGCAGCCGCCCTGCCTTTGCGCGCCCATCGTCGCTGCCCTGGAAATAGGCAAGGTTTGCGTTCAGTGCTATCCCGGGCGCGAGCTGCCAACCTTGCATCAGGCCCACATAGTGCTGCTTGTAGATATCCTTCAGCTGCCCTGACGCCAGGCGCAGCTGGGTCTTTTGCGTGGGCAGCCGATAGTCGCCGCCCACGAAGCGGAACGCATCCGAGCGGGCATTTGCGAACGCCAGGTCTTCCATCGAAGAGTCGTTGCGCAAGCTGGTGCGTGTGAATTCGCCAGCGTACAGGCTCCAGTCCTTGAGCGCGTCGGAGGCAAGCTGCGCGCCCCTGAACGTTTGCGGCAGCGCGCGGAAGTCATCTGCTGTAACAAGAGGAAGATTGGGCATCCATTCACCCGCTTTCAGTTCAGTGGCTGAAAACTTCGCCTTGAAGGCGATGCCCAGCCGGCCAAAGTTGCGTGCGGGGCCTCCGTCATCATCTTTGGGCAGCAAAAGCGCGCCGTAATGCCCCGCGCCGCCGTCGAGCTTGATGGCATATTTGCCAAGCACATCGATGCCCACACCTGAACGCCCTGAGGTGAAGCCGGATTTCAGGTCGAAGATGAACCCTTGTGTCCACTCGCGTGCGTAGTGTTGAGGGGTATTCGGTGACGTGAAGTTTCTATCGAACAAGAAGTTTCTGGTCGTTAGCGTCGCTTTCGTGTTGTCGATAAAGTCATTGCCATAAGCCTGTGCAGCGCCCATGGCGAAGGGAATCACTAATACCGTGATGCGCGAACCCGCGTGTAATTTCAACATGCCAACCCTTGTTCTTTTTATTGATGGGTTCAGTTGGTGACAAGGCCCTGTCAACACAGGGCCTTGTTTGTCTCAGGGGTTGAGTGCGGCGCCTGGGCCAGGCGCCAAGGGTTTGTTCAGATCAAGCCAGCCGAACGCAGTGCGTCGGCGATTTCACGATCTGCACCTTCGGCAAGTGGCAGCAGCGGCGAGCGTACCGTGGCGTGGTCCAGGATGCCGCGGGCAACCAGGCCGTGCTTCAGGGCCACGGTGCCTTCCATGTGGGAGCCACGGTGGTAGACGTTGCGGGTCACCGGCAGCAGCTTGTCGTGAATGGCGCGAGCAGCTGGGTAGTCGCGACGCTTGCCGGCAGCGATCAAGTCGATCAAAGGCTCAGGGGTCAGGCCGCCGTAACCCACCAGAGCGCCATCGACGTCGAACATGGTATGCAACAGGTATTCGTCGTGGCAGGTGAGGATCTGCAATTCAGGCACTTCTTTGCGGATCACCGGGATTTCGGTGTCCCAGCGGCGCATGTTGCGTACGCCGTTTTTCATGGCGAAGACGCCGGGTTGTTTGGCGATCTCCAACTGTGTTTCAAGGTCGTAGTTGGCTTTGGTGGCATCCGGGTATTGGAACAGGATCAACGGCAGGCCGCTGTTTTCATAGATTGCCTTGTAACGGTCTTGTGCTGCGCCTTTCTGGTAGCCGAAGCGCAGCCAGCCATGGGAGGGGTAGACCAGCCCGGCGCTGGCACCATTCTCTACGGCACGCTTTGCTTCTTCGGCAGCCACTTGCGTGCCTTCACCGGTAATACCGGCAATGATAGGTAGGCGGCCACCGCAGGATTCTTTGAACGCTTGAATGACACGCCCTTGTTCAGCCTGGGTCAGGAAGGTGCCTTCACCGGCGTGGCCCAGCACCACCAGGCCTTTGACGCCGTCGAAACTGGCCAGCCAGGCCCCCAGTTTGTGAATGGCGTCGTAGTCCACTTGGCCCTCACGGGTGAATGGGGTAACCGGCGCAGGGACCAGGCCTTTGAGATCCAGGGTGTTTTTAGTGCTCATGGTGTTTCCTCTTGGTTATGAAATGCCGCCACTGACGCGTGCGGGGGCGCAAAAAATACAGGTCTGTACTTTCTGGTAAGTTGGGTCTGAACTTCGGTGTTGCAGGTAATTACGGTTTTATAAATGTTGTTTGTTTAGTTTCAGGGTGAGAGTTCTTCCAGAATGCGGCCCTTGGTTTCAATGGCGAACAGCGATGTCATCAAGCCTGTGACAACCAGAACCAATGCAAATGCGCCGAACACGTAGTGGACACCGCCACCGCCTACTGCCAGGCCTACGATCAATGGGCCCGTGGCGGAACCTAACCTGAGCCACGCACTGCCAACACCGGTGCCCAGTGCGCGAAGGCGAGTGGGGTATAACTCTGCCGAGTACAGGTACAGCGAGAACGTCACGGTTTGTACCAAGGCATATGCCAGGCCCGCCAGGGCAAGGATCTGCAGGGGGGCCGTTGCCCCTGTGAAGGTGAGCAGGGCCAATGGCACTGAACCGAGGAACAATGCCCCGATGTACCAGCGGCGGCGCCCTACCTTGTCGATAAGCAGGGCGCATATGACCGCTGCCACCACACCGGCTGCCGAGGTAATGAAGCCATACGCCAGGCTGGTTTCCAGCGGCAGGTTGAAGTGTTGTCGGTACAAGGTCGGCAGCCAGGTAATCAGGCCATTGGCGACCATGTAAGAGCCGAACCACATCGCCCAGATCACCAGCGAGCGCTTGAGGTACATGCCCCGGAACAGTTCCTTCCAGCCCTGGGCATCCGGGGTGTGCTGAATCTGTGGCACTTCAACGGGCGGCTGCAGCACCTTGCCTGCTTTGATGGCGCTGTCTTCCAGCCGATTGACGATCTGGTCCGCTTCCTCAAGCCGCCCTTTGGAAGCCAGCCAGCGCGGCGACTCGAAGAGGAAGAACCGTAACGGGATCAGCAGTGTGGCCGGAACCAGGCCCACCGCGAACATGGCTTTCCAGCCGTACACGGGGACGAGCAGGTAGCCAATGACGCCTGCACCCACCAGGCCCAGGAGGAACATCACCTCGTACAGCAAAAAGAACTTGCCGCGTTTTTTCGACCCGATCAGCTCGTTGATATAGGCACTGGCCACCGGCACCTCGCCACCCGTGCCGATGCCCTGGATAAACCTGAAGGCGATCATCATCGCTGCACTGGAGGCAAACAGGCATGCAACGTCCATGGCCACGAACAACAGGATGGTGAAGGTGAGCACCTTCATGCGCCCGATGCGCTCGGCAAGCCAACCGAAAATCAACGCGCCGAACAGCTGGCCCAGGTAGCCGGCAGAGAGGATCATGCCGATCTGTGCACCGGACAGCCCCCACTCTTTGGCCAATACCGGCATGGCATAGGCAATTGCGATGATGGTATAGCCGTCGAAGAACGTGGCGGCGCCAATGATGTTGCGTGCCCAGAACACCTGACGGGTGATTGGAAGCCGTTCAAGCCGTGCGCTGATATTCGCCTGGCTTTTGACCTTGTCGGGCAATGTTTCAACTTCCTGCTGCATCAACATAGCGTGTCCTTTATTGTTTTTAGCTTTATCAGGGACGAGCAGAGCCCGCTGTCTATTGTTCAGCTATCGGGTTTACCGCTGCAGTTTCAGCACTGTTCGATACAGGCGCGCCGGTGGCTTAGCCTACGCTTCCATTGGCCTGCAGTGCTTTGCCAATGGCATCGGCGGCCGCCAACGTTGTTTCCAATGCCCGAACTTTCAGTTCTTCGGCGGTGCAACGGACCGCCGGCGCGGCAATACTGATAGCACCCACCGGGTATCCATCGATATCCAACACCGGCACTGCGAGTATTCTCAAACCTTCGGTAAACAGGGAGTCTGTCAGCACGTATCCGTTTACACGAATGTGTTCCAGGGTGTCCGAAAGTCGTTGTTCATCCGCTTGCGGTTTCATGATGAAAGGCATCAAAGGCTGCAATTGGGCGATGCGTTCCACCTCAGCCTTTGGCAGGAAGGCCAGGATCGCACGGCCAACAGCGGTTTGCGCTGCGGGGACCGTGGTGCCCACCCGAATATCGACACCGAGGCGGGTGATGCCTGCGCGCACTCGCTCCAGGTAAAGCACGTCGGCCCCCTGTAGCACGGCGAAACTTGCAGCCTCATGGGTTTCGCTGACCAGGCCCCGCAGGATGGGGCGCACGATGCTGCGCAGGTCTGTTCTGGCAATGGCGTGGAAGCCAAGGTCGAGCACTTTCAGCGTCAAGGCAAAACGGCGGCTCTCTGGCAGCCTGGAGACATAGCCCAAGTCCACCAGCGTATTGAGCATCCTGAACGTGGTGCCGGGGTCGAGCTCAGCGGCTGCCGCAATTTGGCTCAGCGTGAGCTCTTCATTGTCGGCAGTGAACGACTCCAGTACCCGGAAACCTTTTGCCAGCGATTGCACAGTACTGCGTGCTTTCTTGTCATCCAGTTCCTTCATGGCGGTAGTGCCGCGAGCAACTTGTTTAACGACTTTATCCATGGCTTCGCACCTTTTTTGTTTTTTCGGATTGCGAAATATTTTTCTTTCATTTAGATTATCACTTAGTCTGCTAACGATCTATTCGATTTTTAATCGCTTAATCTCTTTTCTATTCTGATAGTGAATAAGCAGCGCACTAGGCTATGCGTCGCCTGGGCTAACCCCAGTACGGTGGGACGGTATTAATTCTTTTATTTTCATTAGTTTAACCAGCGTGCCATTGGAGTCGTCGACGGCTTCTGCGCTGATCGCCCACGCGCTTCACCCCACTAAAAAACAGCGTAATGTGACCCCAGTTCAATTAGCATGAGGCGCCCAATGCCGCCCGCCTGGCGCATCAGGCTCCCTTCTCTGCGAACTGACATAGCTCCCGATGACCGTCTTTTACCTCAAGTTTCTCATTACCCCTACACTCATGCTGGCCATCTCGCTGGCGGCCAGGCGCTGGGGTACGCAAATTGGCGGGCTGCTCTCCGGGCTGCCCGTGACGTCCGCGCTGGTCATGCTGTTTCTAAGCCTTGAACAAGGGCCGGGCTTTGCGTTGCAGGCGGTGCCTGGGGCATTGGCGGGGTTGGCGGCGGTACAGGCGACCTACCTGTTCTACTTCCTGGTGACGCGCCGCGTGGGTGCGTTTACCGGCTGCATCGCGGCGCTGGCGGTCTACGCTGCGACCGCCTTTCTGATGAGCCGGATAGGGGAGGTGGCGCTGTCGGTCGGCGTGACGGTGCTGCTGCTGACGCTGATCATCGTCGTCACTTCGACGAAGGCACAGGCCCATGCCGCAAACGTAGTGCCGTTGCCACGCTGGGTAATCCCGATGCGCATGCTCACGGCAACACTGCTGCTGGCGGCGATCACCGCCAGTGCCCAATGGCTCGGGCCGGTCGCCAGCGGCCTGTTGGCGCCGATCCCGATCATTGCCTGGCCGCTCGCGGTGTTCGCCCACGTTCAGGGCGGGCACCACGAGCTGGGGGCCATTGTGCGTGGCAATGCCATTGGCGCGGTTGGGGTGCTGGGCTTCTACCTGGCTGTGAAAAACACCATCGTAGCGCTGGGGACTGTGCCGTCGATCTCGGCCGCAGTGGTGCTTGCGGTGGTGGCGACCTTCTTGTTGGCGAAGGTGCTGGACAAGCGTTGAGCCGCCCTCAGAAGTCGTAGCGGGCCGTCACCCCCAGCGTGCGCGGCGTGCCCAGCACGCCGGTGTAGGCGCCATTGGGCGAATTCCACAAGGTGGTGTAGTAGGTCTTGTCGAAGGCGTTTTTCAGCCACAGGGAGACGTCCCACTGGCCATCCCCAAGATCGCCGCGCAGCCCTGCCGATACATTCACCAGCGCATAGCTCGGCAATTGCGCGTAGCGCGAGTCGTCGACCGTGCCCACGGCATGGGAGCGGAACGCGTAACTGGCATTCACGTAGGGCCGCAGCGCTTGCAGTTGCCATTCGTAGGTACCGTTGCCATTGAAGGTCCACTTCGAGGCGCCGACTACCGCGTGCCCACCCAGGTCGCAGGAAGCCGGCGCGCCCGGCTGCAGTGCCACCTCGGCCGGGCAGGGTGCGTCGGGGTAGGAGAGGTAGCGCACGTCGTTGAAGGCGCCGTTGAAGCTTAGCGTCAGCCCTCTTGCGGGCAGAATGTTGGCCTCGAACTCGGCGCCACGACTGCGCACCGAACCCGCATTGGTCAGGTAGCTGGTCAGGTTGGCGTCGTCGTAGGCGTTGGTCTGGTAACCATGCACCAGCGTCCAGAACAGGTTGGCGTTGAGTTGCAGGCGTTGGTCGAACAGCGAACTCTTGATCCCCAGCTCGGCATCGTTGGCCCGCTCGCTGCCGATCAGCAGCGAATCGGCGCCGGCCACCGGGGCGCTGGCCACTGACAGGTTGACGCCGCCGGACTTCTCGCCGTGGGACAGCGAAACGTAGCCCATCACCTGTTCATCGAAGCGATAACTCAGGCTCAGCAGCGCCGAGGGGCTGAAGCTGTACAGGTTGAGGTCGCCCGAGTCGTAGGCGCCGAGCCTTGCGTTGCGCACGTTGGCGGCACGACCGTCGACGGCCACACCGCCAACCGGTGCATCGCGGGTAACGCGTGCCTGCTTGGCCTCGTAGGTGCCGCGCACGCCGGCAGTGAATTCCAGGCGCGGTGAAAGGTGCCAGGTGCCTTGGGCGAACAGCGCGAAGCTGTCGGTATCGACATGCCCGTGGCCGATACTGGTGACGTTGTTCAGCGCGCCCTGGGGCGTGCCGTTCCACGTGTCGGCGAGTGGCCCGTAGGCGGTGAACACCTTGTTGCGCATGGCCTGATGGAAGTAGAACGCCCCCAGTACATAGTCGAATGTGCCGCCCGACGGCGACGCCAGGCGCAGCTCCTGTGTGTATTGCTCGTCGCGCGCCGACTGGCCGACGTTGTACATCACCGGCACGTTCAGTTCGTCATCGTTGCGTGGGGTGAAATCCCACCAGCGGTAGGCACTGACGGATGTCACGGTGTAGTCGCCGGGTGTGGTCCAGTTGGCTTCCAGGCTGGTCCCCCCCTGGAACACCGTTACGCGTTGGTCGGCGTCCAGGTTGACGTGGCGACCGCGCGCCAGTGTGGCGCCGACCGCGTCCGCGCGCTGCTGGTAAAGGTTGACGCCGTTGATGGTCGGCCCGGTGCTGAACAGCGAGCGGGTACCGGCACTGGACGCTTCTTCGTTGTAATCGGCGATCCAGCGTGCGTTGAACGCTTCGTTGGGCTCGAACAGCAACTGGCCGCGTACGCCCTGGCGGGTGCCGCCGCCCAGGGTATGCCCGTCGAAATCGTTTTTCACGTAGCCGTTCTCGCGGGTGCGGTACGCCGAGACGCGCCCGGCCACCGTTGTGCTCAACGGGCCGGAGACGCTTGCCTGGTTCTGCACGTAGCCGTCTTCGCCCAACGAGCTGGATACGCGCCCCTCCGGGGTGAAGGTCGGCTTGCGGGTACTGATGTTCAGCACCCCGGCAGTGGTGTTCTTGCCGAACAGCGTGCCTTGCGGCCCGCGCAGCAGCTCGAGCTGGTCGATATCCAGCAGGTCGAACACGGCCATGCCCGGGCGGCCCAGGTAGACGTTGTCCAGGTAGATCCCGGCACTGCCTTCAAGGCCGTCGCTGGCCGGGTTGTTGCCCAGCCCGCGGATCGACAGGCTCGACTGGCGGGCGTGCATGAACGCGACGTTGACGCTGGGCAGCGCCTGCTGAAGGTCCTGCAGGCGATAAAGGCGCTGGTCATCCAGGGTCTGCGCCGAGAGCACGGTCATGGCAGCAGGCACCGACTGCGCATCTTCGCTGCGTCGGCGGCTGGTGACGGTGACCGTGCGCAGGGTGGTGTCATTGGCCGCGGCGCCGGTGTTTACCGCTGTGCTGTCAGCGGGGGCGGCCAATACCGGCGGCGCGCAGGCCAGGGCAAGCAGGGAAGGGGCCAGCATGCGCAAGGCGCACGCGCAGGCGAGGTGTGGAACGGGCGTGGTCATCATGAACTCCAGGCATGAATGGACCTCGCTGCGCGTGGTTTGCGTAAGCGTGATCAACGTTGGGGTGGGGTAGGGGTCAGTCGCGCAGCCAGGGGATGTCCTGACGCTGGTAACGGTGTGCGCGGAAGATGGCGTTGTTTTCACCGGGCAGGTAGGCCCGCGAGGCGGCGTCCGGGTAGGCGGCAAAATGCGGGTTGATGTACTCCCACACCACATCACCTGTGCGGGTCACCTCGAACAGGCGGCCAAAGTTGGCTTCGGTGACCAGCACATTGCCGTTGTGCAGCGCCTGGGCACCGCCCATGAACGGGCTGAAGAATGCGTAGCCGGGGGCATCGGCATACTGCCAGACGATGCGCTGCTCGACCGGGTCGACCTCGATCACGCGCGAATGCGGCATCGACACATGCGGCCGCGAAATGCCGTTGTCGAACACCAGCACGTTGCCGTTTTTCAGCTCGCTGGGGCAATGCTGCTGCGCCACCAGGTCATGGCCCAGGCGCCACAGCACACGGCCGCTGCCGCGCTGCACGCAGATCACCGAAGACACGCTGCGCAGGCTGAGCAGCACCTTGCCATCGCTGGCTGGGGTCACGGCATTGGTCATCGGCCAGTGGTAGCGTTCGAAACAGTCGTGCAGCGGGTAGTCTTCCGGGGCCAGGTGCTCCCAGCTGCGCCACTCCCACAGCAGGTTGCCGGCGCGGTCGACTTCCTTCACCACATCGCCGTAGATGACGCCGCCGGGGGCTTCACTGCCCGGGATGCCGCCCAGCACCCGCCGCGCAATGTGCACTGGCAGCGGCTCGGCGGTGGTGTACAGCAGGTTGCCGTTGGCCAACCATTGGGCATCGTGGTGGTGCGCAAGGTCGGTGTGCTGCCAGACGACCTCGCCCTCCGGGGTCACCTCGCTGAACTGGCCGCCATGCCACACCGACCAGCCCGGGAAGCGGTCTGCCGAGTCCGGGTGGTTACCGTTGTAGCCCAGGTTGCCGTTGGCCAGCAGCACCGCATCGCGGCCAGGGCGCTGGGGCAGCGCCCAGCGATGCACTTCGCGGCCTTGCAGGTCGATCAAAAATACCTTGCCGCCTGCCGTTTGCGGGGCGAACAGGGTGTAGCCGCCAGCGGAGCGTTGTTCATCCACGGCAATCAGGCCGGTGGCGTGGCGCCGCAGGGTGGTGGTATCGAGTCGTGACATCGGTTTCTCCAGGGTGAGCGCCGCCCTACCGCGTGGGGCGGCAGGCGAGCGAAACGGGTTCAGTGGGCGGTGGGTAGCAGGGCGTTGTAACGCGGGTCGAAGAAGTCGCTGACCTGCACCGGCCGGGGGATCAGGCGGGCCTGGGCGAAGGCATCGGCCAGGCGCTGTTGCAGTGCGCTGACCCGGTCATCCAGCGGTACAAAGCGCAGCTGCTGATGGTCGAGCATCTCCTGGACCAACGGCAGTGGCAGCCGCGTGGCCTGCGCCAGCTGCTCGGCCCAGGGCCCGGGGTTGGCGCTGGCCCACGCCTGCGCCCTGGCCAGGCGCTGGATGAAGTCACCGACCAGTGCGCGCTGCAGCGGGTCCTCCAGCGAACGCTCGCTGGCCAGGGTGAAGTTCAGGCCGGTCTCCGGCCACGGGCTGCCGTCCAGCAAGCGCCGCGCGCCTTGTGCGATGGCCTGGCCAACGAAGGGGTACCACACCGCCCAGGCGTCCAGCTGGCCACCGGCAAATGCGTTCTGCGCGTCCACGGGGCTTGCATACACCACCTCTACATCGCTGCTGTGCAGCCCCGCCTGGGCAAGGGCGGCGAGCAGCAGGTAGTGCCCGCTGGTGCCCTTGGCCACGGCGATGCGCTTGCCCTTGAGGTCGGCTACCTGCTGAACGGTCGAGTCGTCGGGGACCAGCACGGCATTGTTGTTCTGCGCGCCTTCGGCTGCTGCGACGATACGCACTTGAGCGTGGCCGGCCTGGGCGAAGATGGGTGGGGCGTTGCCCACCACGCCTACATCGATGGCCCCGGCGTTCAGCGCTTCGAGCAGCGGCGGGCCAGCGACGAAGGGGCGCCAGGCCAGGTGATACGGCAGCGCGCGGTCTTCCCCAGCGGCGCTTAGCAGCGCGCGCGTCAGGCCGCTCTGGTCGCCGACCTTCAACTGCGCATCGGCCAGCGCTGCCGGGCTTTGGCCAGCCAGCGCCGAGGCTTCGGCCTGCACCTGGCCGGCGAGCAGCAGGTGGCTGGCCAGCACGGTGAAGAGCAGGGTGTGCAGGCGCTTGGTCAGGGTCGGCTTTGTGTGCATCATTGCGGCTCTCGAATCATCGGACGGCTTGAGTATGTCGAGGCAACCGCTGCGCCACTATGCCAAACACCCCTCCTTTTCTGCCATGGGCTGCCCGCGTACCGTGCTGGTGCTGGCGTTTCCCGGGGCATTGCTGCTCAACGCGGCCGGCCCGCTGGAGGTGTTTGCGGCCGCCGCGCGCGTGCTGGGCGACGCGTTCGCCAGGCAGCCGCCTTACCGGGTGGTGCTGGCGTCGCCGGCAGGCGGGCCGATCGAAAGCATCTCTGGCATCGTCGTGCAAACCCGCGCCCTGGCCGATATCGGGGGCGACGAGGCGGTGGACACACTGATCGTGATCGGCGGCCCTGGCGTTACTGTCGTGGAACAGGACAGCGCTGTGATCGGTTGGCTGCGTGCCCGTGTTCCGGCGCTGCGGCGGGTCTGTTCGGTGGGCACGGGGGCGTTCGCCTTGGCCGCGGCAGGGCTGCTGGAGGGGCGGCGGGTGGTCACCCACTGGAAATTCGCCGATGACCTGCAGCGCGATTACCCCAGCCTGAACGTGGAGCGCAGCGCGCTGTTCCTGCGCGACGAAGGGTTGTGGACTTGCGGCGGCGCCGCGGCGGGCATCGACCTGGGTCTGGCCCTGCTGGAAGAAGACCTCGGCCCCCATGCCGCGCTGGCCCTTGCCCGCTACTTCACCGTGTTCCTGCGCCGCTCTGCAGAACAGTCGCAACTGAGCGCCACCCTCAAGGCTCAGAGCGATGCCCTGCGCACCGACCGGGATCAGCGCCTGGTCCGCCTGCACGCGTGGATGGCAGAGAACCTGGGCGGCGACCTGCGCGTCGAGCGGCTGGCCGAACGCTTTGGCATGAGCCCCCGGCATTTTGCCCGCGCCTATGTTGCAGCCACCGGCGGCACGCCGGCCCAGACCGTCGAAACGCTACGCCTGGAAGCGGCCTGCCGGCTGCTGGAGACCAGCGCCGAGCCCGTCAAGCGCATTGCGGTGTCCACCGGTTTTGGCAACGAAGAGCGCATGCGCCGCAGCTTCCAGCGCCAGCTTGGCATCAGCCCGCTGGGTTATCGCTCGCGGGCGCGCACCCGGCAACTGGAAGGGCAGGCGCCAATGCAGGGGCAGACCGGCTACCGCCACGATGAAGCGGTGCTGGTCGGGCTGTCGCGCATTGCCAACTGATCACGGCTGATTCGCGCGATAGCCCACGCGGCCGGTGAACTTGGCCTAAAGTTAGCGGCACGCTAGATGGCGCAATGAAATTATCGAACCAGACCACAACTATTTTCATCGCCGGCTGTCACTTCTCGAAGCCGCCATGATCATCGGTCAGTCGGCATGTCATTTTCAGGAGCGAACCGCACATGGCAGCACTGCAGAACAGCACGTTGGAAGCGATTGTCAGCAATCAGGCGCAACTGCTAGGGGAATGGCTGGCCGCACTCGAAGCCAACGGCGCCACGCGTAATATCCGTGAGCAGGACCTGCGCCAGGAAACCCGAGACTTTCTTCAGCTGGTGATCGACGGCCTGCGCAGCGAGTGTGGTACCGAGATTGGCGTTGCGGGCTGGGAGGAAACCCGACGTTTTCTGGAGAAGCTATCTGCCAGCCGTGCACAGGTCGGCCAAGAATCCCACCAGACTGCCTACTTCATCTTTGCCCTCAAAGGCCCGCTGTTCACGCTGCTGCAGGCGCATTACCGCGAGCAACCGGCGTTGCTGGCCGAGCAGCTCTGGGAAGTTTCGCAGCTGCTCGATGCGTTAGGCCTGCACAGCATCCGCACCTACCAGAAAAACCGTGAGGCGGTGATCAAGCGCCAGCAGGAAGAGCTGCTGGAGCTGTCTACCCCGGTCGTCAAACTGTGGGAGGGCGTACTGGCCCTGCCGCTGATCGGCACGCTCGACTCGCAGCGCAGCCAGACCGTGATGGAATCGCTGCTGCAGCGCATCGTCGACACCGGCTCCGAAATCGCCATCATCGATATCACCGGCGTACCCACCGTGGATACGCTGGTGGCCCAGCACCTGCTCAAGACCGTGACGGCCATCCGCCTGATGGGCGCCGATTGCATCATCAGCGGCGTGCGCCCGCAGATCGCCCAGACCATCGTGCACCTGGGCCTGGACCTGGGTACGCTGACCACCAAGTCCAACCTGGCCGATGCCCTGAAACTGGCGCTGTCGCGCCTGGGTACCAGCACTGGCGAGCGGGTGTGAGCCGATGGAGCGTATTCCCATTCTGCAAATGGGCGAATTCCTGCTGGTGACCATTCAGGTCGACATGCATGACCAGCTGGCGCTGCGCCTGCAGGACGACCTTACCGACCGGATCGACCAGACCTCGGCCCGTGGCGTGTTGATCGATATCTCCGCGCTGGACATGGTCGATTCGTTCATCGGCCGGATGATCGCCAGCATCTCCGGGCTGTCGCGCATCATGGATGCCGAGACCGTGCTGGTGGGCATGCAGCCGGCCGTGGCGATCACCCTGGTGGAACTCGGCCTGACCCTGCCCGGGGTCAGCACAGCCCTGAATGTCGACCGTGGCATGAACCTGCTGCGCCAGCGGGTAGGCCGCCCATGACCATTCGCCAAAGCGGCAGCCAACCGGTGCGTATCGAACAGGACGTGGTATTGGCCCGCCAACTCACGCGCAAGGTTGCCAGCGAGTGCGGCATGCGCCTGGTCGACCTGACCAAGCTGGTCACGGCCGTCAGTGAACTGGCCCGCAACACCGTGGTGTACGGTGGCGGCGGCGACATGGACTGGGCGGTGATCGAGGACGCCGGCCGGGTTGGCCTGCGCCTGGTGTTCCGCGACGAAGGGCCGGGTATCGCTGACGTCAAGCTGGCGCTCACCGATGGCTGGACTTCAGGCGGTGGCCTGGGCCTGGGATTGACCGGCGCCAGGCGCCTGGTCGATGAATTCGAACTGGACACCACGCCCGGGCAAGGTACCCGGGTAACGATCACCCGATGGGCCTGAACCTGGCGGCGAGCCTTACCCAGGTCCTGCGGCTCGACGATGCCAGCCAGGTCGGCCACGCCCGCCGCGTGGTGCAGAAGCTCGCCGAGCAGCATGGGTTTGCCACGGCCGATGCCGGCCGGGCGGCCCTCGTTGCGACCGAGCTGGCCAGCAATGTGCTCAAGCACGCCCAGCACGGTGAACTGCACCTGCGGGTGCTGGCGCATGGCGGCCAGCCTGGGATCGAACTGATCGCGGTGGACCGCGCCAAGGGTTTCGACCTGTCCAGTTGCCTGGTCGATGGCTATTCCACCGGGGGCACCCAGGGCATTGGCCTGGGGGCGGTCAGCCGCCTGGCCCAGGTGTTCGATGTGCATGCGGACGCCCAGGGCGCCGTGGTGCTGGCACGCCTTTACCGGCAAGACGACCAAGGCAAGGATGTACGCGTCGGCGTGAGCCAGCATTCATTGCATGACGACCCGGCTTGCGGTGACAGCTGGCACGTGACGCTGGACGGTCAGCGCGTGAGCGCCTTGGTGGTCGACGGCCTCGGCCACGGCGAGGAAGCCGAGCGCGCGGCCAAAGCCGGCGTCGATGCGTTCGTGCAGGCGCCTTTCAGCCCCCCTCAGCAACTGCTCGGCGAGTTGCACCATGCCATGGGTGGGACCCGTGGCGGGGCTGTCGCGATCGCCCAGTACGACGGGGAACACGACAGCCTGGCATTCATCGGCATCGGCAATATCGGCGCCACCCTGGTGGGCGGCGACCGCCCGCGGGGCCTGGCCTCGCACCCGGGCATCGTCGGCGGGCAATACCGCAAGGGCCAGGTGTTCGACTACGCTCACTTGAAGGGGCATCTGTTGGTCATGTTCAGTGACGGCCTGCAAACGCGCTGGAACCTGCAAACCTACCCCGGCCTCGCTCACCGCCACCCGGCGGTGATCGCCGCCGTCCTGCACCGCGACTTCTGCCGTGGGCGGGACGATGTGACGGTGCTGGTCATCGATCTGGAGGCCGTGCATGGCTGAGCCAACCCCCGACAGCAGCAGCGCGCAGGCCGACGTAGCGCGCCTGCACGCCGAAAACCAGGCCCTGCGCGCCGAGCTTGAGGACACCAACCAGGGTGTGCTGGCGCTGTATGCCGAGCTGGACATCCAGGCCGAGCAATTGCGCCAGGCATCGGACCTGAAAAGCCGCTTTCTGTCATACATGAGCCACGAGTTCCGCACGCCGCTGGG